>Ga0209062_1006909_pt1 | contig 10108 bp, 7 predicted proteins | sample Coa_R2_2_FD_187158 | JGI IMG/M metagenome (GOLD analysis project Ga0209062, IMG submission 187158) | Surface soil microbial communities from Centralia Pennsylvania, which are recovering from an underground coalmine fire - Coalmine... | ecosystem: Environmental > Terrestrial > Soil > Unclassified ...
GTGACCATGACTTTGCGTTTGGTTTCGTCCTGGGTATAGATGACTGCCTTTTTATCGGTCTGAGTGATGCGCGGAGGCTCCTCTTGCTCCAATTCCATTTTGAGAATTGTGTCGGCGGCCTTCTGCCAGAACATCTCTTCTCGTTGGATTTCCTCCTGGAGCATGCCGAGATTCGCAGCGTTCTTGCGGATCTCTTTGGTCTCATTTGCCAGCCGAGTGGCCTCGTTGATGAACTCTCTCTCCATCCCCTCAAGAAGCCGCAATTTCTGCTGCTTCTGAACCCGGTTCCCTTGCGTGGCTTGTAGCAATTGGTGGTGATAATTCTCGAATACGACAGGCCGCAATTCGCTACGCCGCTTTTCCAACGCTTTCTCCAGGCCGGCTAGTTTTTCTCGCTCTGCACCAATGCGTCTCTGGAACTGTTCCTCCGTCAATTTCTTCTCCATCTGTTCCATGATGTTCTGCTGTTTCCGAATTTCCACCTTCAAATCCATAATGTCTGGAGCAGCTTTGTCAACGAGTTCGGTCACTTCCGGCGAGTTGAGCATTCTCTGCGCGGCTGGGTCGGCTATCGCAACGAAAGCGTCATCATGAAGCAAACCGACAACAACTTGGTTGAGCGGTAAAGTAGGGCCAAGCAGACCATTGACCATCGCAAACTGGGGCCAGATCTGCTCCACCCAGTCCGGGTTCAGGCCCAGCTCGACGCGAAGATTTCGGAGTTCGGCATGCACTTGAGCGAGGTCTTTTTTTACCCGTTGCAGGTCTTCCAACGCGATCTGCTGGAGGATGGCCATATTTTTTTCAGTGAGTACGCCATTGGCCTCTTGCAGCGTCCTTAACTTCTTCCGCTTGTTGCCCAAGCGCTCGTCGAAGTTATCGCGTATTTTATTCAGCTTCCGCAACTGCTCCCGGCGGAGGTTGCTCTCCTTGTTGACGACATTTGTCAAGTACGAATCGGTCACGGCGCTGACGATTTGGGTCAATTCTTCGGGCCGATCCCCGCTCAAGGTGATGTGGATGAACTCTGGGCTGGGGAATTCGACCTTGATTTCTTTTTCAAGCCATTGCAGTGGATCAGGGTTATCCTTGATAAGGCTTAATTCGGTAATCCCTTCATGGTCGCGCAGGGCGGCGTTGAGCACGAAGCGGTCGCGGATCAGATACGACTGGCTGCGCAGGAACACATCATGGTTTTCCTCCCTCTTTTCAGGGAACAGAGGGTTCGGAGGATCCAGGGAGACATGCAGCTGGGTACGGGCCGTGAGCTTGGGCGGCGGCAATAGGTACCAGGTGGCAATGCCGGCGGCCACGGCCACGATCAAACCCAGCGTCAACGCCGGCAACAGACGGCGGCGCAACGCCTTGAGCAGAGCAACTGCATTGATACCCGTGGACGCTGGGGGCGCGGCAAGGGGGGCGAGGATGGCACTGGCGGGTATCGGCCTTGGTTGGAGAGGGCCGCTAGCATTCTGCGGAGTCAGGGCAGCGCCGTTGGTGCCGTTGGTGTTGTTGACATCCGAAGGAGGCATCATGGATAAAATTCCCTAAAAGTCAGCCGATTCCTCAAACGAGCCGGAAGAGCGCCAAGCCGGGTTTTGCTCTCACGTCGACCGGGGGCGATGCGGGGTCGGAGGAACGTAGGTTCGCTGCGGTCGTCGTCGTTTCGATCCTTTGACGGTCGGCCGAATCGTGGCTTCCATTGGAGTAATGGCGGCGGATTCGGTCGGTTCAACGAAAAGGCGCCCCAGGGCCAGCAGCTCCAGCCACAAGAGGACGAGAGCGAACGGCATCATGAGCCAGCCGGCCAAGTCGTGGAACACCAGGTCGGCGGCTTTGTGGCCAACGGTCTCGTGCATGATCCCCGTGACCGTGATGCGGGTGATGTTCGCGATGAGGGCAATGGGGATGGCGCTGACGACCAGCACCAATTTCTGCCACAGCGGCCTCTGCACCAGGAAAGCAAAGGCGGTCGAAAGGGCGAAGAAGATGACCAGCATGCTCAACCCGCTGCACGCCTCGACGACACCGATCCGTGTTTCGTTGATCTGAATGACGTTGCCTTCCGACAAGGCGGGTAAACCCAGCGTTTGCAGGCCGTAAGTGCTGGCCAAGGTGGCGATGCGCTGAAGCGGATGGGCCAGGGCGATTTGGAGCCTGAAGGGCAGCGGAATCATGAAGCCAAGAAAGGCGATGGCAGGCCAGGCCCAAAGGAAGGCCTCTTTGCCGCCCAAAAGGAGCGCCAAGCCAGCCACGCAGGGCAACAAGGACGCGGCATCGAGCCAGTCCATGTACAGGTAATCGGCGGCGAATCGTAGGGCCGCGCCCAATCCGATCAGCACCAGACCCCACCACGAGGAACTCGCCGTGATCCCGGTGCAGCGATCGCGACGCAAATACAACAGAACGACGGCGAAGAGTGGCACGAGATAGCCGTGCGAATACTCCGGATCGGACGACCAGCGATGGGCCAATTCGGCCAGAGTCGGCGCGAAGGCCCACAGCAGGATCATCGCCAGCACGCCGGGCACAAGCAAGCGCTGCCAAGGAATAGGACTTGGCAAAGCCAGCGCTGTCGAGATCCTCTGAAGGATTCCAGTGTTGCTCGAGTTAGGAGAGGTCATGTCCCTATTATCCTTGTTTGGCAACCGGCGGCCGGAATCAGGAGTGCTATCCGCGCGCACTCCGTGCCGGTGGGTTGCGCGAAGGCCCCAAAAGTAATCAGGCGCAGACTCCGTTCTCGTGGGTTACAGACCCACCTTTATTGGGCGGCGTCCTTACGCAGGGGCTTCCAGCCGGCGCGCACTCCGTGCTGGTGGGTTACATCGACCCACATCTGGGCGTCAGCATCCTTGCCGCAGGAACACCGATAGACAAATGCCATCGGCGTAACAGGGAGAGAGCAAACAAACAAACCGAGGAGCCTCATCCCGTCCGTTGAATACGATTCTCGGCCTGGTCCCTGGCGTGAAATTCATTGTTCAATCAGCACACCCTTGTTCGCCGGCGTACTGTTGGTTCGCGCATTGAGCAGTCGAATCATCCAGCCTTCGATTTCTACCGACACCCCTCGCTGAAGGAGCTGCACTTCCACGAAGAACCGCATCTGTTTGCCGCGCTGGATGATTTTGCCCTCCAAGCCGGTCAGCGGGCCGGCGATGATCTCGACGGCCGCACCCGGCAGCAATTGTTCCTCGGGGGCCAGAAGCATGCCGGCCTGCATCATCCGATAGACGCGGACCAGGTCGGAACGCAGCTGAGTGGTATCGGCCACGGGCAAGGTTCGGACCACCTGGTTCGTCTCCAAGGCGCTCCGCCGTGTATCGCCGTCGCCGCGCAGGAAAATATAGCCCGGAAATAAGGGCAGATGAGCGCGGAACAAGCGTCCGCGATTCCGCCATTGATGTTGATAGAGCGGCAAAAAGAAGGAAAGATTGCGGGCCGTGAACTGCCGCGCCAGGGCCTTCTCGGCTCGCGGTCTGGTATGCAGCACCCACCAGTCCGAGGAATCCAATTCCAAGACCGTGGGGTTGATGAATAGATCATCGGGCGCCATGTAGGGTTCCATCGGCAATATCGGCATGAACGGCCCTCGTAGGTAGGGTAACGGTTCATTGCTCCGCGGTTCAGCGACCTCGCTGGACGAACGCGGTGAACGTTTCCCAGCTTCCTTGTTATGGGGAAGTATAGGTTGCAAGCAGAGTGCCAGTTTGTTGTCACGCCGATTATTTTTCAGGACCGTTCGATTTTCTCGATTGTTGTTATCCGCAAGTCTATCAGAACAATTGACTTATGGCTTGATGAAGCATTCGAGAACGCAGCCGTCTCGCGGTGCTCCCCTCCTCCGATGTGTTAATACCTGTTTACATGCGTGTTAACAATGTTTCGGGAATTGAACGTTTGGAAATCGTTCACCAAGAGAGGATTTCCCCACTCATTGGTTAGCCGCGACGCGCAGCGGAGCGCTAAACCCACGCTCCGCTGCGCGTCGCGGCTAACCGATTATAAACGGAGAACTTGGCTTTGCGCGATTCTTTCGAGAAAAATATCGCTTGCGGATTCATCTCGTGGCATCTCCGTGTTATCATGTGATGGCGAGCCGCGGTGCAGTCTTTGCATTACCTACCGTAGTCGATGGCAACAAAGTCCGTTGCCATTGGGTAGGGCAAGAACGAGATCCTCTATCGTGAATCAACCAGCTGCCGAAGCTTTTCTCGATGCTTGCGGGGCGCGGGTGCCCCCGCCGCTCGAAGTCGCGCATCGCGGCCGCGGGGTGGTTACGCGCCAGCTGCTGCCCTTGCCCTTCGCGCTGATCGGCCGGAATGAACGCGCCGATCTTCGGTTCGACGGCAAGGAAGTCAGCCATCGGCACGCCTATCTGCAAATGGTGAACGGTCGGTGGTGGTGGGTGGATCTCGATAGTCGGACGGGCACTCATCCCGAAGGGACGTCCACCCCTTCCTTGCCCCTTCTTGATCGCCAAGGCATACGCATCGGTTCTTACACCATTCGGCTGGCCGCCCCATCCCGGCCTTCTTCTTCCCCAAACGGGGCCGGGGGGAGGAGGGCCAACGGAGCGCCGCGGCAAGAGGATGGATCCGCTGGGCTGGCCAATCCGCTGGAAGGCGAATCGGATGATCCGTCGTTGTTGCCTCGAGTGGCCCTGGAGTTTCGCGGCGGCACCACAGGATTGCAAACCTGGAGGATGGATCGCAGTTTGGCGCTGATCGGCCGCGCTCCCATCTGCAAAGTGCGGCTGCACAGTCCGATGGTCTCGCGGACTCACTGCGCCCTCGTGAATACCCCCTCGGGTCTGTGGGTGGTCGATTTGTTGGGCCGCGAGGGGACCTACATCAACGGCGTGTCCGTACGGTGGGGGCGGCTCGATCCCGAAGACGAGATGCAAATCGATCAATTCCGTATCCGTGTCCGCTACCTAACGGCTCCCGCGCAGGCGAACGACGCCATGCCGCATCTTCAACCTGCCAACGAGGACCACGCCTTGGAGCCGCGAGCCAACGGAAAGGGCGGATCGGCGGGTCCTTTGCCGCCTTTTCCGAACTTCACTTGGCAGCGCGAAGAAGGCGGGGAGAATTCGCCGGCTCAAGTGCTTTCCTCCGTTGGACTTGCTGTTCCGATGAATGGATCAGCTGAATCGTTGCTGATGCCGCTGCTTTCGCAATTCTCCATGATGCAGCAGCAGATGTTTGACCAGTTCCAGCACACGCTGCTGATGATGGCCCAGATGTTCGGCAATTTGCAGCGGGAACAGATGGCGATGGTCCGGCAGGAACTGGACCAAATTCAGGAACTGACCCGCGAGCTGCACGCGCTGCAAGCCGAAGGGGTGCGACAAGCGGCCCCGTCGTCCGGTCCCAATTCATCCGCGCCGGTTCCGAGTGCAAAGCGGGCCGCGCCCGCCCCTCCCCCCGTGGATGCGTCCAAGTTCTGCGATCCCGACGTTCACACTCTCTTATCTCAGCGCCTGGCCGCCATTCAAGAAGAACGCCAAACCCGTTGGCAAAAGGTACTAGGCCTCATCACGGGCAAATGAGGGTTGGCGGCTCTTCGCCGAAATGTCGTTGCCTCGCCGCTTCCGCGAAGTATCGCCAACCGATGTGGCGCTACCGAAAGTTAACAGCATTTACGTTAACCCGTTAAGGGCGGTTTACAGTTTTCGCTCCGAGTCTCGCTTTTCCGGTTCTTCTCCGGCGCGATTTCTTTGGAACGAGAGTGAGGTGTCGAATTGGTCAAATAAGCAAATTTTGCGGAAAAAACCGAGGATGCGGCGGGTGCCACGGCGAGCACGGACAGCCGAGGCTGACCTTTTTTCCCGATCGGGCGTTTTTTGAGGTCCAAGGCACCGAATTTGCCCCATATTACCCGATTTCTCATGCAGCGAGAGCAATCTCGCAATTTACCTAATGGGATCATTCGCGTTGGATGGTCCGCACAACGACGTGCGAATTTCATGAATGGTGACAACATGAAACGTGAAACTTTCGGATGGTTCTTGCCTCCGTTACGAGCCCTCGCGGTGCTTGGCGTGCTCTGCATTTCCAATCCGGGGAAGGGGTGGGCTGATTTCATCGGCTCCTCTAGCGGATCAAGTGGAAACCTCAGTGCGGAGGTTGACTTCTCCCAAGCGGGCAATGTCCTCACTGTGACCCTGAAGAATCTTGACACGCATGTGTATGGCAACACCTCAAACGACCACCTCCTCTCAAGCCAGGTCTTAACCGGGGTGTTTTTCAGCATCAAAGGCGTGACGTCGCTGTCCAATCCGTCGTCAGCCTCCGGGACTTTGCTCAACAACCTCGGCGGAAATGTTGTTGCCGATGGTTGGGCCTATTCCACGAGCACTCTAACGAAGACACCGGGTGGGGCCCTCGGCATCGTCAGTGCCGGGTATTCCGATCCTGGACACGCCAATTTTCAGGGCGGCAACGGCTCAGCTCTGGATGGCTATGATTTCGGCATCGTGGGTTCGGGCTACACCGCGGGCAATCGGATCGGTGGGGATACTCCGGGGCAGGTCGTTGTCCAAGAGACAGCCAGCTTCACGGTAACACTCCCGTCCTCCACCGCTCTGACCGCGAGCGATTTTAGCAAAATCAGCTTCCAGTACGGCACGCAGCTTTCGGAGCCAAACATCTCAGGGGGTCCAATAACACCCAATGTCGGTGTCGTGCCCGAACCGTCCAGCCTCACGCTGCTCGGTCTGGGTGCCATCTGCTCGCTGGGCTACGGCTGGCGACGTCGGCGACAGAGTGCCTGAGAGTGCCTTAACGGAGGCGTTACGAAAAGCGAGATAGAATATGTCTGCACCGATGGCTACGATTCGTGTGAACGATCGATTCGTAAGCATGCTCCACATATTCTGTCAAGTTCGAGTCATTCCTGTTTAGCCCAAAAGGCAGTGTTGACGGGTCGCCGTGATTCGCCCACTGCCACGAACACTCTCCAATGATGAAGGGAGATAAGCGAATGAAGCGCCTTATTCTTGGCCTGGCGGCATTGGTTCCGCTACTTGGCGGTGTGGGGCAGGCAAAGGCAGGCCTCATAAATCTTGCGATTGTCGAAGCGGACCCGGGTGATGTTCCGGTCAGCCAACTCATGGCCACGGGCCTGTTCTCCAATGTCACGGATATCTCCGCGTCCAATAGCACCCCTACCCTCGCTCAACTTAACGGCTTCGACGCTGTGTTGGCCTACACGAACTTTATTCCAGCCGACGGCACGGCGTTGGGCAACGTACTCGCACAGTATGCTGATGAGGGACATCAGGTGACGCTGGCGACGTACAGTTTCAGTGATCCGTGGGCAATTGGCGGACAGATGGCGACCCCAGGCTATTCTCCGCTGGTAAATCTGGGAGTCAATGGAGATGTCAGCGGCAATTTGGTTGCTGTGAATCCTTCGGACCCGATGTTTAACGGCATCAACTTGTCCAACGTCGTCTACTTCCACAACGGTAACTTTGCTCATCCTGGCCTGGATTCGGGCGCAACCTTGTTGGCGACAGATGGCAGCGGAATCGACATGATTGCCCGAAACAGTAAAGGGAACATCGTTGGCTTCAACCTCTTCCCAGGTGCTGGCGAGAATAACAACTCTGAATTCTATCAATTGCTTGGCCAGACGCTGGAGCCGTTTGCTCCTCCTCCCCCGCCAAGTGTTCCCGAGCCGGCCAGCTTGACAATGCTGAGCATCGGGGCTTTGTGTTCGGTCGTCTGCTGCTGGCGGCGGCGACGCCAAAGCGTCTAATAGCGAATTTTGCGAAAAAGGGATAGGACGTATCCACTAAGCGTTCGTTCAGTAGCCTCTGTTGACGCTGCTCAACAGAGGCTTCGCTTTTTCTATGGCGAAAGACTTCAATTCGGCAGCGGTAAATCATACGAGCCGCGAGCGTTGGCGACTTGATTCTTCGCGCCAACGCTCGCGGCTCGATTCGCTTCTTCATCTCGATACGGACTGAAAGCACGAGCACGTGTTCATTCTGCCTTCCACGCTTTTCTGTGAACTCGATCCCTTGGGCATTGTGGACGGGGACGGCAACTCCTCAGGCGTAGTTGGGGCCGCGGGCGGATTGGTTGATTTGGTCACACCGGGCGGCAGGGCAAAAGCGGCGGCGGGCGGCACGGGGCAGTGCGCGTAATTGGGCGGGAACGGCCAAGGTTGCCAGCACGCCGGATAGTAGCCGAAATTATCTAATCCGCAACACGGACAGATCTTTTGTGGGCAGATGCACCTGTACCAGACGATTGGGTGTCTGGGTTTGCAAAACACCGTAACGGGGCAGAAGAGTCCGAATCCCTCGGCCGAGCTTTGGCGACAGTCGGCCAAGAGGAAAAAAGGAGCCACCAATAGGGCCAGCGAAGCAGCTCCGGATCGTGTCGTCATGGAGTCCCTCCTTGGATATCGCGAGTACATCAGAATCCTGAGCGCCGGCGAGTGGAACAGCTCCGCTTGCTGATGCTCGCGACTCTGAAGTTCGTCCTTGCGGGGATATTAGCGCCCCGCCGTCAACTTGCTTTTTGTAGGACGGGCTTCCTAGGCCGTCCGGACGGCCTGGGAAGGCCATCCCACGGAACGTTCTTGCTTTTGTAGGACGGGCTTCCTCGCCCGTCCGGACGGCCTGGGAAGGCCATCCCATGGAACGTTCGTTCTTGCGTGGGTAATATCGGCCAGTCAAGTGCGGTAAGCTCAGGAAATCGCGCGAAATGAGGGCAACCGGCACAAGCAGAAGGGATGGGCGAATGGATCAGAGCAACAATTGCAGCTCGTACTCGCTCAAGGGGTGAGTGAACTGACAACCGTGCAGCCAGGCATCGTTAGGACAACAAATGTCCGCGTGGCGGACCTCGATGAGAAATTTGCGCACGAATCCGCGTTTGTCCAGACGCAACTCGATGGTTAGCACATTTTCTTTATCAAAAGGCTCTGCCGCCAACAGCGCGATACCTGTCAAAGAGATGTCTCGAACCGAGGCAGGACGCCAGCAACCCATGTCTCGATCCAATACCAAACAGCTAACATCCGGATCGGGCGCGAAGCGCGTCGCGCTGCGCCGATCTTCCAATTCACAGGATTTGCGAAAGAGTACCATAGAAGGCCAAACTTTTCGGATCGCGATCTCAACTCCGCCGAGAACGCACGCAGAAGCTCAACTTCGCGGCCGCCGACACTGGCGGGAATGAATGCGATGCGGAGGTTCGCACCCCCAAGGTTCCCAATGTCCTTTTAGGAAGAAGCAAAAGTCGAGCCATCTTAACTCTAAACCATCTTTTGCAAGAGTCAACATTCCCGACAGTTGACGAGTGCTAGCAGGTGCAGAGCCGCGACCGTAAGGGAGCGGGAACCCACACCGCTCCCTTACGGTCGCGGCTCTTCGCGCAACGTGCGCGGTCCTGGTTAGCCGGCGATGGGTATCGAAAAGACGGGATTCGCGGAAAAAACTGGATTGGCGAATCTCAAGGCGATTGCCGAATCTGCCGATGATTTTACAAAGCAAGGATTTGCCGGTTGATTGGGCATCCCGCACAGGGCGGGGGAACTACGCCCGGGAACTTTCCTGCGGACTCAAGCCGAGGGGCCGATGAACCACTTACGACGGCATTGGGGTCAGATTATCCTACCCTGCATTCTTTGGGGAATTTGCGCGGCCGGCAGCGGCTGCGGCGGAAAGTGCGGCTGCCCACAGGGAGCGCCCATCCCGCGAGAATTGCGAATGACCACGTTGCCACCCTATGTCATCGAGCCGTCTGACATCCTCATCCTCAACACGATGAATGTCGTGCCCAAGCCGCCGTATCACGTTCAGCCTTTGGATTCGCTGGTCATTCAAGCAACCGGCACCGTCAAGGAGAGAGAGATCTGGGGCCTTTACCCGGTTGAGCCGGGCGGCACCGTGAATCTCGGCTACGGCAACGGCAACGTGCAAGTGGCAGGGATGACGATCGAGGAGGCACAGAATGCTGTCCAGAAGCATTTAGAGAAAATCTACAAGAACGTCACCGTACAGGTGTCGTTGGGGCAATCGCGCGCCATGCAGCAGATCACCGGCCTGCATCTGGTGCGCCAGGATGGCACCGTGAGCCTGGGAACC
>Ga0209062_1006912_pt1 | contig 10103 bp, 9 predicted proteins | sample Coa_R2_2_FD_187158 | JGI IMG/M metagenome (GOLD analysis project Ga0209062, IMG submission 187158) | Surface soil microbial communities from Centralia Pennsylvania, which are recovering from an underground coalmine fire - Coalmine... | ecosystem: Environmental > Terrestrial > Soil > Unclassified ...
GGGACAAATACAGACAAAGCCCGACCCAGAGCGCCATGGCGAGACAAAGCAGCTCCGGCGCATCCACGAGATTCGGCACCATCGCTACCGTGGCCACGGCGCCTGCGACCGTGCCGAGCACGCGATACAGCGCCTTGGAACTCGTGGCGCCCGCCAGCGGCTGCGAGGTGATGTAGACGGTGGCCATCGCCCAATAGGGCCGCGGCAGATCGAGCCAGAGCGCGGTCAGTAGCGCCAGCACCGCGGCGAGAAAGGTCTTGCAGGCAAAGACGAGATCCGCATGGCGGGCCAGCAAAGAGTTCGGGTGCATCGCTAGAGTTCCGTGGAATCCGACCGCTGCTGGCTCATGCGGTTGGCGCGCTGCTCGATCCTGTGCAGGGTGTCGAACGTCACGGCGAGATCGTCCGGCGCGATGTCCTTGAGCAGCGAGGCGCGGACGCGGCGCAGCACGCGGTTGATCTCCTCGGCCTTGGCTTCGCCGGTCGGCGTGAGATGCAGGGTCTTGGCGCGGCGGTCGGTCGGGTCCTCGCGGCGTTCCACCAGGTCCTCCGCTTGCAGCAGGTCGATCAGTCGGACCAGTGACGGGCCCTCGATGCCGATCTCGTCCGCCAGCACGCCTTGCCGGACGCATTTGCCCCGGCGCGACAGCACCATCAGAGGCAGCGCGGTCGCCTGCGACAGGCCGTGATCGGCGAGCGCCTGGTCCGCCTCGCGGCGCCAGGCCCGCGCCAGCCGGGAGATCAGCAGGCCGATTTCGGAGTGGATGGTGGGAAGCGACGGTGCCATGCAAATTAGATAGGATACAAACGATTAGGCTGCAACTATATTGCCCGGAACATGTTCGTGATCGCGAAAAGGCGAGGAAAAGCCTGGAACCATGAGCGCGACGTCCTTCGTTTCGGCCAAAGGCGACCGTTCCGGCGGCGGTCGCGCGCCCGATTTGTCGCTGGTTCCGACCTTCATCGTGGTGGCGGTGGACGCGACCGGCATGGGCATCATCCTGCCGCTGTTGCCGTTCTATTCGCAGCGCCTGGGCGCCACCCCGTTCCTGGTCGGCGCGCTGGTCTCGGCCTATGCGGTGTGCCAGCTGGTCGCCGGACCGATCGTCGGGATTTTGTCGGACCGCTACGGCCGGCGCAAAGTTCTGCTCGTCAGCCAGCTCGGCACGCTCGCGGGCTTCGTGCTGCTTGCGCTCGCCCCCAATCTCGCGCTGGTTTTTCTCGCGCGCATCATCGACGGTCTGACGTCGGGCAACATCTCGGTGGCGCACGCCTATGCAGCCGAGCACTCGACGCCGGAGACGCGCAAGCAGGCGCTGGGCGCGACGAGCGGCGCCATCGGAACCGGGCTCGTGGTCGGCCCCGCGCTCTCGGGACTTCTGGTGCCCTACGGGGTGACGGCGCCGGTGTGGGCCGCGGCCCTGCTGTCGCTGGTCTCCATTGTCGCGACGATGACGCTGCTGCCCCCGGATGCCTCCGAGCCGCTCTATCTGCAGCGCATTCCCGAGCGCAAGACCACCCGCACCATGCTCGGGATGCGGTACGCCTGGGGCGTGCTTGTGCTGTTGATCGTGTTCTTCTTCGTGAACTCGATGTTCCTGTCGCAGCTCGGCCTGTACCTCGCGGCACGCTTTGCCTGGGACGGGCACGCCTTCGGCGCGCGCGAGCTCGGCTGGGTGTTCGCCTATGCCGGCTTCATCAACATCATCGTCCAGTTCTTCCTGATCACCCGCGCCAATCGCGTCGCCTCCGACCGTGCCGTGGTCATGGTCGCCTTTGCCGGCATGGCGACGGGGTTCTGCGGCCTTGCAGTCGTGGACGGCATCGGCCTGCTCGCCGTATTCCTGACGCTGATCGTCGCAGGCTTCATGTTCACCCGCGCGACCCTGACCTTCGAACTGTCGCGCAGCGTCCCGATCCACCGCCAGGGCATGATCATGGGCTTCAACCAGTCCCTGATGTCGGTCGCCAATATCGCGGCGCCGCTGATCTCCGGCGCCCTGATCGGCCACCGCCTCCATGTCGCCTGGGCGCTGTCCATGGCCGGCCTCTCCAGCTGCGGGGCGTGTCTTGCCGCCGCGCTGTTGACGGCGCGCCATATGGAGCCGCTCTGATTCCCACGCTTTGTGACGACCGCGTGTCCAGCCCGGAGCAGGTGAAACCGCGGGCGTCCTTCAGGCTTCCGGTTCGCCGCGCGCTCTGCTATGGAGCATACAAGGCGCCTGAGGCGCTGCGCGGTCCCGTAGCTCAGCTGGATAGAGCGGCGGTTTCCTAAAATAATGCTCTGTCCTAAGCCATTGACGTATTGGCTTTTATCGATACGGACCCAACCAGTAAATCAAAAGTAAAACTCCTGTCCTGCGAGTCCGTCAGTAGCGTTGTGCTAAGACGACACCAGCCAATCTTGTTATTTCTTATCTTCCAGGCGCTGGGGGCTGAATCAGTGAAAACTACGGGTCAATCCAAAAAGAAGGTGCGGAAAAAAGCTACACGCGTAGCGAGGCGGCCTGAGGGTGATGATGTCGTCAAAGCGAGCGTGGCAGGTGGATACAACGATTCGAAATTGACGGCCGAGATCGAGAAGAAGTTTGGCATTCCGATCCCATTCTTATCGGAGGAGCAGTGGGAGAAGGTAAGCGCCCTATCAGGTCTCCCCGTGCAAGCTCGATTTGAGATCAATATCGCGCTCAAGCGATATTGGTACGCCCATCTCACCCAAACGACGTCGCCGAAAACTGCACCGGAGATTGAGAGCGTTTGCGCCCTGCTAGAAAAATCGGGCCTTAGACTTAGCGCTCTCGCTAGCAACCAGGATCTGTTTAAAGGCCAAATCCTTCATTTCGATAAGTCTGCTATCGAGCAGCGCGAGATTCTAGAACAGACGTGCGAGCAAATCTTTCGGGCAATCGGTGTTCTCGAGAATTGCCAACGTCGTCTCAAGCGTGGTCGCGGTAATCCGTCCTATGGGCCACTTTACGAGCTGGTTCATCATTTAGATTTTGTCTTCTACAAGTGCCTAGGTCAAAAGCTAGCAAACTCAAAGAAGCCAAGTCCCGCAGTCTCAACCGCGGTCAACCACCAGAAATTCATTTCAAGCGTCCTCGAAGTCGCCAATCTCAAGGTGGCTGGGAGCACTATCGACAAGATTCTGAAAAGTTATGTGAACGACAGAGACCGTAGCGGCCACGAGTACGGTCCCGCGCCGATTTGAGGTGTCAAGCTCAGCGTGAGGAAAGAATTCCGAGAACTTTCTTGGATTACTTTCCTCGCAAACGCTTTGCTTAAACTCGAAATGTGAGCTGATTGTTCAGCCGTTCCCGGCCAATCCCGGCCAATGAAAAAGGAGAACGGTTATGACAAATTCCACCCAACCCACCGCGATCGCAGCTGCAGTTCAGTTGCCAAGTCTTCCCACCGGGATCGGGGGGTTTTTCGACGATCTTGACGCCCTCAAGCTCTCACCTGAAGAAGCGGGCTATAGTGCGACAGAAGTGCTCATGCGTGTTCCAGTTCGGAAGCCGCTGAAACACGAGTACTTCCGGGTCAAGCAGGGCCAGGACAACTGTTTCACTACAGTGCTGTACGAAGATAAGGAGACGCGGGAGTACTATTTTGTAGCCCCAGCTGTTATCCCACACTTGCGAGCAGTGACTGACCTCTCGATCGCCACGTTGGTGCAATTTGCAACGAAGCAGAAGGTGTTCGGGATCTTTCCGCTAAAGATCGCAACCGACGCTACCGCTCCTACCGGCTGGCACAATACGGCCATGGCTGCTGCCGAACTGGCCAAGACGAAATGGGTTCGAATGCAGGCCGATATGGCACTGGGGGCCTATCGCGTCTTCCAGGCGGAAGGCCAGCTCAGCGAGCCTGAATGGCCGGACATGTCGCTCAATGAGATGCTCGACATTGCATTCAAAGACCGGGTCATCGCGAGCGATGATCACCCTGTCTTCAATAAGCTTCGCGGTCGCATCTGATCCGCTTTGGAGGAGGTGGGTAGCCCACCTCCTCCCCTTCTCAAGCTCACAATCGGATCAACATCATGTCCAGCATCGCGCACGGGCTGCTGAATGCGTTCGGCAGCATCTCAGTTATCGATTTCGAATTTCAAAGTCTCAATGGTAATCGACCCAACCCCGTTTGTCTGGTCGTAAAGGACCTTCGAACAGGAAGTCTCCAGCGATTCTGGCGAGACGATCTCATTCGCCTCAACGAATGCCCATTTCCTATAGGGAAAACCGACTTGGTGCTCGCGTTCTATGCCTCCGCAGAATTTGGGTGCATGTTGGAGCTTGGTTGGCCGCTGCCTCAGAATATCGTGGACCTTCACGCTGAGCATCGGGTTGAGACCAATGGGCTTTATTTGCCGACTGGTAACAGTCTGCTGGGTGCGCTGGCTTATCGCGGACTGGCACGGATCGATGTTGCCGTTAAGGACTCGATGCGAGACCTTATTCTCGGTCAATCGTGTTGGTCCCCCGAAGAACAGGTCCAGATACTGGCGTACTGCACTTCAGACGTTGAAGCGGCGACTCAATTGCTTTCCTCGATGCTTCCCAAAATGGACTTGCAGCGGGCACTGTTGCGCGGGCGGTACACCAAGGCGGTGGCTCATATGGAGAGAGCCGGCATACCGATCGATAGGGAAGTGCATGCGACTCTCGTAACGAACTGGGACGTGATACGGCGGGGTCTGGTCAAATTCATTGATCAAGATTTTGGCTTATATGACGGAATGACATTTAAGCGGGGTCGTTTCAGCCGATGGCTCCGCGATCATCGAATTCCCTGGCCGAGATCAGAGGCCGGAATACTTAAGCTCGACGACGAGACGTTTAAAGAGCAGGCGGCTGCTTGGCCGATATTGGAGCCTATCCGAGAGCTTCGACAGACACTCGGTCGCATGTATTTGCCGAGCCTTCAGATTGGCAGAGATGGTCGGAGTCGCACGCTCATTGGACAGTTTTCGTCAAAGACAGGTCGTAACCAGCCATCTACGAAAGGATTCGCGTTCGGTCTTTCTCGTTGGCAGAGAGGCGTAATCAAGCCCGATGAAGGATATGGGCTTGCTTACATCGATTTCTCGTCGCAGGAAATTTGCATCGCCGCAGGGCTTTCTGGAGATGAGAAATTGATCGACGCTTATTGTGGCGGCGATCCGTATTTGGCTTTTGCAAAACAAGCAGGTTTGGTCCCCGCCGAAGCTACGCGCGACTCCCATTCGAGGGAGCGCGAACAGTGCAAGACAGTTGTTCTGGGTCTGAACTACGGCCTGGGCGCGGAAAAAATGGCTTACCAAGCGCAAATCTCAGTCGCTTTGGCCAAAGAACTCATCCAGCGTCACCGGGAGACCTATCCCGTATATTGGAAGTGGAGCGCCGATTTAGTCACGTCGGCGCTGCTGAGTGGTGAAATATCGTCGATCTTCGGGTGGCGTCGCCAGCTGCGGTACATCGATAAACCGACATCACTCATGAATTTCCCGATGCAGTCGAATGGTGCAGAGATGATGAGAATCGCCGCCATAGCAATGACAGAGGCGGGTATCGAAGTCTGCGCTCCAGTGCATGACGCCTTTCTAATCTCCGCCCCGCTCGAAGTGCTCGACGAGCAGATCGCCAAAGCTCGCGACTTAATGGTTAGAGCTGGAAGGCAGGTGACCGGCGGTGTTGAAATTCGCACCGAAGCAAAGGTAATCAAGTTCCCAAACCGTTTCATGGACCCACAGGGAGCGGAGATGTGGAATCTCGTCGTTGAGCTCGCCAGAAATCCCGAAAGCCAAGTGTAGCGCGGACGGATCAGTGGTGTCGATGTCGCACGACACCCACTCCTCTTATAAGGAATCTAATTATGATTAAGCAGCTTGAGTCTGAAGTCGAAACTGATTGGAGCCGTCGAAAGCAAACGCGAACGCAAGGGCGCTTTCTCAAGGGTCCAGTTCCCATGAAATACATTGGGCAAGCGGCCAAACTGCCCGGTAAGGCACTCGGTGTATACATTGCGATACATCACCAAGCCGCACTTAGTCGTAAGCAGTGGGTCAGCTTGCCAAAAGGATTGATGTCTCAGCTCGGCGTTACCAGGGATGCTAAAGCACGAGCGCTGCAACAGCTTGAGGGTGCGGCCCTGGTCCGTGTCGCACGAAGCAGGGGGAAGCCAGCCCGTATCTCCCTCATCGAGAATCATCCCTCCAATCTGGAATCGATCAATATGAGCGCAAAAGCACCCATTTGGCAAAACGCTGAGTGGACCATCAATAACGGGGGGCTCTCAGCCAGACATCAACAGTACTTTATATCCATTGCTCAGCTTGATGAACTGCGGGATGTTGAAAAGCGGATCGCGATGTGGCCACTGCAGATGGCCGAGAAGTCGTGGATCGAGGTCGAAAGCTTCAATGAAGCCTTTGAGCAAGCTCTACTCATCCATAAGCCCGAGGCTTTGATGAAATTGGATCTTGTCGCAACCTTTGAGGCCGCTCGTCATATAAAGGATCAAAGATCATGATCCGCAATATCCGTAAGACGGCCAATAATCACCCTCACTTCGTTCGGGTGATGCTTCGCTTCTTTGTTTTTGAGTGTGGGTTACGCTGTCAACTACTGGCAACCTGTACGATGCGGCAGTGCCGAGCAATCAGCTTTGCCATCGAGTGCTAGCCATTTCTGATGAGAAATGACCAACGAACTTTGGCGAAACTGACCGTTGCGATGCGTAGAGTGCTTCGAATCAGCTGGGTCAGAGGAACCTATGGATAAGATCAGGCACTGCGGATTGACCTTTTATCCTCTGCTATTGCGCGCAAGGACCTGATGAACCGACCCAACGATTTCATCGTCCTTTGACGGACTAAAGTGATTTCCGTCTCTCTTACAGGCTTTGTTTAGTGGCCATTGCCTGCTTTGGCCGTTAGCTTCATCATGGACTACGCTGTCCAACCGGTTTCTCAGCCAACCGGATTTACTATCGCGCGTACTCACCTCACGGCCCCGTCACGGCACTTGCCAAAGCGCTATCAGCGCTGAGATTTCGACATATTTATTGGGATCGGGATAGCCAAAGCGGAACGGGTAGGATTAAACGTGTGTAACCATTGGCGTCGATCAAATCAGCTGAACGACTTTTGTTTGTGCCGATGCATTCGGCTCGATGTAACGCTGCGTCGTGCGGAGATTTGCGTGCCCGGCCAACATCTGTACATCCCGAAGCGAGCCATCTACGGTCGATATCTTCCGCGCCGCGTTCGTGATGAAGGTCCGTCTCCCGCTGTGGCTTGAGCACCCGTTGAAGCCAAGACTCTCGTACCACCGAGCAAAAAGATTGACGATCACCTGAGGTGAGGTCCGCTTCGACCGCTCCGTTCCGACAACGAACTCATCCGGCTTAGGTTTGACCTCTCGGTACAGTTCCGCCAGTGCGGCTCGCAACTGGCCGTGCATTGGAATTGTCCGTCCGGATCGCCCCTTGCTCGCGTTGTTAGCCAAGTGGATAGCGTGGCTCACTTCGCCTTCAGCGTCGATCACCATCGTCCACTTGAGACGCGCGATTTCCTTTGCTCGTAATCCCGCCTTGACCGAGAGAAGGAAAATCACTCGGTTTCTGGTTGGATACCTGGTCTTGGACAAGAAACCCAGCGCGGCTTCAAGTTGCCCTTTGCCTAGAACCTTTGCTTGTCTTCCCAGTGACATCGGACCTCCTGAGGAAAATCGAACTGGAGATTAGACAGTTACCGGCAATCGTACAGGGATGGTCAGGGCTGTTCTTGGGCTTAAAAGCGGACTCACCTCTAGTGGCGACTTCAGCGACGCGCCATGAACGGGCGCATGAGCTATGCCTTACTCCACCACTTCATGTAGAGCAGCGGAGATGGCGGCATGGGCCGCTTCCAGCAGGCTGCCTCGAGCGTGGCTAGCCCGCAAGAGAGCTTGGCAAAACCGACTTTGCCAAGCCTTGGGTAGATTGAGGCGAGCCGCCTCAACGCGTGTTGCCTTCCATGCAATTCTCGTCGTAGCGGCTGCAGCACTGGGCGCTGAAGCTGTTGCAGACGCCCGGACGGCCAGGGATGCGACGCCGGCCAGCTGTCTTGCCGGCAGCGCCACCAAACGTGATCTCTCAAGGCGCCAACTGTTTGCGGAGAGCAACGGTAACCGGTGTTGAGGGTCGATTGATTGTCTGGGGAGCGAGCCCGTCTGCTTCCACAGTGGCAGGACCGTCTATCCTACCATAGAATCGAAACTCGCCCTTCGCGTTTGTGACCGTAACTTGCTTGATCGCGCCCTTTTGGACCAATTTCACTTGGGTGCGTTCGATCGGCGCTCCCGCAGCTGTAGTCAACGTTCCCGCGACCGCCAACTCGCGTGAGTCTGGAGAAACAAGAACGAAAGCAAACGTCTGGTACATGGTATCAAAATATATCTCCAGCAAGGTTGGTCCTGGATAGCCAAATGCTGGTCCACCAATGCTCAGGGACGCCGTCTGCGTCGTTCCCGCTTGAGTCGAGTATTCCGATTTATCCGTCCAGGTCCAACTAGCTTTGTCGGCTAACGTAGCTGTGACCAAACTCGCATAGCTCGCGGATCCTGAGACAGTGAGTCCCACGGTATAGCTATTCTCAGTCGTGTTGGTGAGTGTCGTTGTTGAGCTGTTGTCTTGCTCATACCTAGATACGGGGGTGGGTGCCTGGTTCGGATCGCCGGGAGGCTCATACGGAATCTGTCTTGTAACGAGCACGAAACGGTTTGGGTCGAGCGCAGTTGATCCATTAGCTAACGGATCGTGTTTAAGGATGTTGGGGTATTCTGCAGGGGTAATTCCGGCACTTTGAAGATAGGCAGCTAGCCCAGTGCCAATGGCCTGCGTGCCCTTCAACTGCCCGACGGTTACGAACTGCACCGCCGAGGAGCTATCCGCTTCCGACAGTACCCACTGTGCCGTCGAAGAGGATACAGCGAGATTGACGCTCGGTTTCAACAATAGCCAAATTTCATCATCATCGTGATTTATCCCGTCTTGGGCCGGTCCGCCGACCGATATCGACGAATTACTAGACTTCTTAATGGCTAATGATTGAGCGTCGGTGGCCGACCGCGAAGCCTCAAAGCTTACGCCACCCCCACCTCCATTTCCTCCAATATTAACTTTGCCCTCTAACGAGATGGTATTGGCAAATTTGAATGTGTGGCTTGATGATGTTGTAGTGCCAGTCGAGCTACCCGCTCCGTACGAAACTGAACTCTGGCTCTTTCCACCATTTGTACCCGGGGGCGCATAGATCACGGTCAGGACCAAATAGTTCGGTATGACTGTGCCCGGGAGCAACTTGGGCCCCACCGCAATCCATGTTCCAGAAATTTGCCGCGCCGTTGCGTGATCTCCATCGCTGTCGCGCCAATAGCCTCCAACGTTGGAAACGATCGAAAAACCTTGTGGCGTGATCTGCTGGACCGAGAACGCGTTTGGTCCCCAGCACTCGAAAGGTGGCCCGGAGTTCGGGTAGCCAAGACCATCACAGCCTGCCGGAACAATAACACTCGGGGTGTTGCCAAATTCTGTAGGGAAATTGATTTTCGGACACGTGATCGGAGCGTTTTCACCGTTCCGCACGGGGCAGGTCCATTGTCCGACCTGCGTGACCGTGTCGTCGTCTGCATACGCCGATTCTGTAGTTAAGGTTGCAGCGACGAGCATAAAAATCGCAAGTGATTTCATAGTCATCCTCACCATGACTTCGAGACGCACAGGAATTCTAGGCGATTTCGAGCAGGATGTCGTGCGGAAATCAATCAAGACTATGAACGGCACCCTTTCGAAGCCAAAGAGGGTGGTCGTTCTGCCGGGTCAGACGACGCTGGTTCGCTCTAACATCTTCTTCTCCGAGCCCGCGCGAACGATAGGGTCCGCCTCGGGCCAAATCTGAGATGCCGGTCATGGCAGGTATCGAGGAAGAGCTGACTTGCCTCTGATTACTAAAAGATGCCCAGTTGCCGATTTGACATCAGTTCGCTCTAGAGCGTTTCACGTTTTGATGGAAGCGTATCCGGCGTTTTTGAAGTAGTTGCCGCATTCGCTTGGCTGGATGGTTGTGACGAGGCCGCCGATGTG
>Ga0209062_1006913_pt1 | contig 10103 bp, 16 predicted proteins | sample Coa_R2_2_FD_187158 | JGI IMG/M metagenome (GOLD analysis project Ga0209062, IMG submission 187158) | Surface soil microbial communities from Centralia Pennsylvania, which are recovering from an underground coalmine fire - Coalmine... | ecosystem: Environmental > Terrestrial > Soil > Unclassified...
ATATCGGCTTTCGCCGCGACGGCCTGTGAGAAGAAGTTGCAGTTCGAGACGACGCTATCTCGGCCAGTTGTTCTTGATTTGCCTTTAGCTGCTCGGCGATTGCCGCATTCTGGCGAGCCAACTGCGCTAGGGCCCCGTCAAGCTGCTCCGCGAGTTTTGCATTGTCGCGGGTTGTTTGTTCGTGGCTCGCTTTGAATTGCTCAGCGACGTCGGCTTGGTTTCGGCTGATTTGATCTTGGCTGGCCTTGAGCTGCTCAAGTCGTTGCTCCACCTGTCGGAGATCATCTGTCATCCTCTGTAAGCGCTGCTCGAGCATGGATAGCGTCGAGGATGCCACGGCGTCCTCCCGTGGCATGGTCTCGGTTTGGGACTCTGTTTGCGGCGCCCAGGGGATTGCCAAACGAGCTATGAACGGGCTGATGACGGAACCGTAGAAAGGCTGGCCAGCGAAAGCCGCAAGATAGACCAAGGCGGCTGTCAGGAGTCCAAAGAGAGCAAACAAGAGGAGCCTGGTCGGCGATGAGTGCCGTTCCGAAGCGACAACGCGGGCGTGCTGGCTTGACTGATGATCTGCCACGCCCCCCTCTCCCGATCCTGAAGGCGATTCATCCGTGCGCGCCAGCTGTTCGTGCGCCTTTGTATTCGCTTCTTCCAAGCGAGTGATCATCAGACGAACTAGATCTGTTGGGGGCGCGCTTGGCATCGGGACCTTAATCGCCGGTTTTCAGCCGCTAGGGCAAGCCTCATCCTGACCATCGCACGCTTGCCAACCACGCGGTAGCCGCGCGCCTCACCTTCCGCGCGCGGTATCAAAACAGGGTTAATGAACAATTCTGCATCGGTCTGCCCGCCGAGCACATGCTTTTTGGTAGCTCGTGCTGCTGGAAATCTGGTCACAGACTGAGGCCGCCCAACCGGAGTGAGCTTCCAGCATCAAGTCTTGCGCGTAGCCGGTTGTATATACACGCTGCGGTGTCCTTCTGCCGCCCCCACTTTAGAAAAAGCCGTGGAATGGCAAGCAGATCCTCGCGGCGCGCGTGTCGGCCAGATGCAGTTCTGCGCACGCTGCGATGGCTACCGCCGCCCTAATTGGGACAACCCGTTGCATAACTCAGGACACATTAGCGCGCATCATCCAGCCTACGCACTGTGGTGGAACGAGCCATGGACAAGCACGCTAAATCTCGCACAGCCAAACCGGCTCCGAAAACGATCGGGACCAAAGATCTCTTTGGACTGATGTCCGAAGTAATTTCACTCCGCGAACGAGTGGCTCAAGCCGAACTCGCCGTCTCACATTTGAAATCGCTGAGCGAAGTGCCGGCGCCAATCATCGGGGCAAAGGCAGCACACCGGTTCTCTCGTCGCATTGCCGGATCACCGAAGTGATTACCCGACGTGTCCGACACCTGAGCGACGCCGACGACGCCGGCGTCGACGAGGATCGATCCTGAGCTGTTTGAGTATGCCGAGAATGGCAAGCCATTGAGCATAGCTTCTGACATCGTAATCACTCCAACCTTGCTGCTCTCGTCGATCGCCCCGTTGGCTCTGCAGCAGCAGGTCGCATACAGCCATGAAATTCAGCGCCCACCTCGCTTCCCGGTCCCAATGCAGGCCGCCCAAGCTCATCGAAGTGGCCAACGCTTTCGAGCCGGCTCGGACAGCCGCAGATCAATCTGCCGTCGATCTGTCAACTCGCGGGGACGCCAGCAGAATACGTAGGCAACCGGCGCAACGGCGAACGCGCATGTTGCCCGATTGATCTGCAGGGTGAGGCGCCGAGAAATACAGGAGCGCCCACCATTGATGCCGTCATTGCCAGCAATACAAGGGAACGACGGATGGAACGCGTTCGCCTGTATTTCGTTTCGGACTGGCCGTTAGCAGAGTCACGATCCGGGTTCCAGCCAAGGGCCTTGGACGTGATCAGTTCTGCCCGTTCCACTTCGACCCGAAGGGCCAACAGTTCGAGGTACCGATCGGCGAGTTCCACGGCATTTCGTGTGAAGGCCTGCTCCAGGTCGATCTTGCGCGTAGCCATTCAACTGATCCCTGTTCGTTGAATGCGCCCAGCCAAATGTAGCCATAGCGCAGCCTCGCCAGCCCATCAATTAAACCGTGCGAGCCTCGAAAAGTTTGCGGCAGAAATGACGGTTGTCCGGCTCGGATCAGACTTCCGCGCCTATCTTCCAGCTGAACCTGCAGCCCCTTGGGTCGTTGCGCTTCATAAGGTGTTCTCAGGAACTTTGAATTCCTCAGCGCAGCGGCACTCTGGTATTTGATCGTACGATAGATCAAAGCTCCCCAATGCTCATTCGAGAGGATTCACTTTTTCTGCCGCCGGCCTTCGCATGATCGCAGGTCGCCTCATCGACGGACGATAGCTCCCGTCTGGGCTTGAGAGCGTTTGCGCGCCCGAAAAGCGGAGCACACGAGATCGCGCGCAGTTGCACGGAAGCCTCATTCCCTGTGGGCCGCGAACACCGGTTTGGGCGGACCGACTGAAGCGGACGGGAGCGGTTTCGCAGGGCCGGCGCGGCCATCCGGCCGACCACCCCGATGCGGCGTAAGCGCCTGTCAAGCAAAGCTGTTCGTAAACGCCGCGCAGTAATGCACGCAACCGCCGCGCCGGAGTGCGCCAGACCGTTTCCTTGGCTCTTGTTCTCCGCGACCTTGGCTGTTGAGGCGCCGGTTGTCAGCGGCACAAAGATGCGCAGCACAATGCATTATTGCACCGCACTGCCGAGCATGACCATAATTTGGGCTTCTTATCCCCGGAACCTAAATAAACACGAGCGCATTTCCTGATAATGCCGCGACCCAACTGCGGCAACGGGGACGGAGGAAGCGCATGGCAGTAACGGCTCTGGAAATCAATGTCGCATTGTGGGGAATGCTCATCTGCACCGAGATCGAGATCGCGGAGTGGGTGCGATACGTTCTCTCCTAGGAAAACAAGCGCCCAATCATTCGCGCCGCAGCCCAACTTAACCCGGTCAGCCATCCAACCATTACAACCGCGGTCACGACCACCCACAGACTGACAAGGACCTTCTGGCGCAATATTTTCATGAAAACCTCCGTATGACGCCAGCCGTCGGACCAACGGCGGACTCATAAAGATGGCATGTGATCTCCTCAAGACCGCCGGATGACATGCGTCGAGACGATAGTTCGTCCTCTGCCGGCTGGAGCAGGTTCACCATGGCGCGATCAAATTGCCGTAAAGCAAGATTGAGTAGGTTCGTCCCGATCTGCGCGTCTCCGGGCGGCTTGCCGCCGCCCCTCATTGGTCCTAATGGCCGTTGAGAGGAGCCGGGAATTGGGTAAAATCGCTCTGGGCCCCAGGTGGAGAGTCCGAGCAATAGCCCGCGATCTGTTTCCGCTGATTTCGCCCTCGGTGCCCTCTTTGCTGCAACAGTGACTACGATGTGAGGCGCCACCATACACAACTCGGCGGTGGTGCAAAACTCAGCTAACCGAAGCTGATGGAGAGGACGGTCGGCTCGCTGGACGGCGCGATTGTTTCTTGAGCTTGTCGGGTCCAGGTTGCTTGTGAAAGGTCGCTCGAGTGAGGCCAGTATTAATCGTGGACAACGCGCTCGTGCCGAATGACGACTACCGAGATCTGCTTCGGCGAGCGACTACGGTCGGAAAGCAACTCGCTTATTTTGGAGTGGTCGCGCGAAAATGCTCCTTCGATGAGGCCATCTCGTCGGCGGAGCGCGCCGGGTTCACTCTGGTCGCATCCAATGCGGAGAGAAGGGAGGCCGTCCTTGAATGGCCCCTTGAACCAGACTTCCTCTTTTCGCTCTCATTTGAAGACCCGGCGATGATTTCGATCGTTGCGGAATCCCGGGGCGACATCTACGGTCTGAATCTCGTGACCCACTCCGGAACGGATGAGTTTTGCGTCGAACTCAAACCTTCATTGGGATTGGAGCGGTTCGGCGGGAACGCTCTTCAATTCAGGGAAGTACTTCTGTCGCTTCCGCAATTCGTTGAAACGCCGGCTTGGGTGTCCGCTTCCAGTTCATTTCTAGAGAGTCGATGAGTCCGCGCTCTTCGCGCGATGCCGCCCCGCTCGGACCATTGCATTAGCATATGCAGTTTTGCTCGAGCGCACGGCCCGGTACGGCTCCACGAGCCGTCATCGAAAAGGCGGTGGTCCCGCCACTTCTGGAACCCCGTGATGCAACTGCCGCACTGGCTTATTTTGGCCGGATGCCTACTCGTCGTCGGAGGTGTCCTTGGTCTGCTCTTAATGCGAAAGCCGCGAGCTACTGAACATTCAGCTCGCGGATTGTTCGATGGAGACCATGACGGCGATCAGCGGGAAATAATCTAGTCCGCCCCCTTAGCGGCCATAGCACGCGAGCCACGCGACGATGGGAACGCTTACCGACCGTCCAAAATGGGATAACCGGAAAAACGTTAATGAGGGAGCCGCAATTCGCTCGCACCCGAGCGCAACGCCGCCGCGATCCGAAAGTTCTGCAAACACCGAACCCCGACAATCCACTGGAGAGCTGGTCTGGTTAACCGCAGTGGCTGCGGACGCGGATAATTTTCGGATAGCCAGCATGCGGCCTGATGATAGGGAAGCGCCTCTCACCTTTTATTTCGCGCATCAGTATTGCATGATCCGAGAGGCTCCAGGCCGGGTTTACGGCCGCAGCCACTCGGCATTTTTCAACATTACTTTTGCCTCTGAGGGTGAGTCCCATGAGTAATCGCGATCAGATTTCTCACCGTTTGCTTGTCATGCATCAAGTACATTGCGAACTCGCCGAACAACTCGCGCAACTCAAAGGCCTCCGGAAGAAGCTGCGCGCAGCGGAAAGGAAGGAGGCTGCGCAACCACGGATGATCCGCGTCCGCAAATCCATACCTGCGCAAACGGAGGCCTACTCGCCTCTATGAACTCGCTGATCTGGACCTGGCTCTGTTTTCGCGCGGCTTCTGGCGGCCATCAATTATGTGAAAGATCGGCGTTTATGACTGTCCCACCGGGCCGGCTAAACGTACATCACAGCGCGCAGAACAAAACCGTTTGTTGATCCGCACGAAGACATTCTGAAAACAGAGCTCGCTGGTCTTTCGGGTGATCACGGCCAAGGAGGAAGGGATGCGCAAGCTGATTTTCTCCGTCGCTTTGCTGGCAATTGCCTCAGTAGGTTTTCACGTTCTGATTTCGAAGTCTCTTGGCGCAGCGCGTAGCGCGAAAACAGCGGCGCTGCCTCGGCTGGTCGCCCCACCTTCAGAGGCGTCTTGCCCCGCGCACCTCGGGCACCTCAGTCTGCTTCATCATGGTGAGTAGTCAAAGCGGACCTGCGCCTCGGCGAAACATAAGTTTGCTGGGGAGAGAGATCGATCAGTAAGCCGCCCAGCTTAGGAAACATCAACAGCTCCTTCGACTAGCCAGAGCATGATCAGGAAAAGCGTATAGCGGTTTTCCGAAAAGATCATGCGCAATCAAAGAGCCAAAGCGCCATGATGATTCAACCCAATCTCATCGCGCTTTGGCATCGTTGATCAGCGTCGCTTGGGCTTCATATGATCGCGCAATGCAGAGCAGCATATTCGCCGTTTCGGCGTTAGTGGTCGACTGCGCAATCCGGCGACAGCGGTCGGCTTGCTCCAGCAGTCTGCGCCTTTCGTCCAGCATTCTTCCTTCAAAGTTTGCCACCGGCCCGAGAAGCAAGCAGGTACCGAGTGCCTCGGGTCCGCGCCGCCGGAAAGACCCGATGCGGCCCAGGTCACCCGGTATTATGACGCTCCTATTACCAAGCCTGAAACGTCATTAAGGCGGCGCAAAGGCCAGGGGCGACCTGTCTCCGGCCGAGCGTCGGCAGCCGGACGGCTGCACACAAGCCTAAGAGCAGTGACGGCGTCAGCTTGATCGCGGTCCCGCCGCCTCCCGGGCTCAACGTCAGCATTCCTGCCCGGATGAGTCAGTGGCACTAACTTTTCGCCGCCGGCCAAGCGTGATTCGATTGCTGGGCGATTCGATGCTGCTCGGGAGTGAACAGTCATGGTCAAAGCGCTGGAGTTTGCCATCATCACCGTGGGCACCCTCAATGCCATGCTCGCGGTGTGGCTCATCATTTCGTTTTAAGGCTTGAGTCAGTCGGTCGAAAACTGTCTTGCGAACATTTTTTGTACAGGCTTGGCGCGAGAGGTTTCACTGCTCCGCGTCGTATTCAGTAGGATGGCGTACTCGGACCGCCGCACGCCCTGCTAGGGGACCGCGCGACAAGGCACCAGTAGTTCGCCGCCGCAGGTGCCTTGTTCATTGCATCACCCGGGATCAGCTGGCGCGCGGGACATGCCCCGCATAGGCGGACGACGATGTCGTCGTCCTGCTCACGTTGGTCGAGCAATCGATTTCTTGTCGGTGCGTGGCGCGTTGGTAGGATCCGAGCGCAAAGCGTGAGCCAGGCCGTTAGCCGCCGAACACGATTCCCGCTATCCACAGACTAGCTAGCGTTTAACCGAGAACTGCTGTTACATTCCGTGTCGGAACAGCCAATTGCGGCGGACCGCTACAATTTGCTAGCGGCACTCTGTTTCAAAGTTGATTTCGTTCGTTGCTCGGGGGAAAGCATGTTCGAGGTTTACTTGAACAATAGGCATGATCTGCTCGTCATCGAAAGAGGCGCGCAACTGCCGCTTAGTTCGGCATCAGGAAAGTGGCGCAAGCGAAAGAAGCCCGTCAGAGTCAGCGCCGCGATCAGGTCCGCGGTCCAGAGGGAAGGCTACTACCTGCGGAAGCTGAGCAGAGCCAACCGCCGTGGCGCCAGATCATAGAAAATCGCCTCGCAGCATCGGCAAGCTGTAGCCTTTTTTTGATCGGCAGTCCGCCGACGTCGGGCCCTTCCCCGTGATCATCATCTTTGTCGGCAAACTGGCGCCGATGCGTGGTGTGTGCCTTGATCATCCGGCGCCGGTATCCGAAAACGCCGAGGCTGGGACCGATGGTCACGATGCGCCGAGACATGCCGCCTCGGCCGCGTGTACGAAGGGCCGCCAGTCACACAACGCCTCGCCGCACTGATCGCAAGCTATGCCGGCTACGGGGTCACTTTGGAACGGAGCCCTCACGGGCGGCTTTCGCGACACAGGTGCGCCGTGAAGGCGCTTCGATCCGCCTTGGTGCATCGTTAAGCCGCCTGTGGTCTAATGTAGACGGCCGCGCTCCCGCGCGGCTGGGCGGCCGGGCATCGTGTCTTTCACCTACCCAGGGCACGATCGCTCGGCTGATCCCGTTAAGCACTCCTCAGACGAATTCACCAGTCGCAGCCGTGATCCCCAAGGCGATTTGAAACCGGTTGTTGCAGCCGGGCGACGTTGCTGCGAGTTCCCGATTTAACCTCCCGCGCTGACATCAAGCTTAACTCGGGAACAGCGTTGCCGTCGGCACATAAACTTTACAATAACACCGCCGGACATTGCCGTTCGTCCGGGTGTGTACGCCTTCAGGGCTGGGCGAAGCCGCCGAGCGAATATTCCGCTCGGCGACTCCGTTTTATCGAACAACAGGTTTTGAGATGGGACTGAGCGCGTGGAGCAACCCCGAAGATGATGTCAATGGCACGAGACGCAGCCTCCATGGGCTCGCGTTTGGCATGTCTGGCGGATCATCATTCCAAGGCGGTCGATCGATGGCGGCATGGTCTGGGGCAACGTCTGGCGACGGCATGACGGGCGGCAGTGGATTTACAAGCGCCTGACGGGCTACGACGAACACTGACCTGAGAACCGGCAATTCGATTGTGTCGACATCCGAAGTTCGCGAAGCCCCAACAGGCGTATCCCATAGCTTGAACGCGACATCCCATTGCGCGAGGTCCGGATGGCCAACCAAGCTCCCCGCGGCCTAGTTGATTGCGCCAAGCCGTTCGGCGCCAGTTGCCGGACTAGGCCTGAATACGCCGCATGCGGTCGGTCAGCGGCACAGGCAAAAGCGGCTCGGCAACGGCTGCTCTGCGCTTGTAGATGCACGGGTCGTGCCCACGATGAATTGCGGGCAAATAGCCGTCCTCGTTTAAGATGGTGCCTCTGTTCGCCGCACACCATCTCTGTGCGATCCGAAAGGAAGAATTTTAGTTGCTCCATTTTCGTCTGGTTAATCTCTCCGGAAATTGAGAGAGAACTTTACAATATTTCAAACCGGAAGGGCTTATTCTACCGGCATTCGTTGAAAGCTCTTTTCACCGGTGTTTTGTCGCAGCAGAGCCAATCAGATGGCCGATCAGAAAACGTTCTTAGCCGATCTCGAAGAAGCGGTTTCCAAAGGGACCCCTGAACGTTGCCTGGAGGCCTTGTGGCATGCAACTGATCTTTTGATCGCCGGCTCCTATTCGGAAGAGCAAATCTGGACCTTCGGCGAGATAATCGGTCGGCTGGCCAAGGAAATCGAACAAGACACCCGCGTTCGGCTCGCTGGCAAGCTGGCTGCTAGTGACAACGCGCCTTTCGATGTCGTCAGGAAACTCGCCTCTGACGACTCGATAGAGGTTGCGAGGCCCGTGCTGCAACATTCGGAACGGCTCGACACCAAGACACTGATTGCCTGCGCGAGAGACAAAGGTCAGCAGCACCTATTTGCCATCTCGCAACGGAAGTCGGTTCCGGAAGCGGTCACTGACATCCTGGTGGTACGGGGATCCAGGGAAGTTGTCACGTCAGTCGCCCAAAACAACGGAGCACAGTTGTCGAACTCCAGCTTCCTCCACCTGGTGCGACGTTCGGATGGAGATTCTATCCTTGCCGAGAGCGTGGGTCTTCGGAAGGACATTCCGAGGCATCTGTTTCATCAATTGATTTCCAAGGCATCCGATGAGGTGCGAAGAAAACTGGCCCACGAACGCCCAGAGATGGGGAGCCAGATTCAGAACGTCGTGACCGACGTTGCCGGCGCATTCCACGCCAGGTTTGGTCCTGCTTCGAAGGACTACTTTAGCGCCAGGCGAACAGTTGCAAAGCTACATCAATGGGGGCAACTCACTGAAGACAAGGTGTTCGAGTTTGCCCATTCGCTGAAATTAAATGAGACGGTCGTCGCCCTGTCGCTGTTGTCTTCCGTTTCGATCGATATCGTCGAGAGGGCATTGGTCGACAGGAATCGCGAACCAGTGCTCATCCTGGCAAAGGCCTTGGGGTTCTCATGGCCAACGGCAATGTCCCTGCTCTTCTTGGGCGCCCCCGATTATCGAATTACGGCTGGAGATCTGGATCAACTGAAAGTTGATTTCTTCAGACTGAGCATGGACACATCCCTTCGCGTCCTCGGTATCTATCGGACGAGAAAGCATGGCGCAGACGCCACCCAACGGAGATTTCCGAACTAAGTCCGTTGCGTCCCTGCCCAGGCCCTGAGAACCGCCGTTAACGCTGGGCCGGCACACGTCATTTGCGCAGTGCTTGTCGGAATGATTGAATGATAGCCCTTTCGATTGCAGCCATGCTAATTAGTTGCCTTCGCGCCTTTTGAAGCCTGGCTCGTGCCAGGCTGGCCTTGATCAGCCACAGAGATCGAGCTCGCGAAGACCATCCGTTACGCCCTCTCGCCCTTGGCAGGCCCTGACGCGCTTCATCGATGACGGCGCAGCGAGTTCGACAAAAACGCGGCCAAAACTCCTGCAGGGAAAGGGGATCGCCCTTTAAAGTTGCGATCAGGATCGAGGTGAGCGCCGGGCTCCGTGGCCGCCTTGCTTGCTGTGGAAACATCACCAGTAGAGCGCAGTACGCGGCCTGAAGCGTTGATCACTGAAGCACGTCACCTAACTCACAGGACGGCGCTTCGTCTCTGAACCGGTTGACTCAACCAGCGCGTGAAGCGCAGAATAGAACGGAGCTGTCAGGAAACCGACCGTGTACCACGATCGTGAAACCATCGAACTGCTAACCGGGCTCGCGGCAACGTTGCTGTTCGCGACGCTCCTGGTCCTGTTCCAGAAGCTGTGGTGAGCGACCGCCTCCGTCGCGGACCGAAGCTGGCGCAGCAGGCCGGTGTTTGCCGCGGGGCAACATGCGCGGCGCCAAAACCGGCAAAAGCCAGCTGGCTCCCGCTATGCCGGCTGCCCCGCCGACTATTT
>Ga0209062_1006914_pt1 | contig 10101 bp, 6 predicted proteins | sample Coa_R2_2_FD_187158 | JGI IMG/M metagenome (GOLD analysis project Ga0209062, IMG submission 187158) | Surface soil microbial communities from Centralia Pennsylvania, which are recovering from an underground coalmine fire - Coalmine... | ecosystem: Environmental > Terrestrial > Soil > Unclassified ...
AAGGTAACCCTGTAATCACCAGCCGGGCCGGTCAGCCGTGCCCAGATCTCGCGCTCAGTCGGCGAGGTGCCGTAAAAGTTGGCGCTCCCGCCCAGTTGATAGTAGAGGAAGTCGCTGGTGTTGTGGGTGTCGAAGCCCGAATCGGCATTGGGCGCCTGGAAGGGACCGTAGGAGTTGGAGGGTGATTGAATGGATACATCGAAGCGGTCCCCGTCGTGGTACCAGAGATCGAACGTAAGGTCTCCCACGTTACCTTTATGAACAACGACTGTGGCGTTGGTCCCGGCCGCGACTCTTCCCGCGGCGTGATTGGCAATGCCGCCGTCATCGCTTGCTCCCGTTACAAAGACCAGGCCGGGAATTCCGGGGCCGACGTTCGCGTTGATCGTCTGGCACAGGGCGCTCGTGCCGTCCATCGGGCCGCCGCTGGACCCCACGTTGAACAGCATTACGCAAGGCATGCCGAGTTGCCGTTGCTGGTCCCTGACATACCGAATCGCGATGGGCAGTCGGTTCAAATCAAAGAATGGCGTTTCCGCCGGTTGGTTATCATGTGCCGGCACATTCTCGGCCACCATCTTGACTACGAGGATCGTGGCTTCTGGCGCTGCGCCTCGGTATTTGGCCACGTTATGCCCATTGCCGCAGGCGATGCCGGTGGTCGTCGTGCCGTGGCCGAGGGCGTCGCGCGTCACCAGGTTTGTCCCATACCTCCCCGCGTCCTCGATCTGCTGCCGCGTGCAAAGGGTCCCCAAATGGTAAGGGTTGGCCGGAGCATTGGACCCGGAATCATCCGTCAGATCCAGAATGCCCGCCAGCCGGGTCGAGCCGTCCGCATTGTGAAAATCATTGTTCTGCCAATCGACTCCGCGATCGAGGATGGCCACCATCACGCCACGACCCGTTACGCCAAAGGTTGCGACCGCTTCGTCAATGCGCGTTTCGACCCTCGCCTGGTCCATGCCGTTCGCGAAATCAACCAGGCTTAAACACAGGAAAACATTCAGGATTACACCGAAAATTCGAGGCATTTCTGAAAATTAGCATTCGCAATTAGTGGCCGCAATCGGCAAGCGCGGCGCGCGCCAAAAGCGCGAGCGCATGGCCTGCATTTCCCAGTGCCCGTGTCGTAAACTTGCTTTACGCTCGACATAAGCCTGTATTCTACATATTGTTTGGAACCAGCCGCTCAAACATGAATTCGTGGCGCGGGAACTTTTGCGTATGAAAAGGGTCTTTTGTGGTCAGCCCCGACAGCGCGTGCGGAACGGTAACCCCGGGGCGGTGAAGCGATTCCCAGGCTCCCAAGTTAGCGTTGGGTTTACTTTGATTGAATTGCTGGTGGTGATCGCAATCATCGCGATTCTGGCTTCGCTCCTCCTGCCGTCGCTCGCAAAGGCCAAGGAAAAAAGCAAACGGATGGCCTGCATCAGCAACCTCAGGCAAATCGGCATATCGTTGCTGTTCTACACGGACAGTCAGGACAATAAAATGCCCTCGGCGATCACGTACGGCTCCCGAGCTGGTGATCCGACCACTGCGCCAAACACGGTCCAATACACGGACATGTATGGCGGAGTCCCCAGCGCGCTGAATGTGTCGAATCCACGCGTGTTTTGGTGTCCCAGCGATACGTTCAACCATCCGTCGAGCCCGGTTATCAGCAGCAATGACTTCTCATCGTACCGCTACCGATTCGTGATCTGGGACAACACCACTCGGTTTCCCGGGTTAAAGACGACGGATTTCGTGAAGCCGGTAGGCCAGATCATCTACCACGAGAACTCGGATTTGCACTACAAGCACGTTGACACTTCCTACATTTTGGCGCAGCCCACGCTCAATGCCATTTATGCCGACTTTCATGCAGCGTCGTGGAAGGTGATGTTTCGACAGTGGAGCAGGAGCCCAGCACTTTACGACCCGAATTGGTTTACCTACGGACCCAACTACCAGCTAAACAAGGATAACCCGAACATCGGCGGAGATGTGCACAACGGCTGGGACCTTTGAGGACCGGAGTTGGGACACAACGGGGCCAGGGCTGAAGCAAACCACACTTTCAGGGTGTTTTCTGCCGGGCCGAAAGTTCCTCCCACCGTTGGTATAGCCGAGCCACTTCGGTTTTCGCACTGTCCAAGTCTGCGATCATAGCGTGAGTTTCCCTCGAGCGCGTGGCGTGAAACTCTGGATCGTTGAGCGTCCGCTCGAGTTCCTGAACGCGCTCTTCCGCGGCCATAATCGCCGCCTCCATTCCTTCCAACTCGCGTTGTTCCTTGAAGCCCAGCTTACGTGGACGGTTTGCGGCGGAAGCCGCTGGCTGGGAGCTGGGTTGTCGCGGCTCAGCGGTGATTCGCCGGCCAGACTCGCTTCGGGCGTCGCGTTCCTTTTTCTTTTCCAGGTAATACGAGTAATTGCCCGGTTGAATGAAAAGCCCGTTCTCTTCGAATGCGAGCACCTGGTCGCAAATGCGGTCCAAAAAATAACGATCGTGACTCACTACGAGCACCGTCCCGTCAAAATCAGCCAGAGCTTCTTCCAGCATTCGCAAGCTGGGCAGATCCAGGTCATTCGTGGGCTCGTCCAGCACCAGAACATTTCCACCGCGGCGCAGCACTTTTGCCAGCATCAGCCGCGCCCGCTCTCCGCCCGAGAGGCGATCTACGGGCTCATTCACCCGGTCGTCGGCAAAGAGGAATCGGCGCAAATAGGAGCGGACACTCAATTGTTGGTCGCCGAATGATACTGTTTCGCCACCGTTTGAAATCTCCTGCAGCACGGTGCCGGTTCCTTCCAATTGCATCCGGCCCTGGTCGATGTAGTTGAAGACAACCTTCCTGCCGATTTTTACCGTGCCCTCATCCGGTTGGCGTTGGCCCAGGCAGATGCGCAGCAGCGTCGTTTTGCCGGCGCCGTTCCGGCCCAGGATTCCTGTGCATTGCCCCGGTTTGAAGGACAACGTCAGGCCGCGAAAAAGCCAGCGTTCAGGCCCGCTCTCGCTCGCGGTTTCAACGATTTTGGCTCCAATCTTTTCGAGCTCGATTGCCGTGTTGCCCAGGTCTGCCGGAGGCGGAATCAGCAGGTCCATCTCCCGTTCTTCTGGAGGCGCCTCGAGCCCTTTGACATTGTAGAACGTTTCGAGCCGATGCCGCGGCTTGGAACGCTGGGCCCGCACTCCCGCTCTCACCCATTCCAGTTCCTCGCGCAAAAAGCGCTGCCGCCGCCGCTCCGACTGTTCGGCGATCTGCTGGCGAATCGCCTTGGACCCCAGATAAGCGGTGTAGTTGCCCGGATGCGAATAAGCGCGGCCCTCGGCCAACTCGATTACGCGCGTGGCGATCACATCCAGAAAATAGCGGTCGTGCGTCACGAAAATCACGGCCCCCGGGAAATCGTGCAGAAAACCCTCAAGCCAAAGAATCGTTTCGGCGTCCAAATGATTGGTCGGTTCATCCAGCAGCAACAAATCGGGCTGCGCAGCCAAGGCCCGGCAGAGCGCCACCCGCCGTTTTTCCCCGCCGGATAGCTGGCCGACCGGCGTTTCCAGGGGAGGTGCCGCCAGCGCGGACGCCTCGGCTCTGAGCCGGGCCTGGAAATTCCATCCGTCCACGCTCTCGATCTGATTCAACAGCGCCGCAAGTTCCGCATCGGAGCCTGTGCCCGAGTGATAACGCTCCAGCCAACCCATGAGGTCCGACGCGCCGGCCTCGATGTTCTGTCGAACGGTCAGGTTCACGTCCAACTCGAATTCCTGAGGCAGATACCCGATGCGCAACCCTCGCCGCCGCGCAATGTCGCCGGCGTCGGCTTGCTGATGCCCCGCAAGAATGCGTAGCAGACTCGTTTTCCCTGAACCATTGCGGCCGACCAATCCGACCTTCTCTCCCGGGGCGACAGATAGGGTGACCGATTCCAGCAGCCGCTGGTAACCGTAGCTCAGTGCCAAATCATTGGCCGTCAAAATGGGCGGACCAGGTATCACAATCCCCACAGCTTAGCCACAAACCGGTGCGATGACATTCTTTTCACGCCGTTAAAGGAGCCGCCGCGAGGAAAGGGCGGCTCGTCTACCGGTCTCTCTTGTTCGAGGAGAAGCTGCCCCCGCCCGTGCTAATCCATTGATTTTTTACGCTACCGCTTCTTTTTTTCGATTATCTTCCGGCCGCGCGAACGGGTATGGTGGGCTTAACGCATCCCGGTTAAAGCATGCAAAACATCGTTATCGCTAAGCCTTACCGGTTCGTTCCGCCTCGTTTCAGCCCGTTCTGGGCGCGTTTAGTGAGCTGGTATTTGCCGCATTACCTTCGCAGCAGTTTTGGCATCTGCTCCTGGGAATGCGTCGGCGCGGACCGGCTCCGCACGTCTCTAAAGGCCGGTTCGGGTGTGCTGTTAGCTTGCAATCACTGTCGTCCTTGCGACCCGATGGTTTTAGGATTGCTCTCGCGGCAGGTCGCCCGTCCGTTCCACATCATGGCCAGCTGGCATCTGTTCATGCAAAATCCCGTGCAATCCTTCCTGCTGCCCCGCATTGGAGGGTTCAGCCTGTACCGCGAAGGGCTGGATCGTGAATCGCTCAAATGCGCCACTCGCATCGTGGCCGAAGCACGCTTCCCGCTGGTGATTTTTCCGGAAGGCTTCGTCACGCGTAATAATGACCGGTTGGCTCACCTGATGGATGGAGTTGCGTTTTTGGCGCGCTCCGCGGCAAAACAAAGAGAGGCTTCTTCCCTGCCGGGCAGCGTTGTTGTGCACCCGGTTTTTGTCCGATATTTTTTCCACGGAGACCTTTCGGGCACGCTTACACCGGTTTTGCGGGACATTGAAACACGTTTGTCCTGGCAGCCGCAAACTCATCTGTCCTTACCCGAACGGGTCGTGAAAGTCGGACACGCGTTGCTTGCGTTGAAAGAAATAGAATACCTGGGCACGGCGCAATCGGGGAAAACTTCCGAACGGTTGGGTCGCCTGACCGACCACCTGCTGGACCCCCTCGAACGTGAGTGGACGGGCGGCCGCAAAGACGCCGACACGATGTCGCGGGTCAAACGCCTGCGCGCGGCGATTGTTCCGGACATGGCGAATGGCGCCCTTCCCGAGGAAGAACTCGGCCGACGCTGGCGGCAACTGGCGGATCTGTATCTGGCTCAACTACTCCATTGCTACTCGGGCGATTACCTGGCGAATGCTCCAACCCCGGAGCGTTTGCTCGAGACAGTTGAGCGTTACGAGGAAGATTTGACTGACCGCGCTCGGCCACATCCGCCCATACATGCGGTTATTTCGGTTGGGACGGCCATCGAGTCTCTTCCCGGGCGCAACCGCGCAGCCGAAGGCGATGCCATTCCGAAAGAGCTCCAAAACCAGCTCCAAACCATGCTCGAGGAAAGCAAAGCCCGCCGGCCCGCGGCTTTCTCACCATGACACCTGTTTTCGGCTCACTCCACTGGTCTGCGATAGGCCTGCGCGCCGGTGTTGTCGGCGGGGCCCTCATCGCCTGGTTCTGGACGCAGTCGCTCATTGGACGCAAATCCACACCCACAAGTGGAACAGGAGATGTGATTCATAATCTCACGGCGCCGTGGCACGGGTACCTGGCCACCCACCCAGGCGCGGCCAACGCCGCACTCATCACCAGCTCGCTGTTCATTGATCTGTTCGGACTTTCACTTATCGGCACAGCCATCTTCGGTTCCAGCTTTGCCCCCTTCCTGGCCATTCTGGTCGTATTCGGCTTGCGTCAAATTTGCCAGGGCCTTTGCAGCCTGCCGCCCCCGCCCGGCATCATTTGGAGAAGCCCCGGATTTCCCGCGTTGTTGGTGACGTACGGCGTCGGAAACGATTTTTTCTTTTCCGGTCACACCGCGCTGGCGGTGCTCGGAGCGTTGGAAGCAGCCTACTTGGGTCCGCCGTGGCTTGCCGTGATCGCAGGGATCATCGCCTTTGGAGAAATGCTCGTCGTGCTGGTGCTGCGAGCGCACTACACGCTGGATGTCGTGACGGGCGCCTTTGCGGCGTTCCTCGCGGCCGAACTGGCCCGCAGGCTGGCGCCCTTTGTGGATGGCTGGCTGAAATGAAGTGAGCTCTTCATCTATCAAAAGCCCGCGGATTCGCCCGCCAGGAGGCATGGCGGCCGCCCCTATCTTCGATGCCGCGGCGCCCGACCTTCGGTTGGAAGCAGACCTGCAAACCCTTCAAGAGATCGTCGCCAGGCTCGACGAACTGGACCGTCGCCTCGACAGTTCGATCATCCCAAAAGCGGTTTGTGAACGCGGTTATTTTACTCCGGACGAAGACGACCGCGTTCGCCAGGGGGTGCTGGTGTACCGCAACTGCCGCCTGGCGGCTTATGAAATAATCCTTCGGTACCGCGACTATGCCCGGGTTGAGCCGGCGAGCTGCCAATTGCGTTGCTTCCTCGTGGCCTTTGCGGCCGCGCTCGTGTTGTATTCAAAATCGCTGAAAATTATCGCCTTTGCCGAGCACGTGCCGTTGTTGCGGGCTAAAATAAACGAACCCGATATCAAGTACGATCTGGAGGCCGGATTTTTTGATGATGTCCTGGCCGGTTACAGCCGCATTTCAAATTATCGCTCGATCCTGCAAGCCGACGAGTTCTGGAGGGCGCGACGGAGGGAAGCTCACACATTGGCTTTGGAAGCTGGCGGAACGTGGACGTGGGTGGTGGATCTAATTCGGCACCAACGGTTGGCGGTTCGCAACCGGCTTTTGCACGTCCTGTGGCAGCGCCTCCGGTATGATTGGCGCGCCTTTCGCCAGACTGTTTTCAGCCCGTTCCACCAGGCCCGTCATGGCGTGGAACATCTCCTCGGCAACCGTTTTGCTCAAGTGGCGGTCACCGGCGAGTCCGACAGCGCCATCACACCGGCGACACTCCCGGGCTTGGGCCTTCACCTGCACCCGGGAGACGTGCTGCTCACTCGCAACGACAATCGGCTCACCGCGGCGATACTTCCCGGCTTCTGGACCCACGCCGCTCTGTTTATAGGCAGCTGCGCCGACCTGGAAGCTCTCGGGTTGCGTTCCCATCCTCAAGTTGCCAGGCATTGGCAGGAGATCCCGCGGAATTCTGGACCTTTCGGATTGGTCATCGAGGCATTGTTTCCGTGCGTGCAACTCAACCCGCTCGAGAAATGCCTCTCGGTCGATCACCTGGTAGTGCTCCGCTCGACGCTTTCATCCCAAGACATCGCATTCGCAATCGGCGAAGCATTGGGCCACCTCGGAAAGCCCTATGATTTTGAATTCGATTTCAACAATACGTCCCGTGTGGTCTGCACGGAGCTCATCTATCGCAGCTTTCACCATCGCGGCACCATCACCTTCTCGCTCACGCAACGCCTGGGGCGATTCACGCTGACTGGCGACGACATTGTCGCCCAGGTTCTCGACCAGGCCGCAGAATCGAGCGCCAACGCCCCAGGGCTGCAGCCGGTGGCACTGGTGCTCAAACGCCGCGATGGCCAGGCCCACGCGTCTCCACCGGCGCGGATCCAGCCTCTCCTGTGGCGCATCCGCCGAGGCTGGCGCCCGGCCCGTCATCTGAAACCTGGAGCAGAGTCCCGCCCGGCCTTGACTTGAGGGGGCGCGCCTTTCCGTGCCGTTGACCCTGCGGACCGAATTTGCAAGAATTACTCTGCCCCAACGAATAAGGTTGCAGAAACATTGATCTCCGCTTTCATGAGCACAGCAACCCAAGACTCCATCCGCACACGCCAATCCCTCCTCGGCCGGTTGCGGGATTTGAACGATCAGCAGAGTTGGAGGGTCTTTTTTGACCTGTATTGGCGCTTGCTATACAACGTGGCTCGCCGGGCCGGGCTGGGGGACACCGACGCTCAGGACGTAGTTCAGGAAACGGTCATTGCCGTGGCCCGGAAGATGCCCGGATTCCAGTACGATCCCCGTCGAGGGTCGTTCAAACATTGGCTCTTGAGGATCAGTCAATGCCGGATCGCCGATCACATGCGGAAAGTTTATCGCGCGCCGTCCACCGTGGAATTGACGCGCGAGGTGCTGGAGTTGAACGGCGGAGCCGGAGTTGAAAACAGCCCCGATGGGCCTGCCTTCGAGCAGGCATGGCAGCAGGAATGGCAACAGGCCATGTTCGAGGCCGCAGTCGCGCAAGTACGCCAGAAAGCAAACCCCAAACAATTCCAGGTGTTCGACTATTGTGTCCTCAAAGGCTGGCCGGTCGGCAAGGTTGCTTCGACGCTTGGCTTGAACGCCGCCCAGGTTTACCTGGCCAAGCACCGGGTGGCGCAAGCGGTCAAGCGCACCGCCCGCCAGCTGTCTGAAGCGAATTCGCATCCTGGCTGACAGCCCCGGTTCACCATGGATCCCGATAAGTTAGCCGGCCGAATTTCCCAGCAACTTGAGTATGCTGGCCCTCGGCCGGAGCGCCCGGCGCCCTCAATTCCGGGCCACGAACTGTACCACCGGATCGGAGCGGGAAGTTATGGGGAGGTATGGCTGGCCCGCGGGGTCACCGAAAACCTGTACGCGATCAAAGTGGTTTGGCGCGAGAGCTTCTCCAGCGATCGGCCCTTCGAACGCGAGTTTGGTGGAATTGCTCAGTTCGAACCGATTTCCCGGGCGCATCCCGGAGTTGTCAATGTGCTGCACGTGGGCCGCGACAATGCCGCCGGCTTTTTCTATTACGTGATGGAGTTGGCGGATGACGCGACGGCGATGTCCGAACCGGGTGGGGTGACCTCCCATTTCGGCCTCTCAGCAGGCGGCAGGGATGGAAGAGTTCAGAAAAAGCTACCCAGCCCGGATTATGTGCCGCACACGCTGCGCACGGTTTTGAGAGCGCGCGGGCGTCTCCCGGTAGCCGAAGTTCTGGCCTTGGGCGTTCGATTGGCTGACGCCTTGGGCCACCTGCACCGGCACGGACTGGTGCATCGTGACGTGAAGCCTTCCAATGTGATTTTTGTCAATGGGCAAGCCAAACTAGCGGACATCGGCTTGGTTGCCGGCCTGGATGCGGCCCGGTCGTTCGTCGGCACAGAAGGGTTCATTCCCCCGGAAGGACCGGGGACTGTCCGGGCGGATATATTTGGCCTGGGCCGATTGTTGTACGAGGCGGCGACAGGCAAGGACCGTTGTGAGTTTCCGGATTTGCCGGCCGACCTGGACCAATGGCCGGACCGGGCTGCGCTTTTGGAGTTGAATGAAATCCTGGCGAGAGCGTGCGCGCCGGACCCGGTGGCCCGCCACAGCAACACCGCGGCCCTGGCTGGAGATCTGAACATGCTGTTGTCCGGCCGCTCGATCCGCCATGCTTACGGGATCGAACGCCGGCTTAAGCGGGCCAGCCTGGTTGCCAGCCTGGCATTGGGCCTGGCGCTGCTCACCGCGGGTGGCGTTTGGTTGCAGCGCGCGCAACGGCAGCAAGCGGATCAACGGGCTGCGCACGAGGCCCTTTTGCGCCGGCAGGTCGAGCAATCCGAGCAAACGAGTCGCGAACGGCTGCGCGAATCGCTGCTGCAACAAGCATTGGCTCTGACGCTCAGCAGCGAGCCCGATCGCCGCAAGCGCGCTTTGGCTGCTCTCCAGGCAGCCGCCCAAATACGCTCCGGCAAAGATCTCCGCGACGCCGCCGTGGCCGCCCTGGCGACTCCTGAACTGCGCGTGACGCGTCGTTGGAACCCCGATAGCAACGAGGCCAAAGGCACGCGACCCGATCCTACGCTTAACCGGTATTTGCGGTGCCGCGCTGATGGAGGACTGGAGATCCTTCGGCTCTCCGACGATGCCCAATTGCTGCGCCTTCCGGCAGTCGGGACCTGTGCTGATTTCGGGTACTTCAGCACCGATGGTCAGTGGCTGGCCGTAAAGTACAATGACGCCAGCGTCCGGGTTTGGAACCTGAACTCCCGCACTAATCTGCTCCTCTGTTTAAACATAGAGAATTCCAGCTTCTCCTTTCTGCCGGACAACTCAGCTATTTTGGCGGGACAGGACGATGGAGATCTGGTCTTGGTCGACCTGCAGCGTGGGACCGCTCGCTGGCGCAGGCACTTTGAGACGCCCGTAAGCTGGTTGGCTGTGCATCCCGCCGGGCAAATGATCGGCGTC
>Ga0209062_1006915_pt1 | contig 10099 bp, 7 predicted proteins | sample Coa_R2_2_FD_187158 | JGI IMG/M metagenome (GOLD analysis project Ga0209062, IMG submission 187158) | Surface soil microbial communities from Centralia Pennsylvania, which are recovering from an underground coalmine fire - Coalmine... | ecosystem: Environmental > Terrestrial > Soil > Unclassified ...
CGCCGGCCTCGTCGTCGATGCGGTGTTCGGCGCCGGCCTGTCGCGCCCGCTCGACGGCGTCGCCAAGGCGGCGCTGGCGGCGGTGCGGGCGCCGCTCGTCGCGGTCGACGTGCCGAGCGGGATCGACGGCGGCAGCGGCGACATCCGCGGGTTTGCCCCGCAGGCCGCGCTGACCGTCACCTTCTGCCGCCGCAAGCCCGGGCATCTGCTGCTGCCCGGCCGGCTCCTCTGCGGCGAGGTCGTGGTCGCCCCGATCGGCATCCCCGACGACGCCGTTGCCGCGCCGACCGCGGCCAATCATCCGCGCTGGTGGCGCGCCCTGCTGCCGCGGCCGGCACCCGGCGGCCACAAATACGCCCGCGGCCACGTCCTGATCGCCGGCGGCGCGGTGATGACCGGGGCGGCGCGGCTGGCCGCCCGGGCCGCCGCGCGGATCGGCGCCGGGCTGGTGACGATCGCGGCGCCGCCCGCCGCCTTTGCCGTCTACGCCGCCGGCGCGCCCGGCACGATCGTGCGGGCGGAGCCGCTCGTCGACCTGCTCGCCGATCGCCGCCGCAACGCGGTCCTGATCGGCCCCGGCGCCGGCACCGGGCGGGACACCCGCGACCATGCGCTCGCGATCCTCGCCGCCCGGCGGCGGACGGTGATCGACGCCGACGCCCTCACCGTGTTCGCCCCCGACCCGGCCGCGCTGTTCGGCGCCATAACCTCCGATTGCGTGTTGACTCCGCATGAGGGGGAATTCGCGCGCCTGTTCGACCCGTCCGGCAGCAAGCTCGACCGCGCCCGCCGCGCCGCCCGGGCGAGCGGAGCGGTAATGCTGCTCAAAGGCGCCGACACGGTCGTCGCCGCCCCCGACGGGCGCGCGGCGATCAACGATAACGCGCCGCCGGAGCTGGCGACCGCGGGCTCGGGCGACGTGCTCGCCGGCCTCGTCGTCGGCCTCCTCGCCCAGGGCATGCCGGGCTTCGAGGCGGCGGCCGCGGCGGTGTGGCTGCACGGCGCGGCGGCGCGCCGGTTCGGTCCCGGCCTCGTCGCCGAGGATTTGTGCGAGGCCCTGCCGGCGGTCTTGGCGCCGCTCCTGGAGGGGCCTAATACCAGCTCGTTCCACGATCCGGACAGACCATGAGCGATCGCGCCCCTGGCGGCTTCTTCGACGGCGTCTTCGACCGCACGTTTGCCAATCTGCGCCGCGCCTGGCGCGAAATCGCCGGTTCGGCGCGCGGCGTGCTGAGCGCCGCGCTGCGCCCCGACCTGCCCGACGACGATGTCGCCCGCCTGCGCCTGCAGATGCAGAGCTGCCTCGATCCGCGCGCCGGCGAGGTCACCGCGCGGGCCCGCACCGCCGAGCTCGGCCGCACCTATCTGGCGCTGAGCCCGGCCGGGCGCGAGCGCTTCATGCGCCTGCTGGCGAGCGAGTTCGATACCGACCACGAAGCGGTCGCCCGGCAATGCGCCAGGCTCGCCGGCGCCGTCCCGGCGGAAGAGCGGATGGCCGCCGAGCGCGAATTGCGCGCCGCGCTGCTGCCGCCGCGGATGACGCTGCTGCGCCAGTTCAACGCCCTGCCCGAGGGGGTCAAGTTTCTCGTCGACCGCCGCGCCGAGCTCGCCGATTTCGGCGCGCGCGACCCGCAGCTGCGCGCGCTCGACGAAGACTTGCGCGAGCTGCTCGCCAACTGGTTCGACATCGGCTTTCTCGAACTGCGCCGGATCACCTGGGAGGCGCCGGCGGCGCTGCTCGAAAAGCTGATGGCCTACGAGGCGGTGCACGAGATCCGCGGGTGGAGCGACCTGAAGAACCGGGTCGAGGCGGATCGCCGCTGCTTCGCCTTTTTCCACCCCCGCATGCCCGACGAGCCGCTGATCTTCGTCGAGGTCGCCCTGGTCGGCGGCATCGCCGGCAACATCCACGCGCTGCTCGACGAAGAGGCGCCGATCGGCGACCCGCAGGCGGCGGATACCGCGATCTTCTATTCGATCTCCAACTGCCAGAAGGGGCTCATCGGGATCAGCTTCGGCGATTTCCTGATCAAGCGGGTGGTCGATGCGCTCGCCGCCGAGCTGCCGCGGCTGAAGAATTTCGCCACCCTGTCGCCGGTTCCCGGGTTCCGCGCCTGGCTCAGCGAGGCCGCCGCCGGCGGCGGCCTGCTGCTGCGCAGCGAGGTGCGGGCGCTGCAGCCGGTCGCTCCGGAATGGGACGAGGCGGCGCCGGAGAAGGCGCTGCTCGCCCTGCTCGACCACCCGAACTGGCCGGGCGAGCCGCGGCTCGCCGCGGCGTTGCGCGAGCCGCTGCTGCGGCTGTGCGCGCGCTATCTGGTCAACGAGCGCGGCCGGGCGGGGCGGGCCCGCGACCCGGTGGCGCATTTCCACCTGACCAACGGCGCGCGCATCGAGCAGCTCAACTGGCTCGGCGACACCTCGCCGAAAGGCCTGGCCCAGTCCGCCGGGATCATGGTCAACTACCTCTACCGCCAGGACGAGATCGAGGCGAATCACGAGGCGTACCGCGGCGAAAGCCAGGTCGCCGCCTCGTCTGCGGTGCGCAGCCTGGCGCGCGCCGCCTGAGCGCGGCTATGTTCGCCGCCGCCGCTGTGTTAGAACCCGCCGGCGCAGGCCGGGCGGAAGAGGCGCGGCGGGCGTGGCGAAACTGGTAGACGCACTGGACTTAGGATCCAGCGATGTGAATCGTGGGGGTTCGAATCCCCCCGCCCGCACCAGCGCAGCGCGGAAGATCGGAGACTGAGCGCCTGACGATGCAAGTGACCGAAACCAACACCGACGGGCTGAAGCGCGAGTTTCGCATCGTCGTTCCCGCCGACGAGCTCGAAGGCGAGATTTCCCGCCGCCTCGGCGAGCTGAGCCGGACCATCCGGCTCCCCGGGTTCCGCCCCGGCAAGGTGCCGCTGCCGCTGCTGCGCAAGCGCTACGGGCCGGCGGTGCGCGGCGAAGTGCTGGAGAACAGCGTCCAGGCCTCGACCGCCGAGGCGATGCAGCAGCGCAACCTGCGCCCGGCCCTGCCGCCGCGGGTCGAGATCGTCTCGGCCGCCGAGGGCGCCGACCTCGAATACACGATGTCGGTCGAGCTGCTGCCGGAGATGCCGCAGCCGGATTTCGCCGGGCTCGGGCTGGAGCGGCTGGTCGCCGACATTCCCGCCGAGGATATCGACCGCGCGGTGGCGCGGATCGCCGAGCAGCAGCGCAAATCCGCGCCCGTCGAGCGGCCGGCGGCGCTCGGCGACATCGTCGTCGCCGACATCGTCGGCCGCATCGGCGACGACGAGATCCCGGGAACCCGCGCCGAGGGCCGCCAGATCCAGCTCGGCGCCGAAGGCATGCTGCCCGGCTTCGCCGAGCAGCTCCCCGGCGTCGCCGCGGGCGAGACCCGCACCGTGACGGTGACCTTCCCGGCCGACTACTTCAACCCCGAGCTGGCCGGCAAGGAGGCCCAATTCGAGGTCGCGGTCAAGGAGGTGCGCGAGCGCCAGCCGGCGCCCGAGGGCGACGAGCTGGCCAAGGAGGTCGGGCTCGAAACCGCCCAGGAGCTGCGCGACGAGATCGAGCAGCGGATGCGCCGCGACTATGACGGCCTCGCCCGCCAGCGGCTGAAGCGCGACCTGCTTGACAAATTGGCCGAGCGATACGAATTCGCCGTACCGCCGGGAATGGTCGAGATCGAGTACAATTCGATCCTGCAGCAATACCGGGCCGAGACGGCCGGGTCGGCCGAGGCCGCGCCCGGCGGCGAGGCGGAGGCGGGGGAGGCGCCCGCCGCCGCGGCCGCGGAACCCGGCGACGAGGACAAGGCCGAGTTCCGCCGGCTCGCCGAGCGCCGCGTCCGCCTCGGCCTGCTCCTGGCGGAGATCGGCCGCAACAACAACATCACGGTCAGCCAGGAGGAGATCAACCAGGCGCTGATCCGCGAGGCGCAGCGTCATCCCGGCTACGAGCGCCAGGTGATCGACTACTACCGCCGCAACCCCGAGGCGCTGGGCAATCTGCGCGCGCCGATCTTCGAGGAGAAGGTCGTCGATTTCGTCCTCGAACTGGCCAAGGCCTCGGAGCGGCGGGTTTCGCCGCAAGAGCTGCTGGGCCTGCTCGAACCCGCGGCGGCCGCGGCAGGCGAAGAGGCGGCGACCGAGGAAAAGCCAAAGCGCACGCGGCGCGCCAGCCCGCGCCGCGCCAGAGGAGAGGCGACATGAGCGACTATCTCGAACAGTACATGAACACCCTCGTCCCGATGGTGGTCGAGCAGACCAACCGCGGCGAGCGCGCCTACGACATCTATTCGCGGCTGTTGGCGGAGCGCATCGTCTTTCTCGTCGGGCCGATCCATGATGCGGTGGCAAGCCTCATATGCGCGCAGCTCTTGTTTCTCGAATCGGTTAACCCGAACAAGGACATCGCGTTCTACATCAACTCGCCGGGCGGGGTGGTTACCTCGAGCCTGGCGATCTACGACACGATGCAGTACATCCGCTCGCCGGTCTCGACCGTGTGCATCGGCCAGGCCGCCTCGGCCGGCTCGCTGCTGCTGGCGGCGGGCGCCAAGGGCAAGCGCTTCTCGCTGCCGAACTCGCGCATCATGATCCACCAGCCCTCCGGCGGGGCCCAGGGCCAGGCCACCGACATCGAGATTCAGGCGAGGGAAATCCTTGCCTTGCGGGCCCGGCTCAACGAAATCTACGTCAAGCACACCGGCCAGCCGCTGGAGGCGATCCAGGCGGCGCTGGAGCGCGACAAGTTCCTGTCGCCGACCGAGGCGCTGGATTTCGGCCTGATCGACGAGGTGGTCGAGAGCCGTCCCGCAAGCACAGAAGAGAAGGCGCGGGCGTAGGGTTTGCCGCACCCTTCGGGAGCATCGGCATTTAACTAGTTGTTGATCCGTCGGGAGCACATATACTCGAATAGCTCGGCATCGGGCACGGTGCCTTGGCCGACAGGCCGGCGGCTGCGCGATGCGGGGCCGGTGACGGAGTGGCGATGACCAAGTCCAGCAGCGGCGACTCGAAGAACACGCTGTACTGTTCCTTCTGCGGCAAGAGCCAGCACGAGGTCAGGAAGCTGATCGCCGGGCCGACCGTGTTTATCTGCGACGAATGCGTCGAGCTCTGCATGGACATCATCCGTGAAGAGCACAAGACCACGCTGGTCAAGTCGCGCGACGGGGTGCCCGGGCCGCGCGACATCTGCCGCGTGCTCGACGACTATGTGATCGGCCAGGACCACGCCAAGCGCGTGCTGTCGGTGGCGGTCCACAACCACTACAAGCGGCTGGCTCACGGCGCCAAGAACAACGACGTGGAGCTGGCCAAGTCGAACATCCTGCTGGTCGGGCCGACCGGCTCGGGCAAGACCCTGCTGGCCCAGACCCTCGCGCGGATCATCGACGTGCCGTTCACGATGGCCGACGCGACGACGCTGACCGAGGCCGGCTATGTCGGCGAGGATGTCGAGAACATCATCCTCAAGCTGCTCCAGGCGGCCGACTACAATGTCGAGCGGGCGCAGCGCGGCATCGTCTATATCGACGAGGTCGACAAGATCTCGCGCAAATCCGACAACCCGTCGATCACCCGCGACGTTTCGGGCGAGGGGGTGCAGCAGGCCCTGCTCAAGATCATGGAGGGGACCATCGCCTCGGTCCCGCCCCAGGGCGGCCGCAAGCACCCGCAGCAGGAATTCCTCCAGGTCGACACCACCAACATCCTGTTCGTCTGCGGCGGCGCGTTCTCGGGCCTGGAAAAGATCATCGCCCAGCGCCGCCAGGGCAGCTCGATCGGCTTCGGCGCGACGGTGCGCGGCCCCGACGAGCGCAAGACCGGCGAGATTCTGCGCGACCTCGAACCCGAAGACCTGCTCAAGTTCGGGCTGATCCCCGAGTTCGTCGGCCGGCTGCCGGTGGTGGCGACGCTCGACGACCTCGACGAGGACGCGCTTGTCGACATCCTGACCAAGCCGAAGAACGCGCTGGTCAAGCAGTACCAGCGCCTGTTCGAGATGGAGGATGTGCGCCTCGAACTGACCGACGAGGCGTTGCGCGGGATCGCCCAGAAGGCGATCGCGCGCAAGACCGGAGCGCGCGGGCTGCGCTCCATCATGGAAGCGATTCTGCTCGAATCGATGTTCGAACTGCCGAGCCTGGTCGGGGTCAGCGAGATCGTCATCAACCGCGAGGTGGTCGAGGGGCGGGCGATTCCCCTGCACATTTATTCCGACCGCCGCGGCGAGATCGGCACCGGCGATTGACGCCGCCGCCGGCCCGGTGCGGCCCGGCGACGCGGCTTCCGACGAGCCGGCTTGACTGTCGGCACAAGGAGGCCAACCTAATCACGGCTTGAGGCACCGGGTGCCGGCCCTGCGGCACCGGTCGTTGATCGAAGAGGCCCCATGTCAGACACCTCACGCGTCGCTCTCTATCCGGTCCTGCCGCTCCGCGACATCGTGGTCTTCCCCCACATGATCGTGCCGCTGTTCGTCGGCCGCGAGAAGTCGGTTCGCGCGCTCGAGGACGTCAAGAAGGACGACAAGCAGATCCTGCTCGTCACCCAGAAGAACGCGGCGCAGGACGACCCGTCCACCGCCGACATCTATACCGTCGGCACCCTCGGCACGGTGCTGCAGCTGCTCAAGCTGCCCGACGGCACGGTCAAGGTCCTGGTCGAGGGCGGCCAGCGCGCGCGCATCCGCCGCTATGCCGACAACGATCTGTTCTTCCAGGCCTATGCCGAGCCGATCGAGGACCAGCCGGGCGGCCATCCCGAGATCGACGCGCTGGCGCGCACGGTGGTCGCCCAGTTCGAGCAATACATCAAGCTGAACAAGAAGATCCCGCCCGAGGTGCTGGTCTCGATCAACCAGATCGACGAGCCGAGCAAGCTCGCCGACACGGTCGCCTCGCATCTCAGCCTGAAGATTCCCGAGAAGCAGGAGCTGCTGGAGACGGAAACCGTCTCCGAGCGGCTGGAAAAAGTGTTCGGCTACATGGAGGGCGAGATCGGCGTCCTCCAGGTCGAGAAGCGCATTCGCAACCGGGTCAAGCGCCAGATGGAGAAGACCCAGCGCGAGTACTACCTCAACGAGCAGCTTAAGGCGATCCAGAAGGAGCTGGGCGAGGGCGAGGACGGCAAGGACGAGATGGCCGAACTCGAGGACAAGATCAGCAAGACCAAGTTCTCGAAGGAGGCGCGCGACAAGGCCGTCGCCGAATTGAAGAAGCTGCGCAGCATGAGCCCGATGTCGGCCGAGGCCACGGTGGTGCGCAACTACCTCGACTGGATGCTGTCGATCCCGTGGCAGCAGCGCACCAAGATCAAGCGCGACATCGCCGCCGCCGAGCGGGTGCTGAACGCCGACCATTTCGGTCTGGAGAAGGTCAAGGAGCGCATCCTCGAATACCTTGCCGTGCAACAGCGCATGAAGAAGATGAAGGGGCCGATCCTCTGTCTGGTCGGCCCGCCGGGGGTCGGCAAGACCTCGCTCGGCAAGTCGGTGGCGCGCGCCACCGGGCGCAACTTCGTGCGCATGTCGCTGGGCGGGGTGCGCGACGAGGCCGAGATCCGCGGCCACCGCCGCACCTATATCGGCTCGATGCCGGGCAAGATTCTGCAAGGGATGAAAAAGGCCAAGTCCTCCAACCCCTTGTTCCTGCTCGACGAGGTCGACAAGCTCGGCGCCGACTGGCGCGGCGACCCCTCCTCGGCGCTGCTCGAAGTGCTCGATCCCGAGCAGAATTCGACCTTTAACGATCATTACCTCGAGGTCGATTACGACCTGTCGGACGTGATGTTCGTCACTACGGCCAACACGCTGCGCATGCCGCAGCCGCTGATGGACCGCATGGAGATCATCCGCCTGCCCGGCTACACCGAGGACGAGAAGATCGAGATCGCCAAGCGCCACCTGATCCCGAAGCAGATCAAGCAGCACGGGCTCAAGAAGCACGAGTGGAGCATCAGCGACGACGCGCTGCGCGACCTGTGCCGCTACTACACGCGCGAAGCCGGGGTCAGGAACCTCGAGCGCGAGATCGCCAATCTGACGCGCAAGGCGATCAAAGACATCCTGATGAAAAAGACCGACAAGGTCGCGATCACCCGGCGCAACCTCGAGAAATACGCCGGCGTCAGGCGCTTCCGCTTCGGCGAGGCGGAAAGCGAGGACATGGTCGGGGTGACGACCGGGCTGGCCTGGACCGAGGTCGGCGGCGAATTGCTGACGATCGAGGCGGTCACCTTGCCCGGCAAGGGGCGGGTGACGGCGACCGGCAAGCTCGGCGACGTGATGAAGGAGTCGGTCCAGGCGGCCGAAAGCTTCGTCAAGTCGCGCAGCCACAGCTTCGGGATCAAGCCGTCGCTGTTCGAAAAGCGCGACATCCATGTCCACGTGCCCGAGGGCGCCACCCCGAAGGATGGGCCGTCGGCCGGCGTCGCGATGGTCACCTCGATCGTCTCGGTGCTGACCGGCATCCCGGTCAAGCGCGACATCGCGATGACCGGCGAGATCACCCTGCGCGGCCGCGTGCTGCCGATCGGCGGCCTCAAGGAGAAGCTGCTGGCGGCGTTGCGCGGCGGGCTGAAGACCGTGCTGATCCCGGCCGAGAACGAGAAGGACCTCGCCGAGATCCCCGACAACGTCAAGCGCGGTCTCAAGATCATTCCGGCCAAAACGGTCGACGAAGTGCTCTCCTATGCCCTGGCGGGGACCCTGACGCCGATCGATTGGGCCGAGGAAAGCGAGCCCGCGCCGGTGCTTCCCGCCGCGAGCGAAGAGCGCTCGGGACTGGTAACGCATTGATCCGCATCATCGGTCGTTGCCGCGCGGCGGACAACTTCATGTCCCCACGCGACAACGGCCGGTAACGCTTAAAAAAGGCTCGGTTTTAGGCGACGAACCGTCATTGACCCGCAACGGGGCGCGCTCTAAACTCCGCCCCGAAGCAAGCAATTCCGTTTACTGGCTTAGGGGGCAACACGTGAACAGAAACGAGCTCGTCGATGCTGTTGCCGGTAAGGTCGATTTGTCGAAATCGGCTGCGAGCAAAGCCGTCGAGGCGGTGTTCGATTCGATCACCGCTGCGCTGAAGGGAGGCGGCGAGGTTCGGCTCGTCGGGTTCGGGACGTTCTCCGTGTCGCGGCGGGCGGCGTCGGAGGGGCGCAACCCGCGAACCGGAGCGAAGATCAAGATCGCCGCGTCGAACCAGGCCAAGTTCAAGCCCGGCAAGCGGCTGCGCGACACGCTGAACTAGCAAGACCGGCGGAGCCGGCCTCTCCCGCAAGGGGCCGGCTTGCGACCGTCTGGGGCATCGCCGGCGCCGCAGGCGGGGGCGATTAGCTCAGCTGGCAGAGCATCTCGTTTACACCGAGGGGGTCGGGGGTTCGAATCCCTCATCGCCCACCACGGCTGCGCCCGAACGCCCGGTTCGCCGAGGCCGGAACGCAGACCGGCCGGGTCCGACACCCCGGCTTGACACCCCGCCAGGGGCAAGGGTACGAGTGGCCGCCCCGATCGACGCTTTCGGGGGCGTAGCTCAGTTGGTTAGAGCGCCGGCCTGTCACGCCGGAGGCCGCGGGTTCGAGTCCCGTCGCTCCCGCCAGTCGATTGCGGTCCGTGCGGCCCCGGAACTCCGGCGGCGGCGGTGGTTTCGTGCCGGGCCGATCCGACCTATATCTGGAGACGGGACCGAGGGCTGGCGATGAAGGATTTGTTGCGAGAATACTTCCCGATTCTGGTGTTTCTTGCGATCGCCGGGGGGCTGGCGGCGGCGATGGTCGGCGCGTCGTTCGTGGTTGCCCGGCAGCGGCCGGATTCGGAGAAGCTGTCGCCCTACGAGTGCGGCTTCGAGCCGTTCGACGACGCCCGGGTACGTTTCGACGTGCGCTACTATCTGGTCGCGATCCTGTTCATCATCTTCGATCTCGAAGTCGCCTTCCTGTTTCCCTGGGCGGTCGCGCTCGGCGATATCGGCGCCTTCGGATTCTGGTCGATGGTGGTGTTCCTCGCCATCCTGACGGTCGGCTTTGCCTACGAGTGGATGAAAGGGGCGCTCGAATGGGAGTGAGCGACGCGACCCGGCTGCTCGAGGCCGCGACCGACGAGCTGC
>Ga0209062_1006916_pt1 | contig 10099 bp, 7 predicted proteins | sample Coa_R2_2_FD_187158 | JGI IMG/M metagenome (GOLD analysis project Ga0209062, IMG submission 187158) | Surface soil microbial communities from Centralia Pennsylvania, which are recovering from an underground coalmine fire - Coalmine... | ecosystem: Environmental > Terrestrial > Soil > Unclassified ...
TAGAACTGTTAAAGCGGTCTGTTAAAGCAATCAAATTACACAATGCAGCTGCAACCGAGATTGCTCACAAGTGGGGAATAACTCAAAGTTTGCTAGTTGAACTAACAGGCTCTAAACCATCAACCCTTAAGGAACTAATGAAACAGTTTGCAAGCGATATAGACGGTTATAACGCACAATTAAAAGCTGATTATGACTTGGATGAAACTAAGTTCCGTTATTTGAACCGTAAGGATAAGTCAATTCAAAAACCTGATTTAGTGGCATTGGTGCCCGATGGCTTGGATGGATAATACTACAGCCAAAACTCTTGTTATATAAGGGTTTTAGGTAATTAAGGTGTGAGGCGAGTACAAAGAGACATCACCTACCTTGCAATGACTATGTAATGCAGTACTACAGAAGGACGAAAATTCTTCAAAGCTTTGTGCCTTAAGGGCTTTTAGTGTGGCGTGTGTGGGTGCGAGCGCTATGTCCAATCAGGGCGGATTAATGCAATCCACCCTAACTGCACGACATTCTATCTATTTTGTTAATCGACACCCTCTACCTTTTTCACCAAAATCGCACAAGAGCCAATTTAATTTGATACCCGACATCGTGAGACTCGACATGGGTAATCACTCTTATTATGCACAAGTACATTTACTTGTTTTGCATTTTATATTTATTAACTTTGTGGCTATTTGAATTATAAAATTGTCACCCATGATGCGATTTGGGTGACAAAACAATCAATCAGCTTATTAACCTTGATACTATTTTATGTTCAAACTAAGTTAGCTATAAGGGCAATAACTCTTATTTTAGTTAAGTACAATTACGCCTATTTACATTTCTTCCTCTTGTGATTCTTTGAATTATGAAATTATCACCCATGATGTAATGTGAGTGAGAAAAAACAAAGGCCACTTGCAACACTGCAACAGTTGCTGAGGTGGCAACATCTCCACCGGGAGAATTCACCCTCTGGCTTTTTACGGCACGCTCCTGATAAGGCACAATCGGCGTAATAAAATGAAAGCCTAAGTGCACTGTTTGCCTATCTTTCGTGCTCCTCGACACCTATGCTCATAATTTCCTTAGAATTTAGTGAAACAATATGTTGCGCCATATTTTTATGTAATCACCAACTGCTTTTCATCTACCAACTCAGTTGATACCCTAGTGTCAATCAATCATCACCTTGATCTTTAAAAGTTCTCCAAAACAGAGAAACAGCCAAAATCACAAACAGCAGCTTGTTTGATCTGTATCAGCATTTTTCTATATGGTTAGGCGTTTGAAAATGAATCACGAGCAGTCTCATCCTATGTCCCTCCACAAGGTTACTCAGCAAAAAGAAAAAGCACTACAAAAACAGATTGAGTGGCAACAACTTGTGATGGCAATAGCTGTACGCATCCGCCAGAGTTTGAATCTTGATACAGTTCTCAACACCACTGTCTGTGAGGTCCGGCAGTTTCTCGCCACGGACCGTGTCTTTATGTATCAGTTTCACCCAGACTTCAGTGGCACTGTAGTCGTGGAATGTGTTGCTAGTGGTTGGAAATCTATTCTCCATGCTCAAGTCCAAGACACTTACTTTATGGACACCAAGGGTGAGGAGTACATCCACGGCCGCATCCAAGTTGTCGAAGATATTTATAGCGCAGGTCTGAGTGAATGCCACTGCGATTTATTAACTCAGTTTCAGGTCAGAGCCAACTTGGTTGTCCCTATCTTACAACAAGAACAATTGTGGGGTTTATTAGTTGCTAACCAGTGTAGTGCACCCCGACATTGGCAGCAGTGGGAAATTGATTTGCTGGCGCAATTAGCCACTCAGATCTCTATTGCTATTCAACAATCTCAACTCTACGAGCAGCTACAATCCCAACTGGCTGAGCGCCAGCAAGCCGAACAAAAAATTCAACAACAAGCTGCTCTTCTTGATATCACTACTGACGCTATTTTCGTTCGCGATCTCAATAGCCATATCTTATTCTGGAATCAGGCTGCACAGCGTTTGTACGGTTGGCAATCTCATGAGGTTTTGGGACGAAAAGCTTCTGAGCTTTTGTACAATCAAACTTCATCACTCCTGGAAGTAGCTGTTCACGATACTGTTAACTATGGCTGTTGGCAAGGTGAATTATCTCAACTGACTAAATCTGGTCAATCCATTATTGTTGAAAGCCGTTGGGCACTCATGCGTGATCCAGCTTCCCAACCCCTATCGATCCTGTGTGTTAACACTGACATCACCGAGAAAAAACAACTTCAAGCCCAATTTCTCCATGCCCAGCGTTTAGAAAGTCTTGGTACACTCGCTAGTGGTATTGCCCATGACCTTAACAACACCTTGACCCCAATTATCTCCTCTGTTCAACTACTACCACTCAAATTTCCCCAACCAAATCCAGAGTATCAGCGTTTAGTAACCGTCATCGAACACAACTGTCTCCGTGCGGCTGAATTGGTCAAGCAAATTCTCACCTTTTCCGGTTGTTCCCAAAGCCGCAGCATTGCTTTGCAAATCGAACCTCTATTGTTAGAAATTGAACAATTTGCTCACAGTACATTCCCTAAATCTATTGAGATCACCAAGATTGTTCCCAAGCAAGAACTCTGGCCAATTCAGGCCGATCCTACTCACATCCATCAGATCTTAATCAACTTATGTGTCAATGCTCGTGATGCCATGCCATCCGGCGGCACCCTCGAGATTTCTGCCTCTAACTTCTTGGCTGACGACAACTTTGCCAGGATGAAGTTAGATGCTCGGGTCGGTCCTTATGTGGTCATCCAGGTCAAAGATACTGGCTTTGGCATTCCGCCACTGATTTTAGAGCGCATTTTTGAACCCTTTTTTACTACTAAAGAATCTAGCAAAGGCACTGGTCTTGGTCTGTCCACTGTGATTGGTCTTCTCAAAACCTACAGTGGTTTTATTCTCGTCGAAACTGAGGTCGGCAAAGGCTCTCAATTTCAAGTTTATTTGCCTGCTGTTGACCACAGCATCTCTCAAATAGATCCACCTTCTGTACTACCCTACGGCAATGGCCAATTGATTCTGGTTGTCGATGATGAAGCTAGCATTGTCGAGATTACTAAAACTTCCTTACAAGACTTCAACTATCAAGTCTTAAGCGCTAGTAATGGTATCGACGCCCTTTCTTTATTTACCGACTACAAGAATCAAATCGACATGGTTTTAATCGATCTCATTCTGCCCGATATCAATGGTCCAACAGTTATCGGCATCATGCAACGATTAAAACCACAAATCAAAATTCTTGCCATTAGTGGCTCTGCCATTCATAACCCGATGCTTGCCTCTGCTGAGCTTTGTGTCCATTCCTTTTTGCGCAAACCTTATACCCTTCACGAATTATTGTCTGCCCTGGCAGCACTTGTGGCTTAAATCCATCGAACCACCTTGGTGTTTTCATGTACTCGGGAAGAGAAAACAACAAATCTAGAACACTACTTTTCTCTGCTCAAGAACCTTCACCCGAACAAATCAAGCAAAATGTACGAAAAAATGTTTCAAGCGATAGATCAGCTCGTTGTACTTAGTGAGCAACAGCGTGAAGATCTTAAAAGGGTAACAACACCACAAGAACTTCCCAAAGATTCAGTCTTACTCGAACAAGGGCAGATCTGTAATCACCTACATTTTTTAGTTGAAGGCTCAGTCAGATATTATTATCACCAAGATGACAAAGAAATAACTTCTGGTTTTAAATTTGAGGGTGATTTTATTAATTCTTTTTATAGCTTTATTTCTCGAAAACCCAGTAAAGAAAGTATTATTTTAATGTCTGACTGCAAGTTAGTAACGATTAGTTATAACAGTCTACAATATCTTTATAACAAAGATTCAGTGTGGAATAGGCTGGGTCGGTTGTCCATCGAAAGTTATTATATTCAATTAGAAGAGCATTTCTTTTCATTACAATCTCAGACAGCATCAGAGCGTTACGCTCATTTACTGCAACAATATCCAGATATTCTCAATCGAGTCAAACTAGGACATTTAGCATCATATTTAGGGGTAACTCAAGAAACACTAAGCCGGATTCGTGGCAAACATCGTCATCGTCAACTCTTGCAAAATTAATTCTCACTCAAATATCAGCTAACACATAAATAATTACTCAGACACTTACCAGTAATAAAACGAAGAGCCTTATTACCACGAATAACCTTCTGCACCGACGGAGCAACCACAAAGGCTCTTCGTTTTATTTTTTGGATCTCCCTCAGAATGCAGCAGTTTTCATTCAGAAGATTTTTTGAGAGCAGTTTGATGACTAGTAGATAATTACACTCACTGCTTTTGATTCTTGATATGCTCATCATTATGGTTTCAGAATTCCCCCTAATTTTGAATAGCTGCTATTTTTGATATTTGTCAAATTTGATTTATATCAAGAAAATCCCCTAGATTTAACCCAATGAGCCCACCTAAGATAAAGCTATCAACTAAAAACAAGCCCCCGCAAGGAGATAGCATCATGGGATTCAAATATATCGGTGAATTAGCAACTCAAGAAAACGTCAATCAACTCTTAACACTCGTAGATATGGTGGTTGGCGGACTCTCTGACACAGAAAATGTTTTTGATATTGAAGATGCACTACGCGATAGCGAACAAATGCTAAAATGTTTGCAACTTGTGCGTCAACACCCAGCTTCTGCACAAATGCTAAAAGAGCGTTATCTGGGAGCAGAATTTAATTTAGATGCTATGTTGCAAATGCCTAAACATTCTCTGGGATGGACTTATGCAAAAGTTCTGAGTGCGCTTAATTATCATCCAGATTTTTATCGCAAACATGAGATTACATCTGATGTTGATTACATCATTCATCGGGTTCGTAAAACCCACGATTTACATCATATTTTGACTGGTTTCAGTTTTGATGACTATGGCGAATTAGGTGTCATTTCTGTAACTCTTGGTCAGATTGGTTATCCTGCCTTTGCCTTCATTGATCTTGTGGCTTTACTATTCAATTTCCTCTCTAACAAGCATCAACGCCAAGGTATTGATGTCGCTCTAGAATATGATTTTGATCTGATTTCTCAAGGTGTAAAAATTGCTCGGCAAGCACAACTACTTTTACCAGTGAAGTTTGAACAAGGACTAGAGCGCCCTCTTGCTCAATGGCGTGCAGATTTGAATATTGTGCCTGTTACCGAAGGTCATTGGAGTTGGTATAGCCGTCCTCATTTACGAGATGCTATTGAATTGCCCCCGATTTCCCCACAACCCCAACTTGTTTGTGTTTGAATTCACACTAATTAGCTGATGCTGGCAATTTTGTATTTTGGGACACGCCTCATCATCAAGCGTGTCCTCATTTCACCTTTGAATTACCTAAACTCAGACTATGAGCAACTTATCCGTTTTATCAGCAACTGAACTTGATCTGGCTTTGCAAGAACTCAAAGGTTGGAGTATTGAACATGGGAAACTCCATTGTCAGTTTCAATTCCCATCCTTTGTTAAAGCTTTTGGATTTATGACCAGTGTGGCGCTAGTTGCAGAAACAATGGGACATCATCCCGAGTGGTGCAACGTCTACAACCAAATATCAGTGGATTTGATAACTCACGACATAAATGGAATTACGATGAACGATATACATCTGGCCCACAAAATGAATGAGCTAGCGCACTAATGCTTTATTTATAGTGGTCAATCACACTAATCTAACCACATCTCGCCAGTTTCCTCAGTTCCTAAAGGAGATCCAAAAAATAAAATGGGCCATTATTATACCACGAATAACCTACTGCGCCCTTTGATCAACAACGTTCGGCTTTGCCGAAGGAAGGCTCAGGTGGGACATTTTATTACTGGTAAGTGCCTAACGCTCTTCCATCATTCTGAGAGGAGAAAAATCGAAGACAACTTTTAAACACTAGACCGTAAGCGGGTTTGGAGCTTTATTTTCTAACATTATGGGAAGAATCATGACTTTGGCCCGAAAGTCTTGTGTAGTAAGGATTCTATTTTTTTCTCTGGAGAAAGTGATGAAAGAGCGCTAAGAAAGCATTCTGTTAAATCCTTGCCATAGCTAAGGTCTATTCACCAACATTTTAAGTTTTGAGTGCTTTTTTATACTTTTATATCAGTACATCTATTCTCACAATTTCCTCACAGCTTTATTGAAGAAAATATTCTTATTAACATTCCAACGAAAAAAGCAACCGACTGTTTGTCACAATAAACAGTCGGGTTTTCTATTTGGGCATCACGTCGAAATTTTTCCTAAAAACAGACTCTTTAGTTTCAGATGAGTCTACCTTGAGTCGTGCATCAATAAAACAGATCGCGCCGCCCTTGGTTACTCGTCGCACGCCTAACGACCAGGCAACAACCAAAATACAATGACCCAACAGACCATTAACAATCTCAATCCCCAATTCACCCACGGGCGTAATGCAGTTTTCCAAAACAATGGAAGATGAATCAATCGATGAGCAGTAACGCTAAGAGGAACAGTGTCACGTAATGGCAACTCATAGGTCATATTGTGGTAAGTCAAATGATGGCAATGACGGGATTTAAGCCAAGGAAATAGTACACAATGGTAGGGGGTTAATGACTGACATTTTCTGCTTTTGGCGTACCACTGGGGTGACTTAATGTAGGTGAGATACTCATTAGAGTGCGTCACTTTGCCCATCCTCCAATTCCATCCCATACGCTGTTAAGGAGTGAGGGCGCATCTTCGTTAGTGGTTAAGCATTGACAGATAAGCAACATTAGGTGATATCCACCAATGCTGTTAAGGTTCTCTCCAACAGTTCTCATATCTTCCCTGGTTATCTGTCTTTCTGTTTTGTTCTGGGAGAAATAAAGATCAATCAGGTAATTTAATTCGTTGATTGAATTAATCAATAGCTCAGTTTCTACAACTAAAAGATGGTTTCTATTCCACTTTTTCTTGATAATCTCATGTGCTTGTAGTGCGACGAAATTGGAGGCGAAGGCTTCTATATTGCCACTCATGATTTTCTCCTTTGCTGTTACTTGAATTGTTCTGATAAATAATCAATAAAGTCTGAGACAACTTTTCTATCCTCACTGCGCTTAACCTCAAACACCGTCTCATAGGCTTGAGTCTTGTGAACTGTCCCATCTGCTTTTTTAGGGAGATCTGCCCAAAGTTGGACAAGACCCCCATACGAGAGTTTTTGAAACTTTTTAGGAAGCTTGGACATTTGGACAAACCCGTCCAAAACTTTATTTGGCAATACTTTCAAGATTGGACGGGCTTGGACATCACTGGACAAAGCGTCCAAACTGGCGTCCAAAACGTCCAAACCATTGTCCAAATTGTCCAACTCTTGCTCTGTATGGTTTTTGTCACTCAATTCCTGATAAGAATTCAATGAGGAATCTAACTTTTGTGGACAAGCTAAATTCTTGTCCCATTTGTAATAATTTGGCGATGGAAGTACACCGAAAAAGGAACTACCCTGTGAGGGACAATACAACCCCGTAAATTTTAATTCTGGATTAGACGGTAGTTCTTTCTGGATGAGTTCATATTGCTGATTTATCTTGTCTACTTGAAACTTACTCACCTTATATTTGGCGCAATTCTTGGCAGAGTTCCCAAATGCAATGTATGAGCAGTTGTCCAAGTCAGTCTTCATAATTCCAAAAGCGCCTGGCTGAAGATTCTGCCCTGCAATAAGAGACTTAACCTTCAAGGAGCGCCCTGTCTGCCAAATGAATAACAGTAGTTTCTTCGCCAATTCAGCCTTGTAATTCTCAATCTCAGTTCTCATGTACTGGTTGAAGTAGGCTAGGCGATCGCCTAAGAGTGTTTCCTCAAATCTCCCCAACACATCATCTAGATCCGCGTCGCTTACTTTCCTCCATCTGGTAAACACAAGGTTAATCTCATCAATGAAAAACAGCATAGGGTCAAATTCCGGAAATGGCTTATTGCTGAGGTAGGCTTGCTCATTAGAATGAATCCGGAATTGTATTTCTAGGGCAGCTTCCAATAAACCAAAGATTGAATTAGGAACACCTAGCCAATTGACAGCGGGGAAAATGTCTCGTGTCCCCTCGTCTATTTTGGGGATTGTCGTCCTCATTGTTGGTGCTCCTCCCAAGTCCTGCACCATACCGCCAATAATGTTACTAATTGCTGTCGTTTTACCCTGTCCAGTGCTACCCCATAATCCAACATGGTATGAATCCCTAACAAACTGAATGAGTCTGTCAGCTGGTTGCAAGAAATCCTTAACGCTCTTAACAGCCTTCTCCCTACGCAACATGACTATGTGAGCTACAACTAATCTAGATTCATAGTCATAGGTGAACTTGATTGGTTCTATGCAGTGCGTCAACTGTGCTAGATTTTCCCCTTCCTCATTGAGTGCTTTAACATCAACAGTTTGGGCAGCATTCAACCGATCTGTAAAAAAGAATAAATCAGCTTCGTACTTATCACCCGTGTAATGTGACCTATCAAGGTGAATCCCTTTTTCCTTACACCAAACAATAATTGTGTTACCTGCTTTCGTCGCTTGGTTTGGTGCAATCTTCCAGATAATCGGCTCTTTGAGTTTGGCTATTTCCTGGTTAAGTTGAGAGATTTTCAAGTGTTCTCGGTCCAACTGATTCAACAAATCGGCAAGTTGTTCTCTCATTTCCTCCAGTGAGTTCGCGTTTTCGTCGATCTTGCCGTGCAAGCCGTGCAACTGATTTTTCGCGTAATTGCTGTACTCATCTAACAGTGATTTAGCTTTGGAGATTGGGGTAAATTTCTTGCTGTAGTCAGATAAAGTCATGTAGGCATCATCTAATGCCCGTCGTTCGTCAATATTTAAAATGTTGCGGTACTTGACTCGCAAGGATGCTATTTCATCGGTAATTTGGGAGTAGATGGCGATCGCCTGATTGAACACATTCTCACCTGATAGCTCGTTCAATTCCTCAAGCATGCCAGAGTGATGGTCATAGCTTCCTTGTAACGATGTCTGAAATTTTCGTAACTGAATTTCAATGTTTTGATAAGGCTTGCTGCCATCTTCATTCGTAGCACTCAGTTTGCTAATTACCGAGTCATTCAGATTGTTGTATGCACGGTAAATTCTTTCACTTAAATCCTTAAGCAGGATACCCTTGAACGATGTAATAACCTCACTAAAGCGGGTATCATCCTGTTGCAACTTAAAGTCTAATTCCTCCATTTTGACTTTGTGGTCTTGCTGGATTTGGTAAACTTTCTGTTGCAAAATTCCCAGTGCAGCATTTTTATTTTCCAGTTCCTGAGATAATTTTTCCTTGTCTGCTTTCGCCTCATCCAAGGCTATTGACTGTTGGTTGTATTTGGTCTTAATTCCGGAACTGTTGTTTGTCAATTCCGCAATTTTTTCGTTCAAAATTCCGGAAATTGATTTTAATTGCTCGTTAGCTATGGTTTCATGCCACTTACTAGCAAGGTGATTCGTTGCGGCTATTGTTCCGGCTACTAGTGCAATATTAAGAGCAAAAGGTTTAAGGCTAGGTTCGGATTTAGCATAGCTGGCTATTCCACCCACACACAGCAATGTTGCTGCAATGGTAAGGACTTTTGAGGAGTCGAGCCTAATACTACTATTCATACTACTGCCTCTAATAACTTAGCTTCTAGCTCTTGTCGCTTAACGTCGTTGTCACGGATAGCGCCTTCTACTTCCAGGCGTAGATTTTCATTCTTGGCTTGCTGACGGTCAAATTTTAATACCCACTCCTGCCTTATACCCTCGGTGAGGGCAACGGTCCCCTCAGTTGCAACTTGTTGCTGAATCAGCAATTCTTCTGACTGCTCAAGCTTGGATTGCTCTGTCTGGAATCGGACGTTAGCATTTTCATGTTTAACCACCTTGGTGGCAACTTCAACGCCTGCAGTCGCAAAATCAACCATGTCGCCTACTAATCGTCTTTGCTCTATGGCAAGCGCAACAACCTTACGACCTTGCTTAACTTTCTCATGCCTTACCTCTATTGAATTGTTCTGCCGTTGAATCCTTAACTTTGTTGCGTTCGCCTCAGATGATGTCATCTCAGGGGCACTGCTATCGGCTGCATAGGGGTCA
>Ga0209062_1006917_pt1 | contig 10099 bp, 7 predicted proteins | sample Coa_R2_2_FD_187158 | JGI IMG/M metagenome (GOLD analysis project Ga0209062, IMG submission 187158) | Surface soil microbial communities from Centralia Pennsylvania, which are recovering from an underground coalmine fire - Coalmine... | ecosystem: Environmental > Terrestrial > Soil > Unclassified ...
CGCCACGTGCTCACCATCAGGAAGCCGAGCAGCAGCAGCAGCGCCAGCCACGCCACGGAAAGCGGCCACCACGCGATGGGCTCCGCGCCCGCCGCATACACGACCGCGCAGACCAGCGCCGCCGCCGCCGGAATCGGCAGGCCGACGAAGTACTTGCGGTCGGGGTGGCCGGGGTTCTTGGGAATCGGGTTCTTCTGGATGTTGAATCGGGCGAGGCGCGCCGAGCCGCACAGCAGAAACAGGAATGCGATGAAGTATCCGGCGTTGAACAGCCGCTCGCGCCACGCGGGCGGCGTCAGCTCGTCGACGAACTGCACGCCCCAGGCGAACGCCAGCACGGCCGGCGCGAGGCCGAAGCTGATGACGTCGGCGAGCGAATCCATTTCGCGGCCGAAGTCGCTGGTGGTGTTGGTCATGCGCGCGATGCGGCCGTCCAGACCATCCAGGAAAACCGCGGCGCCGACCGCGATGGCGGCCGTGCGGAACTGCTCGGGCGCGTTGCCGGCGCCCGAAGCCGCGGCCATGGCGCCGCGGAACGAGCGCAGGATGGCGATGTAGCCGAGGAAAATGTTGCCGGCGGTGAACAGGGTGGGCAGCGCATAGGCCGCACGCCGCGGGCGGCGCTCCGGCGAGCGGGGGTCGACCAGCCGGTCTTTAAGCGGCATGCGAACCCTCCTGGTCGCGGCGCCGGGCGATCACGCTGGATCCGGCGGAGACGCGTTCGCCCGGGTGCACGGTAATTTCCCATTCGGGCCCGAACAGCACGTCCATGCGGGAGCCGAACTTGATCAGGCCGATGCGCTCGCCCTTGGCCACGCGGTCGCCGGGCTTGCGCGTGAACACGATGCGGCGCGCGATCAATCCGGCAATCTGCTTGAATACGACGGACGTGCCCTCGCCCTCGACCGTCACGACGTTCTGCTCGTTCACCGTGGAGCACTCCTCCTTGCTTGCGACGCGAAAGCATCCCTTCTGATACTTGACCTCGGAAATGACGCCCGCGATGGGCGTGCGGTTCACGTGTACGTCGAAGATATTTAAGAAGATGCTGACGCGCTGCGTCGTGGGCCCCTCGGCCTTGACGGCGACCACTTTGCCATCGGCCGGGGAGACGGCCACGGGACCGGCGGGGATTTCGCGCTCCGGGTCACGAAAAAAATAAAGGCAGAAGGCGGCCAGCAGCCAGAGCGGCGCGCCGAATCCCGGCCCCACGAGCCAGGCGACGAAAGCTCCGGCCGCGGACAGGGCAAACGCATAATAAATTCCGTCGCGAACGATCACTCATTTCCATTTTGGCACGTGGCGCGGGGGCGTGGCCTGTGTTTCGCCAGGTGAGGCAGTGCCGCGGGTTCCGCACCGCCGCTTGGCGCTCTCGGCTAAACTGGAGGAGCCACATGGACCAGGAAACGATCCCGCGTTTCGCGCGCATCGAAGCACATCATTGCTGTCCTGGCCGAAGAGCGCCGCAAGGATCGCGAGGAGTACAAGGCACTCTGGCCGAGAGCCAGCGGCGCCACGATGAAACTCAGCGCCACATTGACGAGCTCGCGATTGAAACGCGGCTCGCCATGGATCGCTTGACGAAGCAAGTCCAGCAGCACCAGGAGCAAACAGAGTTCCGCTTCCGCGAAACCGACGAGCGTGTCCCCGAGTTCGCCGCCGCCGGCAAGGCAACGAAGAGCGAATCGCTAACCTGGTGAGATCCATTGGCGAGTTGATCAAGCGGCTGCCCCCACCGTCGAAGTAGAAGCGAGCCGAGGGCGGCTCAATCGGCCGCTGCTTGCTGCTCGACCCGCGGCGCTTCCGGCGCTCTCAGCCCGCGCGCGAGCTTCCGCGCCAGGAACAGGCTCGCCATGCAGTATCCGATGAACAGGTAGTATCCGGCCAGAATTCGCGAGCTGTCCGTGGGAATCGTAAGCTGCGCGCCGGATTGCGCCAGGCCATTCATGCTGTTGGCGATCAGGCCGTTGAACGCGACGAATGCCATGAAGATCGCGAGCGCCATGACATCCGCCATCGACCACTTCGAAGACTCCAGCACGAAGAAGCGCGCGATGCGGCTCGTCCGGAGCAGCCGCGGCTGGAACAGGCACACGGCCGAGGTCAGGATCTTGAGCGCCGGGAAGATGATGCTGAACATCAGAACCAGCACGCCGACCACCCACATGTCCGGGCGGCCGTACGTGATCAGCACGCGGAAGACTTCGAGCACGCTCTTGCTCTGGAAGTAGAGCACCTGATCGGTGAAGGCGATCGGCTGCCCCAGGAAGGTCATCTGGAGAGCGGAGATCTTCGCCTCGACTTCCAGCATCGGGGTAATCACGCCGCCGATCAGCAGCGTCATGCAGAAGAGCAGGCAGACGATCGTCGCCGGACGGCTCAGCATGGGCCGGCCGGTCAGCAGCAGCAGGAAGGCCAGGGCGGTGGCGGCGAGCACCGTGCCGCAGCCAAACCAGATCGTGCGGTCCATCTCGCTGAGGCGAGTGACGAGCTGCTGCCGGCAGCCGGCGCCATCGGCGCAACCGTTCTCCCGCAGGATCGAGTCATATGTGCGCATGTCGACGCCGCCGAAGGTGTTCCGCGCGCCGTCGGCGAGCACGCCGCGAATGTACTTCTTCACGGCGGCCCTGGCTTCCGGGCGGCCGAGTTCGGCCAGCACCGTCTCGGTGTACTCCGGGATATGCGGCTTGAGCGAGCCCACGACCATATTGACGATCATGCTGTTGCCCTGGCTGAAGAGCCCGCCCAGGCCGCCGGAGGACTGCGCCGGCTTCGCGCTCATTTTGTCCTTCACCTGGTCGAGCAGGCGGTAGAGCGAGCTTTGCACCATGGGGCGCAGCGTTGCTTTAGCGGCGTTGAGGTCGAGCGCATCGATCTGCGCATCCAGAATCGGCACCAGCCGCTCCACCCAGCGGTCGGCGTTCAGGAGGCCGTAGCGGACATGCTCGAGTTCCGCGAGTTCCGTCCGCAGCTTGCGCCGCGCGGAGAGGCCGTCGACCGTCCGCCAGGTGAATGTAATCGCGACGCCCAGGAGCAGCAGGGCAGCCGCGAGACGGAAATCGAATCGGGCGGATGGCGATGGGTGCTGCATAGATGCGATGCACCGATTATACGCCCGCGGTTTCGGCGGCCTTTGCGCTACGCGCCCGGCTGTTACAATCGGCTCGTTGCAGCCGCTCCTCATCCTGTTTGGCGCCACGTTCACGCTCGCCGTCTGTTACAGCTTGGGTAGCCGGTTGCTGGACACGGCGGCTTCGGACCCGGGTTTGCGCGTGGTGAGCGGCGCTGCGCTGCTGAGCATCGCGGTGTTCGCCTGTTGCGCGTGCGGGCTGGTGTACCCGGCCGGTTTTCTGGCCCTCGGCGCGGCAGCGATTGCGATCGGGCGCCGTTCGGGACTCGCGGCTCCTGTGAAGCGCGCCGCCTTGCCGGGCGGCGGCTGGTGGGTGATTTTCGCGCCGTACCTCGCTTTGTACCTTTCCAACGCGATGGCGCCGGAGATCAGCTTCGATGGCTCCCGCTACCATCTCGGGCTGGTGGGACGATACTTTCGCGAGCACGGATTCCACGCGATCCGGGACAACTTCTACGCCGCGCTCTCGCAGGGTATCGAGATGCTTTACCTGTTCGCGTACGCCTTTGGGCGGCACTCGGCGGCCGCGGTGGTGCATTTCGGGCTGCTCGTGGCGCTGGTATGGCAGATGGTGTCCTGGTCGCGGCGCGCGGGCTATCCGGTGGCCGGACTGTGCGGGGCGGCGCTCGTCCTGCTCAGCCCGATCGTGGGCGTGGATGGCGCGAGCGCCTACAACGACGTCGCCGTGGCAGCGATCGCTTTTTCGTTGTTCCACCTGCTGCAAATCTCGGCGGAGTCGCGCTCGCGGCGGATCCTGGTCGCCATCGGCCTCACGGCGGGCTTCGCGTACGCCGCCAAATACACGGCGTTTCTGGCTGTGCCGTATGCGATTGTCTGGATTGCCTGGAGCCGGCGCCGCTGGCAGGATGCCGCGATCGTCGCAATCTGCGCGGCTGCTGTGGTTTTGCCGTGGATGTTCAAGGATTGGTTGTGGTATCGGAACCCGGTTTCGCCATTCTTCAACCGATTCTTTCCAAATCCATATGTAACGAGCTCATTTGAGTGTGCATATCGGCATCAACTGTCCCATCCGCCGATGCTGCCGACCCCTTGGCAGTTGCCGCTACAGGTCACGACATTCGGCTCGCTTTCGGGCTTGCTCGGACCAGTTTTCCTGCTCGCGCCGCTCGCGTTGCTCTCGCTGCGGCAGGCAGCCGGGCGCCAGCTTCTGATCGCCGCGACGGTCTTTGGCGCTCCTTTCGCGGCCAATGTCAGCACGCGGTTTTTGATCCCCGCGATGCCGTTTACGGCTCTCGCGCTGTGCCTGGTGCTGGCGCGCGTGCCACGTGTGGCGGTGGCGGCGGTCGCGGTGCATGCGGCGCTCTCGTGGCCCACCGTGGTCCGCCGCTACTGCCATCAGGATGCCTGGCGGCTCGACAAGGTTACCTGGCGGGAGGCCCTGCGGATCAAGCCGGAAGACGGGTACCTGGAATCGAACCTGCCGCTCTACGGCGCTGCCCGCCTTCTCGATCGCGTGACGCCTCCGGAGGCCACGATCTTCACCCAGACTCCGATCCCGGAAGCGTACACCAGCCGCCACGTGCGGACGGCGTACCAGTCCGCAGAGAACATCGTGAGCCGCGACATTCTCTGGAGCGGCTTCGTGCCCGAGCACGCGCCGGTCTGGAGGCTGCGCTTCCAGTTCCCGAGGACGGAGCCGGACGCCATCCGCATCGTGCAGACGGCGAACGGCGGCGGTTCGTGGAAGATCCACGAAGTCCGGGCGTTCGCTGAGGGCAGGGAAGTGCCGCGCTCCGGCTGGCGGGCTACGGCGCAGCCGTTCCCGTGGGGCGCCGAGGCGATGCTGGACGGGCGCCCGGCGTCGTTCTGGGTGTGCGGCGATACGCTGCGTGGCGGGCAGTTCGTGGAGTTCGATTTTCCGGCACGCCTGCCGGTAGATCGCGTTGTGATCGAGGCTGCGCCCGGCCAGCCGGAGGTCCGGCTGCGCCTCGACGGACGCGTGAATGGCGCGTGGATGCGGCTTGCGGACCGGCCCGAGATCGGTACCGAATCCGTTCCACCCGGGATGCGCCGCGCTGCGGCCGAAGAGCTGCGCCGGCGCGGCAACGATTATCTGCTGGCGTTCGACGGCGAATTCGGCGCCGAGGATCTGCGGCAGCATGCCGCCGACTGGGGCATCCGACAGGTTGGCGAATATAAAGGAGCGAGAGTCTACCGATTGCCATGAAACTTTTCCTGGGAGTGGACGGAGGCCAATCCGGCACCACGGCCGTGATCGGCGATGAGACCGGCCGTATCCTCGGCGCGGGTGAGGCGGGCCCGTGCAACCATGCGACCGCAGCCGAGGGCCGGGCGAAGCTGGAGCGCGCGGTCTCCGGCAGTCTTGCCGCGGCTTGCGCCGCAGCGGGGCTCGATCCGGCAACCGTATCCTTCGAGGCCGCCTGCTTCGGCATGAGCGGCGGGCCGGAAGACAAGGAGGCGATCCTCGCCGGCATGCTGCGGGCGCGGCGGCTGATCGTGACCACCGATGCCGTGACGGCCCTGGCCGGCGCGACGACGGACGGGCTGGGGATCATCGTGATTGCCGGCACGGGCTCGATCGCCTTCGGCCGCAATGCGGCGGGGCGCGCAGCGCGCGCGGGCGGCTGGGGCTACGTTTTCGGCGACGAAGGGGGCGCGTTCGATATCGCGCGCCAAGCGTTGCGCGCGATCCTGCGGATGGAGGAAGGCTGGGGCCCGCCGACGCGGCTGCGGGAGCTGCTGCTCGAAGCCACCGGGTCGGCGAGCGCGAACGCCGCGCTGCATCGCTTCTATACGCCGGAGTGGCCGCGGTCGCGCGTCGCGACGCTCGCGCCGCTGGTGGATGGGGCCGCCGACGGAGGCGATGCGGTAGCTGCGCAGATCGTCGCGAATGCCGCGCAGCAGTTGGCGGTGCTGGCGGCGGGCGTCCGCTCGCAATTGTGGACGGCCGGGCAGCCGGTGGATCTGGCGTACATCGGCGGGGTTTTCCAGAGCCGGAACGTTCTCGAGCGGTTCCGGGCACTGGTTGAACTGGACGGGGCGACGCGGTGCGCGCCGCCGCTGGTCGGGCCGGCGGAGGGGGCGCTGCGGGAAGCGTATCGGTCGGTGGAATAGGGAGGCGCGGAGTGCCAGGGTCCGCGCTCCAGGGGCGGTTACACGCGGTCGAATCGCGGCGGCGACCTCTGGGCGCGGCTGTAGGAACGAGCCGGGCTTCCATGCTGGCGCAGGCATAGCCCGCCGGTGCCGCGGGCGCGCGCCGAGCCAGCGCTCGCGTTGGCTGCTGGCTGGCCTCGCTGCGGCCGGCTGGCTTGGTGCGCCCGCCTTACTTGGGTGGCGGCAGGTGGCGGATGAGTTCGCCGATTGCGCTGGTGAGCTCGTTGATTCGGCGATCAGTTTCCTGGCCGAGCTCGAGCAGGCGCCGGTCTGTGTCCCGGAACTGCGTCGCGGTCTTCCGGTTCTCCTCGGCCAGCTCGTCGATGCGGGCATGGAGGCGGCGGTCTGCGGCGCGGCTTTCCTGTGCGAGCTCGCGTATGTGGAGTTCCGTTTCGCGCCATAGGGCCTTGTACTCTTCGCGGTCCTTGCGGCGCTGTTCGTCCATGGCTGCGGTGAAATGCTCGATGCGGTCGAAGCGGTTCCTTTCAGTTTACGTGACTCCGGTACGCGATCGTAGGGGAGTGGGGGTATCGGTCTGGCGGGTGCGGCCAGTGACGTCAGGTCCGGACTTCGCTGTCCATAACGCATATTATGCGAACTTTTAGATTAGACAAAAAACGGCCCGGTCCCCGCTGAAAAGGACCGGGCCTATGGGAAGAAACTGAATGCACCCAAACCCGTGAACCGTTTACCGGTGGTGGCCGCCGCCGGAGCTGTGGCCGCCCCCTCCGCCACCCCGAGGCCCACCGCCTCCGCCCCGCGGAGCGCTATAGCTCGGCGCACTTCGCGGAGCGCTATAACTTGGGGCGCTTCGCGGCGCGCTGTATCCGCCCCGCGGCGCGCTATAACCGGGCGCGCTGTAGGATGGAGCGCTCTGCCGCTCCCTCACGACCGGGGGCGCTCCGCCGTACCGCTGCGCGCCGTATCCTCCATAGCTGCCATACCCGCCCGGATAGTTCGACCTCGGCGCGGCCTGACTCTGCGGAAAGCTCCTCGGTTCGCCGAAGCGGCCCCATCCGCTCCCGGAGCCAGCCGGATCGGAGGCCCCGCGCGGAGTGCCGAAGCGCTGCCAGCCGCCGGTGCTGCCGCCCGGGTTGGCCGCAGGCGGCCGAACATTCTCCATCGCACCGCCGCGCGGCGCGTTCTCCATTCCACCGCCGCGCGGCGCGTTCTCTATGGCACCGCCGCGCGGTGCGTTCTCTATGGCACCGCCGCGCGGTGCCAGCGCGGGCGCCGCTCCCGTGCCCGGCGATGGCCGCCAGTTTCCGGCCTGCGGTCCGCGCGACATTCCGGCAGGCTGCTGGCCGCCAAAGCCGGCGCCGCGGCTGGGCGGGGCCAACCCGCGGCTGGCCTGCTCGAAGCCCCGTTGCTGCTGCGCGAACGGCATTCGCGGCGCGGCGGCCGACTGCTGATGCGTAAAGAAGTGCGTATTGGTCACACCGTTTCGCGGCGCATATGCCGCCGCACGGTTTGAGAACTGCAAGTGGGATGCCGCCGGAGCGATTGGTACTTGTCCGCGCACCAGGCCCGCCGTCCCGATCCGGTCCCCTGGGACCCGCGCGATCGCGCCGAAGCGTCCGGCGTGGAAGTCGTTCACATTCATGGCGGAAATGCCGCCGAACCGCGCGTTCCGGTAGGTATTCACCACGTTGATGTTGGTGATATTCACGACGCCGAAGCCCCGTCCATAGAAACCCCGGCCCCACCACGGATGGAAGACTTCATACGGCGCCAGCGGCACCCAGCCGATATTGCCGAATCCGAAGCCGAACCCGACGCCCACGCCCGGTCCATAGCCGAAAAAGGCTACCAGCGCCGGCGACCAGTAGTGCCGGACACCGATCACGCCCGGATACCAGCACCAGCCAAAGCCGGGACTCCAGAACCAGCGGCCATAGTGATAAGGAGCCCATCCCCAGGGGTCGTAGCTGACCCAGGTCCACCCATACCAGTCTTCCCAGACCCAGCGGCCATTGCCATACGGAGCCCAGCCGGCCGGAACGGCGGACGGCGTCCAGACTTCGCCATAGGGCGGGACATTATTCCAGGTTCCGTACTGATCGAGGTCCTCCGCGCCGTAAACGCCCTGAGGCACATATTGATAGCTCGCCGATCGCAACATCAGTTGATCGCGGTTCTGATTCCAGCGGTCCCACTCGTCGGGAGGCCCGGCATTCACGATCTGGAATTCGGGGTCGTTCGCGGCGCCGCGCGCCTGCATCATCTGGCCAGCCGAAACCCATTGTGATCCGTGCGGCGTGAAGACTTCGACCTCGCCTGCCCGGACAATCACCTGCGTCTCAAGCGCGGGCGTAACGACGATTCTATAAACCCCTTGTTTGGATGGTCTTACGGAAACACTCGGAGTGTCCACTTCCACATTGGCCGAGGAAGGCCTCAGAACAACATAACTTACGGTACCGTGTGCCAACTCCACCTGATAGCGGCCATATTCGAGCGTCGCCAGGTTTACTGCGGCATTGCCGCCGATGCGCATCAGGTTAGCCGCGTCGAACTGAATTTCCGCGCGGGAATTCGGCGCGGTAGACACCCAATCATTGGAGAGCAGTGGCGCGTTCACGACGCCGGCCACCCAGTCCGCGCCATCGCCGCGCCGGACCGAAACCTCCCCTTCCATGAAGCTGATACGCGCCACGCCGCGGGACTGATCGTCCTGGTCCGGCACCTGCGCGCGCACCATGCGCAGGCTCCCTGCGGCCAGCAGCGCCGCCATCACCGTCAACGATAACCGTAACCCCAGGAACGATTTCATGGCCGATCTCCGAACGCCGTTCTCGTCGAAGCACTCCGGGGGCCAAATGGAACCCGTTTAATTTGTTTGACTTGCGAGGCGTCAAAAATGCTGCCGGTGGCTGAAAACCACCAAGCTGGCTGCGATGGATCAAGGCGGCCCTGCTCGCGTGTGAGGGAGCGGGCACGTCGCTAGACGAACTGAAGGGCGTCGAGGTAAACGACGCAATGGAGAAGGAGTCGCGCATGAGGGCGACTGACGAAGTAAATATTTAACTTTATCAATTGAAATATATGTAAATAAGTAGATTGCGTGCCTTATTGTACCTCAGCGCCGAAAATCGGATTTAAGGCGATAGCAGCGATTGAGCCGGCAATGGTTGCGCAATAATATATTTAGATTCAGCATTTCGCAGTCAATTCGAAAGTTGAAAGTGAGCGCCTGAATGTCCACGCAAGGTGTGGATAGGAGTATCCACACTAGTAATTTGTTCAGTATCAGTTGTTTTTAGGCATTTATTGATCTTTTACGTGATGCTAAATCCAAAAACTGCAAAATTCGAGGTTGCAATATCCGGGGGGGCACTTCCCTGCCCTGGGCTTCCGCGAGCCGCGCGAAGATCGCGGCGCCACCTGGCCGCGCCTGATGCACAACACAAAGGCTAGAATCAGATTTGGTTCTGGTTCAAAACGTTTCCAAGCTCTATCCTCTCTATCGCCGGCCGGCGGACCGGCTGCGGGAATTACTTCCCGGCGGCGGCCGGCGGCATCACGATTTTTGGGCACTGCGGGATGTCAGCTTCGCGGTCGAGAAGGGTGAAACGCTGGGACTCGTCGGGCCAAACGGTTGCGGCAAAAGCACGCTGCTGCAGATTGTCAGCGGAATTTTGCAGCCGACGATGGGACGGGTGGTGACGCGCGGCCGAATTGCGGCGCTGCTCGAGCTCGGCGCGGGATTCAATCCGGAATTCACCGGGCGGGAGAACGTATTCCTCAACGGCGAGATCATGGGGCTGAGCCGGGCGCAGATCGAAAAGGCGATGCCGGCGATCGAGGCGTTCGCGGAGATCGGCGAGTTCATGG
>Ga0209062_1006921_pt1 | contig 10095 bp, 13 predicted proteins | sample Coa_R2_2_FD_187158 | JGI IMG/M metagenome (GOLD analysis project Ga0209062, IMG submission 187158) | Surface soil microbial communities from Centralia Pennsylvania, which are recovering from an underground coalmine fire - Coalmine... | ecosystem: Environmental > Terrestrial > Soil > Unclassified...
GGCCGGGCGATCGCCATCAGGCTGGCTGCCGACGGAGCGGCAGTCCTTGTCGCGGATCGGGACGGCCGGAGCGCAACCGCTGTGGCCAGGGAGATATCCGATCTTGGCCGGCGTGCGGACGCGGCGGAACTCGATGTGGGGACAACCGCCGGGCGGCAGATGCTGATCGACACTGCCGTGGCCTCGTTCGGCAGGTTGCATATCCTTGTGAACAACGCTGGCATCGTCCGCGTCCACCGGCCTGAAGCCGTTACGGAGGCTGAATGGGACGAGGTGATGACTGTGAACTGCAAAGCCGTATTCTTCACCTGCATCGCAGCCCGCCCTCACCTCGCAGCGGCGGGGGGAGGGCATATCATCAACATCGCAAGTGTGGCTGGTAAACTCCCGACCCCTTGGTGGGTCCCGTACGGGGTCAGCAAGGCCGGCGTCATCGCCCTCACCCGTAGCCTGGCTGTGGCCTTCGCCTCCGACCGCATTCACGTAAACTGTGTCTGCCCTGGGCCGATCGACACAGCCATGTGGGCCGCGATGAACGAAGAAGGAGCACTCCGCATCGGCCTGCAGGCCGGGGCCTTTACCCAGATGCGACTCCAATCCATACCCTTGGGACGGCTTGGCCGTCCGGAGGATGTCGCGGGAGTGGTTTCCTTCCTGTGCTCCCCCGATGCAGGCTATATGACCGGACAGGCCATCAATGTAAGCGGCGGGATGGTGACCCACTAATGCCGCAGAGAAGCCGCACCGAAGCCCTCCGGGGAATCCTCGCGAGCACCCCACGACGCTTACGAGGACCGAGAGGGTCCACCTTCAGGGAGCGCGTATATGAAATCCTCCGCCATGTGCCCTCGGGGAGGGTGGTCACCTACGGACAAATTGCCCTTCTCGCCGGAGCCCCCCGTGCGGCCCGGTTGGTAGGATGGATCGCTCATACAGGTCCGGACGATCTCCCCTGGCACCGGGTGGTTAACCGATTTGGGGGGCTGGCGTCTGGATACGAAGGAGGGCGCGCCCGCCACCGGCAAGACCTGGAAGACGAGGGAATCTACGTCAGGGCCGATTTCACGGTGGACTTGACCCGGTACCAATGGTGGCCTCCCCGGGGGGGGACGACGCCGGTTGAGCCGTGTGCCCCTTAAATTGCTTGTCTCCAGGCCGAAGCCACCGGGACAAGTCCGCTCAAGGCCGCCCGCTAGGTTTCCTCACGCCCGCGGAAGCAAGCTGACCTCTATCGTCGACATCACGTCGCCACGCTAGGGACGCCTGATGAAGGTCTGAAATCCCGCATTTTCAAGCTGTGCAGCCAGCTCCTCAGCCTTAGTCCGCTCCAGAGGACCTCCAACCCACACGCGATAGAGTCCGTCCGTCACGACCGCCCCCGTGAATCCGTGTGCGGCTAACTGCCCGAGTAATTCTTCGGCATTGCGCTGTAGTCGAAACGCTCCCACTTGAACGCGGTACGCCGGTGCTGTCCCACCATGAGCTACACTTCCAAATACCGGTGCATAGTGGGAGACTGTCCCGGCATGCCGGTGGTGCCCTTTAACGTCCGAAGATAGCGTTCCTTCCGATCCGACCTGCTGGGTCGGCCGCGACTGCCCCTCTACATCTCTCGTCCCCGGGATCAACGGTGGCTCTCCGGATTGTTCAGGACGCCCCCCGACCGTGGACCCCGTCGTGACAGGAGGCAAAGGGAGCGGGATGGGGGCTCCGGCATTCTGTGGTGCCTGCGGCGCCTCTGTCTGCGGGCTGTAGTCACGAGACGGCGCTGGTGATTCGTTCCCCGGGGGACCCGAGGGGATAAACCATATGAACCCGCCAAGTCCTAAGACCAAGGCGACCACCAGGAGCGTCAGAAGTCTGTCCCACCTATTCCTGCTCACAGATACTCCCCTCGGGTGCACACTAAGAAAGATGTTCATGGCCTTCCAGGCTCCCCTACCCACTTCCTCCTTCAGGGTTTAGGAACTCATCTGCGCCCTCGCCTCGCCCTGGGGCCCGCCTCTCCTTCTCGATGGCCCACCCATTTATCCATCCGAGCCGATCTGCGGTCCCCTCCTTCCCCTCGGCCAGATCGCGGCGATACTCGGGAGCACGTACCTGGTTTTCGCGCTGGCCATGGGATTAGGGAAGGCTTCGATGCACACTACACGGCATTGGTCTGCAGGAAATTTCCTACGTGCCTAACTATAACTAAGTGCTCCCCCAGCAGGTCATCACCCGCGAGAGCCACTTTTCAAAGCGGGGTACCTCCGGATGGAGCCTGGACCGTGCCCCCCACCTCGGAGGTACGAGGCAAGCGCAATAGATCAAGCTTTGGTGGGCGGTGCAGGCTTCGAACCTGCGGCCTCATCCGTGTGAAGGATGCGCTCTACCCCTGAGCTAACCGCCCATACGTAATTATGCCTCATCCAGCCTCTAGCGTCCACCACTGCATAAGCCGATAAGCTAACGGACGCAGAGCCCTCGTGAACCAACCAAAGTCTCTGAAACCACCGCTGCGCTACACAACCGTTTGTCACGTCTTGGCCTTCCCAAACCCGGGCCCGCCCGTCTCACACAACAACATCAACTGTCGGTGGGCCTCTTCAAGATCATTGGCCTCAACGGCTAGAAGAGCTAGGTGCTGCCGGATCAGCCGGGATTGATTTTGGCACCCTAACTCCTCGAAAAGGCCGAGACTCTCCTCGAAGGATGCGCGTGCATCACGAGTGCGTCCGAGCATCCTGTAGAGAACACCACGCACGGATAAGATGTGCGCCCACTCCTCTCCCTCTCCCTTCGTTGGCAAAACCCCAAGAGCCACCTCACTCAGTGCTCTCGCAGTTTCAGGAGCCTCCGCGCGGAGAACCAATTCAATGAGGCTCACAAAAACTTTCCCGGCGGTTCGGATATTCGCGCAGGCACAATAGTAAACAACACTCCACCGGTAGTGATACTCGGCCCCGCTCCGATTAGTTGCTGCCAGTTCGAGATCACCGAGGTGTTCATGTATCTCGGCCAACAACTGCTTATGGCGGATCGCCTCAAAGAGTACCAACGCCCTGTCGCCGAGCCTGGTTGCTTCGTCGAACTCCCCGGCCTCCACAGCCGTCGTGGCCCTCTCCAAATACCACTCGGCAAGCTTCTTGTGATCTCCCGTCGACTCTGCTACGTCGCAGGCGAGTCGGAACGCCTCATAAGAGTCGGACGTTCGGCCCAGCTTCTCGCAAGTCAGGCCGATATACCAGTAGAGAGTAGCCAATAGCAGAGGAGAGACCGATCGTTGCTTGGCAAATTGCAACGCCGCCTCGAAAGCCCATTGCGCGGAGACTGGATCTCCGCCCTCAAGTCGCAAACTACCTACGCAAATATGACCTTTTGCCAGGAGGACATCGCCGCCAGTGCGGCTCAGCGTCCCTATCGCCCGTTCGGCGCGCCGAGCGGCCCGTGCCTTATTCCCTTGACGCTGTTCCACTTCCGCAAGGGCTAACTCGACGCGGGCTTGTAAAGCATCGTCGGTCTGCTGGGAAGCCAGCTCCCACGCTCGCTCCAGCGCGATTCGGGCTTGACCGACCGCACCTTGCCCCAGGCCTGCAAGCCCGATCGCCAGAAAAGCCTCAGGTTCCGTCTCCTCCGAAGCCCCGTCCGAGAAGTACGAGAGCGGATAGCGGAGTCGGCGGGCCAAGATTTTCAATACCGGCAGCCTCGGGATGCGGACTCCTCGCTCGATGTCGCTAATGTAAGACTTTGTGAAATCCTTGCCGGCAAGCTGTTCCTGTGTGAGTCGTCGTTCTAAGCGCGCAGCACGGATCTTCTCTCCTAGTGTCACCCCATCTCCCCCCAAGTTTATCGAGAAACGTCAGACAGTTTAACAACAGGGTAAAGGCCCTGTCAAAAATTGCCAGGGGAATTTGAGTCTCTAGACATATGATCCTCCGTCAAAAAACAGAAGCCACGGCCCGATGCCATGCCCTGACGAGTTAATCCTCCCCCGTGTATGCTCAAGAGCCGGCGCTGAGCGTCATGCGGGCAATTGGGCGCACTTAATCATGCCCCAGCGCACCTAATCCTGCCCCCGTTCCCCAGACTCCACCAACCCACACCAGGAATCTACTGTGCCCAGGCCCTTACCAGCAGGGCTAGAGTACTATTCTCGCTAAACGCCGCCCGGCCACAACAGATAAAGTGGCTTTGGATACAGAGTAGCCACCCCACGCGGTGCTCTCACGCGTTTGACCCAGCCCCAAGCTAAACCCCTTGCGACCTAAGACTTCGCGGCTATTTATGGCGCTCCCCACAGAAGATGGACCCAATTCCCTTCAGTTTGATCCGTACGCCGATGTTCCTCCTCCGGTGAGACCACGGGTGAGGATGCCCGCCCCTGGCAGTGCCGGAACAGCCCTGTGGCTCATGCGGTCCGATCCGTCGTCTCGGTCCGGTCCAAACCAGCGAAGGGGGAGGCCCAGGTCAGGCTAGTTATAGCCAGAACACTCGATGCCGGAGGGCCCGTTGACTGGGCGACGATAAATCACGGCTCACACTTGGCGCAACCCGGATGGGGTTATGAGCCCAAACCTCCTCAAAGTTGGGCACACGTTCCATCTATGGAAAGATGCGATTGTCGACACAGTCAACTTCTCCAGTTCGCAGGGCAGCTTGAGCCCCTGAGCTTATCTCTCGTACTATTGGCTCGAAGAAGATGCCCTGCCCCAGACAGGCCATCCCCGAGGTGATGGGCCATGCTTTTCGAGAAGCTGTGGGAGCAGGTAAAGGGAGCAGAGCGTGCTGGGAAACTGACCGTAGAGGAAGCTCTGGACTGCGCCACCCGACTTCCCCAAGCGTTGTTCTGTTCAATGATGGAGTGCCTGGCAGAAAACGGAGAAGACCCGCACCTCATAATCACCCAGGTTGCCCGCCTCCACGATTATATTCTGAGGAACCTACGCGAGGTCGCCACCACGCTAGCAGCTGGCCGAGGGCAGGGAAGTCACTAGACAGGAGGGACCCATGGATCCACGTACATCCACTCTCCAGTTGCGAATAGACATTGACAATGATATAGTTTTAAACAAACGTATATCAAATCACACAGGAGACTGGAGGTACGCTCATGCGGAGCAGAGAGGGTCGGATTCGACCCAGCGAGATCCGCCAACGTCCTGAGACAAAGATGGGTATTCATGTCCCCAAGGATCTCCATCGCCGTTTCCGTGCTCGGCTGATTCTGGAGGGCCGCCGTATGCAAGACGTCATCCGGAGCTGGGTGGATGAGGAGATAGCGTCGCACCGCGCACGGCCCCCTATTAGCGGTAGCTTACGGTTCTTCAAAGGGGTTGATCGCAGCACGCTAGCAGCGATAGCCGTTCCCCTGGAGCCAGAGAAGATTCGGCGGCTAAAGAGCAAACTGTTGATGGAAGGGCGCACTATCTCACAATGGGGAAGCGAGCGCATGGAACAATTCTTGCGGGAGCACACATGAAAACACTCTTGTCGCTGGGGATAGCCCTCACATCGGTGCTCAGCACACCGCCCATCTCAACGGCGCTTGCGTCGTCATTCGTCACAGTCTATATCCAGGAAGGAGTAACCAGAACGCCCCTCCACCTCCAGCCGGGATTTGCCACAGTAATCCAAGCAGACCACCGGATAGACACCGTGGCAATAGGCGACCCTCATCTGGTGTCAGCCACTACTGTTCGTCGAGGAACAGAGGTATTCGACCTAGTCTTACAACCCCAGGCTGAAACGGGTTTTACTAACATGATCATCTGGTTTGGGGAGCTTGCGACGGTGTGGAGTTTAGACATCGGACCGGGCCCTCGCACAGCGGACATTGTGCATGTAGTGACGTCCGGACGACCCTCGACGTCTTCCGCCCCTAAGTCAGCTGGCGAACACACCCAGACCCGCGACTCCGAGCAAGTACCCCCTCCTCGCCAGGTTGGGCTGGGCCGCTCTCCGACAGTCGACACCAGTGTAAAATCCGGAGAGGACACGGGGAGCGATAACAGAAACGATATCCGACGGGGGTCTGGATCTGCTCTAATGGAGGTCCACCAGCAGATCGAACAAGTCTCAGCCGTCTTCACACTCACCCACGTCCGAGCAGGCGTTCTGATCCACTACCAGATCACAAATGGAGGACGTGTGGATCTGCTCTTCCGCCCAGGTAGCGTGTTTGTCCGTATCAATGGACACGCGACCCCGTATGGGATGGCCCGAGATAGCGCAGACCGCGGGAGGCCGGATGTCATTCCTCCCGGATCTACGGAAGTAGGATCCGTTACCGCAATCAACCCGAATCCGAGGACTGTTCAGCTCGTCCTCTCCCTCTTCCCTGCCATCCCCCGGGAGGAAGCACTGGGCGTAGTACCCCCGGTGACTTTTCAACCCGTCTTTGCAGGCGTGGACAGTCTGAGTGTGACAGATACCCCCTAATGACCGCCGCGATCCGCTTCAAGGTCCATACGTGCGTCGCGAACCCCGAGGCGATGGGCCCCTGCCCCAAAGTGGCCTCGACCCATCTCAGCGCGGCGGCATCCAAACGGGGCTTGCGTCCGGCCCGACCGGCCCTCCGCAGCCCCGCCGCCCTGCGCCGGCGCCAGAAACGGAACCATCGACTGACAGTCTACCGCGAGAACCCCCCAGGCGCCGAGAGACTTTTGCCTGTCGGTGGCCGCGAGCAAACCTGCGGGCAGCCTGCATCTCAGCCCCAGCATACCACCGCGCAGGGAGAATCGTCACTATATCATGAAAATATCATTCCGCGGGAGGATCGCTGCGTGTCCCCCAACACCGACATCCAAGCACTGGTCGCACTCTTGCCTGCGTGGGTGGCAACTGGAATTCCCGAAAAGCACATAGGTGATGTCGAGGAAATCATCCTCGACCTAGGACGCCAGCCGACGATCCATCTCCGCTCGCACTCTCCTCTCACCCTAAACCGAGAGGTCGTCCGAGAAGACATCCAATATGTGCTCGGACGGGCGTGCCGATTCCGGGAAGACAACAGATCCGGGATCGAACGCACCCTTCATCGGATCGCATGCATCCGCGATCGCTACAACGAAATCATTGGCTTCACATTTCGTGCGGGCAGAGCCGTCGAAGGAGCAGCTGCGCTTCTGGAAGATCTGCTCGCTACGGAGAAGAACCTACTGGTCGTCGGACCTCCCGCTGTAGGCAAGACGACACTACTCCGCAGTGCCGCGGCGTTCTTGGCAGATCGGCTGCACCGGCGTGTGATAATAGCCGACACAAGCAACGAAATCGGTGGAGACGGTCAAATTCCCCACCCTTCCATCGGGAATGCACGCCGCCTGCAGATTCCTCTTCCCGATCCTCTCCACCCGACCTCGGCCGGGGAGAGGCAAGCGCAAATTATCCTCCAAGCTGTCGTGAACCACGGAGCCCAATCAGTCATAGTGGACGAGATTGGATTTGAGTCAGATGCGCGGGTCGCTCGGACGATTGGCCGCCGCGGTGTCCAGCTCGTCGCGACGGCACACGGTCGCCGACTGCTAGACGTCATCTTCAATCCCGACCTAGCAGGGCTGGTGGGCAACCCAAGACCCATCCCCCTGTCCAGCGATGAGATGGAGCGGCGGACGACAAACCGTCGAGTGACGCTCGAAAGACTGGAACCTCCCGTCTTCGACTATGTGGTCGAGCTGGCTCGTCGTGATGTCTTCGTGATCCATCCGGATGTAGCTACCTCGGTTGACCTAATCCTCGCCGGTCTTCCTCCTCGCGTAGAAGTACGCCGCCCACCCCAGAAGTCGCCCGGAGATAATCAGCTAGTTGGGCGGAACGCTGGCGCCCCAGATGATGAGAAAGAAGACACGGGAAGCGGGACTGTCAACAACTCGCAGAAAGCGTCAAGCATCCCGGACTAAAGTCCGGGACACGCGAAGTGTAGCGGGTATGCCACCCCAAAACCGCAAGATGCCGCTTCGGGGGTCGGAAAGGACTAGCCCTAGCCAAGTCACCGATCCCCGAAGCGGGTGGCCCGAGGACGTCAGAAGGCAACTGAACGGTCCGGGCGGCCCGCGCACACCGTGGGTGCTCCCCAAGTCCGCGTGGACAGCTGGACGCTCGCAGCGAGTCCGATGGGGACGGTCCCCGAGTCACATGCCGCCCTCCTCTCGTCTGTCCGGCTCCACCGCCGGCACCTGTATCGGCTCAAACCGGCGCGTGGAGGACTCGGCGGCCGTCCCGGGGGCCCGTCTGGGGTCCAAGCGCGACTGTCGTGTGCTGGCCCCGGTTCGAGCTGACCTCTACGCAGGCGGCATGATGGATGCATACATGAGCCTGGACGATCTCGCAACTGGATCGCGCCTGACACAGCAGGCGCGGTCAGCGGAGTACCCACGCTGGCCTACAACGCCTCGCGCGCGCCTCCTCCCCGGACCGAAGTCCCGGATTTCCGGCGCCCTTTCGATGATCTCGGTCGCGGCTTGGCGGGATGGAGCAGTCGATCTCCAAGCTAGCAAGTTGCCCATGGTACCACGGGGTCTCAGGATGACGGCTTGCGATGGACTCCAGGGAATGCGATGACTCCGGACTGGCGCGCAGCGGTAACTCCCCTTCTCTGGGGTACACGCGGATGATGAGCAAGATTGAGGTCAAGGGACTTGCCACAACTACAGACAATTTTCGACTCCCGACTCGCATCGACCCATACATTTCCCGAAGCCTCGGCACGGCGACGTGCGACGTCAATCGCACCGCTGGCCATCTCCTCCTCGTCCTCCCGAGCTCCTTGTGCCGGTGTACCAGTCCCGTAAATCGAATATAAGAACACCTTTGGATAATATACGCTATACTTCTTCCCACATCTCCCGCAGGGAAATGTAAAGACCAGAGCCATCGCTCCCCCTCCCGCTGAGTGGAAAGGTGAATCTATCCAATGTGCTAGGAAACCTTCCGAATATATGATACCATACGTGCTAAGCTTCTCTCCTGGGGAGGGCGGCGCACCATGCGTAGACGCGAATTGTGGCTCGGGGGTCTTGGGCTGACGGTCGGATATGTTCTGGCCGTGTCCGGGCTGGCGTATACGGGGCATACTTCCAAGCACGTAGCGTCCTCTGTTTCCACGACACCTTCGTCCGGAATTCCCTTCCAAATCGTCCAAGATCAACTCCCGCCGATTAACCCTCAGGAACTTGTCCCCGTCCCCAATATGCCTCGCACTGGACAGCAACCGCTTCCCGGATTCGGGAACCAGGATTGTGGCAAAATCCTCTTTTATTATCAAGGTCGTCTCTATCAACTCCAACCTGGCCCAGCGCCTCGCAACGGCGGAAACCCTGAATTCTACTTCATGCAGCCCTACCAGGGGCCACCCATCCCAGGGTTTCCCAGTCCTCTGGCGCCATCGCCGGATCAACAGGGGCAACCGTTCCCTCCGCTCAAGTTTTAAAGTTTCAATTGCTCACGCCCTGAATCGTCTCTTCTTTGACCCAAAGGTCTAATGGGGGCGGGTGCCGGAACCGCAGCGGGCTAAGGCGCGTTGGTGGTGGGTAGAGGGCGGCCTTGGCCGCACTGCTCCTTGTGCCGCCCTCCCCGCGCAGAACCCGGCGGGCGGATTTCCCGCACCGGGCTCCCCAGAAGTCTCGCCCGAAGACCCGAGCCGCTCAGACCGTGGCATGGACGGTGCGCGGTACCGGCGGGAGCACAAACCAGGCGCTGGTCTGCAACACATCCCAGCGCAGCTACGTCTGCTGCCCTCGGTGACGAAGCGCCCGCCTCCACTGGAGCCGTATCTCATGCCTAACCCACTTGAGCTTCGGCTGGCTGTGGGCCCCGCTGAAGTACTCGTAGAAGCCCCGGAGCATCAGCGCCAGGTGCTTCTGTTGATCGAGCCGTGTGTCATTAAGGCGCGCGCAGCCACGCCTTGACCTGCGCCAGGAATCGCCGGCAACTCCGCATGGACGGGATCCGGATCACGGCGAAACGCCCGTGCCGGTCCCGCCCACTCACGTGCGTGAACCCGAGAAACTCGAACCGTCCGGGACGTTCTCCCTGGTGCACGGCTCGCTCGTACGCAAAGCGCCCGAACACGAGAAGCTGGGTCTTCCCCTCTGCGATCGTGAGATGGAACTTCCCCAA
>Ga0209062_1006924_pt1 | contig 10092 bp, 9 predicted proteins | sample Coa_R2_2_FD_187158 | JGI IMG/M metagenome (GOLD analysis project Ga0209062, IMG submission 187158) | Surface soil microbial communities from Centralia Pennsylvania, which are recovering from an underground coalmine fire - Coalmine... | ecosystem: Environmental > Terrestrial > Soil > Unclassified ...
GCCCGATGTCGTCCTGGCCATCGCGGCGTTCCTGTTGCTGGCCGTCTGGCGCGCGCCGCCCTGGCTGGTCGTCTTCCTGGGAGCGCTCGGCGCCGAGGCCATTGCGGCAATCTGAAGAACGCCCCTGATGCCGGTGAGCCGAAGCCGCTGATGCCTTTCAAGATCCTGCCGCCCGATACTCCCGCGGAAATACGGCTTCTGATCTGGGGCCGCGGCCTGCGCGCCTTCGGTGACGGGTTCGTGAGCCTGCTGCTTCCGGTCTATCTGACGGCGCTCGGCTTCGATGCCTTTGCCGTCGGCGTGCTCACCGCGGCGACCTTGCTTGGCTCGGCGGCATTGAGCCTCGCGGTCGGCTTCACCGCGCACCGCTTTCGCCGCCGCGCCCTGTTGGTGGCGGCGGCGCTCCTGATGGTCGCGACCGGGCTCGGCTTCACGCTCGAGACGCGCTTCTGGCCGCTCCTGGTGATCGCCTTCATCGGCACGCTCAACCCCTCCTCGGGCGATGTCAGCGTCTTCCTGCCGCTCGAGCAGGCGTTGCTGGCCGATCGGGCGAGCGACCGAAATCGCACCAGTATTTTCGCGGTCTACAGTCTCGCGGGCTCGCTGGTGGCGGCGCTGGGATCGCTGGCCGCCGGGCTTCCCGAGCTCTTGCGCGAGCTCACCGGCGCGCGCGTCATCACGTCGCTGCAAGCGATGTTCGCGCTCTATGCGCTCCTCGGGCTTGCCACCTTCTATCTCTATCGCCGGCTCCCCGAGCGCATCGATCAGGGGCGGTCAAGGAAGGCGCAACCGCTCGGTCCCTCGCGGCGGATCGTGACGATGCTCGCGGCGCTTTTCAGCCTCGACGCCTTCGGCGGCGGGCTCATCGTCCAGTCGCTCTTGGCGCTCTGGCTCTTTGATCGGTTCGGCCTGTCGCTCGCCGCGGCCGGCACGATCTTCTTCTGGACCGGGCTTCTTTCGGCAGGGTCATATCTGGCGGCGGCTCGGCTCTCGCTCCGCATCGGCCTCATCAACACCATGGTCTTCACACATCTGCCGTCGAATATCTGCCTCATCCTGATGCCGCTGATGCCGACTCTCTCTCTCGCCGTGGCCTTGCTTTTGCTGCGTAGCGCCTTGTCGCAGATGGATGTGCCGACGCGCAGCTCCTATGTGATGGCGGTGGTGACCCCGCCCGAGCGGCCGGCGGCGGCGAGCGTCACCTCGGTGCCGCGGAGCCTCGCCGCCGCCCTCAGCCCCGTTCTCGCCGGCTATCTCCTGGCGCTCTCGCCCTTCGGCTGGCCGCTCATCCTCGCCGGTGCGCTCAAATCGGTCTACGATCTGCTGTTGCTCGTCATGTTCCGGCAGCACCGACCGCCGGAAGAGCAAGCCTAGGGCCAGGCGACCTCGGGCGGCAGCGACATCAGGATCGCTTCGACATTGCCGCCGGTCTTGAGCCCGAACTGGGTGCCGCGGTCATAAAGCAGGTTGAACTCGACATAGCGGCCGCGGCGGACGAGCTGGTGGCGCCGCTGCTCCGCCGTCCAGGGCCGCAGCATGTGGCGGCGCACGAGCTTGGGATAGATAGCGAGGAAAGCCTCGCCGACATCGCGGGTGAAGGCGAAATCGGCCTCCCAATCGCCGCTGTCGTGATAGTCGTAGAAGATCCCGCCCACGCCGCGCGGCTCATTCCGGTGCTTCAGGAAGAAATACTCGTCGCACCACGCCTTGAAGCGCGGGTAATAGGCGGGGTCATGGGCATCGCAGGCCGCCTGGAGCGCTTCGTGGAAATCGCGCGTATCGGCCTCGTCGGGATAGACCGGCGTGAGATCCGAGCCGCCGGCGAACCAGGTCTTGGTCGTGCGAAAATGCCGCGTGTTCATGTGCACGGCGGGGACGAGCGGCGAGCGCGGATGGGCGACGAGCGAAATGCCCGAGGCCCAGAAGCGAGGATCGTCCGCGGCGCCGGGGATCTGGCCGCGGAACTCGCTGGAGAACTCGCCCCAGACGGTCGAGACATTGACGCCGACCTTCTCGAAAACGCGGCCGCGCATGATCGCCATCATCCCGCCGCCGCCGCCTTCGCGCCGGGTCGGCTTGCGCTCGAACCGGCCCGCGGGGCCTTCCGCGGGCCGCGCCGCGGCGTACTCATCCTCGATCCCTTCGAAAGCCGCGCAAAGGCGGTCGCGCAAACTCTCGAACCACTGAGAGACGCGCTGCTTCTGCGCTTCGGTATCGGCGGGGGCGGTCATGTCGTCTCCATCGGGAACAGCTCGGTCTGGCGCAGCGCCTCACCCAATACCATTGCGGCGGCGAGCGCCACATTGATCGAGCGCAAGCCGGGGCGAAGGGGAATGCGCAACCGCGCATCGACCGCGCGATGCACTTCCTCCGGCACGCCCGCGGTCTCGCGGCCGAGAATGAGGGTGTCGCCGGGCAGGAAGGCGAAGCGGTGATAGGCGAGGGAAGCCTTTGTCGTCAGCAGGATCAACCGGCCGTGGCCGCGCTCGGCGCGGAAACGCTCCCAGGAGGTGTGGCGGATGAGCTCGGCGGCGGGGAGATAGTCCATGCCGGCGCGGCGCAGGCGGCGGTCGCTCCAGACGAAGCCGCAGGGCTCGATGATGTCGATGCCGACCCCTAGACAGGCGCCTAAACGCAGGAGCGCGCCGGCATTTTGCGGAATATCAGGCTCGAAAAGCGCGAGGCGCATCGGCGTCCGGTCGTGCGGCAGGATGTCGCATAGCAGTGATCGTTCAACAGTATAGCTTGCGCGCCGTCTACATGCTGCCCGTCGGGGGACTTTGGGCGGTCAAGTTTAAGGAGAGGTGGCTTGATGGCGGACACGGCGCAACCGAAGCCGATGGATGCGCATACCCATGATTCGGCGACGCGGCGCGACTTCTTAACGATTGCCGCCTCGGCGATCGGCGGGATCGGCGCGGCCATCGCGGTGTGGCCGCTCATCGACAGCATGAACCCGGCGCGGGACACGCTGGCACTCTCGACCACCGAAGTGGATCTGTCGCCGGTGCAGCTTGGCCAGCGCCTCACCGTCAAATGGCGCGGCAAGCCGGTCTTCGTCGATCATCGCACCGAGGCGGAGATCAAGGCCGCCGACAGCGTCGATGTCAGCACCTTGCGCGACCCTCAGACGGATGCGCAGCGCGTCAAGAAGGCGGAATGGCTGGTCGTCGTCGGCGTGTGCACCCATCTCGGCTGCGTGCCGCTGGGGCAAAAGCCGACCGACCCGCGCGGCGAGTTCGGCGGCTGGTTCTGCCCGTGCCACGGCTCGCAATACGATACCTCGGGTCGCATCCGGCTGGGTCCAGCGCCCGCCAATCTCGTGGTGCCGCCTTACGAATTCACCGGCAACACCAATATCAAGATCGGTTAGGAGCGCTTGGCCATGGCCGCCCCTCGGTCGCAAAGCAAGATCGTGCGATGGATCGACCATCGCCTGCCGATCTTCACGTTCATCGATCACGAGCTCAACGAGTACCCGACGCCGAAGAATCTGAGCTATTGGTGGAATTTCGGGTCGCTCGCCGGAATCATGCTGGTGATCATGATCGCCACGGGCATCTTCCTGGCGATGCAGTACACCCCGCATGTGGATTACGCCTTCGACAGCGTCGAGCGCATCATGCGCGACGTGAATTACGGCTGGCTGATGCGCTACATCCACATGAACGGCGCATCCTTCTTCTTCATCGTCACCTATATCCACATCTTCCGCGGGCTCTACTACGGCTCCTACAAGGAGCCGCGCGAGCTTCTGTGGATGCTCGGCGTCGTCATCCTGCTGCTGATGATGGCGACGGCCTTCATGGGCTATGTGCTGCCCTGGGGACAGATGAGCTTCTGGGGCGCCACCGTCATCACCAATTTGTTCTCGGCGATCCCCGTGGTCGGGAACGCCATCGTCACCTGGCTGTGGGGCGGCTTCTCCGTCGACAATCCGACGCTCAACCGCTTCTTCTCGCTCCACTACCTCCTGCCCTTCGTCATCGTCGGCGTGGTGATGCTGCATCTGATCGCGCTGCATCAGCACGGCTCGAACAATCCGCTCGGCATCGACCGCAAGGGGCCGCAGGACAGCATCCCCTTCCATCCCTATTACACGGTCAAGGACATGTTCGGCTTGGCCGTGTTCCTCATCATCTTCGCGGTCTTCGTCTTCTATCTGCCGAATGCGCTGGGCGATCCGCTCAACTACCTTCCTGCGAACCCGTTGCAAACACCGTCGGAGATCGTGCCGGAATGGTATTTCCTGCCCTTCTACGCGATCCTGCGGTCGGTTCCGAACATCCTCTTCATTCCGGCGAAGCTCGCGGGCGTGCTCTGCATGTTCGGCTCGATCTTCGTGCTGTTCGTGCTGCCCTGGCTCGACACCTCGCGGGTGCGCAGCGCGCGCTTCCGCCCGGTCTATAAATGGGTCTTCTGGCTCTTGGTGATCGACGTGCTCGCGCTCGGCTATGTCGGCGCGCACAGGCCCGAGGGCTTCTATCTCATCCTCGGCCGTATCGCGACGCTCTACTACTTCTTCCATTTCATCGTGCTGTTCCCGGTGATCGGCTGGCTCGAGCGGCCGCTGCCGCTACCGACCAGCATCAGCGCGGCCGTCACGAAGAAAGGCGGCGCGCGGCTGGCCAGCGCGACGACGCCGATGGAGAAGCCGTGATGCGCAAGAAAATTCTCGCCCTTGTGGGAATTGCGGCCATCGCCCTTACGGCCGTGGCGGTGGCGCAGGAAGCGCCCGAACCGCCGCATCAGCAATGGTCCTTCGATGGTCCGTTCGGCACCTTCGACCGCGCGGCGGTGCAGCGCGGCTTCCAGGTCTATAGCGAGATCTGCTCGAACTGCCATTCGCTCAACCTGCTCCACTACGGTGATCTCGGTCCGAACGGCCCTGGCGGCGGCATCGGCTACACCGAGGAAGAGGTGAAGGCGATCGCGTCGACCAAGCAGGTGACCGACGGCCCGAACGATCAGGGCGAGATGTTCAAGCGGCCGGGCCGCGCCTCCGACAAGTTCGTGGCGCCTTTCGCCAACGAGCAAGCGGCGCGCGCCGCGAATAACGGCGCCTTGCCGCCCGACCTCTCGGTCATGGCCAAGGCGCTCTCCGGCCATGCCGACGAGATCTACGGCATTCTCACGGGCTACAAGGAGCCGCCGCCCAATTTCAAGATGGGCGAGGGCATGCAGTACAACGAGTATTTCCCCGGTCACCAGATCGCGATGCCGCCGCCGCTGACCGATAACTCGGTCACCTATGCCGATGGCACCAAGGCCACGCTGGCCCAGGAGGCGCACGATGTCGCCACTTTCCTTACCTGGGCGTCGGAGCCGACCATGGAGGATCGCAAGCGCACCGGCGCCAAGGTGATCATCTTCCTCCTGGTCATGACGGGCGCGCTCTATGGCGCCAAGCGCCGGATCTGGGCCGACGTGCATTGAGTCGCCCGGTGAGCGATTGATTTTGGCGGAGGCCGCAAGGCCTCCGCTTTTTCTATCCCCGCGCGCCGCGACGATTCCCTGTTGCTCCCCGAGGTTCGGGCTGGAACACTGACGCTCATCGAGCAGGAGGAGCGGCGGGATCATGGGAGCGAGCCCCAGGGTTATCGGCATCATCGGCGGCAGCGGCCTCTACCAGATCGACGGCCTGACCGATGTCGAGTGGCGGCGGGTCGATTCCCCCTTCGGCGAGCCTTCGGACGAGCTTTGCCTGGGCCGACTTTCGGGAACGCCGGTCGTCTTTCTCCCGCGCCACGGCCGAGGCCATCGGATACCGCCGTCGGAGATCAATTTTCGCGCCAATATCGACGCGCTGAAGCGCGTGGGCGTCACCGATCTCATCTCGCTCTCGGCGGTCGGCAGCCTCAAGCCGGAGCTGCCGCCCTGCAGCTTCGTGCTGGTGGATCAATTCATCGACCGCACCTTTGCGCGGGTAAAAAGCTTCTTCGGCACCGGTCTCGTCGCCCATGTCTCCCTGGCGCATCCCGTTTGCAGCCGCCTCGGCGACGCGCTTGCCGAGGGAGGCAGGGATGCCGGTATCGTCATGCATCGCGGCGGCACCTATATCTGCATGGAGGGGCCGCAATTCTCGACCTTGGCCGAAAGCAACCTCTATCGCGGTTGGAATTGCGACGTGATCGGAATGACCAACATGCCGGAAGCCAAGCTCGCGCGCGAGGCGGAGATTTGCTACGCCAGCGTCGCGATGGTCACCGATTTCGATTGCTGGCATCCCGACCATGATCATGTGACGGTCGATATGATCGTCGGCGTGCTGCTCGCCAATGCCGATCGCGCCCGCGCGCTCGTCAAGGCGGTGGTGCCGCTTTTGGGCGCTCATCACGGGATTTGCGCGCGGGGTTGTAACACCGCGCTCGAGCACGCGGTCATTACGGCGCCGGAAGCGCGCGATCCCGCGCTCGTCAAAAAGCTCGAAGCGATCGCCGGCCGCGTCCTCAACCGCAGAGCCGCGGCGGCGCCATGAAGGTCAAGGGCAAGCCGATGCGCACGATCTGGCTCGAGCCGGACGGTGCGGCGGTCGGCATCATCGATCAGACCCGTCTGCCGCATGAGCTTGTAACGACGCGTCTCGTGACGCTCGACGATGCCGCGCACGCCATCCGCGACATGCTGGTGCGTGGTGCGCCGCTCATCGGCGCGACCGCCGCCTATGGCGTCGCGCTCGCGCTTCGCACCGACGCCTCGGATGCCGGAATCGAAGAAGCCTGCCGCGTCCTGCTCGCGACACGACCGACCGCGGTCAATCTGCGCTGGGCGCTCGACGACATGCGCCGTCTTCTCCGACCGCTGTCGCCGGGGGATCGCGTCGCCGCCGCCTATCGCCGCGCCGCGGCGATCGCCGAAGAGGATGTGGCGATCAACCGCGCCATCGGCGCAAGCGGATTGCCCCTGATCGAAGCGGTCTCGCGGCGCAAACCGGGCGGCGCGCCGGTCGAGATCTTGACCCATTGCAATGCCGGGTGGTTGGCGGCCGTCGATTGGGGCACGGCGCTCGCCCCCGTCTATGCCGCGCATGAGCAAGGCATCCCCGTCCATGTCTGGGTCGACGAGACGAGGCCGCGGAACCAGGGCGCGAGCCTCACCGCCTGGGAACTGGGCCAGCATGGCGTTCCCCATACGGTGATCGTCGATAATGCCGGCGGCCATTTGATGCAGCACGGGCGCGTCGATCTCTGCATCGTCGGCACCGATCGCACCACGGCGACCGGCGACGTCGCCAACAAGATCGGCACCTATCTGAAGGCGCTCGCCGCCAAGGACAATGACGTGCCGTTCTACGTCGCCTTGCCGTCGCCGACGATCGACTGGTCGATCGAGGATGGTTTGCGCGACATCCCCATCGAGGAGCGCGCGGCGAGCGAGGTCACCGAGATCTCGGGACGTGCGCGCGACGGCTCCATGATCCGCGTGCGCGTCGTGCCCGAGGAGAGCGCGGCGGCCAATTTCGCCTTCGATGTGACGCCGGCGCGGCTCGTCACCGGCCTCATCACCGAGCGCGGCGTTTGCGCCGCCTCGCGCGACGGCCTCTTGTCGCTTTTTCCGGAGCGCGCACAACGTTTGGCCGGCGAATAGGCAATGGAAAGCCTATGGTCCGATAGCGAGGCGGAATCCTGCGTCGCGCGCTATGCCGACAAGGGGATCGGGCGCGATTTGGCGCTGCGCGTCTATACCTCGCGGCTCCTCGGCGGCGATCCACGGCTCGTCCTCCATGGCGGCGGGAATACCAGCGTCAAGACCAAGCTACGCGACCTCCTGGGCGAGGAGATCGAGGTTCTCTGCGTCAAGGGCTCGGGCTGGGACATGGGCAATATCGAGCCGGCCGGACTGCCGGCGGTGCGACTCGCCCCATTGTTGCGATTGCGCCGCCTCGACCACCTGTCCGATGAGGACATGGTGAACGCGCAGCGCGGCAATCTCATCGACAGCAACGCGCCCAATCCTTCCGTCGAGACCCTGCTGCACGCCTTTCTGCCGCATCGCTTCATCGATCACACGCATTCAACCGCAATGCTGTCGCTCTGCGACCAGCCCGATGGCGAGGCGCTGTGCCGTGCCACCTTTGGCGATCGCATGGGATTGGTGCCCTACATCATGCCCGGCTTTGCGCTCGCGAAGAGCGCGGCCGAGATCTACGAACGCCGCCCCGATGTCGAGGGCCTCATTCTGCTCAAGCACGGCATCTTCACCTTCGGCGATACCGCGCGCGAGGCGTACGAGCGCATGATCGAGATGGTGACGCTCGCCGAGAAGCGGCTCAAACGCGGCCGACGCGCGACCTTCGCCGCGGCACCGCTGCCGAGCGACATCGCTCCCGTTTCCGAGATCGCGCCGATCCTGCGCGGACTCTGCGCGCTCGGCAACGATCGGGAGACCGGGATCGCCAGGCGCCAGATTCTCGATTTCCGCGGGCAATCGCCCGAGATCCTCGACTATGTCAACGGCGTCGAGCTTGCACGGTATTCGCAGATCGGCGTCGTCACGCCCGACCACACGATCCGGACCAAGAACTGGCCCTTGATCGTCCCGGCGCCGCAAATGAGCCGGCTGGACGAGTGGCGCTGCGCCGTCGCGGTCGCCGTCGACGCCTATACGCGGCGCTATCACGCCTATTTCACCCGTCACAATGCCCGGCAGGCGCATCCCAAGGTCGCGCTCGACCCGATGCCGCGCGTCGTGCTCGTCCCCGGGCTCGGTCTCTTCGGTCTTGGCGCCACGAAGAAGGACGCGGCCATTGCCGCTGACATCGCCGAGAACACCATCGCCGTGATCTCGGATGCCGAGGCGATCGGGCGCTATGAATGCGTCGGCGAAGCCGACATGTTCGATATCGAGTACTGGTCGCTCGAGCAGGCGAAGCTTGGCAAGGCGGCGGAAAAGCCGCTCGCCCGGCAAGTCGCGGTGGTCACCGGCGGCGGCAGCGGGATCGGCGCGGCGGCGGCAAGGGCCTTCGCGCGAGCAGGCGCCGAAGTGGCTGTCCTCGACCGCGACGCCGCGGCCGCCGTTGCGGTCGCCAAGACAGCCGGCGGCTCTGCCATCGGCGTGTCCTGCGACGTGACGGACCGAGCCCAGGTGCACGCCGCCTTCGACCTTGTCTGCGCCACGTTCGGCGGCGTCGATATCGTCGTCTCGAATGCCGGCGCCGCGTGGCAGGGCACGATCGGCGCGGTGGACGAGGCCGAGCTGCGCCGCTCCTTCGAGCTCAATTTCTTCGCGCATCAGAGTGTCGCGCAGGCAGCCGTGCGCATCATGCGCGCCCAGGGAACGGGAGGGTGCCTCCTCTTCAATACGTCGAAGCAGGCGATCAACCCGGGGCGCGATTTCGGTCCCTATGGTCTTCCGAAAGCGGCGACCCTGTTTCTCATGAAGCAATATGCGCTCGATCATGGGCGCGACGGCATTCGATCCAATGCCGTCAATGCCGACCGCATCCGCAGCGGTCTTCTCACCGGCGAGATGATCGCCGCGCGCTCGCGCGCCCGCGGCCTCAGCGAAAAGGACTATATGAGCGGCAATCTGCTCGGGCGCGAAGTGACGGCGGAGGATGTCGCCGAGGCTTTCGTCTATCTGGCGCTCGCGCGCAAGACGACGGCGGCGACGCTCACCGTCGATGGCGGCAATATCGAAGCGTCGTTGCGATGACGCTCTCCGGCATCGATCACTTGCTGATCGGCGTTCGCGACCTCGATCGCGCACGCCTCGCCTGGGAGCGGCTGGGCTTCACGCTGACGCCGCGCGGGCGCCATCTGCAACAGGGTACGGGAAACTACTGCATCATGTTTCCCCAGGACTATATCGAGCTGCTGGGGGTGGTCGATCCCGCGCAGGGCACCGGCGCACTCGGCGACTTTCTTCAGAATGCCGAGGGTCCGCGCGGCCTCGCTTTTGCCACGGTTTCGGGCGACGAGACGGCGGCCGAGCTCGCGCGCCGCGGGCTTCATCCCGGCGCGCCGCGCGATCTGGCCCGCCAGTTGGAGCTGCCCGAAGGCACGGCTTTGCCGCGCTTCAAGCTGGTCTCGCTGCCCGCGGCGGAGACCCCGGGCCTCTCCGCCTTTGTCTGCCAGCATCTGACGCCCGAGC
>Ga0209062_1006927_pt1 | contig 10086 bp, 9 predicted proteins | sample Coa_R2_2_FD_187158 | JGI IMG/M metagenome (GOLD analysis project Ga0209062, IMG submission 187158) | Surface soil microbial communities from Centralia Pennsylvania, which are recovering from an underground coalmine fire - Coalmine... | ecosystem: Environmental > Terrestrial > Soil > Unclassified ...
GCAGCTAACCACCTCTCCATCTGTCATACGTTTGCCGGGTACATTGCCCTTACTGCTGATGTGCCAGCAGCAAGGCGAGGTTTGCCAGCGTGCGCGTGGCGGTGCCGGTTGCGCCTTTCTCCTGGTAGGGCTTCTTGCTTTCGACATAGAAGGTGCCGGCGATATCCAGGTGCGCCCATTGCGCGCTGGCGACGAAGTTTTCCAGAATCTTGGCCGCCGTCACCGAGGAAGCGGGACGCCCGCCCGTTTGCTTGATGTCGGCAATATCGCTCTTGATCTGCTCCGCGTACTCCTCATCGAGCGGCATGGGCCAGTATTTCTCGCCCGCGAGCTTGCCCGCCTCGATGATCTCCTGGCAGAGCTGCTCGTTGTTGCAGAAGAGGCCAGTCATGACGCTGCCAAGCGCGACGACGATGCCGCCGGTCAGCGTGGCCACGTCGATGATAGGTGATAGCCCCTCTCTCACGGCGTAGGAGAGCGCGTCAGAGAGGATCATGCGCCCCTCGGCGTCGGTATTGACGATTTCGATGGTCTTGCCGTTCATGATGCGCACGATGTCGCCGGGCCGATAGGCATTGCCGCCGGGCATGTTCTCCGTCGTTGGCACCAGCACGGTGACGTTGATGGGAGGTTTGAGCGCGGCAATGGCCTGCATGGCGCCGATGACGGCTGCCGCGCCTGCCATGTCGCCCTTCATCTCGTCCATGCGCTCAGGTGGCTTGAGGGAGATGCCGCCGGTATCGAAGGTGATGCCCTTGCCTACCAGCGCCATGCCCCGCTTCGTGCTTTTATCACCCTGGTAGCGCAGGATGATGAATTTCGGGGGTTGCGCGCTGCCCTGTGAGACGGCCAGCAGCCCGCCCATGCCCAGTTCCTCCATCTGCGGGCGATCCAGCACCTGATATTCCAGCCCGAATCGTTTCGCCATCGCGACGGCGCGGTTCGCCAGTTCGGTAGGCGTCATCACATTGGGCGGCTCGTTCACCAGGTCGCGGGCGAAGTTTGCCGCCTCGGCCAGCGCCACGCCGCGCCGGATGCCTTCCTGAAGCTGCGCCTGTTGCGAGTCGTAGGAGAGTAATTCCACCTTTGCGATGCCCATGCCGTTACTGCCCTGCTGCTCGCTGTGCTGGTATTTCCTGAAGGAATAGGTACCCAGCAGCGCGCCCTCGACCTCGGCCTGCGCGCCCTCTTCGGCGTCGATGCCGGAGCCGCTCCAGTTAAGCGCGAGGCAGAGCGTGCGCGCGCCCGTGCTTTGCGCCTGCCGGGCCGCAACGGCGCTGGCGCGGCGGAAAGACTGCGAAGTTAGCTTCCCCTGCTCGCCCAGGCCCACCAGCAGCACGCGCCTGGCCGCCAGCCTGCCCATAGTGTGGACGGGGGCCAGTTCGCCCAGATTGCCCTTGAATTCTTCGATGGTACTGATTTCATGAAGCAGTCCGTTCAGCAGATTGTCCACCGTCGCGGTCGTTCCCGGCAGTTCTACCTGCCCGCCTTGCCCACGTACCGCTCCTACGACCAGCACATCACACGCTACATCTTTTACCCCTGAAGTGATAACCTGAAATTCCATTTGCCTTTTCCCACTTTCTGCTTGAGGTAGTGCGCGACAAAAAGAGACTGACCGGCTACCGCAAGCCGGTCAGGGTGTCGCGTAGATATAGCGAATCATAGCAAAATCCGGGAAAAGTGGCTAGCTCAGCCCGTTTTTCCTATCGTGGTGGCAGGAGCCGCTCGACCACCTCCAGCAACTGGCGGGGTTTGAAGGGTTTGGTCAGGTATTCGGTGCAGCCGACGCGCATGGCTCGTTCGTTCACGTCGCTGAGGGCGTAGGCGGTGACGGCCACGATGGGAACGTGGGCGAGGCCGGGGCGCTGGCGAATCAACTGCGCCGTCTGGTAGCCGTCGAGGACGGGCATGGAGAGGTCGGTCAGAATCAGATCGACCGGCTCGCGATCAAGGATGCTCAACGCTTCGTAGCCGTTTTCGGCGCTGAGGCAGCGATAGCCGCGTGTCGAGAGGACGCGCTCCACCAGAATGCGGTTAGAGACTTCGTTCTCCACAATCAGGATCGTCGCCTGGCGCGTGCCGGGAGGTAGGCTATGCGCCTGCTGCTGTCTGTTTATCATAGCGTGTTCTGTCCATTCTCTGCTGGCGGGACGAAGTTGCTCACGGGTTGGCCCCGGCAGACTGGGCGATGGGCAGGGTAAACGAGAAGGTCGAACCCTGTCCCACGATGCTTTCTACGGCAACTTCGCCGCCCTGTAACTCAATCAACTTACGGGCAATCGTCAGGCCGAGGCCGGTGCCGCCAAACTGGCGGGTGGTGCTGCCGTCGGCCTGACGGAATGCTTCAAAGATATAGCCAAGCGCCGCCGGAGAGATGCCGATGCCCGTATCATGCACCGCGACACGCAGCATATCGTAGTTCTCCAGCAGCGAACAGGCAATCGTCACGCCGCCCTGTTTCGTAAACTTCAGCGCATTCGAGACAAGATTGGTCGCGACCTGCCCGACGCGCTGGCTGTCGGCCAGCGCCGCTGGCAATCCTTCATCCACCTTCAATTCAAGCCATAATCCCTTCTGGTCGGCCAGCGGCTTCAACTGGCTCACCACGTCGCGCAGGCACGTTTCCAGCGCCAGTGGCCTGACGGTGACTTCCAGCCGATCCGCCTCGATCTTCGAGAGGTCAAGCATGTCATTGACCAGGGTTTTGAGGTCCTCGGCCCGTTGCACGATGAACTGCAGGTGTTCTTCCTGCTCCGGTGTCAGTTCTCCATCGACAAACCCATCTAATAATAACGAACCATAACTGATAATGCTATGCAGGGGGGTACGTAATTCATGGGTGACGGTAGCCAGAAATTGTGACTTCAGGTGGTTGACCCGCTCAAGGGCCGCGTTCTTGTCCTTGACCTCGGCGAAGAGCAGCGCGTTCTGAATCGCAATGGCCGCCTGAATGGCCGCCGTACTCAAAAGAAACTTGTCGCGGTCGCTGATCTGACGCGGCTTATCGGAATAGAGGATAAATGCGCCGATGGATTGATCTTGTAGCAGCAGGGGAACGGCGATCACGGAACCATAGCCGGCTTCGAGCGCCAGTTGCACCCAGGCTTCGCTGCGCTCGCGATAAATGGCGGAAATATCTTCCCCATAGGCAATGCGCTGCTTTTGCATTGCCAGTCGCGCCAGCATCATATCGAGGTCGCGCAGGGCCGGGCGCGGGATGCGCGGGCGGCGCAGGCCATAGGGCGATTCGGGCTGCGCTTTCGGGGCGCGCACGGCACTGCGTTTGCCGCTGGAACGCGGCAGGGGCGAAGGGACGGCAGCCATCTTGGTGGTAGCGGCCATCGTAATATCGCCATCCGGGTCGGCATGCACCGTCACCGCGCCGTGCTGGCCCGAATGGCCGTTGCCGTTGCTGGCGGCCAGAGCGGAAAAGGGTCGCGTCTCCCCGCTGCCGTTGCCGTTCGCGCTGGCCGCTGAGGCCGTTGCCGACCATTGCGCCACCGCCCAGGGAGAGAGCATTTCGCGCCCGTAGAGCAGTAGCGAGACATGTTGCGCTTCCATCAGGTAGCCCAGGCGCGAAACGATCTCGCCCAGCAGGTGTTCCAGGTCCAGCGTTGAGATCAGCGCGTCGCTCATAATCAGCAGGTCTTCCATCTGCTTCGTAATCACCTGGCTCTCACGCTCCTGCAAAGAAAGCGACTCGGAGAGCAGGTGAAATGAGCGATCTAACACACTCAATTCATCAGTCTTGATAGCGACAGCCGGGGCCATATTCGCGTTGCTGGCAGCGACCAGCGCGGCTACACGGCGCTGAATCCTGCGTAGCGGGCGCGTGAGGAAATGGCGCGTAATGAAGATCAGGCTCACAATAGCGAGCAGGAAGCTGAACGCGGCCAGCGCGAGCAGCGCCGGGAGATTGCGTCCCAGATACTCATTGATGTTATATAACGGCTCGACATCCACAATTACCAGCGAAGGCGTGCCGGTAAGTTGCTGGCTGGCCGCGACGGTATCGGCTTTTGTGATGTAGGTCTGTCCATTGACCTGGAATTTTGTGCTGCCGGGGGTACAGAAGACACCGTCAGCGATGGAGTGCGCGTGGTGCATCTCCTTCAAGCTGCTTTCCTGGATGGTTCCGCCCTCGCAGAAAGCCAGTTCCTGCCCCGTCTCGTTTTCCAGTGGCAGGTCTGTGAAAACGGCATGCAGCAACTTCTCGCCCACCAGCGCGCCGACCACCTTCCCGCCCCTGTCGGCAACGGGCGCGGCGACGCTCAATACCCAGGCGGTATCGTTATCAATAGTTGTCTGGAGCAGCATCGTGGCCGCCCGCCCGGACAGCGCCTGATTGAGCAAGGACGTGGGGGCAGCGATTGTGATATCGCCCAGTTGTGGTGCGCGTTTCTGTCGCTGCGAGGAATAAAGCGCGATGGCGGAGAAATTTGCTTGCGCCTGTAGCTCGCTCAGGGCCATAAAGGTTCCCGTAGTGGAGATACCGGTCTGAGCAAACGATAAAACGGTAACGTTATGGGAGGTGAGCGTTACTGCCTGAACCAGTGCTTCGCTTTCGGCTATGTATGCCTGCCTGGTTACTTGAAGGTGTGCAAAAACGTCACTTTTTGCTTCGCGCTCAAGGTGATACTTCAGCAGACTCACTGCCGCTACCGAAAATAACAGAACGCAGAACAAAAGCGTTATGGTGGCCGCAATAATAAATTTTTCCCCAAGAGACCAGACTGTGAGTCTCAAGAAGCTCCTTCCATTCGTAGCGCGCTACCGAAAAGCAAGGGGAGGACGGGGTGCCAGCTCGTCCTCCCCCTACCACGCATATGCAAAGGGCATATGCGAGACTCCAGGTGGCGCATGTGCAAACCCCATGGGGAAAAGGTCGCACTCCGTCAGATGTGCGTTACAAGCCGCTCGTCGAGGTGGATCTGCTTGCTCGCGCACATCCCGCTTTCCATCCCAGGCCTACCTATTATAACGTATAACCCCGTAAATTGATATCACTTTTCCCATCAGTTTTCCCATTTCTCTGAAAATTCTCGTGAAAGCCGAGATTTTAGAGGTTTGCGTAGCTTTGCTCTATTCTACGCCCCCCGCTGGCCTGCGCCGCCTTAAGTGAACGCCTGTGGGGTTCTACTCAGCAGGCTCTACAGGCGTAATATGACCACTTTTGAGCAGGCGAACGATTGTGCGCGCTATATCCAGTTCATTGCGGTGAATCAGGTGAGCGATGTCGCGAATGCTGCGCTTGCCGTCCAGCAGCAGGAAGACCACGCGGTCGCGCCGCTCCATCTGGCTCATGACGTGCGGTTCTGTTGCCCATGCCAGCGCCCTGAACGCGGCGTTAACCCCCTGCTGCGCCATCTCTCTTGCTCCCTCGGTGAGCCGGGCCGACGAGATGGCGTGTTGCGGTGGCTGCCCCGGCGCTGACTCTGGTATCCGTTGCAAAGGGGCCGTATGCACGACCGCTTCAGGCGCGACCTGCGCCGGAGCGGTAAGAGGGATGGTAGGAATATCAGGAATGGTGGGGACGACAGGCAGCGCGGAAGCCGGTTTCAGAGGGGCGGTTTCCCGTCCCTCACTGGCTGATGCAGTTCCTACGGAGCGTGGAAGGGCGATCATCCCGGCAGGCGGGGTATCGCCTGTCGGTGTGTGCATCTCCAGCGTCAAAGCCTTCATCGTCGAATTACGGTTTGTCGATAAAGTGCCGGTTCGCCTGACACCTTTCAAAAAAGAATGCATCTGTATACCTCCTCCATTAACCACGTAACCACAACCAGCCAGAATGTACTACACTATTGTCCAACCTCTACCATACTATACTCTGCCTGCGTGAAATCGCTGTGAAAACTCCCCCCTCTCGTGTGAAATTTCTGTGAATATTGCCGGGAATGGATGAAGGTATCATATACCAGAAAGTACTATTATGTGTCATCTCTCCTCGATATGTTCAGTTGAGCGATGGTTCATCAGGAAGATGGACTGCAAGACCAGTATCATATTGCCCCTTGTCTCATCGTCACATCGGGATTATATTCAGTAGTGGAGTTGCTTGAAAAGCACTTCTTTCGGCAAGGGAAAGCTTTTAGCGCAAAGGAGAGATACACTTTCGATGGAACCACGTCTGAACTATGGCAAAGTTGCCCCCGGTGTGCGCAAAGCGATGCTGGGGCTGGAGAACTACGTCAACAATTGCGGCCTGGAGCCGGTGCTGCTTGATCTTGTGCGGCTGCGCGCCTCGCAGATTAACGGTTGCGCCTTTTGTATCGATATGCATGCCAAAGACCTGCGGGCTGCCGGGGAGAGCGAGCAGCGCGTCTACATGCTCGACGCCTGGCGTGAGTCTCCCTTCTACAGCGACCGCGAGCGTGCCGCTCTGGCCTGGACAGAAGCCGTCACGCTCGTCACCGCCGGGCATGTTCCCGATGAAGTCTACGAGCAGGCCCACCGGCACTTCAGCGAAGAGGAACTGGCCAATCTCACCCTGGCTATCATTGCTATCAACGGCTGGAACCGCCTCAACGTGAGCTTCCGCACCGTCCCCGGCGGCTACCAGCCCGCGCATCACTGATGAACGGCCTTGATGAGAAAACGATGAAGAAGGACAGGTAGTGGCGTGGTAAGGCCAGGGGCGGGGCTGACCTCCTCCCTGGCCTATCTATGAGGCTCTGGCACCATCATTACGTTCTGGCGCGATATTATTGCTTGCTTTGAGCCTTCCACTCGTCGCGCAGTATGCCCATGTAGACGAGATCGATATATCTGCCATTGCTCCACACGTGCTGGCGCAGGCGGCCCTCCTCCTGGAAGCCGCAGGCGCGGTAGGAGCGGATGGCGCGTTCGTTGTCGCCATTGACCCGCAGCCAGACCTTGCGCAGGTTGCGCAGGCGAAAGGCATAGTCCAGCAGGACGCGCACGGCGTCGCGCCCGTAGCCCTTGCCCTGATATTCTCTATCGCCGATGCCGATACCCAGTTCGCAGGTCTGCGCCACAGTATCGAAATTGAAGAGGCCGCAGCTGCCGATGTATTTGCCATCGGCCTCAATGGCAAAGCCAGGGCCGTTGCGCCCGCCCTTCTGTGCCTCCTGGTCGAAATCTGCTTCCAGCCGGGCCAGCGATTGTGGCTCCCAAGGGTCGCCGCCGCCCAGTATCTCGAACTCCACATCGTTGTTGAAGGCCCATTGTCGCTGTATATCTTCGCGCTTCATAGCGCGCAGCGTTACCTTTTCACCCTTAAGCATAATTATGGAACCTGTGACCATGTCATCGGCCCATTGGTACCGGTTTTATCCACCTGCTTTGTGGTGTTGTGCTGCGTGTCGACCAGGAAGATGCCTTGCTGGCCGTCGCCGAGGGCTACGACGAGCTGGTGGGAGCTGGCGGCGGACCAGATGAAGATGGAGACCGGCCCGTGCAGGTTGAGCGCGAACGGCTTCTGGCCTGCCTGCACATTGACGACCATCGTTTGCGTTCCCGTGCTGTAGGCCAGTTGATGGCTATCGAACGACCAGATGGGGGCTGGCTGTCCGGCAACGCCGGTCGCGATCTGTGTATCGCCAGCCGTTGCCATGTTGACCACGTACAGCGTACCGACGCCGGATGTGACGGCGTTCAGATAATCGGCTTTCATGCCGTCGGGCGACCATTGCGCGTAGCTGATCTGTTTGCCAGATGTAAGCTGGACAGGAGAGACGCCCGTGAGGTCGGCGCGCCACAGGTCTGCTGTGCGCCCGCTGGGAGAGCCGACCAGCAGCCAGCTTCCCACACCGCCATGCCCGTTGCGGCTGTAGAGGGCCTGGGTATAGTTTCCCTGCGCGAGCAGGCGGGGGGCAACATTGCTGCTGACACCTACGCGCCGCGTCCACACGCTCTGTACATGCCCGGACACGCCCACGCTCCAGGTAATGGCGGGAATGTCGGTATCCGGCGACCAGTCAAACGAGAGAATACTCGCGCCTGCCTGCTGGCTGCCATTTGTGATGGTGAGCAGGCCGTGATTCTGGGTGTTGTAATCGAGAATGCTGGTAACGCCGTTGTGCGTGAAGGCAAAGGCAACGCGTACGCCGTCGGGCGACCAGACGGGGTGGGAGACGCTGCCTTTGAGCGGCAGGGAGACCATCTGCACCGAGCCGGTACCGGTCGAGTAGATGTACAGGCTGGTGAGGCCCGTGCCAGTCGGGTCGGCGACAAAGGCCAGCATGCTGGTATCGGAAGCCGGTGACCACGCCAGGCTGCCGAGAATGGCCGCGCCGGTGCCGGTATCCCAGACCGAGGCCGGCGGCACGCCCGCTTTGAGCAGGCGCAGGGGAAGAACTTTATCGCTCTGCCCATCGCTGCGAATGATATGCACGGTCGCCGTTTGCAGATCGATGTAGGCCAGCAGATTGCCTGCCGAGCGGCCTGGCAGGGGGGCGCTGATGGCCCAGTTCGCCGCTACCGTGACATTGGCCGGAGTGAGCGCCACCGCCGTTGTGCTGCCGTCGGCGGGGATGCTCATGAGTCTGCCATCGCGCAGGAAGACGATATGCATGCCCGCTGCCAGCGGCCCTGACTGCAAACTGGCCGGTGGCGGCAAGGTGCCGCTGACCGTTTGCTGCGCGGGATGCGTCAGGTTCCAGCTGATATAGCCGCCGACGCCGATGGTGAGCAGGATGGTGGCTGCAATCGCGATGTACATGGCGCGCAATACCCACGAGCCGCCGCGTTGTGAGCGCACGGCTGGCCGCTTCCTGGTCGGCTGCGATTTCGGCTCTTGCTCCTGCATGCCGCTGAGCAGGCCGCCGCGCGAAGGCGAGCGACCGCCGGGCAAGGCGATCAGGTGCGGGCGTCCGGGAGCGTCGAGGCGGGGATGACGGTGAGGCGGGGCTTCTGCGTGGACGACATCGAAGGTGCCGGTCAGTTCCAGGTATTCCGGTGAAGAGAAGATACGAGTATGAAGCGCCGGGTCGGGGGTTACACGGGGCAACTGCGAGAGGAGAAAATCGTGGCGACGGAAATCCGCCAGGATGCCGCTGCAATGGGAGCATCCCTGCAGGTGGGCAGCGACCCTTCTGCGTTCTTCCGGCGCGAGCTCGTTGTCAAGGTAAGCACTGAGCAGTTCCTCGACTTGCTCGCAGTTCATGTGGTTCCTCCTCCCTGTTCCAGCGCCCGGTAGTGTTCGCGGAACGATTGCCTGGCGCGCGATAAGTACATCTTGACGCCGCTTTCGGCAATATTGAGCGCCTGGGCAATCTCGCTATAGGAGAAGCCTTCCTGCGTGTAGAGCAGCAGCGCGGCGCGATATTGTTGAGGCATGCGACGAAGGGCGGCGCGCACCAGTTCTGTGGTGCCGTACATTTCCTGCGGATCCGCGCTCTCGACATCCGCCGGCTCGTGATCCAGGTCTTGCCAGGGCAGCCAGGCAATCAGTTTGCGCCGACGCAATGCATCATAGGCGGTATTCGTCGCGATACGATAGAGCCATGCTGAAAGCTTCAGGTTCGCGTCCATTTTCGGCAGCGCCCGGAATGCCTTCAAAAAGGTATCTTGCGTCAGATCATCCGCCTGTTCGCGATCCCCTACCAGGTGATACACGTAGTTGTAAATTGGCGTCTTATATTCGTCGTATATCTGTTCAAAGGACCAGGTACTTTCCTTCGTATCCGCCCGAGCCATGCGCTACAATCCCTTCGATGGCTAATATCTATCAACCTGCCCGTTCCATGTTTCAATCCCGGTCGGGAGAGCAAACCCTACAAGCGATAGTGAAAAGCGCATCTCCGGCTCTCGTTTCCCGGCCTGGGCGAGAGTGGAAAGCCTTTCGTCCTTCTGTGTAGTGGAACGGACAACTAACACCTTCAGTAACATAGCAATATTCGCGATTTGCTGTCAATCATAGTAGCATATCTGGTTTAGATTTCCGCATTAGCAGCCTCTTCTGCTAGTACTAATGGGCCAACAACCTCTGCAATGACGGTGATGGTTCGTTGTAGCTCAAGCCGCGAAAGTCCCATGTATTTGCCTGAAGGCGGCGTTTGTGATACCATAGCTCGCAGAAATGGCATATCCAGTTGTCGGGGAGGTTGAGGAAGTCTGGGAAGG
>Ga0209062_1006929_pt1 | contig 10084 bp, 5 predicted proteins | sample Coa_R2_2_FD_187158 | JGI IMG/M metagenome (GOLD analysis project Ga0209062, IMG submission 187158) | Surface soil microbial communities from Centralia Pennsylvania, which are recovering from an underground coalmine fire - Coalmine... | ecosystem: Environmental > Terrestrial > Soil > Unclassified ...
CCCGACGCCAGGATGATCAGCGCGGCGGCCAGGAGCGCCAGCCCATAGCGCACCGCCGAGCGATTGGGCCGTTTCCAGGAGGTCGCCAGGTGCGTGAACCCGAAGATCAAGAACGGCACGATCAAGAGGAAGCCCAGCAGGAGATGCAAGGCAACCATCAGCATGTAGAAGAACGTCTGCTGGGTGGTTCCCAGGTACCAGGTCAGGGCCGTGACGCTGGAGAGGTAGAAGCCGTTGGCACCCAGCAGGGCAAAGCTGATCAGGATGACCCAGAGGAGCGGGCGCAGCCGCGGGCCGACCGCGGGCGTGTAGACCCGCCCTCTCCGATCCCGAAGGGGACCGACCTGGACTGACATGGGCAATCCCTCCGCTCCGAGGTGGCTGCCGGCCCATCGGGCCGGAACACACGGATGATCGAATCGTTGAATGATTTCTGATTACGCCGGCACGACAGTCGGTCAGGCTTTGGCCTGACAGAATCGGAATGTCAGGCCAAAGCCTGACCTACGGGAGAGGCGTCGCGGGACGCTTTGCGGCCCGGGCCGAGTGGCTACTCGGAGTCCGAGGACCAGGCCCGCTCGGGGGTCGTGAGGCGGAGCGAATCGAGCGTGGCCTGGATCTCCGGAGCGATCCGCTCGGCGGACGACTCGGGCATGTGCCAGGTCAGATAGAGGGTCTCGTCGCGCCGGAGCAAGCCGATGGTGACCTGATGGGTCGGGACCAGGGACTTGCCCTCGGGCGCGACCGGCGTCCCGACCCCGCTGGGTGCCATCGCATCGCCGGTCCCGGGGGCGACGACCTCGACGCGCGCCGCGGTTCGGCCGGCGACGGTCTCGGTCCGTCGCTGCCGGACCGTCAAGCCGGGGAGGTTCTCGAGCCGGTTGGCCAGTCCCTCGACGAGCGTCGCCGGCGACCCGCCGGGCACCGGCAGGCTTCGGTACACGACCAGCGACGAGCCCTCGGGCCCCGACCAGGCCGCCAGCGCGACCCCCGGCACCATCCAGGTGGACGGCTCAACCCGCCGCCACGAGGCCGGCGGCGTCAGCTCGATGCCCGGCAGAGCGGCAGAACCCGTCCGCTGACAGCCCGAGGTCAGGACTGTTGCGACGACGAGAACGGCGCGCACCAGCGCGATCGTCAGAGGCGCGCGGACCACGAGTCGGCTTCCCCATCCCCTCGAATCGTTGTGGACGAATCACCCGCGGCCCAAGCCGCCTGGTCTCAGGCCGACCGCTCGATTCTGACACACGATTCGACGAACCGGGGCGGGCGATCGAGACGGGCTGCCCGCGGTTGAGGATGGCCCAGCAGCTCGCCGGTCCGGAAGATCTCCGAGAGTTCCGGAAGGTCGAGCCCAGCAACGGCCAGGCAAGCCGGCGCGGACGGCGGAGTCGGGGGATTCAGAAGCTGCGGGACCTCGCCAGGGCAGGGGAGGTGGGTGAGAACCGGCGGTGCCAGCGCCGCCGCTGGGGAGTCGAGATCGGCGTCCGGTTCCTGCTCCCAGGACAAGCGGGTCCCCAGGACCGGCCGGTCCGGAACGTGGCATCCCGACGCCCGCGCCGGACGGATCGTTGCCGTCGAACAGAGAATCCCCGTCCAGACAAGGATTCCCAGGCCGTTCAAGGGCATCGGTCGGGACCGGAACACGCCGCGATCGCTCCAGTTCGCTCAGGGAAACGCGGGACAGGACTCAATCAATGGTATGATGCGCCGTGCAGGGTTGTCAACGGACGACGCGCCGGCCCCTCGAGCCCGCGTGATGCACCGGCTCGCAATGCAGGAATGAACATCACCTCACCAGGATATCCGCAGGACCGTTCCAAGGACAAGCCGCGGGAGATTGCATGGTTTGCCGCATGTTTTGACTGAGGTTCCTCGAGGTTCAGCCGATCAGGTTGCGACCGCGCCGGGAACGCGGCACGGCTTCGGGCGAGCGCGGCACGGCCGGCACTTGGTGATCGATTTGGCCTTCTGGTAAACTCAGGATCAGCACTCGGTGGGGGATCCCGAACAAACCGACGTCCGCGAGCGTAGCTTCGTGGAGCGTTTGGACCGCCGATTGCAACGATCGCGCCGGGTTCGGCACGGTCACGGCCAGGGATCGGGGCCTGGAATCGCACCGCGGTTTTTCCACGATCATCCCAATCCGTCTCACTCCACCTTGGCGATCGCCGATCTGGGAGGCTCGTCCTTGTTCGCTGGACCCATTATTGCGCGCGAGATCTTGACGGCCCCCCGGCCGTTGCGCTATTACCTCGGGCGCGCGTCGTTCTCGTGTTTCTTGTTCATCCTGATGTGGACGGCCTGGCAATCGATCATCGGCTGGCAGACCATCCATGAACTCGGTGTGGTGGCGCGGTTCGGCGGCATCCTCTACTGGATGTTCGCCATGCTCCAGTTGACGCTGATGCTGTTCTTCGCGCCTCTGTTCACGGCAGCGGCGGTCTCGTATGAGAAAGACCGGCGGACCTTCACCCTGCTGCTGATGACCGACCTGAGCGACCTGGAGATCGTGCTGGGCAAGCTGGTCGCCGGACTGCTGAACATCCTGATCATCCTCGGGGCCAGCGTCGGGCTGCTGTTCCTGTGTACGCTGCTGGGCGGGATCTCGTTCGGACAGGTGGCGAACCTGTTCGCGGTGACGGCGGCCTCCGGCGTGGCGGGAGGGGCGCTGGGACTGCTGGTCGCGCTGTGGCGCGATCGGACGTTCCAGTCGATCGCGCTGACGATCCTGCTGGTGGTCTTCTCGGTCGCCGGCGTCGAGGCGTTCGCCCTCGCCTTTCCGACGCTCGAGTTCCTGGGGGTGCCGCTGGTCGAGGTGCTCAACCCGTACCGCGCCATGCTGGCCGTCTTGTACCCCCGCTCGGCCGAGCTCACCGGCGTGGTGCGGGCCTCGAGCGTGGTCTACATCGCCTGCCGGCTGACCTTCGCGGCGCTGCTGGTCGCCTTCGGGACCTGGAAGCTCCGCAAGTGGAACCCCGGCAGCCGGGAGCCGCGCGAGCAGCGCGAGGAGGGCGAGGTCGAACTCATCGAGCAGATCGTCGTGGTCGAAGAGGAATCCGCCGAGGCGCCCGTCGCCGTGGGCACGGCCGCGAGGCTCGCCACCGGTTCCCGCACGCAGACCGTGGGCGGCTCCCAGGGCCGCGACCACGGCGGCGGGCCCACGACCCTCGCCGCTCCCGCCGCCGCGACCGGGCCCGCAGCGGCCCGGGGCGAGCCGGGGGCGACCACCGGGTTGCACCTCCCCAGGCGCACGCATCGCCGGATCGCCGCGCCCCCCGGGCCGTACCGACGCCCCTGGGCCAACCCCATCCTCTGGCGGGAGCTGATGACCCGGGCCTACGGCGCCCGCCCGTTGATCGTCAAGGGGTGTTACATCCTGCTCTTCGGCCTGGGAATGGGCTTGTTCTTCCACCTGGGCCAGGGCATGGAAAACCCCATGGGGACGGGCCTGGTGCTGATCCCCGTCGGCCTGACCATCCTCAGCTTGATCCTGGTCAACGCCCAGGGTGTCACCGCCCTGACCAGCGAGCGCGACACCGGGGCCCTCGACCTGCTGCTGGTCACCGAGCTGACGCCCAAGGAGTTCATCTACGGGAAGCTCTACGGGATCCTGTACAACAGTAAGGAGATGATCGCCCTCCCGGTCTTGACGGCGATCGCCATGTGGATCCTCCGATTGCTCTCGGGCGAGAACCTCGTGTTCTTCCTGGTGGATTTCTTGCTGTTGTGCCACTTCGCGGCGATGCTCGGGCTGCACGCGGCGATCACCTACACCAGCAGCCGGACCGCGGTGGCCAATAGCCTGGGCACGATCTTCTTCCTGATGGTGGGCATCCTGCTCTGCTCCTTCTTGATCGTGCTGAGCGATCGCGAGTTCGGCCGCCAGCTCTTGAGCTTCATGATCTTCATCGGGGCCGGCAGTGTGGCCCTGTTCGGTTCGTTGGGGGCCAAGAACCCGTCGCAGGCGATCGCGCTGGTGGCGCTGCTGACGCCGTTCTGGACCTTCTACTGCATCATCAGCCTGGTCAATGGCGACCTCATGGCGGCGTTCCTGGTCAGCGCGGGTGTCTATGGCTTCGCCATCCTCGCCATGCTCGTCCCGGCCGTCGGCGACTTCGATATCGCCCTGGGCCGCACCAGTGCGATCCAGGGGTAACGTCGGTCAGGCTGTGCGCCTGACTCTCCAGGCACGTCAGGCGCACAGCCTGACCGACGAGGGATGCCGCGATGAGTCGATCGGCCTGTGATCGGCGGGCGTGTCTGAGGCGGGCCGTCGCCATGGGCGCGGCCCTGCTCTCGTCCCGGGGAACCTGGCCGCGGGCGCCGGCTGCCGAGGCTGGCGGGAGGGCGGCTGCTCCGCACGGGCCCTTTGTCGACGTCCATACCCACGTCGGCCGGACCTGGAACGGCGATCCGCCCTTGACCTCCGAGGCCCTGGTGCGCTGGATGGACGAGCACCACGTGGCCAAGGCTGTCGTGCTGCCGTTGGTCTCGCCTGAGTCGTCGAGCTATCTCAACTTGACCGAGCAGGCCCTGGCGGCGGCGGCCCGGTTCCCGGACCGCCTCGTGCCGTTCTGCTGCATCGATCCGCGGACCTCCTACGTCCGCGGCCGAGCCGGGCTGCGCGCGATGGTCAAGGAGTATGTGGACCAGGGCGCCAAGGGGTTCGGCGAGCACAAGGCCGGACTCCCCATCGACCATCCCAAGATGCGGGCGCTCTATGAGGTCTGCGACGACCTGCACCTCCCCGTCCTCTTCCACATGGACGAACAGCGCGGCATGGATCAGCCCTGACTCCCCGGCCTGGAGCGCGTGCTCAAGGCGTTCCCGAATGTCCCGTTCATCGGCCACGGACCGGGCTTCTGGGCGTCGATCTCGGGGGATGTCACCGCCCGCGACATGGGAGGCTACCCCAAGGGACCGGTGCGGCCCGGAGGGGCCCTCGACCGGCTCTTCCAGGCATGTCCCAACCTCTGGGGAGACCTCTCGGCCGGCTCGGGCGCCGGGGCGCTGGCCCGCGATCGCCGGTTCGGCCAGGCGTTCCTGGTCCGCCGCGCCGATCGACTCCTCTTCGGCACCGACTACCTCAAGCCCGGCCAGGACGTGCCCCAGTTCGAACTGCTGGCCAGCTTCGACCTGCCGCCGGAGGTCCGGGCCAGGATTGAACGCGAGAATGCCGCGAAGCTGCTGGGCTTGAAGGTCTGATCCGGTCCCGCCAATCCCGTCCGGTAGAGCCGGGCCAGTGCTCCCAGGGCGTTGCCCTGGGCTGGATTGTTTCGGCCCCTTCGGGGCAAGGAGCGGAGCCTCCTGAGCCGATCGCAACGCATCACCTCCACTTTCCCTCTTGCATGGACTTACTTAGTAGGCCGGGGGGTCCGGTATTGGGGGGAGCTTGCAAGACGAACGGGACGGACGCGCCGACTCGTTCGTGGCGCCGCCGCCCAAGGACGTGGCAGCCAAGAACCCAAGTCTGCGATCTCCGAGGTCCTGAAATGTCGCACCTCCCTCCCTACTTGCTGGTCGGCCTGACACTCGTGACCCTTTCCCCACAGCCGACCTTTGCCGAGGGGACGCAGCCGAAGGCCGAGGAATTGCTCGCTCGGTATCAGGCGTTTGTGGACGGATTGCGCGTCATCGGCTACGACTCCCAGGAAACGGAATACACCAAAGGGGGGCCATTCGCGGACTGGACATGGAGGGGGTTCAGTCGAACATCGTTCGTTCGGGCTGGGGGGCGTTGGAGGCTCCGAAACCACTGGGTGGGCTTTTCCTATCACCAACGTCCCCTGCCAATCGACCTGGAGAGTGAGTCCACCTTTGACGGGAAAGCCTACCTCATCCTAAACAGGGACGACCGGGGTGCACGCAGTCTGTCGAGCATGGATCAAGAGTCCGCGCGGAGACGACTGGGGGGGGGCGGAAGCGGGCCGGTGGAGACGGAGGTAGTCGCTGAAGTTGATGCTGTGAGGCCGGCGGCTCCCAACGAATACGCAACCAAGGATGAGACGGGCGTTTTGTACGGTTAAGCCTTGGTCCAAAATAACTTTGCCAATTAATGGTACTATTTCGAGTGCGGTTCTATCCGGTAATTCCAGTCGCCGTGGAACTTATCCTCCTTGAGCCGCACCGTTTCCAATTCTCGATCTGTCACCTTGATCCCCTTCTCATAGGTGTTCGTATCCAGCTCCGCTTCGACCCGCAACCCCGTTCGCGTTCGCGTGTTCCCGATCAGGTTCACGACGACCGCACGACTCACCAACGGTCGCCCCCGCCAGTTCTCTGTGATGTGGCAGAACATCCGGTGCTCGATCTTCTTCCACTTGCTCGTCCCCGGCGGAAAGTGACAGACGGCGATCCGCAATCCCGTCTCATCCGCCAGACCTTGCAGCGAGACCTTCCACAACCGATTGCGGCTGCCGTTGCTCCCCCCGGCATCGGCCGTGATCAGCAACTCCTTCGCCTCCGGGTAGACCGCACGCCCCATCCGAACCCACCATCGCCGGATCGACTCCACCGCGAACTCGGCCGTGTCGTGACTGATCCCCACGTTCACCCAGCCCTCGTTGGCCGACAGGTCGTAGACCCCATAGGGCGCCACCTTGCCCAGTTGCTTGTCCGGGAAATCCTTGGACTTGACCCGCCGCGGCCGGCCGCGCGGTTCCCATTCCCGGCCAGGATTCTTGTAATTCCCCACGATCTCCTTCTTCTTGGTATCCACCGAGACCACCGGCTGGCCCCGCCGTTGGAACGAACACACCTGAGCGTTGATGAGCTCGAACTGAGCATCGCGGTCGGGGTGGTCCTTCCCCTCTTCGGTCTTGCGGTTGGCCTGGAGGCTGTAACCCATCTCGACGAGGAGCCGGCCCACGGTCTGGTGGCTCAAGTCATGCCCCAGTTCCAGCAGCGCCTCGGCCAAGTTCCGTGTACTCTTGCAGGTCCACAACAGCGGCGACATGGGATCGCCGCGGGTGGCCGGATCGATGAGCCGCTTGAGGTCTCGGATCAAGGTCCCATCGCTCGCCGCGATCGGATGCCGACCACCCCCGGGCTGGCGGATTCGGGCGGGATCCGAGGGATCGTGGTCGCCGGCTTGGAGTTCGGTCCTACCGCGGCGGATCGTCGGGCGCGAGAGCTGGGTGGCCGCGGCGACCAGCGAGATGCCCCCGCGCCCCAGGGACAAAGCCTCCGCGGCGGCCCAGCAGCGTCGCGCCTTTTCATGGAGGAACGGCGCCAGGGCTTCATACTTCTGCCGGACACTGGAAATCATCGCCGAGTTTGCCATAACGAGAGTATAGCAAAACCGTGGTGTTTGGCAAAGTTATTTTGGACCAAGGCCTAAGCAATGTCCCCTTTCTGCCTCCCTGAATTAGCAATGTCCCCTTTCTGCCCCTTTTCTGCCTGCTCCCCTTTCTGCCTCCTTTCTGCCTCCCCTTTCTGCCTCCTTTCTGCCTCCCTTTTCTGCCTCCTTTCTGCCTCCTCCAATGTCCCCTTTCTGCCTCCGGACTCGCGCGCTCGGTCGCGATTCGACGAAGCTATTCGTCGACGTTGCTGCGCGTCAATTGGAGGCGATTGGAGAGGTCGCGCGCCTGGGCATGCCCGGAATCGCTCGCGGCCTTCAGGTCGGCGAGGGCGGCGGGTCGATCGTGGCAGGCCAGTTCCACCAGCGCCCTGTTGTAGTGGATCACGCCGCGAAGTTCGCGCTCCGAGGCTGTGGCCAGCGCCCGGCCAAAATCGGCGGCGGCCTGAGGATACCGCCCTGCGTTGTAGTGAAGGATTCCCCGGTTGAGTGCGGCCCCGGTCAGGTCCTCATCGCAGTGGAGCGCCCGCGTGTAATCCAGCAGGGCCTGCTCGGTGCGACCGAGTGCCTCGTAGGTCAAGGCCCGGTTGAAATAGCACTCGGCCGGATTCTGGGCGAGGGAGATGCAGACACGGAAGGCCGTGAGGGCGTCTTCGAACCGGCCGAGCCTGTAGGCGCAGAGTCCCTGGTAGAAGTTGGGCCAGAAGTCCCGCGGCTGGAGATCGATGGCGCGCTGGAACTGCTGGGCGGCGCGGGCAGGCTCCCCCTCTCGGAGATAGGCGCAGCCCAGGTCGCAATGCTCCCAGGCCGTGCGCGGTTCCCGCGGCGACCTCGCGGGTGTTCCCGCGGCGGCGGTTCGTCCTGGCGCTTGGCCCAGGGCGCGGCGGAGCCGTTCCAGCGCGGGACCCGAGCCCAGCACGGCCGCCGCTTCGTCGAGCTGCGCGAGCGACTCGCCGCGAGCCTGGGCGGCCTCGGCAGCGGGAGCCAGGCGGACGCGGAGATCGGCCAGCACGGTGATGATATCCAGCAGGTCGGTCCGGATGGTCTGCTCGAGCTGGGGTTCACTCCGGCCGGGGATCGGGGCCAGGAGTACGGCACGGGCCTCCCAGATCGCGCGGCCGCGCTCGAGTAAACCGCGCGCTCCCTCGGAAGCTTGCGGCGCCAGGCCGTAGCGGAACCGGACCAGATCCGCGAGCCGGTGGAGCTCGGCCGCCTTGTGATCCCGACGAATCACGCTCAGCTCCGTGCGATACAGCCGCCGCCAGTTTTCAAAGGCGAGGGTCGGACCGGTCAGGGCCAGGGCGTGCTTCAGGGTGGCTTCCGCCTGGGCGAACTGCCGGCCGGCCAGATGGCTTCGGCTCTTCTCCAGCGCGTCCTTCAACTCGTGGACCCGCTGGCGGTAGGCACCCGCGAGGAGCGTGGCCGCCGCGAGGGCGCCGCAGGCCAACACGCTGAGAAACGCCTGGTGCGCCAACGCCGAGGGCCGCCGCAGCCGCCATTTCCGCCAGCGTTCGATCCAACTGCGGTTGGGCACGCCCACCAGCGGCAGGTGATTCAGGTGCCGCCGCAGGTCGCTGGCCAGGGCGGAGGCGTGCGCGTAGCGATCGCGCGGGTCGGGGTTGAGGCACTTGTGGATGATGTCCGACAGGCCGGTGGACACCTGGGGATTGAGACGGTCGAGCGGCCGGATCAGGCCGGCCTTGCCGCCACGCCCCGGCTTCAACCCGCCCAGCGCCTCGTAGAGCAGCACGCCCAGCGAATAGATGTCCGAGCGGCCATCCACGCGAACGCGGATCGGCCGGCCTTGACGGATCGAGGCCATGGCGGCCTGCTGCTCGGGCGAGATATACCCGGTCGTTCCGCCGAGGCCGCGCGGGAGGGGATCGGCGGGATCGATCGCCCCGCGGGCCAGGTGGAAATCCAGGAGCATCGGCTGGCCGTCGCCGGTCAAGAGCACGTTCGAAGGCTTGATGTCCATGTGCACCAGGCCCCGATCATGAGCGTACTGAAGGCCGTCGGCCAGGCAGGCGCCGATCCAGGCGATGGCCTGGACGTATCCGGAGCGCGCCAGGGTCGCACGATAGGGCCCCTGGTGAGAAATGCTCACGGGCACCGCCGCCTGGGTCCGGTCGAGCGCCTCGATGAGCTGCTTCCCGGAGCGTTGCGGCGGGGCACTGTCGCGCACGAGCTCCAGCAGCCGGGCCAGGGTTGCGCCGCCCAGGTACGGCATGCAGAGGACCCGCTGGTTCCGGCCCGGGATCACCTGCTCGGAATACAGAGGCACAATGTTCATGTGCTGCAACCTGGCCAGAGTGAGATGTTCCTCCTCCGCGCAGGTGATCACTTTGAGGACGACCGGCCGGGCGGCGAGCGAGTTCTGCAAGGCGAGGAAGACCGGCCCGGACGCCCCACGGCCGAGCTCGGCCACCAGCCGGAACTCGCCCAGGGCCTGGCCGACCTCCGGAACGGCGCCGGCTGCCTGCTTCGGTTGCATCAACCGCTGGCACTCGAGCAGCAGTTCGAGCTGCGCACGCCATTGCGGGAACCGATTCAGCACCTCGGTCGTGACGACGACAAGGCCCGCTTCTTGACGCAGGCACACTTCTTCGTGGATCAACCGCAGGGCGGACTCGGTGCTCAGCTCGGGATAGCGGTCGAGAAAGGCCTCGGCCGCCAGCGGCTCGCCTCGCCGCCAGGCGGCGACCATCTCGTCCACCAGTTCCGTCGCCAGAGAGCCGGCGCCTGTGCCGCAACGGATCTCCCGCGAGCCGAGGGCCCAGAATC
>Ga0209062_1006930_pt1 | contig 10084 bp, 7 predicted proteins | sample Coa_R2_2_FD_187158 | JGI IMG/M metagenome (GOLD analysis project Ga0209062, IMG submission 187158) | Surface soil microbial communities from Centralia Pennsylvania, which are recovering from an underground coalmine fire - Coalmine... | ecosystem: Environmental > Terrestrial > Soil > Unclassified ...
GCGGCCGCGCCGAGTCCGGAAACGATCCCTTTCGTAAGCGTGGTCTTGCCGGTGCCGAGGTCGCCGGAGAGCGCGACCAGAACGGGAGCGCGAAGCGTCTTCGCGAATTCCCTGCCCCAGGCGATGGTCTCTTCAGCGGAGTGCGTAACCACCTCCACTGCGCCGCTTGACCTAGATAGGGGTGATTCAGACATTGGCACGAAGCTCCTCAACGAGGCCATGGCGCGCGCGCGGCACGGCATCGGCGATTTCCCCGGCAAGCAGGCCGGAGGGGTCCGTACCTTGGATGGCGAGATCCGCTGCACGCCCGTGCAAATCCACGCCGAGCGCAAGGACGCGGGCCCAATCCTGCGTGCCGAATTGCCCTGTGACGCCGGCGAGAATTCCGGTGAGCACGTCGCCAGAACCACCCTTGGCCATGCCGGGATTTCCGGCTGTACTGACGAAAAGGGCTCCATCAGGGGACGCGATGATGGTGTGAAACCCTTTGAGGACGACGTGAGCATTCCAGCGCCTCGCGGACTCGGCGGCGGCCTTGATGCGATCGCGCTGAACATCTTTCACTGCACAACCCATGAGGCGAGCCATCTCTCCCGGATGGGGCGTGACGGCAAGAAACGGGGACTTGCGCTCGCGAAGTTCCACGGCGCGGCCAGCGAAGGCGTTGAGGCCATCGGCGTCGAGAACGATGGGGACTTCCGATTCACGGACGACCGCGCGGATGAAGGACTGTGTCTCTGGATTCTGGCCGAGTCCGGGGCCAGCGGCGAAGACGGTTTTGCCCTTGGCTGCGGCGGCGAAGAGGCCGGACTCGAGATTCACGGCGGCGATGGTGCCGTCACTTGTAGCACGCAGCGGCTCCGTCATGTATTCCGCATGCGCGGCAGCTACAACGCCGAGAGCGGGCTCCGGGACGGCTACGGTCACAAGCCCGGCACCCGCGCGCAGAGCGGCAAGCGAGGCCATGATCGCGGCGCCGGCTTTCCCGACCGATCCGGCAATGACGAGTACGTGTCCAAAGAGACCTTTGTTGGAATCAGGCCAGCGCAGCAAAGGAAAAGAAGCAAATTCCAGGGGCTCGACCCAGCGAATGGATGCGCCGCCGATTTCCTCGATGAGTGAACCTGGCGAGCCGATATTGGCTACGGTGAGGCGGCCAACGCTCGCCGCGTTTACGGAAACGAGCTGGCCTACTTTGGGAGCGGTAAAGGTCACGGTTTCGTGCGCGTGCAAGACAGGCCCCGCGGCCGGCTCGCCATCGGAAGGCAGGCCGGAGGGAGTATCAATTGCGAGAATCAGCGCAGGGCGAGCCGACTGCGTATTCCGCGAGAGACGGTTGATCTCTTCCATGGCACGAGCGGCCAGGCCCGTTGCGGCTCCCCGAAGTCCGGTGCCAAGCAGTCCATCAACAATCACATCAGCGGCAGCGATGGCTGGCCACGCGGATTGCCATGCGCCTTCGTTTTGAATCGCGGCGATTTCTCCGCCCGCTTGAATGTACCGGTCGTGGTACAAACGCGCGTCTCCGCGCAAGTCTTGCGGATCGCCAAAGAGAAAAACGGCGGGTTGAACGCGGCTGTTGCGCAAATGGCTGGCTGCGGCGAACCCGTCACCACCGTTGTTGCCCTTGCCGCAGAGAATCACGACGCGAGGCTCGTGTTGTGGCGGGAAGCGCCGCAGAACGGCATCGGCCACGTGTCTGCCGGCCGCCTCCATGAGTTGCGGGCCGGAAATGCCGAAACGTTCGGTAGTGAGCCGATCGACTTCGCGCATTTCGAAGGCGGTGAGTGCTTTCATAAAAGCTGGCTTCCGCAGCTACAACCCGCAGCGCTGACCTCGCGGCTTGTGCGGGAGCCAAAGTGCCCGCGCATAAAGAGCGGATTCTCGCTCTGACTCTTGAAGCTCCCGGCTCCTGAAGACCCGAGTTTCACAAGCCCTGAGCTATATGATACCGGTGCTATCGGAGACGCGCGACGATCACAGTCATATCGTCGGCTTGCTCCGGCGTACCGGCCCATTCCTCGGCAGCCAACATCAACGACTCGGCCACGACTTTCGGCTCGGCGCGCTGCAGCCGGCTCGCCGCATCCTGCAAACGGCCAATGCCGAATTGCTCGCCGTAGACGTTTTCCGGCTCGACCAAGCCGTCGCTATAACCAACCACAAGGGCGTTTGGCGGCACGCTGACCACACCCTCTTCGTAGGCATAGTCTTCCACGACGCCCAGGACCATGCCGCCCTTATCGAGATGCTGCGACTCGCCGTTGCTGACGAAAAACGAGGGCAAGTGGCCGGCGTTGGTATAGCGCAGGCATCGCGTGGCGCTGTCGTAGATGGCCACGAAAAACGTTGCGAAACGATCATCCGCCGTGTTGCGAACCATGTGGCGATTCAGGCGAGAAACCAGCTCCGCCGTGCTGAGATTCTCGCTTCCGGGCGCCAGAAGCTGGCTGCGCAGCGCGGCCTGCAAGCTGGCCATAAGCAGCGCGGCGGAAATCCCCTTTCCCGAAATGTCCGCGATCGCGATCGCAATCTGCGTGGGTCCAACCTGAATGAAATCGTAATAGTCGCCGCTGACCATCCGCGCGGCTTTGCACACAGCTTCAATCTCGACTCCTGGAACCGGCGGCACCGCTTGCGGAAAGAGCTGGTTCTGCACTTCCCGCGCGATGGAGAGTTCGCTCTGCAGCCGCTGGCGCTGTTGCCGCTCTTCGAGCAGATTGCCGATGGATTCGGTCATCTGATTGAATGATTCGCCGAGCTTGCCAAGCTGGTCCTGTTTCTCGACAGGCACGCGGTGGGAAAAGTCTCCCGCCTGGACAAATTGCGTTGCGTGGTAAAGGTCCGAGACAGCCTTGGTGATGCGCGTGGTCAACACAATCCCGGTGATGAGCGCCGCGAGCTCGATCACCAGGAACATCGCGCCGAGGACGACGAAGAGGATCAGGTAATAGTCGCGAAGCTCGCCAAGCGAACTGAAGATCCGCGCGTTCAACTGCGAAGGCCGTGCGTTGAACGCGGCGAGTACCGGCCAAAGCGCGCTGACCTTGCCATCTGATCCGACGTGCGCGGCGTCCAGACGCGAAACGACTTCGACCGGCGTATCCATCCAGAACGCCGCCGCCTGCAAAGCGCGGTTTTGCGCGACGATGCGCCGCGCGGTGATGTACTGATTGCCCCCGCTGCTGTAGATCACACCGCCCGGCGAGCCGGTGTAGCGGTCCATCAGGCTGAGCTGAATGGCCCCCAGGTCTGGCGCAAGCGTGCTAAGGAATTCCGCGGTGACCGGCACACGCAGCGTGACCACGCGCACTTCGCCGCTTCGCGTCCTCACGGCGCGAATGCTGGTCAGCGAAAGACGCTTGTCCTCCTGCAGTAGTCCCGTGAACGCAGTCATCGCCGGACCGCTCAGCCGCCGAAGCAGCAAAGGATCGCTGGAGAACTCGATCGAGAGGCCGGGAAGGTCCTGCATGTGCATCGCGCGGAATTGCTCCGCCAGCACCTGCTCCGATTGCTCGCGAGTCACCCCGGGCGGCAGCTTTGCGGGACCAGCGAAAATATGCTGGCTGATATCGGCGAGCATCTGCTTGCGCGTCTGAATATCCTCATAAAGCAGAAAGGCGCCGAGCTGCGAATAGACGATGCGCGCGGCCAGCCCCACAAGAATGACAATGAGAAGAATCGGAACGACCGCTATGAACAGGTAAGCGATAATCAAGCGGTTCCGCAGGCTCCAAAGCAGGTATTTGCGGGACCAGCCGATGCCGCGAACGACAAGATAGGTGGCAGCGAGAATCGCGAGGAATTTGAGGAAGCTGAAATAGCCGCCGTGCGCATCCGCCAGCGCCAGGAGCGTGCCTGCAGCCGCGATCACGATCGCCGTGATATCCAAACGCGACATCCGGGAACAAAAACGCCAAATGCCGCGCATCCACTCTTGCGTGCCGCTCATAGCGAAACGCCAGCTTACCCTAATTCATTGGCGAGCCGCACCTGCGGAAGCTCGGAATCGGGCGCGGCGCAGCGCCGGTTTGGCAGCCAGGGATGCGCGCAGCGTGTCCCGGCCCGGCAGGCCCCTCAGGGATTGGCGGAACGAACAGGCTCGGCCGTTCCGGCACCGATTTCCTGGCGCGATGGATTGCGAACCTTGCTGTGCTTCACGCTGTAGGTGAAATAAATGACCAGGCCAATAACCAGCCAGACCGCCAGCCGAAGCTGCGTCCAATAAGAAAGGGACACGATCAAGGTGCCCGAGAACAGCACGGAAAGTATCGGCACGAGGGGAACCAGCGGGGTCTTGAACGGCCTCTGCATATCCGGGTGTGTCCTGCGCATGATCCAAACGCCGATACTAACCAGGACGAAAGCGAGGAGCGTGCCGACGCTCGTCATCTCATCGAGCACGTGGAGAGGAACGATCGTCGCAAGAATGGCCACGAAGAATCCGACAACGATGGAACTCAGGTACGGCGTGCGAAAGCGCGGATGAATCTTGCTGGCCCATGGCCAAAGCAGCCCGTCCTTCGACATCGAATAGAAAACGCGGGACTGGCCGAGCAGCATCACCAGCATGACCGTGGCCAAGCCGGCGATGGCGCCCAATTCCACAAGGAAGGTAGCCCATTGCTGGCCAGTTGTGCGAATGCCGACCACCACGGGATCGGGCACGTTCAGCTGAGTGTAAGGGACAAGGCGAGTGAGCAAGCCGGAAACCAGGATGTACAGAATCGTGCAAATCACGAGCGACCCTAAAATGCCAACTGGCATGTCCTTTTTGGGGTTCTTGGCTTCCTGGGCCGCCGTGGAAACAGCATCAAACCCGATGTAGGCGAAGAACACCACTCCCGCGCCGCGCAAAACCCCTGACCAGCCGAAAGCCCCGCGTTCGCCGGTGTTGGGCGGCACGAATGGGTGCCAGTGATTCGGCTGCCAGTTGTGCTTCATCAGAAAAGCCGTGGCCAATCCGATAAACATGCAGACCACCAAGACCTTCAAAATGACGATGGCCGTCGTGAAATTGGCGGATTCCTTGATGCCGATCACCAGGATCGTAGTGATCACCATGATGATCAGGAAACCGATGTAGTCGTACCGCAGATGGATCGCCGTGCCGAAAAGCGTGAAGTCCGACGCCGGCATGGCCGGCAGGCTAACTCCCAAATCTCGAAGAAACGCGCGCAAGTGGCCGCTCCAGCCCACGGCCACGGTAGCCGCGCCGAAGGCGTACTCGAGAATCAGGTCCCAGCCAATAATCCAGGCGATGAGCTCACCCAAGGTCGCATAGGAATAGGTGTAGGCGCTGCCGGCAATCGGAATGAGGGAAGCGAATTCGGCGTAACACAGACCCGCAAGAGCACAAGCAATGCCAGCAAGAACAAACGAGAAAATAATCGCCGGTCCGGCAAACTGGGCCGCCGCCTGACCGGTGATGACGAAAATTCCGGCGCCGATGATGGCGCCGATTCCGAGCGTGACCAGATTGACCGGCCCCAGTGCTCGTTTGAGGCTGTGTTCGCCGCTTTCTTTTGCCTCGGTCAATAGCGTGCTCACCGGCTTTTTTGCGAACAATGGGCTGCTCATGCGACTCACTCCTTTGTTCAGCGCTTCCTACCTTTGTCTTCCCGATTCTATTCCCATAATCTGCATCGCCAAGCTCCGCTCAATGCGAGATCTTGCTTGTCTGGCCGCCAGTGCGGGACCAAAACCAATACACCGGAACGCCAATCAAGACAATGACGAGGCCGGCTAACGCGGTCTTCGTCTGATACAAAAGCAGAACCGTGCAGATTAGAGCTGCGGCCAGAATGTACAGTGCGGGAATGACAGGATACCCGAAGGCCTTGTAAGGCCGTTCGGCATCCGGGCGTTTTTTGCGCAGGACAAAGATTCCCGCGATGGTCAGCGCGTAAAAAATCAAAACGGCGAAAACAACGTAGTTCAACAAATCGTTGTAGAGGTTGCCGTAGCTGCCGTCGCCATTGCGCGTGCGAGCCAAAATAAGCACCGCAATCCAGACGCACTGAAAGATGAGCGCGGTGCCGGGAACGCCTTTGCGGTTGAGCTTGCCCGTTGCGCGGAAAAACAGGCCGTCGTGGGCCATCGCGTAGGAAACGCGCGAGCCTGCCAGAATGAGGCCGTTGTTGCAGCCAAACGTCGAAATGATGATGGCCACGGCCATGATCGCGGCGCCCGCCGGGCCGAAAATCGCGTTCAGCGCAAGACTCGCAACGCGGTCATCCGGCGCGCTTTGAATCTGCGCGAGCGGCAGCGTGAAGAGATACGCGAGATTGGCCAGTACGTACAGAGTGATCACGATGATCGTGCCGAAAGCCATCGAAAGCGCAACATCGCGCTTCGGATTCTTCACCTCGGCTGCCGTGAACCCGATGTTGTTCCAGGCATCAGCGGAAAACAGCGAGCCGACCTGCGCGACACCGCACGCGACGAAAATTCCAAGTATCCCGCTCGCCGCGGTAACCGTGGGTAGGAGCCCGCGAAGGAAGCCAGCGCCCGGCTCGAGCGGCTGTGCCCCGCGAATGTTCCAGAAATGTGAAAAGTTATCGGAAATGGCCGCGGCGTTCCGGCCGGCAAAAATACCGAGAAGAATGAGACCCATAAGCGAAAGCGTCTTCGCACTCGTGAAAATATTCTGGATAAGCTTGCCGAGCCGGACGCCCAGCGTGTTGAGGAAAGTGAGAAAGACAATCATCACGATGGCGACCAGCTGCTGCACCGAGAGACTCAGGGCATACTTCGATCCGAGATTGACAGGATGAATAATCCACGCGCTCGGCGAGATCGAGGGAAAGAGAACGCCTAGGTAACGGGCAAAGCCAACCGCCACCGCAGCGATGGTCCCGGTCTGGATCACCAGGAATAGCGTCCACCCGTACAGGAAACCCCAAAGCGGCGAATACGCTTCGCGCAAATAGACGTATTGCCCGCCCGCGCGCGGAAAGAGCGCGGCGAGCTCACCGTAAGAAAGCGCGGCGGAGATCGTCAGAATGCCGGTCACAATCCAGGTAAGCAGCAAGCCGGCGGGCGAACCTGTCTCGCGAGTAATCTCCGCGGCCACAATGAAAATGCCGGACCCGATCATCGAGCCGACGACAATCATCGTGCCGTCGAAAAGCCCAATGGCGCGGACGAAGCCAGCTTCGTGCTTCGCCGTCGTTTCCGGCACGGAAAGGGAAGCGTCAGCCATGGGTTTGGCGCGCTCTCGCCGGACAACTTTCGACCGACCCCAAAACCTCGGCGTATTGGCGCGCTCGTTGCACTGGGTCGCTCGCGTGCAGAATATCGCTGATCACGGCCACGCAATCCGCCCCTGCTTCGATCACTCCGGGAGCGCGCTCCAGCGTAATGCCCCCAATCGCTACGATGGGTTTGTCCGTAAGCCGGCGCGCTTGTGACACCAGTTCCAAACCAACAACGGGATCGGGCTCCGCTTTCGACGCCGTTGGAAAAACCGGCCCGACCGCGATGTAGTCCGCGGACGTGGCTGCCGCGACGCGCACTTGCTCGAGGTTGTGCGTGGAAATGCCGATTATCGCTTCCTCTCCGGCGACTCTGCGGGCCTGCTCGACCGTGAGGTCGTCCTGGCCGACGTGTACGCCGGAAGCCCCGGCGAGCGCGGCTACATCCGCGCGATCATTCACGATAAATGTGGCACCGCGCTCCCGCAAAGCCATGCCTAGCGCCTGCGCTGAGGCAAACAGCTCGCGCGTGGACGCCGATTTGTTCCGGTATTGCATCAGGCGCACACCGGCCCCGGCGAGCTTCACGGCGGACTCTGGTTCGGGATAGGGTAGCAACGCTGCGTCTAGTATCACATACAGCCTTGGCAGCACAAGCCGCATTGCTGGCTATTTCCCGTTCGTGCCGAGCAGCCGCTCGATGAAGTGCGTATCGAACTGGCCAGCCGCAAATTGCGGATCGGCGAATATTTTTCGATGCAGCGGCACCGAGGTCTTGATGCCTTCAATCACGAACATTTCCAGCGCCCGGCGCATCCGCCCTATGGCTTCGCCGCGATCGCGGCCCTTAACGATGAGCTTGGCGATCATCGAATCATAGTAGGGGGGAATCACGGCTCCCCCGTACGCCGCCGAATCGACGCGCACGCCCGTGCCGCCCGGTGGCTGGAATGTCGTTACGCGGCCGGCGCAGGGCGTAAACGTCTCTGGGTCCTCGGCGTTCACGCGGCATTCGATGGCGTGCCCTGAAAAGTGGAACTCGCCGGTAGCGTCCTCGAGGCGCTCGCCGGCGGCAATCCGTATCTGCGCCTTGATCAGATCCACACCGGTGACCAGCTCGGTCACCGGGTGCTCGACCTGAATGCGCGTGTTCATCTCGATGAAATAGAGCGAACCATCTTCATCCATCAGAAACTCAACCGTTCCGGCGTTTGTGTAATGCAATTTCTCGAGCGCGCGAACCACTTTGGCGCCCAGGTCGCGCCGCCGCTTCGCATCCATCGCCGGAGAGGGCGACTCTTCCACCAGCTTCTGGTGCCGCCTTTGAATGCTGCATTCCCGCTCACCCAGGTGAATCACCTTGCCATACTGGTCCCCAAGCACTTGAAATTCGATGTGCCGCGGATGTTCGAGAAATTTCTCGGCGTACACGTCCGGCGAGCCGAAGGCCGTCTGCGCTTCGCTGCGCGCGGACTGGTAAGCGACAAGCAACTCTTCCTGCCGCCGTACGACGCGCATTCCCCTGCCCCCGCCGCCCGCCACCGCCTTCAAAATCAGCGGATACCCGATCCGCGCTGCTTCCTTCGCAAGCTGCTCCTCCCCTTCGACAATTCCATCGCTCCCCGGAACCGTCGGCAAACCCGCTGCGCGAATTTCCCGGCGTGCACGGTCCTTCTCTCCCATGATCTCGATGATCTCAGGAGTCGGACCGATGAAAGTGATCTCGGAGGCCTCGCAGACCTTCGCGAAATTAGCGTTTTCCGAAAGAAAGCCGTAGCCCGGATGAATGGCATCGACGTTGGTGATTTCCGCCGCGCTTATCACTTGCGGAATATTCAGGTAGCTCTCGCTGCTGCGCGCCGGGCCGATGCAAACCGCCTCATCGGCGAACCGCACGTGCAGCGAATTGCGGTCGGCTTCCGAGTACACTGCAACCGTCGAGATCCCCAGTTCCTTGCACGCGCAGATCACCCGCAGAGCGATTTCGCCGCGATTGGCAACTAGAATTTTCTGGAACATGGTTTCGCGCGGCTACTTCTTCCGGGCCGGGCGGATTCCGAAGAGCGCCTGGCCGTATTCCACAGGCTGACCGTTTTCCGCGAAGATGCGAACGACCTCCCCGGCGGCGTCCGACTCGATCTCATTCATCAGCTTCATGGCTTCCACGATGCACAACGTCTGGCCAACGTCCACATGGGACCCGATCTTGACAAACGCGTCCGCGCCCGGGCTGGGCGCGCCGTAGAACGTTCCGACGATCGGGGACTTTACAAGATGGAGGTCCTCGTCCGCCGGCGGCTCCCCAGCGACCGGAATCGCGGGGGCAACAGCCGCCGTGGCCGGGGCGCCAGTGGTCATTGCAGCGGCGGCTCGCTCCGGCACCCCCACGGGCACAGCCGTGGCAACCACCGGCGCGCTCGAAGGCTTGCGCAGGCGAATCCGCACATCCGCTCTTGAAAACTCAAATTCCTCCAGGTTGTGCTGATCCATGAAGCGAATCAGCTGCTCAATTTGGTCAATTTCAGGACTGGCCAGCGACGGCGTCGCTTTGGGACTAGAGGACTGTTTGCGTTTCATGCCTTTTTTAGAGTTCGATGAGATCCCGCGTCAAGCGGGTCAAAACTTCGCTGCTCTGCTCGTGCACTGCAACGTCGTCTTCGATTCGGATGCCGCCGATTCCTTCTACGTACACCCCCGGCTCAACGGTGATGACGTTCCCAGGCTCCAGCCGCTGCGTCTGCCCTTTGGCCACGCGAGGATTTTCGTGAACTTCAAGCCCCAGTCCGTGGCCGGTGCTATGAACGAAATAGTGGCCCAGCCGATAGCCCGAGAGAACCCGGCGCGCCGTCGCATCGACTTCGCCGCATGTGACTCCGGCCCGAACAGCC
>Ga0209062_1006934_pt1 | contig 10077 bp, 7 predicted proteins | sample Coa_R2_2_FD_187158 | JGI IMG/M metagenome (GOLD analysis project Ga0209062, IMG submission 187158) | Surface soil microbial communities from Centralia Pennsylvania, which are recovering from an underground coalmine fire - Coalmine... | ecosystem: Environmental > Terrestrial > Soil > Unclassified ...
ATATCGTGGCGCGCGTTGAGCTGTTCGACGATGGCCAGCAGTTCCTCGGTGGCGATCGTCTCCGGCGGCGTCAGCGATTCGGAATAGATCCCGAGATCCTGGCACGCTTTGATCTTATTGCGGACGTAGATTTCGGACGCCGGATTGTGGCCTACGAGCACGACAGCCAACCCCGGCGGACGCCCGTGCGCGGCCACCCGCTCCACGCGCGGCTTCAACTCGGCCTTAATCTCGTCCCGAACGCGGTTGCCGTCCAGCAATAGCGCCATGTATCTTCATGATAACGTGGCGCGGGCCGTTTTCTGGCGAGCAGGCGAGTCGCATGGCTGCTGCCGCGGGATGATCCCGTTGGCGATGCGTGGCACTACAACGTGGTGGCGCGGCTTGACCGGGCCGGGCAGCCGCTGGCTGCTCCGCAGGGACTGAGTATTGGCGCGATAGGTGGCGCTATAACGTCGCGCGGGGCGAGAGCTCAGCCGGGCCGACTGGCCGCCGCTGCTCCGGCGGGAGCTTCGGTATCGCGGCCGGTGGCGCTGCCGGGTGGCGCGAGGCGAGGGCCCAGCCGGGCTGGCAGGTTGCGGCTGCTGCACCGGGGCTTCGGTATCGCGGTCGTGGCGCTGTCACCGGACGGCGGGAGATGCCCAGTAAGGCGGACAGGCCGCGGCTGCTGCGACCGGGCTCCGTCAAGTGGCGCGGGCCGAGAGCTCAGCCGATTCGGACCGGCTCCGGCCCGCTCCGCTGCGAGCTACGCTTTGGCACGCTGCGTGGCGCTGGCCGGGACCATTTCATAGGTCGCCGACCGCGTGTTGCCCTGCGCGTCCAGCTCGAACTGGAACACGCCGGCAACGCCGTTCAGCCGGATAAACTTCTGCGAGGACGTCGTATAGCTGATGGTCCCGCAGTAATTCACGGCCCCGCCTTCGGCGAAACGCCCCACGCCAGTGCCTTTCCAGGTGACGATCTGGCCGTCCGGCGTGGCGAAGACGCCCTCGCCTTCGCCCTCCAGGCTGCCATCGGGCTTATTCGTGGCGGTATAGGTGATGAGGTTGGTGCCCTGGATTCCAATGAGCGTCGTGGTTTCTTCAACCGACGCTTCGATCTTCAATTGCGGCTCCGTCGCGATGACGCGCCGGCCGGTGCGTTTGCCTCTTCCTTCTGCAATTTGCGGACCGAGCATGGTGCCGCTCCTTTCTGGTTGTCCGGATCGAAATCCGGCTGGCACGATGCTATGCGGACCGTCCGCCCGTTGCAATCGGACAATTGGATGCGGACGTTGGGGAAGGAACGCTCGGCGATGCGGGCGACGGCTTGCGCGTCATCCAGTCCGGCGCCTGCGCCCGCGCGCTTCGGAAGCGAGCGGCCGCCGGGTCTCGACCTGAGCGCGCAAGGACTCCGCGATGGCGTGCGCATCGCCGGCCTGGAGCTGCGCCTCCAGCTCGGCCGCGATGCCCAGGAATTTGCGGTAGCGCGGCTCCCAGATGCGCAGGAACGGGCGCGGGTCGAGCCGTCCGGCCACGGGGCCGCGGCGGTACAGGCGCTCTTCAAAAGCCTGACTGACGAGGTTCTTTTCCAGCCGCTCGCGGCAGGCGTCCTTCAGAATGCCGGCGAGCCACAGCAGTTCCTGCCTGTCCAGTCGGGCCAGTGGATTCTTGGGGTCGAACATGGGGGCAGATAGGAATATAACATGCGAAGGCCCGCGTTAATGACGCATTTTGTCTGCGCGCACGATGCCCGCGCCCTCCCGGATTACGACCAGCCGATCCGCCGCGACGCCCGCCACCTTTTCGACGCCGCCGTTCGGCCAGCGGATTTCGAGATCGGCGGCCGTCGCGGCCCCCAGCCCGAAGTGCAGGCGGCGGTCGCTCGCCGAAAGATATCCGCTCTGCGCCAGCACCGCCTGCGCCTGCCGCCGATCGCCGTAGCTTGCCACCACCGTCGCGCCGATCGCCGAGCGGTTCGACTTCGTGCCCTCCAGCAGCACTTTCAACCAATGGCCGGAGCCTCGCAGATCATTGCGCAGCAGCGAGGGCGGCTCGTTCATGTTCATGATCAGGATGTCGAGGTCGCCGTCGTTATCGAAATCGCCGAAAGCGACGCCACGGCTCGAGTGCGGCTCGGCGATGCCCGGCCCGGCCTCCTCCAGCAGTTCTTCGAACTTGCCGGCGCCGAGATTGCGAAAGACCACGCACGGCGTCTTGTACGGGACCTCGGGCAGCTTGTGCTCGACTTCCGGATAGACCATGCCGGTGGCGTAGAACAGATCGGGCAGGCCGTCGTTATCCAGGTCCACAATGCCGGCGCCCCAGCCGACGAACCGCGTCTCGACGCCCAGCCCGGCGCGGCGCGTCACATCCAGAAACACGCCCTTGCCGTTGTTGCGGTAGAGCACGGGCAGATCGTCCTGGAAGTGGGTCTTGAGAATGTCGAGGTAACCGTCGGTGTTGTAGTCGCCGATGCCCAGCCCCATGCCCGCCTGCAGTTCGCCATCCTCGCCCAGTGAGACGCCGCTTTCGAGACCGCATTCGGTGAACGTGCCGTCGCGGTTGTTGCGGAGCAGCAGGCTGGGGGAAAGGTCGCAGGCCACGTAGAGGTCGCACCAGCCGTCGCCATCGAAATCGGCCGCGGCGGCGGTGAGCGCGTAGCCCGGCTTCACCGCCAGGATGCCGGATTTTTCGCTGACATCGGTAAAGGTTCCGTCGCCGTTATTGCGGTACAGCCGGCAGGGATCCTGCGGCATTCCGGGCGGACGGCAATAGACTGGCACATCGCGATAGTTGCAGGCGGGGTCCTGTCCGCGCGCGGGCATCCTGGCTTGGTCGAACACCATGTAGTGCGCGACGAACAGGTCGAGCCGGCCGTCGCGGTCGTAATCGATCCACGTGCAGCCGCTGCCGTAGCGGACGCCAGGGTGCAGCAGGCCGGCGCGTTCGGTCACATCGGTGAAGGTGCCGTCGCCGTTGTTGTGGAACAGCAGGTTCTGGCCCCAGCAGGTGATGAAAAGATCGTCGAAGCCGTCGTTATCGTAATCCCCGACGGTGATGCCGGTGGCCCACACGGAGCGGCCCAGGCCGGATTTTTCGGTGACATCGGTGAACGTGCCGTCGCGATGGTTGCGGTAGAGCCGGATCGTCGCGCCCGGCGGCGTGTTCTGCCAGCGCCGGCCGGTGAGCAGAACGATATCCTGCCAGCCGTCGTTGTCATAATCGATGAAGGCGACGCCGCAGCCCATCGAATCCACGATGTAGTCGTTGACCTCCGCGCCGCCATAGATGACCGGCGCGCGCAGGCCGGCGGCGGCAGCTACGTTCACGAATTGGGCATTGAAGGGCAGCCCGGAGGGTTTGCCGCGCGGCATGGGACGCTCGTGGCGCGAACCCATTCCGAGGTTCTGGGCTCCGGCCCGGCGCCCGCCCGAGCCGAGCGCCAGAGCCCCCATCGCCAGAAGGTCCCTACGGGTCATGAGTTTCAGGATAACGCCGCGCCGGAAGCGGCTTGGGCCCGCGCGGGGAATCGTGTTACTCTCGCCGCTATGCGCAAGAATCTGATGGCCGGGCTCGCTGCCGCGTCCGGCCTCTGCCTGCTTCTGGCGGCCGACGGGCCGGAGAAGATCGACCTCGCGGTATTGCACCGCATCAAAGCCGAAGCATTCGGGACCAATTCCAAGGTGATGGACACGTCGTTCTATTTGACGGATGTCCACGGTCCGCGGCTCACCGGCTCGCCGCAGGCCAAGGCCGCGGGGGAATGGGCGGTGAAGCGGCTGCAGGAATGGGGCCTCTCGAACGTGAAGATGGAGGCCTGGGGTCCGTTCGGGCGCGGCTGGAGTTGCACGCATTTCGCGGCGGAGATGAAGGAGCCCGAGTTTCAGCCGCTGATCGGATTCGCGCAGCCGTGGTCGCCGGGCACCGATGGGCCGGTGAGCGGGCAGGCCATGATGGCGGTCATAACCGGGCCCGACGATCTCGAAAAGTTTAAGGGCAAGTTGAAGGGGAAGATCGTCCTGACGGCGGCGCCGCACCCATCGGAAATGGTGACCAGCCCGTATGCGCATCGCCTGACGGATGCCGAGCTTGCTGAGGCTGCCGAGGCGCCGGAGCCAACCGGCGGCAATCCGGCGGCGCTGCCGCTCGGCTTCTTCCGCCCCACGTCCGGCGCTCCGGCCGCAGCGGGCGGACGCGGAGGACGCGGCGCTGCCGGAGGACGCGGCGGGGCGGCCGGCCGCGGCTTCCGCTCGCAACTGAACCAGTTCCTGAAGGATGAGGGCGTGCTGGTCGTCCTGACGCCCGGCAACGGGCCGGACGGCGGCACGGTGATGGGCTCGGCCGCCGGTTCGCAGGACCCGTCCCAACCGCTGCCGCCGCCGTCCGTGATCGTCACCAACGAGCATTACAACCGGATCGCCCGGCTGCTGGAGAAGAACATCCCGGTCACGCTGGCGTTCGACATTCAGGCGAAGTTCACCGAGCCGGCGGATTCCTTCAACATCACGGCGGAAATCCCCGGCACCGACCCCAATCCTGGTCTGGTCATGCTCGGCGGCCATTTCGATTCCTGGACCGGAGGCACGGGCGCGACCGACAACGCGGCGGGTTCGGCGGTCGCCATGGAAGCCATCCGCATCCTCAAGACTCTCGACCTCAAAATGCGGCGCACCGTGCGGCTGGCGCTATGGACCGGCGAAGAGCAGGGGATTCTGGGCTCGCGGGCTTACGTGAAGGAGCATTTCGCCGATCCCGCGGATATGAAGCTCAAGCCGGAGCACGCGAAGCTTTCCGCGTATTACAACCTGGACAACGGCAGCGGCAAGATCCGGGGCGTCTATATTCAGGACAACGACGAAGTGCGGCCGATATTCGAGGCGTGGATGGCGCCCCTCAAGGACCTCGGAGCGGCCACGCTGACCATCCGGAATACCGGCAGCACGGACCACATGTCGTTCGATGCGGTCGGGCTGCCCGGCTTCCAGTTCATCCAGGACCCGCTCGAATACGGCACGCGCACGCACCATTCCAACATGGACGTCTACGACCGGCTGCAGGGGGACGACATGGAGCAAGCGTCGGCGATCATGGCATGGTTCGTCTACAACACGGCGGCGCGACCGGAAATGCTGCCTCGGAAGCCGCTGCCGAAGCCGCGTCCGGAGGGTGCGGGGCGGGGCGGGCGGTAGGGATCAGGCACGGGGCAGGCGAGGCGCCTGCCCTATCCGTGCGCGAAGTACATCAGCCAGCCGAGGCCGAAGAGCGCGACGAGGAAGCAGACGAACGTGTAGACGCCGTAGTGCAGGCGGTCGCGGTCGCTGTTCTTGGTGACCACGCCCAGCACGACCGAGGTCAGCAGCGCAAATAAAAACGCGGCCTCGAAGTGATCCAGGGTCATTTTGGGCATTACTCTTTCCTCCCGGCCGCGATCTCGAAAGCATCCACCATGGCAAGCAGGTTCAGCAGGCCGGCGGTTACCAGGAACTTGGTGCCGTAGTCGTGCACCGGAGGCGTGTGGATGAGGAAATCGGGGCCCGCGCCGTCGGCGTAGTTGTAGCCGAACATGCGGGCGAGCAGATAGAGAACGCCGGCGCAGAGATTGCCGATGAATCCGCCGGTGTTGATCAGCGTGGTGAGCAGGTCGCCGGTCTGCGGCTCGAACAGGGACCCGCGCATCATCAGGCCGAACAGGAACATCAGGGTGATGGAAACGAGCAGGAGCGCGCCGCGGCCGCTGCGCTTGAGCAGGAAATGACCGCCGCCGGGAATCAGCCAGCCGAGCGCCACGGCCGGGGCCCAGGCGCTAACGGGCGGCATCGGTTGCCGCTGCTCTTTCTCTTTGGGCATTTAGTTTGAGTTTAGCAGAGGAACAATGCAGGGACGCGGAGAGGCTGAGGAAAGAAGGAGTTAAGAGGAGGGGCCGGGCGGGCCGGCCCCTCGGATGCGGAGGATCTACCAGTGAATGCGGAGGCCGAACTGCATTTGCCGCGGAGTGTTGGCCTGGCCGCCATTGGGGTTGTTGGTGCCGAGGACGCCGAAATCGGCAGGATCGCTGATGTCCAGGTACGGGTCGTTCAACTGTACGTGATTCAGCAGGTTGTAGAACTGGAACATCAGGGTGGCGCCGACGCGGCCTTCCTTCCAGACGCCGAGATCCTTGGACACGGTCGCGTCCAGGTTCCAGGTAGGCATGCCGCGGATGTTGCCGTTCGATCCGCAGTTCGTGTCAAACCCGAGGACGCAGGGCCGGAACTTGCTGTAAGCAGCGTCCGGATTCGAGAACATGTTGATGCTGTTCCCGCCGTTGTCCGGGTTGGAATTGACGCCGGCGCCGCTGGCCGTCGTCTCCGATACGTTGACCTTGTAATGAGCGGAGTTGCCGTAGCCGAACGGCCCGGTGAGTACTGCGCCGTCCAGCGTGCTGCCGGTATTGCAGTTCATCTCGCCGAACGATTCGCAGTCGCCGTTGAAGTTGTTGACCGCGAGCGGGGCTCCGCTGCGCGCGGTAAACAGGGGAGCGACGGTCCAGCCGCCGAGCAGGTGGCCCACCACGCCCTTCTGCGTCTTGTACCAGGGATCCTGCCACAGGAACGTCAGGTTGTAGATGAACCTGTAGTCGAAGAACTGCGGGCCGTACATGGCGTGGATGTTCCAGGGGTCGACCACGCTGTAGGAGCTGGTGGCCTGCGACTGATTGCCGGTGCCCAGCGCCCGCGCCCAGGTGAAGTTGGATTTGGTCGTGATCCCATGCCAGTCATGCAGGGTCAGCGTGAAATACGCGGCGTTGTAGTTGCCGAAGCCGAGCGAGCCGTCGGAGTAAACGGCCGAGACCTGGCCCGCGGGAATGCCCGGACCGGGGCTCGATGGCATGGTGCGCCCCAGGGTCCAGGAGGGAGCCCCGTTGAGCGCCGCCCAGAGCTGGTAGACCTGGCTGTTCTGGATCAGCCCGTTCATCGTCCCGTTGTTGGCCACCGCCGCCGTGCAGCTCGCGTAGCCCTTGCAGAACGCGGAATTCGCGCCGCCCAGCGCGCTTTCGAAGAACGGTTGCGGAGCGACGTTCACAGTGGCAGCGTTGTTCTGGGCCGCGAACCATACCGGCCAGAAGACGTTGGCGTAGGCTTGGGCGAAGGTCTGGCCGCTCAGCGTGGTCATGTACGGCACGGCATCGAGGTCCACCTGCTGCCACTCGTTCCGGATGATCCGGCCGATATAGCCGACCTCGAGGATCGCGTGCGAGGAAATTTCCCGCTGAATGCTCAGGTTGAAGTTGTCGGTGCGGGCCGGCCGGAAATTCGGGTCGAGCACCGAGCCCGAACCGGAGGCCGCGTTGCCGTTGACGCCTGGAATGTAGGGCTGGGGCAGCGTCTGGCTGAGTGTGGGCAGCGGCGCCGCCAGACCGTCGGTTCCGATGCGGAAGGCGTTTGACGGATTGACCTGGGCGTTGCCGACGCACTGGCCGGTCATGGTGGGGTAGCAGGAAACCGCCTGGCCCAGGCCGGTGCCCAGCAGCGGAACCAGCACCAGGTCGACGCCGTTCAGCCGCGCGAATACCCGGCTGTAGCCGCCGCGGATGACGGTCTTTCCGTTCCCCAGAAGATGGCCCATGAGGCCGTCGCTATAGTGCGGATTCCAGGCTACGGCCACGTGCGGGCTGAGGCCGCGGTAGAACGGGTTGTACGGGTACTTGGTGCTGGCGCCGGTCACATTCTTAACGGTCGCCCACGCCACTGTCGGGTTGTAGACCTGGCCCTGCAGAGCAGCGGACTTCCGGGCGGCCAGGTAACTGGAGAGGTCGAACGGATGCCCGTTGGTATCCGTCAACTCCACCTGCTTGCCGTTCGCTTCGACAGGCGGCATCTCCACCGTATAACCGAGGCCGTAACTCAGCGTGACGCTCGGCTTCAGATGCCATGTGTCGGTGGCGTACAGGTTATACGAGGGGATGGTGCTCTGGTCGAACATGTACGACCCCGGCGGCTGCAGCGTGAGTTGCGCGCCGCTCCGTGTGAACAGATCCTGCGACTGGTCGACAATGCCGAGCACTTCCGTGTACAACCTCCGGTAGGTGCTCACCTGGCTCGAAGGCACGCCCGCCGGCACGATGGACGAAGGATAGGTCATGCCGCCGCCGCTCGTGATCTGGTACACCGGCGCGTTCATGATGCCCTGGCCGTTGTCGTTGCGCAGGTGGTAATCGAACTGGTGCATGTACAGGCCGCCGACCTGGATCAGGTGGTTGCCCTTGATTTTCGTCAGGTCGTCCTTGATCTGCTTGTCCTGGCCGTCCCAGAAGCGCTGGCGGACGTTCTGCGTGTTGACGTTGTAGGGGATCAACGCGCCGGAGGTTTCGCCGCCGATTTCGAGCGCGCCGGCGAGTCCCGGCAACTGCGGCGGCGCCGCGGAGGTGCCCCATTGCCAGAAATTCCGCAGATAGCTGAAGGTGAAATTGTTGGTCGTGGTGGCGGAGATGTTCGTGGTCATGCCAGTGACCCAGTAGCTCGGCTGCTGCGGGCGCACGGCGCGCGCGGCCGGAGTGCCGAGCGTATCGCCGGGAAGAGCGCCGCCGATATCCACTTGTTGCGTGCCCAGCCGAACGAATTTATAGTCGCGATAGCTGGCCATCCAGTGCCACTTGTCATTGAAATCGTGGTCGATGCGGCCGACATAGGAATTCGACGTAATCGGTTCCGCCACGATGCCCTGGAAATTCAGCGTGTTGTAATGGTCGCCGCCGGTGTTGGTATTCGGCAGCGGCATGTACTTGTTCCAGAGCTGGGAAATCAGCGGATTGAATCCGAGACCGCGGGGGTCGCAGGAGCCGCCACCGCAAGTCGTCGGCTGATACGTGACGCCGTTGACGGTCACCGGATTCGAGTTCAGATTGATGGGCACATACCCGGCGGCGCCTTCGTTAATGAAGAACACGCCGGCCCGCAGGGTGGCCGTGGGGACGGCGCGAGTGTAGATGGCGGACTGCGGGAAGCGGAAGCCTTCATAGTTGAAGAAGGCGTACCACTTGCCGCCCAAGACATTCTTCGGCACGATCGGACCGCCGATGGCCGCGCCGAAGCGGTTGTCATGCGTGATCGGCAGCGGGGTATACGGAAGGCCTTTGGAAGGCGTGTGATTGTTATCCCACGAATTGGCCGCGCCCACGTCGGTGGCGAAGTAATATTCGTATGCCGAACCGTGGATGGAGTTGGTGCCGCGTTTGGTCACCATCTGGATCTGGCTGCCGGAGGAACCGTTGAAATCGGCCGTCTGGCCGCTGGTCGATACCTTGAACTCCTCGATGCTCTCGACCGAAGTCGGCATCACGCCCGAGGGGGGCCCGCCGCCGGCGGTCGGCACGTTATTCGCGAAACTGCCGGTGTAATCGCGCATCGAGCCGTCCATGTCGTTGGAGTTATTGCCGCCATCGAGCTGGAAGGTGTTCTGGTCGTACATCGCGCCGGCCACCGAACCCTCCGGCGTGACGCCTGGCTGGAAGATCGCGAAGGTCGAGGCGTCGCGGCCGATGTTCGGCAACTGGATCAGCGAGGGCCCGGTCAGCGTGGTGCCGACGGTGGCATTCGTGGTTTGCAGTTCGGCGCCCGCGACGGCGGCCACTTCGACCGTGGTGGCGGTCGTGCCGACCTCCAGCCGCGGATTGATCGTGAGCACGATGCCGACCTCGACGCTCTGCTTCGCCGCCTTGTAGGCCGAAAATCCCGTCTTGCTGACGGTCAGATCGTAAGTGCCGGGCGGCACGTTGACGAAGATATAGCGACCAGCATCATTGGTTTGGGTGACCAGAGAATTGTTGGTTGCGGTATCGGTCAACTTAACCGACGCGCCTGGGATGGCGGCGTTGGTTGCGTCCGTAACCTGCCCGGAAACCGTGCCGGTTGCGGCCTGAGACCAGACTGGCAGACTGCTCCCCGTGAGCAGTATCCCGACTGCCAACCCGGTGAAAAGGGATGATCCTACCCACCGTTTGAAGTTCATAACCTCTCCTCAGTTACGTGGGCGCTCTTGGCGAGCGCTTTTTAAAAAGCCGGCTTCCGATCATCCGGAAGCGGACCTAAATGTATTGGGGGGATTCTATGCCATAAGT
>Ga0209062_1006936_pt1 | contig 10075 bp, 9 predicted proteins | sample Coa_R2_2_FD_187158 | JGI IMG/M metagenome (GOLD analysis project Ga0209062, IMG submission 187158) | Surface soil microbial communities from Centralia Pennsylvania, which are recovering from an underground coalmine fire - Coalmine... | ecosystem: Environmental > Terrestrial > Soil > Unclassified ...
AGGTTTACCCACATTTGGAACAAGCTGCTGCCTGATCAGCTCTGCATCATGCGGCGGGACGCCATTGACTTCGATGTATTTCGGAACGGGAAGGGAGCGCGTGCGGCTGGCGCGCCACGCAAGATACTGTTGCCAGGTGACATCGTCTACAGACAGCTTTTCCAGAATGGTCGCTTTGCTCTGCGCCGCATCGTAGCCTTTCTGAATCAGCTCTTTCGATTTGCTGTAATCGAGCGCAGTATAGTCCTGCAGCGGAACGCTCACCATGATGTCGGCCAACTGCATACTGCGCAACTCATTGGCGGCGATCATGACGCTGATACCCCGGCCGAGCACGCCGACAGAAGAGAGGCGCTCGGTCGCCTTAATCGGCGCAGTTTGCAGATATACGGCGAGCGTAATATCGGCGCCCATCTGCTTGGCTACATCTACAGGGAGATTGTCGATGAGGCCGCCGTCGGCGTAGATAGCGTCTTTGGTTCTTACCGGGGCGAAGACACCCGGCAGAGACATGGTGGCGCGCATCGCCAGTCCGAGAGAGCCGGAGCGGAAGATGTGTTCCTTGCCCGAGACCAGATCTGTCGCTACGCAGCCGAATGGAATCGGTAAGTCGTCGAAGTTTCTGACATCGGAATAAGGGAGCGCAATCTTGTCAAAGAGCAGCTGTACTTGCTGACCAGCTTTGTACCCTCCTTGAGATACCAATCCTTTCTTCCAGCCAAACTGAATGGCCCCGGGATATTGGGCAGCATCTTCTTTCCGGCGGAATGAGAGATCGCGATAAGGGACCCCGTCACTCAGCATCTGGTCCCAGTCAATGCCTTCAACCAGCCGGCGGACCTCGGCAGGTGATTTCCCGGTTGCGTAGACACCTCCAACGAGGCCGCCCATGCTGGTTCCGGCTACTATGTCTACCGGGATATGGTGTTCCTCAAGCCAGCGCAGAACGCCGATGTGCGCCAGACCGAGAGCGCCGCCGCCGTTCAGTACAAGGCCGATTTTTGGTCTGCCGGCTGGAGGAGATGCACCGTCAGCACCCCGTAAAGGAGGGCTCAATAACGAGGTAATTACAACTGCACTCAGGAACAGCTTTCTGAATCTGAACATAAGCAGCAGGTATCGTTTCAAACATGCCACAGTTCCTGAGCGTTTATCCTCGGAAAGATAGGGCCGCGTATACCGAAAGACACGTTTGGGCTCAAAATACCTGCGCCTGAAGAATCAGGGTGCCGGTGTATTTATCCGCGGGTAACTTTGGAAGGCTGGTAAGGTCTATTTTGAGGCCCAGGGCATCAGTCCTGTTGCCGTTTACTCCTATCAGGATCGACTGAGTAAAAAGTTTCAGACTAGCACCAGCTCCACCCAGGGGATTTGTCTGTGTAAACGCAGTGTAGGCGGTCGGCAGGCCGGTTGTCATTTGGCCAAACACAGCTGAGGTGGGGATCAGATTTCCGCCTGTATTTCCAGTTAATGCCGCGCTGGAGTTCGTAAAAAAGCCATAGAGGCTGACGGAACTGATTACGGAAATTCCTGACCAGCTTGTGGTGATATTTACCGGATTATTACCTACCACCGCCTTGCCCGAGGAGAGATTAAACGTCACCTGAGAAGGGGTCGCGCTGACGGTGAGCGTCCCGAGAATAATGTTTGGATTTGATTGCTTCGGTGTGACCTTCAGCGCCTGGGCCCCCGCAGAGAAAGACGAGAGGACAGCGACCATGCCTGACAGAACCTGAGTCCCAATGAATACTGTTCGCGGCCGTTTCCTCATAGAATGGTCCCCTGTCTGACTCATCGACCGCAACCAAATTTACTTGAGCGGAGCGGGATTTATAACAACGCCGGATGTGGATCCCACAATCCGAACATGGGTCAGCACGATCACGACCGGTGTTTCTACATGATCTTTTTCCGGTGAGCTGGTAATGGTGGCTGGCGCGGAAACCACAAACCAATTGCCGCCTGCCAGAAATTCGGTGAGCACGACTTCAAGCTTATGGGTCCGTGGTTTATTCTCACGCACAAAAAAGCATCCGGCAGAGTCTGTATAGACCAGCTTTTTGTCAATCAGCAGGGCTGCGCCTTCCACCTGGCGGCCTTCCGTATCGGTGACACAGCCACGCATGATTGCAGGCTCCACTGCCAAGTGCTCAGTAAGCGGGCCGTTCTTTTGACCACGTGTCAGAACGGTACTGGCATCCGCGGTATAGCGGATATGACCGGTTGGATCCACAAACGATGCGCCATGGAGCGTCAGGCGTCCAAAGAGATTCATTTTGATATCGACTGTAAGTGCCTGCTCGAAAGGTGAGTTGTTCATGGCAGGCACATAAAAAGTCTGGTAATCAGCACTCGCAGTGATGAAATTCGAAAGAAATTCCCCGCCGAAGACTATTCCGGTATGGCCGCCCGAGGTGGTTACGCTTTCACTCACTGAAAGACGCGATGTCAGCGCTTCAGAAATGGTGGAAAGAAATCCATTATTGCCCGGAGCATGCAAGGGCCGGGCAGCGAAGTAATTGGCCAGAACATGCACCCGCGACGTGATATCCCGCGCGGCAAAGAGCGAAACAGCGTGATTGGACGAGTCAAGATACGTGGAGTCGTAAAACGTAGCATTGAGCGAAGTTTTCAGAACGCGTAGCGCGACTGTCCCCTGGTTGACTGAACTCCGGACGTTGTCCGTGCTGGGATATTGCGGCACTAAATAGTTCTGGTGCGCTCCGGTCAGAGTAAGAAAAGACCTCGGCTTTATCGAGACCAGCACATTCCCCCGGTCCGGCTCGGCAAGAAGCGGAGACACCAGCGCGACACGATGAAACTGTTGTCCGGCCCCGATATAGGCAGATTCGACATCAATCCAGTTACGAGAGAAATTCAGGCTGGCAGAGCCGTAAGGCTGATTCGCTCCGATTCCTGCTGATAGACCCAGGTCCAGTTTTGGCCGCGGTTCCCACTGGACGGCTTCAATTTCTGTCATTTTTTTGGAGGCGATTGTGTCTGAGAAAAGCTGCCATTTCGGACCGATTCGCTTTTTTAAAAATAGAATGCCGGCAGGGTCATTGGTCTTTGCGCCGTCGAAAATAGGGCTGTTGTAATCGGTCGCCGTGGCTCCGGCAAAGGCCAGAATGTCAGTACCGCCGCGCTCCCCGGCAAAACCTGCGCCGCGGGCAAGCAGAAAATGGCTTGTATCGAAAATGTCGGTGGGGAGACGAAAATTGATGCGATCATCCCCGAAGATAAGTTTGCCTCGTTCGGTGGCTTTGATCAGCCGCGCTCCGCCGAGAACATGCCCGTCAATAAGACCCGCCCCTAATGTCGCGTCATATCCGGGAGCGTGGATGGTGATACTGCCTCCACTTGCCTGATATAGAGAAGATGAACCTCCACCCACCTCAAAAACCTGTGCCGCTAAAAGCCTGGAGCACAGCAGGCTTAAGAAAAAGAGCGGACGAAGTACCCAGTTCTTTCCAGGCAAAGAGCACCTCTTGCATACTTCTCCTCGGTTATTGGCTTTTGACTTTCAGGGGCTCCTTGATATCAAAGTGCGGAAAGCGCAGAAGCAAATAACTCGGGGGGCCGGTTTGGTTCCAGGGAATCTCAAGATGCCGTTCGCTGCGGGGCAGCAGCGGAAAGCCGTCCGCCTCAGAAGATTCCTTACCGCCGACGGCGCGGGCTTCCTGTGCCCTGATGAGCGAGGCGCTTGTGTTTTCAACATCGCAAATGACCAGATTGCGACCTGGGTCAAACTCCGCCTGTTCGATGTGAATTGCTTCCTTCGGCACGGATCTTTTCTGATAGAGATAGACCGTGTGCGGAAGCATGACCCGGAGCCGTACTCCCTGCTCTTTTTGAATCGGAGAAAAGACGGCATAGATGGTGAACCATGCCGGGAGGGTTTCCGCGGATGCCTTATAGAAAATGTAATAGGATTGCTGAGGCTCGAGCCGGAAGCTCATTGAAGAGAGGTCTAGATGGATGCCGGGATCGAGCGGGCGGTACGTGGCTCTGCCGTTTGACGCTATGCTGAAGCTTTTCGGCTCAAGGACGACCGCCATGGGAGTCAACGTCCCATTCGTTACCTCGAATTTTCCGTCCGCTTTGGCCGTATATTCAACAATGATCGGCTGTATGGTTTGTGCGACACAGGCAGCATGAAAGAGGAGCACTATGCCTGCACACAATACGAGCGCAATGCGTTTTCTACCTGTGCAATCGGGCATGCAGCACCCTCGTGCCGTTTCTACCGCGACGGCCTAGTTCGCCTGGGCCTGGATTGTCAAGGTTCCGGTGTAAATGCCTGCGGGCAGTTGAGGTACTCCGGAAAGATTAATCTGTAAATTGAGATTGTCAGTCCGGGTAGAGACCCTGTTTGTTCCTGTGATGCTCTGGGAAAATAAAGTCAGTCCCGCTCCTGCAGGTCCAAGCGCTGCCGTCTGCGTGAAGGCGGTGAAAGTAGTAGGCGAACCGGTAGTAACCTGGCCCAAGACAGCTGAAGTAGGGATGTTATTGGCGGGGGTTCCCCCATCGGTAAGCGCAGCGCTCGCCGAAGCAAAGTACCCATCCAGAACAACGGTAGATCGAGTAGGACTCAAGACCCAGGCGGTCGTGATGGCGACCGGCGTTAATCCATTCGCTGTGGACCCTGCGTTCAGATTGAAGGTTACAGCAGCAGGCGTCGCCGTCACCGTCAATGCCTCCAGCAAGGTGGCAGTCAGGGCCACGCTGGCAGTATTGGAATTGAGCTGAGCGGATGCTGTAGGCGAAAATGCAAGGAAAACTACTGAGATAAGGGCGAAAAGACTGGAACTGCCGAGTAGTTGTTTCACTTTCAGGCACCTCGTTTTGAACTACCTGAATTACAGGGCAGCACAGTAGCAAAGTTCATGAAATCTGGTCAACAAATTTTTGTCGCAATCTCAGAGGTGCCTTTTTATAAGCAATTTCGGAGACCGACTGCCCGGCAGCTAAAGAGAGGCCTGGCGTGCCTCAAGGAAGCGGCGGACAGATGGATCGCGCTCCAGGCCGATGGCGATCTCATATCCATGTTTTGCCTCAGTCATTGCGCCGGTTCGAGCCAGCAGATCTGCGCGGGCAGCCCACCAGGGCTGATATTCGGCAAGGCGGGTGTCGGCAGCCAGTTCTTCGATCGTTTTAAGAGCGATTTCCGGGCCGTGTAATTCTGCGATGACCAATGCTCGGTTAATAGCGACAACTGGCGACCCGGTCATGGCAAAGAGAGCATCGTAAAGCTCCAGGATCGCTTCCCAGTTGGCGTGTCCGGTGCGACAGCGTTCAACATGAGCTGACTGGATCGCGGCTTCGAGCTGATAGCGTCCCATAATGCCGAACTGGCTCGCGCGCTTTAGCAGAGTTTCAGCTTCTTCGATCATGCTTGAATCCCAGAGCGTGGGATCTTGCGCGGCAAGGGGAATGTACTCGCCGTCTGTGGTGCGACGCGCGCGGCGGCGGGATTCGGCATAGAGCAGCAGGGCCAGAAGACCCAGCGCTTCCGGCTCATTCGGAAGCAGCGCAATTACAAGTCGGCAGAGGTAGAGGGCTTCTTCGGCAAGATCGCGACGGGCCACCTCTGCGCCGGTGGCATCGATCCAGCCCTCGGCAAAGGCGGCATAGATGGCCTCGAGAACTGTATCGAGACGGACGGCCAGCTCTTCGTGTGCCGGAATGCGAAAAGGGATGCCGGCTTCACGAATCTTATTTTTGGCGCGGACCAGCCTTTTTCCCATCGCTGCCGGAGACATGAGGAAGGCTGATGCGATGGCTGCAGCGTCGAGGCCCAGCAGAACCTGAAGAATCAGAGGAGCGCGGACGGAGGCGTCGATGGCCGGGTGCGCGCAGGCAAACATCAGCGCAAGGCGGCGGTCGGGGATTTCAGAATAATCTGCGTCAGCGCAGAAGACACCGGCTATCTGCGTAAGATCAAGGTCTACGGCATCGCTCATGTGTAACCGGCGTGTCATATCGATGAATTTCCGCCGGGCGACGGTAAGCAGCCAGGCTTCCGGGTTTTCAGGGCAGCCATGCTGCGGCCAGTCTGAGAGAGCTGCGGCAAAGGCCTCCGATAATGCGTCCTCAGATGCAGTAATATCGCCGGTGCGCGCTGCGAGGAAAGCTATAAGCTTCCCGTAGCTGCGGCGCGCCACTGCCTCCGCAGCACTGCGGACATCTTCACGCGCGCATCCATGCGATGGGCGGGAATCAGGCATCAGGGGCATTGCAAAAATGATAGCTGATCATGCTGCTACGCTCTTTCTCATGCGCGTGATGTCGCAGAGCATGTCGGAATGGATGTTCAGGCCGATATTGGTCATGTTGTAAACGTGCTCGGTAGCGACCAGCCAGACGATTTCGCATATTTCGCGCTCGGAATAATGCCGCCCCATGCGGGCAAAAGTGTCCGGGTTGACTTTTTTATATTTTGTGAGTTCGGTCACGTAGTCGAGAGCTGCTCGTTCTTTTTCGCTGAAAAGCGGGCTGGTTTCGTACTCATCCAGAGCATCGAATTTGGCCTGGTCCATTTTGGCCTTGATGGTGAATGAGCGACCGATATCCATACAGAAGAGACAGAGATTGATGCGGGCGACCTGCTCGCGGACAAGGAAAACCGTCTCCTGCGGCAACTGGAGCTTCTTATCGAGCTGACTGATTTTTGCATAAAACAGCCCGAAAGCAGACGGAAGCCGTGCCGAATGCACCTTCAGCGGAGTAAGCACTTTGCCGTATTGCCGACGCGTGAAGTAGTACGCCAGCTTCTTAATAATTCCCCTGGGTTTTTCGATTGGAGGAAGAAATGTGTCCATGTTCCGTTTCTCCTTTGTACACAGAGTGTTTTGATTGGACAGGGGGCGGGATACTGACGAAAGTCGGCTCCCGCCATATTGCTGAGTATTAGTACTGCGACGCGGACATTTCCCAAACCGGACGCACTTCGACGACGCCGTGGCCTGCCCCGGGACAGCGGGCAGCCCAAGCCAGCGCGGCATCGAGGTCAGGCGCCTCAATGAGGTAATAGCCGCCCAATTGCTCTTTTGTGTCCGCATAGGGGCCGTCGAGCACCTGCGGTTTGCCGTTCGTGGTACGAACCGTGGATGCGGTTGCGACTGGACGAAGCCGGTTGCTGCCCTTGTAAGCGCCCGCTGCCTTCAGCGCTTCAGTATAGGCCATGTAGGCTGCGTAGCCTTGCTGCTTTTCGGCGTCGGACAGATTGTCCCAGCCGGACTCATTGGAATAGAGCGTCAGGAGATATTGCATGAGGAACCCCCGTAAGGATTGGATTTACCACCATGACGCACGGGACACAGCTATTTGGACATCGCAGAGAAAATTTTTCAAAAAACAGAAACGCCGCCCTTGGCGGGCGGCGTCAGATTGCTGACAAAGGTATCCAGAAAGGCTCTCGTTTTCCACGGGAGCCTTTCGTATTTTGAAAGCATGCTGAAGAAGGCGGAAGCGCAGCAGCATGAACTTGAGCTGGTGTCGATCGAGGCATTGGTGCCGGAGAAGCACCTTTTGCGGAAGGTCGATGGAGCGGTGGATTTCAGCTTCATCCGTGAGCGGGTGAAGCATTTGTATTGCGAGGACAACGGGCGTCCGGCGCTGGACCCTGTGGTGCTGTTCAAGCTTCTGTTACTGGGCTACCTGTACGGAGTGCGTTCGGAACGGCAGCTGATGCGCGAGGTGGAGGTCAACGTGGCCTACCGGTGGTTCCTTGGGCTGAAGTTGCGCGACAAGGTGCCGGACGCCTCGACGCTGAGCCAGAACCGGCGGCGGCGTTTCGCTGAGAGCACGATCTACCAGGAGATCTTCGATCAGATCGTGGAGCTGGCGGTGAAGAGGGGCCTGGCGTCGGGCACGGTGCTCTACACCGACTCGACGCACCTGAAGGCCAACGCCAACAAGAACAAGTACGACGTAGCTGAGGTGAAGGTGAAGCCGTCGGAGTATCTTAAGGCGCTGGATGCGGCCATCGACGAAGATCGCGCCGCGCATGGCAAGAAGCCGCTGAAGGACAAGCCGGTGGCTGAGCCGGAGACCAGGGAAATCAAGGTGAGCCGCACCGATCCGGATGCCGGCTACATGGTGCGGGAGGGCAAGCCGAAGGGGTTCTTCTATCTCGATCACCGCACCGTGGATGGTCGTCACGCCATCATCACCGACACGCATGTGACGCCTGCCAACGTGCACGACTCGGTGCCCTACCTGGGCCGGTTGGACCGGCAGCGGGAGCGGTTCGGCTTCTCGATCCGCGCGGTAGGCGTAGATGCCGGCTATGCCGCAGCAGCGATTACCCACGGGCTGGAACAGCGCAATATCTACGGGGTGATCGGCTATCGCACGCCGACGCACCGCGACGGCTACTTCTACAAGCGTGACTACAAGTACGACGAGAAGCTCGATGTCTATATCTGCCCCAACGGCCAGCTGCTCAGCTATCGCACCACCAACCGCGAGGGTTACCGGCAATATCACTCCGATCCCCAACAGTGCAGCAGGTGCCCGGTGCGCCAGCACTGTACGCAGTCGTCGAACGCAACCAAGGTGGTGACCCGGCATGTATGGGAGGCCAGCCGCGAGCGGATGGACCAGCATCGGCTCAGCCGCGTGGGCAAGCGCATCTACAAACGAAGAAAAGAGACGGTGGAGCGCAGCTTCGCCGACGGCAAACAGCTGCATGGGCATCGCTATGCCAGGTTCCGCGGCCTGAGGCGTGTGCAGCAGCAGTGCCTGCTGGCCGCAGCGGCGCAGAACATCAAGAAAATCGCCCTGCTACTGAGCAAAACAGGCCCCGATATGCCCCTCTCCGCCATACCGGCCCTTCTATCGGCCTATATCGATCAACTGGCCAGATACCAACATCTCGCCGCCACCAGCGCTCAGCCTAGCTGAACACTCCTCCAATAACAAACCCCACCGAAAATGGCGGGGTTCGTCAACAGTCTGAGGAAGGAGCTTTGCTCCTTCCTTTTGCCTTTCTATCTACAATGTCAAAATGAGCATCCAGAGCATCCCCCTCCGCCGCATCACCGGAGAAGAAACCACCCTCGCCGAGCACCAGGGAAAAGTTATACTTATCGTCAACGTAGCCTCCAAATGCGGACTCACGCCGCAATACACCGGCCTCGAAAATCTCTATCGCAAATACCGCGATCGCGGCTTTGTCATCACCGGCTTTCCATCCAACGACTTCGCCGGACAGGAACCCGGCACCAACGAAGAAATCCAGAGCTTCTGCAGCCTGAATTACAGCGTCGATTTTCCGCTCTATGAAAAGGTCACAGTAGTCGGCGAGAACAAGCACCCGCTCTACAGCGCGCTGATCAAGGCCCAGCCAGAAGCCCTGAGCACATCCGCCGAGCCCTTCGAAGAAGACCTGCGCCGCTTCGGCATCGAACCGAACAAAAAACCGGAAATCCTCTGGAATTTCGAGAAGTTCGTCATATCCCGCAACGGAGAAGTAGCCGCTCGCTTCGCCCCGAACACAACTCCAGACGATCCAGCCCTGGTCAACGCGATCGAAGCCGAATTGGCGAAAGCATAAAAGCTCGTGGGCGCCGCATTTTTGCGCTGTTTTCGCAAAGTGTGGGAGCCCACTTCATTCAGCCTTCAAGGAACAGTTATTACAATCTTTCCTACCTGCGTATTCGATTCCAGATATTTGTAGGCATCTACGGTCTGCGCAAGAGCGAACGTCTTCGCAATCTTTGGCTGGAATCGTCCATCCGCCAATCGGTCATACACATACTTCTTCGCAGCGGGAAGCCTCTCAGGATTGCGTGTAAATTCCATCAGCGTGTAACCGCGAACCGTCAGCCCATTGGTAAGAGCTGCGACCAGTGGAAAGGTCGTCGGCTGCATGGAGAGCGCTCCATACTGGAAGATGATTCCTTCCGGCTGCGTTATATCCGCCAACTTTTCGAGAAACGGCCCCGCCACGGGATCGAAGATCACTCGCGCCCCCTTGCCACCGGTAATCTCCCTTACGCGCGCCACAAAATCTTCTTCCTCGGTCGCAATTACGTGGTCCGCTCCCAGAGCGGTCAATTCCGCTTTTTTG
>Ga0209062_1006938_pt1 | contig 10074 bp, 7 predicted proteins | sample Coa_R2_2_FD_187158 | JGI IMG/M metagenome (GOLD analysis project Ga0209062, IMG submission 187158) | Surface soil microbial communities from Centralia Pennsylvania, which are recovering from an underground coalmine fire - Coalmine... | ecosystem: Environmental > Terrestrial > Soil > Unclassified ...
CCTTTAATCCCTTGGCCGACCCCCGCTGGGACGAATTTGTCGCCCATCATCCCGCGAGCTCCGTCTTTCACACCGCCGCGTGGCTCCGTGCCTTGCATCAGGCCTACGGCTACGAACCTCTCGCCTGCACCACCACGCGCCCCGGCGCCCCTTTGCAGAACGCCCTCGTCTTCTGCCGCGTGAAAAGCTGGCTCACCGGTTCTCGTCTCGTTTCCTTGCCTTTTTCCGACCATTGCCAGCCGCTCCTGGACCATCCGGACTCGCTCTTCTCCATCCTCGAATGGCTCCAGAAGGCTCGTTCTCACGAACGCTGGAGCTATGTCGAACTTCGGCCGCTTTTCTTTGATTTCCACGGTGCCGCCGCCCTTCCTCAGTGCCAGCTCGCTGCCTCCTTTGTTTGGCAGGCGCTCGACTTACGCCCGGAGCTCTCCGCTCTCTTTCGCGGGTTTCACAAAAGCTGCATTCAACGCAAAATTCACCGCGCCGAACGCGAGCATTTGCACTCCGAGGAAGGACGTTCCCTCGCTCTTCTCCACAAGTTCTATCGGCTCTCCGTTCTCACCCGCCGCCGCCACGGACTTCCTCCGCAACCCCTCGATTGGTTCCGCAATCTCCTGCAATGTCTCGGTCCTTCTCTCAGCATCAGGATCGTCTCTCAAGGCCAACAACCTCTCGCCGCCATCCTCACCCTCCGCCACAAGGATTCCCTCGTTTACAAATACGGTTGTTCCGATGATCGCTTTCATAATCTCGGAGGAATGGTTTTCCTCCTCTGGCAGGCCATTCAGGACGCCAAGCGTTCCGGCGCCCTTCAGTTTGATCTCGGCCGTTCCGACCGAGACAACGATGGCCTCCTCGCCTTCAAGGCCAAATGGGGCGCCTTCAGCCAGCCCTTGAATTATTTTCGACTTTCGACACACGTCTCCTCTCGCACCCGCTCCGAATGGGCTTTCCGCGTAGCCAGGGACCTATGTTCGAGAATGCCAGAATCCCTTCTGACCGCTGCCGGCAGGGCGCTGTACCGCCACCTTGGGTAAAATTCACTCTAAGAACGTCTCGCCGCCGGACGTGGTCAAGTCCAATGAAGGAATCCTTTCTCGAGTATTTTCGTTGTCCGTCGTCTTTTGTTGATTTCAGGCTCTCCGGCCCCTTGTCCTTGCCCGCGGGTTTCTTTCGCTTCGGCCGCGATGAGATTTGCTTCGGCGCCTTGTCTTGCGGCCGGACTTTTTCCGAGCCTCGAGATTTGCCTGTGGATTTCTCTATCAATCCAAAGTTCGAGCACCACGCCTGCGTTCTTCCCTTTGATCCGGATGAGGTCATTCAAAACCTCCGCTACGAACGCTATCGCAGCACCCTCCCTTCCGCTCCCTGGAACACTCGCTCTCTGGTCCGCGCCACCTACTATGGCATTCGGCCGCTCTTGCCGATTGCCGTTCGAAAACACTTGCAGCGCTTCGCCTTGAAAAACTGGCGCGATACTCCCTTCCCGCGCTGGCCCGTGGACCAGACCGTCGATCGCATCTTCGAAAAGCTCATGGCCGCTGTTCTTCGCGCCACCGGACTCGCTCGCATTCCCTTCATCTGGTTTTGGCCCGAAGGTCATCCTAGCGCCGCCATCATGACCCACGACGTCGAAACCTCATCCGGCCGCGACTTCTGCCCACGTCTCATGGATATTGATGACTCCTACGGCATCAAGTCTTCGTTCCAGATTGTTCCTGCCGGGCGCTACGAGGTCCCCCAGACTCTTCTGGCGCTCCTTCGCAAGCGCGGATTTGAAATCAATGTCCACGACTTCAATCATGATGGCAACCTCTTCCAAAATCGCGATGAATTCCTTCGCCGCGCCCCGCGCATCAACGCCTGCGTCCGGGAGTTCGGCGCTTCCGGCTATCGTTCCGGCGTCCTCTATCGCAATCTCGATTGGTACGACTCCTTCGATTTTTCCTACGATATGTCCGTCCCCAACGCCGGCCATCTCGAGCCGCAACCCGGCGGCTGTTGCACCACCAAGCCTTTCTTCATCGGCCGCATCCTTGAACTTCCCGTCATGGCCACGCAGGACTACAGCCTCTACCACATTCTCCAGAGCTACTCCATCGACCTCTGGAAGCGCCAGATGGAAGCCGTCCTCTCAAAAAACGGTCTTCTCAGCTTCATCATTCATCCCGACTATTTGTTCGATCCAAGGGCGCAGCAGACCTACGCCGCGCTCCTTGCGCATCTCTCGGCCTTGCGCGACGCAGGACGCACCTGGATCGCCTTGCCCGGCGAGGTCAACATTTGGTGGCGCCAGCGCGCTCGCATGCAGCTCCTCCAGCAGGATGGTGAGTGGACCATCGTGGGGCAGGGCAGCCATCGCGCTCGGCTCGCCTTTGCCAGTCTCCAGGATGGTGTTGTCGCGTACTCCATCGCTCCCTCCGTAACCTCGGCCGTCGCCTTTACCTCCGGCGAACCGCCCGCACACGTGCTGCCATCTTCGTCCGAAACCGTGCCTTGATCTGGATCGAGAAAATCCGCTTGCAGCCGTCGTACTGCCGCCGCGCCACCCGCCCACTGCTTTTTGCATCATCCCATTCGCGTTCGGTCCGTCCAAGCTACACCCCAATCAAGGTGCGCTCATGAAGGTTCGCCTCGTAAATCCCAGTTGCGTATCGTTTGGCACCGCCGTGATCACGCCAAGATGGATCTACGTGATTGCCGCCGCAACGCCTGCCTCCTTTGGCGATCCGGCGATCACCGATGAAACGCTCAGTCCGGTGGATCCAGCCTGCTTCCAACCCGGCGATATCGTCGGTATCGGCATTCATACCCTCAACGCCCTCCGCGGCTACGAGATCGGCAGAATCGCTCGCCGGCGCGGCGCCTATGTCATCTTTGGCGGCATTCACGCTACTCTCTACCCCGAGGAAGCTCTGCGTCTTGGCGAGGCCCATTCTGTCGTACAGGGTGATGGAGAAATAGCCTGGCCCGCTGCACTTTCCGACTGTTTGAAGGGTTCTCCTCAACCCATTTACCTCGGAGGCCGCACCGATCCCTCGAATTTCGTGCCCGCCCGCTGGGACCTGGTTCCCCGCGACCGCTATATGTGGGCATCTGTTCAGACCGTCCGCGGCTGTCCCAAGCACTGTTCCTTCTGCTCCGTCTGGCGAACCGATGGCCAGCGTCCGCGCGCCAGTGCTACTAACGCCGTCGTCGAGGAGATTGTCCAGTTGCGGCAGCTGGGCTTTCGTTTTATCGCTCTTGCCGACGACAACTTCTACCCAGTCACATTCACGGACCTGCGCTTGGCCGCCCGTCAAGGCAACTCGCAAAGACTCGAGGAACTCCGCGCCATCCGCCAGGAGCGCTTTCGACTTATGGAAAAGCTGGCTCTTCTACCCAGCGATCTGGTGTTTTTCACCCAAATCACTATGGAAGCGGCGGAAGACCCCGACTATCTCGACGCCATGCGGCGGGCGCGCATCTGTGGGGCGCTTGTTGGCATCGAGTCCGTAACTCCCGAAGGACTCAAAGACATCTATAAGGATTTCAACTGCGCAGGCCGTCAGCTCATCGAGCGCCTGCAAGTATTTCGCCGCCACGGCGTGCATGTTTTGGGATCCTTCATCTTCGGCCTGCCTAGCGACCGCCCAGAGACTTTTGACGCCACCGTCGCTGTGGCCAAGAGCTCCGGCATCAGCTTCGCGCAATTCGTAATGCTCACGCCTTTCCCGGGCACCGTCGACTTCGCGAAATGGGAAAGCACCATGCACGATTGTCCGCGCATAGCGGGCGTCCCGCTCACTCGATACTGGCTTATCCCGCAGTCTCTGCGCCCCAAGCTGTATTGCCAGCATCCCGTCATGTCAACCGCCGAAATCCGGCGGCGCACCCAGGAAGTTTGGGATCGCTTCTATAGCCTTCGGTCCATTTGGCAGCGGTCCCGTTGTGTCAAATCCCTCCGCTCACGCCTCGCGTTCGTATTGATTTCCAAGCTCTACCGGCAGATGTATGCCAATACGGGCATTGCCACCGATAGCGCCAGGGTGGCCCGCTCAGCCCGGTGGGCTCGATGGATCGCCAAGCCCTGCCGTTTCCTTTTTTCCGCGCGTCCGATGCCTCAGCTCCGGTCTTTTCAGTCTTGAAAACCTCCCCTTCCACTTTGCATAGCTCCAATGCTCGATTGTGACGTTGCCATTCTCGGCGCCGGACCCTTCGGCCTCTCTGCCGCTGCTCATCTCCACCGCGTCAAGGGACTTGACCTTGCCGTTTTTGGCGACACCATGGCCTTCTGGAAGCACTGCATGCCCGATGGAATGCTTCTCCGCTCCGCCTGGTCCGCCTCCCACATCGCGGACCCCGATTCTTCTCTCACCTTGGATGCTTTTCGCGCCGCTGTCCGCAATCCCTTTGCCGCCCCCGTTCCGCTGCGTCAATTTATCGAATATGGCGCCTGGTTTCAGCGCCATGCCGTGCCTAAAATCGAAAGTCGCTCTCTCACGCGCATCGACGTGCAGCCGTCCGCCTTCGCTCTTACCTTCGCACATGGCCCCTTAGTCAAGGCTCGCCGCGTTATCGTTGCCGCTGGTTTGGCCGCCTTCGCGCATCGCCCCCCGCCTTTTGCCGGACTCCCTTCTGCTCTGGTCTCCCACTCCTCTGCTCAGCCTCACTCCAGGTTTCTCTCGGGCAAACGCGTTGCCGTCATCGGCTCCGGTCAAAGCGCTCTCGAATCCGCCGCTCTCCTCCACGAAGCCGGTGCCGAAGTCGAAATCATCATGCGCCGAGCCTCCATTCATTGGCTGGGTTGGAAGGAGCGCCTGCTATCGCTCGGCCCGCTTGCTCGCATGGCCGTCTCCCCGGCCGATGTCGGCCCCGCCGGAGTCAGCCGCATCGTCGCTTTGCCCGATCTCTTTCAGCGCTTGCCCAAGTCTCTTCAGGACCGCCTTCATCTCCTGTGCATCCGTCCCGCCGGTGCTCGCTGGCTTCGTCAGCGCCTCTTTGCCGTTCCCGTTACTTCTGGCTGCGCCGTCATCAGCGCGAAAATCCAAAACTCTTCCCTCCGGCTGGTCCTCAGCGATTCCTCCGTCCGCCAGGTGGATCACGTCGTCCTCGGCACCGGCTATCGCGTCGACGTCTCCCGCTATCCCTTTCTCTCCTCCGCGATCAAAAATAACCTGAAGACCGTTCACGGCTTCCCCGTCCTCAATCGCAGCTTCGAATCTTCCATTCCAGGTCTTCACTTCATCGGCCCTCCCGCTGCGGGGAGCTTCGGTCCGCTTATGTATTTCGTTTCCGGCACGCGTTATTCCGGCGGCGCGCTGTATCGGGCGTTTTCAGGGGGACGGAATGTGGCCGGCAAAGCCGCCTAGCTCCCCCCCTGCTCTTTCCGCTCTCGCTCGTTCCAAATTGCCCGGAGCCGTCGTCCTCGGCGGTGACTACCAAGGTCTCGGCGTCGTCCGCAGCCTTGGCAGGATTGGCGTCCCCGTTCTCGTCCTCGATGACGAACGCTCCATCTCCCGCTTCTCACGCTACGCCACTCTCGCTCTGCGCGTCGCCGACCTCAGAACTGCTCAGGCCACCGTCGAAACCCTCGTGGACATCGCTCATCGCTACCATCTCCAAGGTTGGCTCCTCTATCCCACTCGCGACGAACAGGTCGCCGCTCTCTCGCTCTACCGCGACGCCTTGTGTTCCACCTATCGCGTGCCTGCTCCCGCCTGGGAAATCGTTCAGTTCGCCTGGGACAAACGCAAAACCTATGATCTCGCCCGGCAGTTGAATCTTCCTATTCCCCGCACCTGGATCTCCAGCAGTTTTCGCGGGCTCGATGACCTCGATTTGCCCTTTCCTCTCGTTCTCAAACCGGCCATCAAGGAAAACTTCTTCTACCGCACTCGCGCCAAAGCTTGGCAGGTCAGGAATCGCGCCGGTCTCCGAGACCGCTTCCGCAGTGCCACTCGCTTCCTTCCACCGGCGGAGATCCTCCTTCAGGAATTTATACCCGGCGACGGCCGCCATCAGCTCAGCTACTGTGCTTTCTTCAAGCGCGGCAAAGGCGTCGGCACTATGGTCGCTCGCCGTCGCCGTCAGCATCCCCACGATTTCGGGCGCGCCAGCACCTTCGTCGAAACCATCGAGCTTCCCGCCGTCGAAACACTCGCCGAGCGCTTCCTCAACGCCATCAACTACTATGGTCTCGTCGAAGTGGAATTCAAGATGGACCCACGCGACGGCCAGATCAAACTCCTCGACGTAAACGCCAGAACCTGGGGCTACCACGCTCTTGGTTCCACTGCCGGTGTCGATTTTTCCCGCTTGCTGTATGTTGATCAGGTCGGAGGCCGCGTCGAATTTTGCCGCAGCCGTCCAGGTGTCTCCTGGGTTCGTCTTCTCACCGATCTCCCAACCGGTCTGCTCGATATCTTGGCCGGCCGCCTCCGCTCCTGGGACTACCTACGCTCGCTCCGCGGCTTCCATACCGAAGCTGTCCTCAATCTCGAGGACCCTCTCCCCGCCCTCGCCGAAGTCGCGCTCCTCCCCTACCTGACCTTCAAACGCGGCTTCTAACCTGACGCCACGCCGGCATTTGCTTCCCGTGCTCTGCCCTGCCGTCCCCTCCTCGCGTTCCGCGTCGCTCTCGAAGAGTTCCGGCTGAGCGCGGCTGGCTAACAGCCTGCGATTTCCTAAGCTGCTAACCAGGCGAGGAGCCGGCAAGTACCCGGTCCGACGGAGGGGGCGCATGCCTCCTCCGCCACAACCGCTCCCGCGTAGCTCTTTGCCGGTTCGAATTGCGCGACCCAATACTCGCGTCCGTGCCCATCACAAAGTCTTCCGGCGTTTAGATCCCTCCTCGCGGCGCGAAAATCGGAAAGTGAAAGTCCCATTCCGTGGCCCAGTCGGTGACCTAGTCCGTAGCCCAGCGCTTTGGCAAAGGCTTCCGTGCGCGTCCACATCCGGAAAAATTCCGCCGGCTGCTCACGCTCGGGTACTCTTCGCAATTCCCGCAACTCCTCTGTATGGAAAAATCTCTCGGCGATTTCGGCCCAATCCAAGTCGCTGCGAATTTTTTCCACGTCGATTCCTACTCCGCGCCCAATCGCGAACGCCATCGCAACCATTTCGCCCGAATGCGACACGTTGAATTCCAGCGGCATCTCGCCAGCGCATCGCTTCAGTTTGGGTTTGCCGTGCGGCTCCGTTTCAATCTCGATTCCACCCGGCTCGCGGCCGAGGTATGCGGCGGCAAAGCAGCGCAGTGCTCCGCGCGCGGTCACAAACCGCTCACGATCTTTTGCGAATTGAAATCGCTCCGCTCTCTCGCGTTCCTGCGGCGTTAGCAGCGCACCCAAACTCTCGAGACGGTTCGCGGCGTCTTCTAGCGCAATCTTCCAGACGTGAATCTCACCGGCCGCTAGCTCCGGGGCCCTCGCGCAAATCTCCCACAAGCCCAGCTCACGCTGCTCCAGAGAATCCATCACTCCCGATTTGTGTTCGGAATCGTTCGCGAGAATCGTCATCGCACACGCTCGTCCGCTCGTCCGACGTACGCGTCGATTTCCTTTGCCAGACTACTCACGTTCGGCGGCATGTAAATCGTGTAGTGATTTCCCGGAACTCGGCGGACTTCCATTCGCGGCATCCACTGGCGATCCCAGCCGAGTTCTTCGTTGGCGGCGAAACCGATGGTGCGCTGGGTCGCGCGCACGAGCAGCACAGGCCCATCGTAGGGTTGCGGCACGTACTCCGCGGCGGCTCGGTATAACACTTCGAGCGGGTTGATTCGGGCGGCCCGGCCAGGAGCCGCTCTCGCTGACTCGGCTTTGCCGCTGGCCGCTCCCGCGAATGGCGTTCTGTGCAACTTCTTCGCGATGCGCGCGCCGAGATAGTCCACCGCGCGGCTCCAGCCAAGGTGCCGCACGTACAAACACTCGAAGCGGAAGAGATGCCACTTCAGTTGGCGCCGCGCGATCATGCGCCGCCACGAACTGTACGCGTACAACCTGACCGGATTGGCCGTCTCGAGCATCACGAGTCTTGCGACGCGCTTGCCTTGTGCCGTGAGCTGCTGGGCCACTTCGAGCGAGAGCAGTCCGTGCGCGCACCATCCCCCGAGCGCGTACGGTCCTTCCGGTTGGCGTTCGAGAATGGAGCTGACAAAGTAGTCCGCGAGTTGCGAAAGCGATGGCTGCGGTCCGAGCGTTGCAATCACGCCGGCTTGCAATCCGAGGCTATGAAAGTGCCGCAACGCCGCGAGACTTTGAGAGAGAGGGCGAAAGGTTGGATCGCCGCCGAGCAGAAAGAAATGCTGCTCGCGAGTTTCCGCTCCAACCGGGACGCGCGCGGCTCCGGTTTGCATTCGCGGATTTGGGGCCGCTTGCGCGGCCAACGGCTCCGGGCTCTGCTGTTCCTGCTCCGGCAGATCCTGTGCCGGCGCGTCTGCATGAGCCGGGGATTCGTCCGTGAGACCGGCATGCGCGCGGGTCGCCGCGGCGGAACTCCGCGCGGCCAGAATCAGCAGCGCCTGCTTTTCGACGGTAGGTGAATCGAGCAACGATGCCATGGGCAACTCGATCCCCGTGGCGGCTTCGATGCGCGCGAGGAGTTTTGCCGCCAGCAGCGAGTGGCCACCCGCGGAGAAGAAGTCCTCATCCGTTTTAGTGATTTCCACGCGAAGCACGGCGCTCCACACTTCGAGGAGTTGCGACTCGATTTCCCGGAGCCTGGAGTCCTTTGGAGGAGACTCGGTGCTTTGTGCGGGGCTGCTCTCTTCTCCGGAGTCACTCTCCGTTGCTCGCACGCTCGTGGCGCTTTGGCGTTCGCGGGGCAGGCCCGGAGGCGCCGCGCCGGTGCTCTTCATCTCCGAGCAGGGAATTTGCTGCCCGTATCTCAGCGCGATTTCCTCAAGCATCCGCTTCCGGTCTTCCGGCGTGATCCCGGGGTGCACACTCCAGATCAGCTCGGCCTTTCCCTTCGGAAAAAAAATCGCCGAGCAGCGCATCTTTCGTCCGCGAGAAGCTGAGAGCAATTGACGGCGGTCGCTCTGGAGGAAGTTCCGGTACCAGCGCTCGGCGTCGTCCGAGGAAAGCTTGCGCAAATCGTGTTCGTACCAGGGAATGCGCGCGATTCGGGGATTTGCAGTGGCACTTAGGTCTTGATCTGGCAAGTCCGCGTTTGTCTGGAGGAGCGGTTGCCATGCGGAGCGAAACTTGGCGATTTCCGGCGCGTTGAATTCGATGCGGAACTGCTCCGGTGGTGCCACTCCGCCGCTTGGATTGCCGGCCTGTTGCAAGGCCTCAAGTTGCGGTGCCGATGTTGTCGCCATGCCTTTCCATATTTCCTTCTAGGGATGCCCGAAGACGAAGCGCAAATCATCCTGCGATGGAACCGGGCGGCCGTCCACAAGTGTCGGCTCGTAGAGCCACGCGCGAATCGCGCTCATTGCCGCGGCGGCGAACTTCCCCGAACCGCCAACGACCTTTGCTTCCAAGACCTGTCCGCCGAGTCCAATGCTGGCTAGAATTTCCACGCTGCCCGAATCGCCTTGCCCATTCTGGCCGTCCAGAATTGGCGTTGGATTGAACAGCAGGCGACCGACGGTGACGCGCTGCGGCTTGGAATCGAGCGAAGTATCCTGAGGCGGCGCGATCTCCACGGCGCGCCGCGAGGTGATGGCGAGATCGCGCGACGCCAGCAATGTTTCTTCCGGCAGGCTCAGCAGAAGAGGCATGGCGCCGCGGCCGGGTGCTCGCACGAGGACCGAGCTGGGCACCGTGCGCTTAGCGTTACTCCGGTCCGGCAGCGAAAGGGTCTGTGCCCGCGTATTTCCGGGAGCGCCGGCGAATGCGCTTTCGCTTGCCTCGGGTTTCGTTTCGGTGGCAACTGCCGGCGCCATTTCCACGTTTGCGGCTGCGTGGTCCGCTGCATTGTCTGATCCCGAGTCACTTTCGGCGCATGCGTTTGCGGACGAAGCTGCCGGCGCCAAGGCCAAGCTCGCCAAGACGTCGCCGGGTATTTTCGGTGCCGGAGGATCTGGAAGGGGTTGCCATCCGAGCAATTCGACGAGCGCGCCGACGCTGCCTCCGAAAATGAGTT
>Ga0209062_1006941_pt1 | contig 10072 bp, 6 predicted proteins | sample Coa_R2_2_FD_187158 | JGI IMG/M metagenome (GOLD analysis project Ga0209062, IMG submission 187158) | Surface soil microbial communities from Centralia Pennsylvania, which are recovering from an underground coalmine fire - Coalmine... | ecosystem: Environmental > Terrestrial > Soil > Unclassified ...
AGCTGGCCCTCTTACAGCAGCGGAAAATCTCTCCTCTTGAGCTGGTGAATGAGCACATCGCTCGTATCGAACGATGGAACCCGGTTCTCAATGCTCTGGTAGATTTTGATCCGGAACGTGCTCGGGAGCAGGCACGCGCTGTAAACAATGGGCTTCTGAGTGGCTTGCCGCTTACAGTCAAGTCTTCAATAGCAACTCAGGGATACAGGTGTGAGATTGGCAGCGTGCTGCATCGCGGAGATGTTGCGCAGCAGGATGCTGAGGCTGTGGCGCGTCTGCGCCGCGCTGGGGCGGTGATCCTGGGAACAACGAATTGTCCTGAGCTGCTGATGGCTTATGAGACGGACAATTTTCTCTATGGGCGAACAAACAATCCCTGGGCACTGGATCGGACTGCGGGCGGATCGAGCGGGGGCGAAGCTGCGGCTATTGCTGCCGGGCTATCTGCCGGAGGTCTGGGCAGTGACAGCGGCGGATCGGTGCGGGAGCCGGCGCATTTTTCCGGCATCTGTGCGCTTAAGCCTACTTCCGGGCGCATTCCATCTGCCGGACATTTGCCGCCTTGTACTGGTCCGTTTTCCATTCTTGGCTCTATAGGTCCTATGGCGCGCACCATTGCCGATGTGGACCTGCTGTTTCGGACGGTTGCCGGCAGGCATCCGGCAGATCCGAGCGGTGCTCCTGTGAGTATGCGCAATATCTCAATTGCTGAAGCAAAGCAAATTCCCATCGGCTGGTTTGAGGATGATGGGCTGACTCCGGTGATGCCGGAGACGCGGCAGGCGGTGCGCGATGCGGCCGCTGCGCTTGAGCGCCAAGGTTTCAATGTCGCTCCATTTCGGCCCTCGTCATTGGAAGAGGCGCGCCGGTTGTGGCATATCTTTTTTGTTCAATGTGGAGCAATGTTTTATGCGCCTTTGATTTCCGGGCGCGAGAAAGAGCTGAGTCCCGTCTTTCGGGATTTTCTGGAGATTGCTCATGCTCAGTCGCCGCTTACTGCTGAGTCACTGCTGCAGGCGTGGTCAGATTGCGATACGGTACGCGGCCAGCTTCTCGCGGAAATGCAGGATTTTCCCATATTGCTGCTGCCGGTGTGCTCTATTCCTGCTTTTCGTCATGGAGAGCGGAAGTGGATGGTGGAAGGGCAGGAAGTGCGCTACCTCGATGCGATGCGATATACGCAATGGTTCAACTTGTTGGCTGCGCCTGCTGCGGTTGTGCCGGTGGGGCGCTCGGATGAAGGGCTCCCGATCGGCGTGCAGATTGCAGGACGGCCTTTTGATGATGAGCTTGTGCTTGCGGTGGCGGCTGCGGTTGAGAGCGAGTTCGGGTATCGGCCTCCTCCGCTTGCGTAGTACGCATTCCTTTACTACATGTAGAAAAGCAGGTCCTTCGCTCTGCTCAGGATGACAAACATAATGTAAATAACTGCAAATAAACAAGATAATTTCTTGATGTTATCTGTACGAGTCCTGCACAGATACGGGGATTCAACGACTTACAGAAAAAATCTACACGGAATCTGCACAGAACGAGTCAAACGATGGAGGCCAATGATGGCGTTCGTCACCGAAAAGAGGAACTGAAGCCGGGCCTCATCATCTTCCGGCGTGGCGATGCCCTGGGACATTTTGAGATGGATGGCCGATCCGTCATGGATTGAGGCAAAGGTGAAAAGAACGCCGCTGGCCGCGTTGCTCGATACGGGAGCACCGGCACAGCGGGCGGGTGTGCTTGCCAGTCTGAATATGGTGGCCGATAGTCTGGAATTGTTGCCGGAGTGGGAGCATACGAGGCCGACCTTTGCGACGGCAGAGTGGTACACCGAGCGTAAGCGTTGGGTATTTCTGACTTCCACTCCTGCCTATCGCGCGAAGGTTCTGCCGCTTCATTCCGTGTGGCTCGATTTGTTCGTCCTTCGCATGATGGGCTACTGCGAAGACCAGACGGCGAAGCCGGTATGGTTTGTGCTGGACGAGCTGGCAAGCCTTAACAAGTTGCCGCAGCTCCATACCGCCGTCACAGAAAACCGCAGGTACGAGAATCCCGTCGTGGTGGGCTTTCAGGGGCGCAGCCAGCTTGAAAAACGCTACGGCCAGGACGCCGAGGCCATGCTATCGCAGCCCGCGACCAAGCTGTTTTTCAAGACCACCGAGCCACGCGCCGCCAAGTGGATTTCCGATGCCATCGGGGAAATTGAAGTGGAGCGGCTGAAGGAGTCGCGCAGCATGAAGCTGTTAGGGAGCAGGAAATCGTACGCGATGGAGATTGCAACCAAGCCGCTTGTCATGGCTTCGGAAATCTCCGGCCTCGAACCGTTGCACGGTTTTATCAAGCAGGAAAATAAAGTTGTTCCCGTTCACTTCCAGTTCGCAAGGAAGCACGGCAGACAACCGGAGTTCATCGAGCGCAAGATGCCGGTTGTGCCCAGGCCGTCACCGCCGCCGCCGACAGTTCGTGCAGAGCAACCCAAACCATCGGCAGCGGTCCAAGCTACGCTTCCACTTTTCGATGCACCCGCTGACAAAGGCCCCGACCAATCCACGGACAAACCCAAAGAGGCGTTTGTGTGGGATGAGTCCAAGGGGATTGAATGATGGTATGTCCGTTTACCAAGAGTAATATCGTTCTGGTTGAGCTTCTGTGTCTCCGCAGTTCCCATCCGCGTGGGACTGAGAATACTTGCCAACCACCGAATCGCTGATTTTGTTTGCTCAATGGAACCTTAAAGTATGGAAAAACTGAAGAACCGCCTGAAACCGATCTTCAACACTGGCGAAGCGCAAACATTTGCCATTGCTGAAGAGGTTGGCAAAGCGACCGGAACCAGAGCATTGGCCAAAGTTCGCATCGCTGACGTGATCACAATAGCGAACTCAGGTATATCCGATGACTTGTACAGATATGCGCTTTCCGGGCATTTCGACGTACTTGTCTATAAAGACGAACTTCCATATCTGGCAATTGAGTTTGACGGCAGCGGCCACGACGGCAAGAACGATGAAAAAAAGAACACTCTGTGCAATCTCTTTGGGCTTCCGATGGTGCGGATAGGCCCGCAACATATCAACGCAGTTGTTTTTGAGGATACAGCAGTTGCATTCTTTATTTGGCAGTTGCACTGCGTTGATATGTTTCTTGAAGAATACGGAAATGATCCTTACGAAACTTACGATCCCCTATTCTTTATCTCAGTGCCGGGCAAAGATCGCAGTTGGCCGTTCGCCTATAGGGAGCGATGGCTCGGAAGGCTCACTAGACGATTCAAAGAATCGGCAGACCGTTTCGAAGGTGATCTGCGGCTATCGTATGAATATGGATTACTACAATTCAAAAACAGCCACGGTACGTGGTGGAATGGGGGAGAATTCCGCAGCATTGTCGCACAAAGTGTAACTAACGATAGTGTGGTCTGGGGTGAAGCTGAATTGAGCCTCAAAGTCTACGGTCTTGATGAACGTCGAATCGCACCGTTCTATGAGGTGTCAACGTTTGTTCTAGGAATGGCAGCAGAACGGATGTATTACCAAGCACTAGAATTCCTCTCTGGTAAGGCAAAGCCAACCGTGATGAGTTTTATCACCGATCGGATCAAGAGTTGGGAGGCTGAAGGGTTCCGTATGAGGTTAGCCGCGAACCTACTTGTATAGTCGCGGTCTTGCGTCATTCACTTTGCCAACAGCTCGGTCAATGGCAATGATGTGATCTAGTCGGGTGTTTGTTCGCCCATTCACTCGTTGTGCAGATTGGTAACGTTCAAGTTGGCTTGTGTTCACTTGGCATAGAATGCCTCTATGCTGACGATTTCCAAACCGCTGTCAGCTTCGCAGGTACGGACGTACCATGAGCGGGAGTTTGCGTCGGAGCGGCAGAACTATTGGAGCCGCGACCAGCAGGGGCATAGCGAGTGGCAAGGCAAGCGGCCTACGACTTGCAAAAACATTGCAAATGGGCTTTACGGTAAAGAGTTTTCACGCGTGATAATGCCTTTATCATGTGTGAAATTGGGAATAGCGACGCGGTTGTTCAAGGCGAACGAAGGACACTGGGACAAGCGCCATCCAATAAGGGGGAAAAATTGTCCCGCGTTCGAGAAATCGCCTGCACAGTTCCTACACAGCCAAAAACAGCTTATTTATCTCTCGATAAATCAGTGGTTTTTAAAAATCAACTCGCTCTGATCAGGATGACAACACCTGTTATCAATGTGTGATTGGTTGCGATATTGTCGGTTCGTAATCGAATTGGAAGCGCTGCTTGCGTTCGCCTGATTCGAAGCGGTCGTTCCAGCTCAGCCGGTATTTCAGAGAGCGGTTGTCTTCCGGATAGTGCTCGGTTGCCGGATAGGGATATGCGCTCATTTCGTGGAACGGCATTTCGGCCACGGTGAAGGGCATGGCTTCATAGAAATCCATATCTTTGACAAACCCGTTGGCGTAGAAGAAGTAGTCACGCTTCCATCCGTCCGGCAACGGCGGCAATGACGCATTGCTGAATTCGGCATCGATCTCTTCGCCGCTGCCGAAGATGACGTAGTGATTGTCGATTCCGCGCAGCAAGGGCGTTACGTCGCCATATTTTGTGTAGCTGCCGCGTTGCCACTGGAACGGTCCGGTCATGCTGATGCGGTCATAGTGATAGGTCAAATCGCCGGGTGTTTCGCCTTCTACCTGCTGCGGGTATCCGCGAAAGGCAAGATGCGCCATCGCGAGTGGCAGCTCAGTATGGCGTGTGTTTGCGGTACTCTCAGGGCCGTTGTCGACGAGCACCTGATCCCAGTAAATTTGCAGATTGGTTTTGATGCGGATGCGGCGTGTGCCCTGCGGCAGCCTGCCTGAGAGGTCAACGACGATGGTGCGCGGGAGGCCTGCGGGGAAACCCATATCGTTAATGATTCGCTTCCAGCTTCCATCCGGCATTTGCGCTTCGACATAGGGAGAGATTGGCTGCAGGCCAGCCTGCCACGCGGCGTACATGGAGCTGGCGCTGAAGTACTCAATGAATCCGTGCATGAACAGGCGCAGCGGGTTTTGCGGCGACCATTCGCCTAAATCAAGCGTGAGCGCGTGCATGTTGGCATAGCCTGCATACTTGAGGTTAGTGAAGTCGCGGACGTATTTATGATCGCGGTTTGCGAGGAGCGCCAGAACATCACGTCCCTGATCGTCCCATGCTCCGGCAAGCTCATGCGTTTGTGGAGACGCGACAACGGTGGCTCCGGAAGCAAAGGGCGGCTCGTTCAGGAAGCGCTCGTCTGGATAGACTTCTGTGTTCGCGGGATGATCGATGGCTACGAGTCGCAGCTGATCGATGTAGTTGATTTCTTCCATCGGCTCTCCGAAGCGCAGACTGAGATAGCCGTTGCGGGCTTTTAGCGTTGAGCCGTCAACCTTGATCCATTCGTCCGGTCGGGCGTTGTTTGTTGAGGTTGGAGAAACCCAGTGACCGACAACTGCTGCGCCGATGACATCGGAGACGAACTGGTAGTTGCTGCCATCCCAGGCGAAGAGAACCGGGCAGGAGCTTCCGCGACGGTCCAGTTCCTGCAATGCGATGGGTTTGTTAGCGGCAACATCCAGCTCATCCTGAGGAACGCCCGTAGGCCAGAGCAGGCGGACCACATCCGCACCTTCAGCCTGACCCAGGCCGGCGAGAATTTCTGTCGATCCCTGGCTCAGATAACCGCTGCCTCCGGCTACTTCGAATTTCTGCACATGGCCATTTGAAAAGACTTCGACTTTAGTACCAATTGCCGATTTGTTATCAGCCAGGCCTGCAAGCTCGATACGCAGAGAATGGTTTTTGTTACCGCCTATGTTGCGGAGTACCAGCGGGGCAGCATTCAGCTGGGTAACAATCAGATCGGCCGCGCCATCGCCATCGATATCAGCAGCAATCACGGAACGCGGATTTGTGAGCTTCAACTTGCTTAGGCCCACGGCATTGCTTACATCTTCGAATCCCTGCGCGCCCAGATTGCGCCACACATGCAGCTCCGGTCCGCTTGTGGTTTCCACAATGGCCGCGAGGTCGATCCAGCCGTCATTGTCTATGTCGATTGCTGTGATTCCCCATGCTGCGGTCGCGCCTGTGATGGGCAGGGAGACACGTTCGAAACGCTTGCCTTCAATGTTCCGCCAGAGACTGATGCCGGGTGAGCCTGCATGGGTGACAGCTACGTCCATCCAGCCATCTTTGTTGAAGTCGAAGATATAGATTCCGCGGGTTGGAGCCAATCCTGTTTCGGAGTAGAGCAATACCGGCTTAAAAGCGCCTTCACGCTGGTTTTCATAAATTGTTGGAGAGCCGGCGGAGCCGGTCACGACAAGATCGACAGCACGGTCATTGTTGATATCTGACAAAGTGGCTCCTGCGGAATCTGCGGTTCCTGCGAGTCCGGTTGGGCTGGTCCACTCGGTGAAGGTTGAATCGCCGTTATTGCGCCAGAGGACGCCTGGGCCTTTGCCAGGTGCAAGCGGGGAGCCTGTTATATAGAGATCGAGATCACCATCATGGTCGAAATCGACAAAGGTGACGCCTGCGGGATGGTTCAGCTGCTCGATGCCAACGGTTTTTGTTGTGTCGGCGAATTTGCCGCGGCCGAGATTGTGGAAGAGAATGACGCGGTCGGTTAGAGTGACGGCCAGATCGGGCTTGCCATCGTTATCGTAGTCGCCGACCGCACAGGCGATTCCATGACCGCTGACTGCCAGCCCTGCCTGCTGTGGTGGAATCTCTTCCAGTCCGCCGTTTTGTACCGGCTTGTAGATGCGAATCGCGGCATCACCATCGCTCATGGCGATGATGTCTTTCTCGCCTTTGCCTTCAACGTCGAGAATGCATGCGCCTCCGCCGGTTGCGTCCTTTGTTGTGGATGAGGCTGTTGCTTCGCCCTGAGCCACAAATTTAACTGGAATCATGGGGCCGGCAGGCTGTGAAGGGGCCAGCATGTCCTCGACGGTGGCGTTATGTCCCTGCTCGCCATAGGTAACGGTCAGAGGAGTGCCGATTTTCGTCTGGGTGATCTTCTGAAAGCGGCGCAGATGCTCGCGTGCTTCAGGGACTCTGCCGGAACGCTGCAGGGCGCTTGCCAACCCGAATTCAGCGGAGGCATGCAACGGATTTATCTTTAGCGCTTTTTCGAATTCGGCAATGGCGCTGGGGTAGTTCTTGAGATTGAGATAGAGCGAGCCGAGATAGTAGTGGCTGTCTGCGTCGTTAGCATCGATCTTGAGAGCGCGATTGAAGTCATCGACGGCGAGCGACGGATTATCGCCCGTGAAGTGCGTGAGCCCCAGGCTGTACCAGACGCGCACATTATTCGGATCAATGGAGCCAGCCTTCTTTAGCGCTTCTTCCGCTTCAGGCAGTTTGCGAAGATAGAGCAGCGCAATACCCTGATTCAGAGCGGGGATTGCCGAAGATGGATCGAGCTTGCGCGCTTCTTCAAACTTTGCCAGCGCCTTCTCCATGAGCTGCTGGTTCATCAATGCGACACCCGTATTGTTCGCTCGCGCGGCGGCGACGGAATCAGCGGCGAGCGCTTTCCCGTTCGATATGCCAGCCATGCCCAGGCTTAGCAACAAAAGGGCGGCGGTTTGTGCATTTCTGAGAGGAACGAAGCGAGTGAAAAGTGGTCGCATGGGCGCAATTGATTATAGAAGACGCTGCGAACGGCATGGCAGCGCTAAAGAGCGTAAACTGTGGTGAGTCCAGCCCATAACAGAGGATTGCAGTGCAGCAATACGTGGAAAGAGTCGTCGATCTTATCGAGCCGGAAACAAACCAGATCTACAACCTGTCAGTGGAAGAGGCGCAGCGTCTGCTGCTGGAACAGCCTGCCGAAGCTGTTCGCAATATTGAGGGGTCGTTTACCTTAATCGCGCGCTCGGGGAAAACGGTGAAAATGGCCCGGTCGCTCGACCGGCCTATGCGGTATTTCCTGGCCAAGCGGCAGGAAGGGCCTGTGCTGGTCGTCGCTTCACGAATTGACACCATTTACGAATGGCTTAAAAGCGAAGGGCTGGATGGGCAATTTCATCCTAGTTATACGCGGATGGTTCCGGCGCATCACGTGGTCGAGATACAACTGGTTGGCTGCCCTGATCCTGATCCGGTCTACACGCGGTTTTTTACTCCGGAGTTGGGAACATTGCCGCCTGATCTGGACCAAATTGGCAAGGCTTATATCAGCGCGCTGGCTGAAGAAATTTCGCAGTGGCTTGCTCGTGTACCTACCAACGAGCCTGTCGGCGTTTGCTTCTCAGGTGGGATTGACAGCGGCAGCGTTTTTCTTACTGCTTACCATGTCATGCAGAAACGGGGCATGCATCCGGGACGGCTGAAGGCTTTTGTTCTTGATTTAGGGAATGGTCCTGATGTGCAGCAGGCGCGCGCGTTTCTGGATGCGCTCGGTCTGGGCTTATTTTTGGAGACCATTGAGGCGGACGCTTCGACTCTTAACCCGCAGGAGACAATCCGTATTGTAGAAGACTACAAACCACTGGATATTGAATCGGCCACTATGGCGCTGGCGCTCTGTCGGGGGATTCGCGCACGATATCCGGAGTGGCGCTATTTGCTGGATGGCGATGGCGGTGATGAGAACCTTAAGGACTATCCCATCGAGGAGAACCCCGAACTCACGATTCGCAGCGTGGTGCATAATCGCATGCTGTATCAGGAGGGCTGGGGTGTGGGGAAAATCAAGCACTCGCTGACTTACAGCGGCGGACTCAGCCGTTCTTACACGCGCACCTATGCTCCGGGGCATCATTTCGGTTTCCGAGGGTTCAGTCCGTATACGCGACCCAATGTGGTTGCGGTTGCGGAGGCAATTCCCTTTATCAAGCTGACGGATTACAGCGTCGAACGTCTCTATGAATTAAAAGGCGAAATCGTTTCGCGAGGGATCGAAAAGCTGACAGGGATGAACATGCCAGTTTTCCCGAAGCGTCGCTTCCAGCATGGCGCTTTGCCGGAAGATGCGCTGCGCCGGAAATTGCCTTTTCGCGAAGTGGAATATAGAAAACAGTTTTTGTCTCTGTATCAGTGATGCCGACTTCGCCCTATCCAGATCAGGCCGCAGAGCGCGACCGATGGATTCTCTCGCAAAGACCGAAGCGAAATGCCCTTGATCCGCGGCGGCCTTATGCGTTTTTTGTGGAAGAAGAGCGCTCAGCTGCGGGAGAAGTCGTGCCGGTAGCTACGGTGTTTCTGACGAATCGCGAGTGCCCGTGGCGTTGCCTGATGTGTGACCTCTGGCGCAATACGTTGACGGAGGCGGTTCCAGATGGCGCGATTCCTGAACAGATCGACTACGCGCTGTCACGACTGCCTGCTGCGCAGCAGATCAAGGTTTATAACAGCGGCAGTTTTTTTGATCCGAAGGCGATTCCTTCAAAGGATTACCCGGCGATTGCGGCCTGCGTTCGCTCATTTGAACGGGTCATTGTTGAGTGCCATCCTGCGCTGATTGGGGATGCTTGCCTGAAATTTGGCGACATGCTGCCGGGCAGGCTGGAAGTTGCGATGGGCCTCGAAACGGCTCATCCGGAGGTTCTGGAGCGGCTAAACAAACGGATGACACTTGATCAGTTTTCGACTGCGGCTGATTTTCTGCGTAGAAATGACATCGATTTGCGGGTTTTCATTCTTGTTCAGCCGCCATTTATGAAACCCGAAGAATCCCTCTTCTGGGCACAGCGATCGCTTGATTTTGCATTCGACTGCGGCGCAACCGCAGCAATACTGATTCCTACGCGCGGCGGCAATGGAGCGATGGATATTTTGGCGAAGGAGGGCGTCTTTACTCCGCCACGTCTTGATCTTGTGGAAGAAGCAGCAGAATACGGCATTGCTCTTAACAGGGGCCGCGTATTCGTTGACCTATGGGATGTACCTCCTGAGCGTGCTGGCCGGCTGCGCACGATGAATCTGACACAGACAATCCCTTCTCCTGTTGAGCACACGCGTTGAGTAAGAGGTACGACATCGCCGTTGTGGGGTCGGGTTTTGCCGGCTCGCTTATGACCATGATTGCGCGGCGGCTGGGATTTTCAGTCATTTTACT
>Ga0209062_1006942_pt1 | contig 10071 bp, 7 predicted proteins | sample Coa_R2_2_FD_187158 | JGI IMG/M metagenome (GOLD analysis project Ga0209062, IMG submission 187158) | Surface soil microbial communities from Centralia Pennsylvania, which are recovering from an underground coalmine fire - Coalmine... | ecosystem: Environmental > Terrestrial > Soil > Unclassified ...
GGTGCTTCTCCGCATGAAGGCCTCGACGATCTGCGGCTCCGATATTCGCTGTATTTATCACGAACACCTCGGCAAGGGGCCGGAGGGCTACCAGAACGTCATCGCCGGACACGAGCCATGCGGCCAGATCGTCGCGGCCGGGCCGGGCTGCCGGAGATTTCGCGAAGGGGACCGGGTCATCGTTTACCACATTTCCGGCTGCGGCCTTTGCAACGACTGCCGCCGCGGCTACATGATTTCGTGCACCAGCGCCGCATACCGGCGGGCGTACGGGTGGCAGCGCGACGGCGGCATGGCGGAGTTCATGATCGCCGAAGAAAAGGACCTGATCGCGCTGCCGGACGAGCTTTCGTATGCCGATGGCGCGCAAGTGGCCTGCGGCTTCGGCACCGCCTACGAAGGCCTCCGGAAAGTCGGCATCTGCGGCGATCACGATGTGCTGATCACCGGGCTCGGGCCGGTCGGCCTCGCCACGGCGGCGCTCTGCCGGAAAATGGGCGCCCACCGCATCATCGGAAGCGACGTCCTTTCCGAACGGCTGCGGCTGGCGCAGGATCTCGGCCTCTGCGACGCCGTTCTGCCGGCCGGCCCTGGGAACGTCGGCCAGATTTTCGATCTGACCGGCGGCCGTGGCGTGGAGCGCGCCATCGATTGTTCCGCCAACGACGTGGCGCGCGCAACGGCCATTCGCGCCACACGCAAGTGGGGCCGCATTGTGTTCCTGGGAGAAGGCGGGCGTGTCGAATTCAACCCTTCGCCGGATATCATCCATGATCAGAAGACCATCTACGGCTCCTGGGTGACTTCCACATGGCTGATGGAGGAACTGGTGGAGCGGCTCGTGCGGTGGGATCTGCATCCGGCGCGGCTGATCACGGACCGGTTCCCCCTCGAGCGGGTGGGAGATGCCTATCAGCTCATGAGTTCCGGGCGCTGCGGCAAAGTCGCCGTCTGCTTCGACGAAGAACTGGCCGGGCCGCGTTTGGGCTGAGTCGGGGTCTTTCGCCCCGTTAAGTCCTGTTTTCTTGCGAAACTGCGCACTTCTGCGGGATAATGATGTGTTAAGCCACACATCGGTCCTCAGGAGTCCTCATGAATCGCGATTTACAAGAAATCAAGGCGGGTCTGGCCCAGGTGCGCGCCACGCTGGTTCTGCTCGAACAATTTATTGCTGAATACGAAGCCCGCACGGTCAACATTTTGCCGGCTGAAGATGTGAAGTTTTACCGGGCCAGCGATGATGAAGTCATCGAAGGCGCGGGGATCGGCGAGGTGACTTCGCTCAACCAGACGATCCGCGAAGCGGCGCAGCAACTGGTTCCGCAGCAGTTGCCCACGGCTTAGCGCCGGATTTTTTCATCCCTCCAACCAGGCGGGCGTTCGCCCGCCACCGGTCCATTCCTCTATCAACCACCGGATTCGCCGAGCAACCCCAATTGGCGCATGATGCGCCGGCGGAACTGAGCGCGCACTGCAAACAAAGAACTTCCACGCGCGTGGCCGCGCATTATGCGCGGCCCACCCCATTTTGCGTGCCTGAAACGGTCCCGGCGGCGGTCCTACTGGATCTCGAAATCGGTCGTGCGCACCCACTTGCGGCCGAAGGAATCGACCGCTTCCAGTTCCAATGTGTACGCGCCGGGCTTCAGGTCGTTGATGGGCACACGGAAGCCCACCGGGACGATGGGCTGCCCTGGATGCACCCGGTCGTTGACCGGAATGCCGCCGGAGTTCACCTTCTGCGCGCCGTTCGCGCCGCGGTCCAGGATGCGGAGCTGTGCCGCCAGCTTCACCGGGTTGGCGGCGTTCTGGTTTTCAAGCGCCGGCTCGTAGATTTCGAAGTATACCGCCACGGTATCGCTCGGCTTGAAGCGTCTCTCGGCCGCCGGCACGAACTGGAGTCCGCTGCTCACCAGCGGGGTCTTGCCTTCGATCAGCTCGGCGTCCAGGTTGCTGTCGTTATCGAGCTTGTGGATGCTGGTGCTGAGCGCGAGCGCGCTCATAGAGAACTGGTCGGTATCGTAAGGCTCGATCTTGAGCGGGCTCTCCAGCTTGCCGAAGCCGGCGCCGCCCGAGGTGAACACCACCTTCAACGTGTAATCGCCGGAGCCGATATCGAACTGGTTCTCATAGTGCATCGGCTTGGAGGCGAACTCCTCGACCGCCTTCTTGCCGTCGAGGTCCAGCTTGACCGAGTCGCTGAACCGCGCCGCGATGTTGCCATCCGGGCGCGTGGCGATGCCCAGGATGCTGATCTCGGCGTGCTCCTTCCCCTTCACCTTCTCGAACTTCACCTGCGAGGTCGGAATCTCCATGGCCACGTGCACGCGCGCGGTATTCGTCGCGGTGTAGAAGAACGGCGTCTGCATGGGCGGCGCGGCGATGGTCGGGGCCTGTGTGCCCTTCGCGATGGTCTCCATCTGCTTTTCGACGGGCGTGCCGGCCAGCAGGTCCACCTGTTTGGCGTTGCAATAGCCGGTGCGCGCGCGGACGACCAGATCCTTCTTATCGACCTTGACCCGAATGGTGTGGCAGCTTCCCTGGGCCGATTCGGGCGGTGTATAGGCCAGCAGGTAATATTCGTTCTGCTCGCGGTTGATCTTCTGCAGGCCGCCGAGGAGGTCGTTGGTATTGGCGATGACGAACCCGCCGGTTCCATCGGCGAGCATGTAGAGCACCTGCTGGTTGGTTGTGGCGGAATCCGGGAACCGCCCCATGATGCCGCGGGTGTTGAGCGGATCGATGCGGCGGTTCATGATGGTGCCGTTGGGATTGCGCGGAGCGCTGGGCATTCCGCCGCCACTGCCGCCGGGATTGCCGGTCCCGCCGATGCCGCCGCGGCCGCCTGAGCCGCCGGCTCCTCCAATACCGCCGCGCCCGCCGCCGCCACCAACCGGCGCGCCGCCGCCGCCGCCGGGGAACCCGCCGCCCCCGCCGCCGGCGCGCCCGCCGCCGCCCGCACCGCCGGCGCCACCGCCACCGGCAGGCGCGCCACCGCCACCGCCACCACCGCCGCCGGTCCCGCCGGCGCCGCCACGCTGCGGATCATAGGCAAAGAAGGCCGCGATGCGGAGCACGGGGAATGCCGCCAGCGCAAGGCCGGCGTCGCGCGCCGCTCCGGGCAGTATGACGGCGCCGCGCGGGCCGAACGGCATCGTATTGGCAACCAGGCCGCGGACGTCCACCGGGTACACCGCCACGTTGGCGCGATTGCAGGCGTCCGTGGCCGCATTGACCTCGGAGATGACTTCGGGAGTCAGCGGAAAGCCGGCGCTGAACAGCACGAGCGTTTTGCGGCCGGGGATCTCACTCAGGTTCGATGCCAGGCTGCGCAGGGAGAGCAGCAGCGTGCGCTGCGCGAGGCCGGCCATCCCGCGGCCGATATTCGGCGCTCCCCGCAAGCCGCCTCCGCCCGCGGCGTCCGGGGCTGTCTCCGCCAGCTTGACGCCCGAGACGACCTGCTTGAGGCGTTCGATATCATCGGTGAAATTCTGCGCGATCTTCACCGTGCTGCCGCCGAAATTCGCGATCGCCATGACGCGGTTGGGGCCAGCCGTCGCATCGATGAACTTGACAGCGGCCTGGCGCGCCTGCATCTGGTCGGCAGTATTCATCGAAAAAACGTCGAAGAACAGCACGATGTACTTCTTCTGCTGGGCCACCGGCGAGGACGGGTTGGCCTCGAAGGAGAAGTTGCGGATCACTTGCTCCTTGTTGTCCTCCCAGACCTTGAAATCCTTCTGTTCGAGATCGTGGACGTAGTTGCCCTTCTTGTCCTGCACGACCACGTCCACCGGCACGAGGCGGGTCTCGGTCTTGAAGGTGGGCGGAGCGGGTTCCTGCGCGGGCGCGGGCGGCTGCTGCGCCATGGCGGCGGCGATGCCGGTCAGAAGCAGAATCGTGAGTTTCGAGTGCATGCGGACCTCCAGGCCTGGCCGGCCATGGCCGGCCCCTGCGTGTGATGAACGGGTGAACATTATGGGATCTCCACTGCGCCGTTTTGTGCGGACATTTCCTGGCCTTCCTTATCGCGCACCACCAGCCGGATCAGGTAGCCGCCGGGCTTGACGTCGAAGGTGGTGCGGATGGTGAAGCCGGTTTCCGCGCGTTTTTCGAGGGTCTGGTCCTTGAGGCGCATTTCGAGCGTCTTCTCGCTGCCCGTGACCCAGTTGCCGTTGCGGTCGAACAGCGCGGAGACGATGGTCAGGTCGTTGTAGTTGCGGCCATCGGCCTTGCGGAAGCGGAGGGTCTTCAAGTCGATGTGGGCCAGCACGGTGACGCGCGCGGTTTCGTTCGAGGGCTTGAAAAACTGGGTATGCAGCGTGATCGGCAGCTCGTGCATCTCCTCGCGGGAAAAGACAGCTTCGCGCAGTTCCTCGCGCGCGGTCTCGGCGGGATCGGCGAGATGCCGCGGGGCGAAGTAGCCTTTGCGCGCGGTAACGGAAAGTCCGGCCGTTTTGACCGTCACCTTGAGCCCGTGATAGCTGCCGTCGAGCTTCAGGTTCTGCGGCGAGAAACCGAGCAGGTAGATGTACTCCGGCACCTCGGCGAGTTTGCGGAAGCCCTCGCTGAGATCGTTGTTGTTCTGGAAAACGCTGCCGCCGGTGCCGTAAGCCAGATCCTCCAGGACATCGGCGTTCATGACCGCCTCCTCGTGCGCGAACTGATTCTTCAGCATGGTGGCGGCGGCACTGTAGCTCTGCTGGCTGGCGTCGTAGCCGGGATCGACCCACAGGCCGCGAGCGTCGAGCGCATTGATCGTAACGTTGGCCTTGATCGCGCGGTCCATCACCTCGTTCCGCTCCTGCTCAAGCTGCGGCGTGATAAAGCCGGGAGACACGAGAATGATCGAGCGCTGGCCGGGCAGGGCGCCCATACGGCGTACGACGTCGCGCACGAGGCCGAGTGACACGTGGGACTCCTGATTGCCCGCCGCTAGCGCGCGGGAAGCGGCCGCACGCGCCATGCTGTCGGCGGCGCTGGCCATTCTCGGATCGAGATGGGCGCAGGCCATCGTCTCCATGACAGCGGCGCGCAGGGCGGTGGGATCGTTCTTGTTCTCGATCAGGTCGGCCTGGTAGTAGCTGACGTCGGGGCATTCCGCCACCCCGGTGCGGCCGATGGGATGGGGAAACAGACGCAGCAGCGTTTCGTGCAGCTTGTCTTTATCGTCGGTGAATTCCAGGATGTTGCGGCCGGAGGTGGTATAAATGGCCGCGCGGTCGGCGGCGCGCAACGAACCCGAAATGTGCTTCCACGCGGCTTCGCGGCCGCGGATGAGGTCCTCGAGCTTAATGTGGATGTCATCGAAGACGTAGGCGATATACCGCTCGGGCATTTCGAGCGGCGCGGCTTCCCCTTCTGCCTCGGTCCCGGCCTTGGCGCCGGAGCGTTTGCCCGAGCCGGCGGGAGATGCGGCGGGCTGCTCGATCGAGAAGCGGCTGATGAACTGCGGCTTGCCCTTATCGAAAAGCTGAAAATCTTCCTGCTTGAGCGTGCCGATCGCGCGGCCCGACTTATCCCGAACCACCACCGGGACCATCACCAGGTTGACCTTGGCCTTAAAAGTGGCGGGTTCTTCCTTAGTGGTGGTTTCCGCCTGTTCGGGCGGTGCGCCGGTTTGCGCGGCGGCGATCCCGAGGGCGCAGATCCCGAGTGCGAAGCGGGACGGAATTGGCATGTGTTCCAGACATCATACCAGTACCGCAGGCGCATGGACTGCCGGTAACAGAGCCGCGCGGAAGTAAGCCGGGGCTTAGCGCGGCTGGCAGGTGAGCTGAATCTGCCCGCCCACAGGCTCGGGCGAGCCCTTATACTGCGCCGGAACGAATTGCCAGCGGCGGACGGCATCGAGCACCGGGTCGTCGAGCGCCGAATTGCTGCTATTCACGATGCGCGCGTCCTTCACCGCGCCGTCCGAGCCGATATCGAGAGCCACGGTGGCTTGCTCCGGCGTCTTGCAGTCCCGCGGGAAGATGCTGCCGCGCAGGACGGGCTTGGCGACGCCCGCGTCGACCGCGTACGATTGCCACGCGATGGACCAGCCAGTCAGTAGACGGAAATTGACCTCAATGTTGGCCGCGACGGTGACGGGCGTGCCGTCCTTCATTCCCGGCTTGAATCTCCACTGGCGGACGGCCTCGATGGCTTTCTCGTCGAGCCCGAGGCCGAGGCTGCGCTGCACTCTGATGTTGGTGGGCTGGCCCTCCGGATTGATTTCAGTGTAGAGGAGAACGGTGCCCTGATACCTGGCCTGGCGGGCCATCTCGCTGTAGTCCGGCTCGACTTTAGAGATCAATTGGGGAGCCGTCACGCCGCCGCCTACACGGTACACTCCGCTGTTGGGCGTGGCCGAATTCATGGGGCGGCGGTCGCCGCCGCCACCCTGCGCCATCGCGCAGCCGGCGGCCAGGAACAGGAGGGCAGGAAGTCGGAACATGGAAAGCCTCCGGTGCCCAGGATAGCGCACCGGAGGCGGAGTCGCGGCAAAATCAGTCGCGGCCGAAGAACGGCTGCACGATCGCTTGCGGGCCGGAGAGAAATACGTGCGTCACGCCCGTTGCGCTGTCATAGGTTTCGAGCGTGCTCTGGAGACTGCACGCGGCCGCGCCCTCGCCGACGTTCAGCGAGACGGACGCGCGGAATTCGGTGCGCCCGGACGCTGCCGTCGCCGAATACGGCAACTTCACGGAGACGATCTGGCCGCTGGCGACCGTGAACGTCGTCGCCTTGCCGATGGCCGCGCCGGTCGGATCGAGGAACGTGACGCTTCCGGTGCAGGAGGCGGCGTTGGAACTGTTGGACGGATTGGACGCGAGGTTCACAAGGTTGACCTGGGCCGTCTCGGAGCTGGCGAGGCCGACTGGCGGAAAGGTTGCGGTCCGGGTACCGCTCGGTGGATCCGCAAGAGCCGTCGCGGCAGTCGCGGTAACCACGGCGGCTAACAAAAGGTAACGTGAAAGTTTCATATTCTCCTCAGGTTTCGATATGAATGTACTCGCGCCCGATACGAGACATCTTACAAACCACGAAGAGAGCATACCGAAAGTTTCGGCCCCCGCGCACACGTGTTCACGGATGGACTGTGCGGCACGACCCGAAACCGCCTACTTGGCTAACCGTGAAGTACTCAACAGGCATAGAACCGAAGTTAGTGAGAGGGCCAACTATTTACTAAATTGGCCACATTGACGCTTCCCAGACCATTGGCGAAATTCCAGCCGGCGGCGGTGGAAAAGGCCGGGCTGTAGGAGTCGGTCGAGACCGAAAGGGCCCCATTGGGAATGACGGACGAGCGCCGGCCGAGCGGAACCCCGGCCGTCGCCCCGAAGCAGTTCTGGTTGCCGTCGCAGTTGACCGCGATATCGCCCAGCGTCACGTTGTGAAAAATGCAGGCGCTCGAAGGATTGTCGCCGGCCCGGGAATCGCAGACCGCGGCGCCCTGCGCCAATTGGTAATAGACCGGGTTGGGATTGCCCTGCGGCCCGCCCATTTTCTGGTTGATTAGCGCCTGAATGCCGGCCATGATCGGCGTGCCGAATGACGTGCCACCCGCGCCGGCCCACGTGCTCGGATCGCCCGCGCAGGACGCGCCGCCGTTCCGCTGGTTGCTGTAGCAGTAGACGTAGTAGTGCCCCCACAGGCCCGTACCGGCGAAGAGCGAGACGTCCGGGATGTCGCGCACGCCGTCGGCCGGGATGCCGGGGACGCCGGACTGCCACGCGGGTTTCGCGTATCCGGCGCAGGTGCCGCCGACGATGCCGGATTGGTCCGGAATGCCGGTGGCGCAGCCGCTCGGTCCGCCGCTGCCGGCCGCGACTTGCAGCAATTGATACTGCCGCGCGGTCGAGCTGCTGCACAGGCCGTCCGCGCCATAACCCGCGCTGAAGCCGAGCACGGTGGCCAGCAGTCCGCTCGCACAGCTATCGTTCCAGGGAATTTCGGGAATGTAGGAGAGGGCCGAACCGTAATTGGCGTCATTACTGGCGTTCCAGTAAGTGGCGCTATTGCCGTTGTAAGTATCGGCGAAATCGGTGCCGCCGACGGCGACGTTATACGGAGTCGAGGCCCAGCCGCTGACGCCGATGCCATGCGTGGCGCCCTCCGCGCCCGCATCGCAGGAAGCTGCGCCTTCGTCGCCGGCCGCGACAAAAACCGAGATTCCCTCGGCGGCGGCCTGCTGGTAGGCGGCGTTGAAGGCCGCGTTGAGAGCGGCGCCGTTGACGGCTTCGCACTCGCCGTAGCTGATGCTGATCACCTGCGGGGGCGCCGCGCTGTTGATGAGGTTTTCGAGCGCGAGCAGCCCGCCGTAAGTCGAGCGCGTGCTGGAGCAGGAAGCGAGCTCGATGGTGGCATCCGGCGCGGCGGCGCTGGCCCATTCCGCGTCCAGCGTGGCCTCGGCGTCATCGCCGCTGCGGATGCCGGGATCGATACAGCCGGGATGCACCGTGACGAGCGAGCCGGAGTATTGCGAGAGGCCGAAGGTGGAGCGGAAGGTGTCGTAATCGGCGGTGCTGTAGAGGTCGGCATCCTCGATCACCGCGATGGTCTGGCCCTTGCCGGTGATTCCGGCGGCGAAGACCGGGCCGAAGTTATAGATCGTGGCGAGATCGGAGGGAGTAATTACCTGGTAAGTCGAGCCGCCGTTCGAATAGGTGAAAGCGGGCCGCGCCTTGCGCATTACGCGCGGCTGGAAATCGTGCAGGGAAAGGATGCCGGTCACGGCCGGCGCGAGCGCGGCCGGAATCTGCGGGTCCGAGATGTTGCCGATGTGGCGCTCGCCGCGCGCGTTGAGATAGTGGATTTCGGTATGGAAGGCACGCGACACCTGCGCCGCGGTGCCGGAGAAATCGACGGTCAGGCCGCCCGGATAGACCTGGTTCACGGTGAAACCCTGACCGCGCAGCCACGCCGTTACGGTGTCCACGTCCTGCTGCGACGCGCCGAAGGCCTGGCCGTACTCGGAAGCCGTGAGCCAGCGATGGTAGCGGGGCGATTTCGGGTCGTGCAGTTCGGCGACGAGCGTCTGCGCGGCCCGTTCGGTTTCGGGCGAGCGGCGCAACTGGAGCAGCATGTGCTCCATCGGAAAATTCTCGGGAACCACGCCGGCGTCGTTTGCGGCGATGGCTTCCGGGCGCGTGTTGCCGGCCAGCCGCGCGAGGCGCGTGGCGTCGATGCGCTCGCGGATCAGGGGCGTACGGGCGGATTGCGCCGCCAGCACGCAGGGTATGAGAGCGCCGGCCATTACGATGCTTCGGCGGGAAAATACGGGGAACCTGTGGGCCATGAGGTCTCCTGTTCGACTTCTCAGACGCATCACCGGCGCGCCCGGGTTGCGGCCGAGCCGGAAGATTCGGCAACTTTTCACTAATTTAACAAAATGCGCCTCGCGCGCCCCGGCAAAAGGGGAACTTTCGGTTCCCGGCAGCGGAAATCCAGACAAAGACCTTGCTGAGTGCCGGGTGTGGCCTGCGATTCGAATGGAAAAACCGGAACGGGCGGCGGAAGATATCGAGTTGATGCTGCGGGTGAAGGCGGGCGATTGCGTCAGCTTCGCCCTGCTGCTCGAACGGCACCGGTCGAGCGTGGAGCGGTTCCTCTATCATAAGGTGCGCAACCGGGCGCTGGCCGAAGAGCTGGCGCAGGAAGTATTTCTGCGGGTTTACCGGGCGCGCGCCGGCTACCAGCCCACAGCGCGGTTCCAGTCGTGGCTGTTCCAGATCGCGTCGCGCCTCGGCGCCAATTCGCGGCGGGACCGGCGGCGCGAGATCCTGCACGAGCACATCGATCACCAGCCGCCCCACGCGACGGCGCTGCAGATTGCGGACCGGCGGCCTTCGGTCGAAGAGGAATTGATCGGCGACGTGCGCTGCGCGGAGGTGCGGCGGGCGGTGGCGGCGCTTCCGCAAAAGCAGCGCACGGCCGTGCTGCTCCACAAGTTCGCGGGGATGGATTATTCGGAAATCGCGCGCACGTTCCGCTGCTCGGAATCGGCCGTGAAGTCGCTGATGTTCCGGGCGCACGAGGCGCTGCGCGGGATGCTGCAGCATTTGGCGGCGTGACGTTGCAAAG
>Ga0209062_1006945_pt1 | contig 10067 bp, 7 predicted proteins | sample Coa_R2_2_FD_187158 | JGI IMG/M metagenome (GOLD analysis project Ga0209062, IMG submission 187158) | Surface soil microbial communities from Centralia Pennsylvania, which are recovering from an underground coalmine fire - Coalmine... | ecosystem: Environmental > Terrestrial > Soil > Unclassified ...
TGGGCCGCGACCAGGCTCCCGTGGCGGAACCCGTCGCCCAACCTGCGCTCCCCGGAAGCCGCGCTCCTCTACACGGGCCTCGGGATCCTCGAGCAGACGAACCTCTCGGTCGGGCGCGGGACCGACAGCCCCTTCCTCCTCTACGGGGCGCCCTTCGTCGATCCCCAGGCGCTCGCGCGCGACCTCGACCGGGAAAACCTCGAGGGCGTCGCCTTCGAGCCCGCGAGCTTCACGCCGACAGCCAGCGCCTGGGCCGGCAAGCCGTGCTACGGGGTTCGCGTCCGGATCCTGGACGCGGACAGCGTCCGCACCGTCAAGACCGCCCTCACCATGATCGAGCACCTCCGGCTCCAGGCGCCGGAGTTCAAGTTCCTCGCCGCGGGCGGCATGCTCGGCGACCGCGACGCCATGAAGGACCTCCAAAGCACCCCGATCGCCGACCTCCTCGCCCGCTTCGAGATCGGCCGCAAGGACTACGAGGCCAAGCGCCAGCGCGTCCTCCTCTACGGATCGTTCGCGGGCGGACGCGCGAGCAAGTAAACTGAGCGCGCCTCCGCCATGCCGAGCTACGCGGACGTGATCACGGGCCGCATCCTCCTCCGCGAGAAGCTCGCGGCGCCCGAGGCACTCTTCGCCGCCCTCCACGAGATGCAGGAGTCGCTCGACCGTGGCGCCGAGATGAGCCTCGCCGAGGCGCTCGAGCGCCGGGCCGTCGTCCCCGCCGAGACGATCGCGCGGGTCCGCGACGCGACGCCCAAGGTCCAGCATCTCGAGTCGGAGAAGGCGCTCGCGCGCCTCGTCGTGGACGAGGGCCTCGCGACGGCGGACAAGGTCCGCTCAGTCGTCGAGGAGAGCCGCCAGGGCGGCTTCAAGGTCGGCCTCGGCGTCCTCCTCCAGCGGCAGGGAGTCCTCACGGAGGAGCGAGCGAAGGCGATCTTCCAGACGCGCCAGGTGGCGCTCGCCGAGGCCCGCGTCCGCCGGGAAGCGGCGCTCGGAGAGCTCATAAGGACGCTCCCGCCCCGCTACACGCCGGAGGAGAAGGTCCGCCTCGCCAAGGTCTTCGAGGTCGAGGAGGGCGCGCGCCCGACGACGATCATGCCGCGCACGCTCCTCACGGAGGAGGCGCTCCAGTCCCCTCCCCCGCCGAGCCCGTCGGTCTCGGAGAGCCAGAGCCTCACGCGCCAGGTCCTCGCCTCGGCGTCGACGGAGCCCCGGAAGATCAAGCCCGAGGAGTGCCCGATCTACGGCTACGAGATCCTGGCCGAGCTCGGGAAGGGCGCCATGGGCGTCGTCTACAAGGCGCGGCACATCTTCACCGATCGCCTGACGGCCTTGAAGATCCTGCCCTTGAAGCTCGCCCGCGACTCGCACTACCTCGAGCGCTTCAAGCGCGAGGCGATCGCCGCCATGCGTCTCCAGCACGACAACGTCGTGCGGGCTTACGACTTCGGCGGGAGCGAGGAGTACTACTACCTCGCCCTCGAGTTCGTCGAAGGCGAGACGCTCGAGAAGCGCCTCGAGCGCGAGGGCCGGATCCAGGAGAGCGTCGCCCTCGACGTGACGCGCCAGATCGCGAGCGCCCTCGACGAGGCCTCGCGGCAGGAGATCGTCCACCGCGACGTGAAGCCCGAGAACATCATGGTGACGAAGGACGGCGTGGCGAAGCTCTGCGACTTCGGGATCGTGAAGCTCCTCGACCGCGACGAGGGCGCGGTCACGGTCGCCGGGACCACCGTCGGCACCCCCTTCTACATCGCGCCCGAGCAGGCGCGCGGCGAGGAGGACCTCGACACGCGAACCGACCTCTACGCGCTCGGGATCACGCTCTTCCACCTCGTGACCGGTCGTGTCCCGTTCACGGGCAAGTCCCAGGGCGCGATCCTCGTCCGCCACATCCTCGAGGAGGTCCCGGACGTGCGGTCGGTCGCGAAGGACGTCTCGTCCGAGACGGCGGCGATCGTGAAGAAGCTCACGCGCAAGAAGCGCGACGAGCGCTACGAGACCCCGCGCGCCCTCATCGCCGACGTCGAACGCGCGCTCGCGCTCCTCCGGGCATCGCCCACCGCGTAGTCTGGAAGCCAGGAGGCTTCCATGGCGCGCAAGGTCCTTCCTCTCGCCCTCTCGCTCTTCCTCGTGGGCCCCGCTCTCGCCGACGACTCTTCATCGCTCAAGGTCGAGGTGAAGGACGGGAGGGTCCGCGTCGAGATCAAGACGCGCGACGGCAAGAAGTGGGACCGCGAGGTCGGCGCGACGGACGTGCTCGCGCGCATGAAGCGCGCGTGGACCGACCTCCAGCGTCGCCTCCACCGCGACGAGGACACGGTCAAGGTCCACGTCGGCGACGAGGAGAAGTGCGTCCCCTCCCACAAGGGCAAGGCGCGTCTCTACTGAGAGCTAAGAGCAGGGCGCGAGTCGGCATGGCGCGCCGTCGTGCTCGTTCTCGTTCTCGTTCTCGTTCTCGAATCGAACGGCCGAGAACGAGAACGAGAACGAGAACGAGCACGAACGGCGGACGACCTCTCCGAATCGTGCCGTTCTATTTAGTCCCCAGAGCCGAGCCTCTTCGGGATCGGCGGCGCCTCGACCTTGGGCTCCGTCCCGTCGGTCGAGACTCCGAGGACCTTCACCTTCTGGACCGTGCCGACCGCGGGGTCGAGCACGAGGTCGGAGGCGGGACCGGCGACGTTGAGCGTCGCCGAGAGCGCGAGCGCGGCGATCTTGTCGAAGTTCCCGTTCTCGCTCGAGAGGACGTAGAGCGTGCCGTCGGCGGTCACGAGCCAGGCGTCGACCTCGTCCGGCAGGTAGAAGCCCTGAGGCGCCGGGTCACGGAGGACGGCGTCCTCGGGCTTGGTCGCTGGCTTGTTGCCCTTCGCGACCTCGGCCGCGAGGCGCTTCACGATCTTCCCCTCGCGCGAGAAGCGGGCGAGGATCCCCTTGGGAGACGGGTCCTCGTCGCCGGGGGCGCGGAGGAACAGGACGACGTGGCCCTCGAGGTAGTTCTTCTTCTCGGGCTTCGCCGCGCTGGGCGTCGTCGCGGGCGCGGGGAGGCCGCTGTCCTCGACCCCCGTCCTCGTCGGAGCCGCCGGGGTCGAGCTCGAAGAACCGGTCGAGGAGCCGGAGCCGCTGCCGCTGCTCGGACCCGACGAATTCCAGTTCGGCTTCTCGTTCTTGTCGGGCGGGAACGTGAGCGTCGTGTTCGGAGCGTTCTGCTGAGGCTGCTGCTGCGCCGGCTGGGGCGTTCCGTACGTCCCGCCGGGGTAGCCGGGGTACGAGTAAGCAGGCTGAGGCAGAGCCTGGATGAACCCGCCGCCCGTCCTCGTGTCCACGACCGCCGTCCCCGAGGAGTCCACGGCCGCGACGTTCGTCGCGTTCTGGCCATGGGCGAGGGAGGGGGCTCCCACGATCGCCGCGAGCAACAAAGCTCTCGAGAAACGGTTCACTCAGGACTCCCGGCGCCCTTCCCTGAGCGAGGCGGATACCAACGCTTGCCTCAGACAAATCAAGGACTTGGCACGCCAGGGTGCGTCCCACCGGGGTCGGATCGTCTCAAATGTGAGACGGAGCTCAGCGCTGGTCGTACGGAGGATCGCCAGGGCTCGACGGAGCGAGAGGGTCGCCCTGGAAGTAGTCGTGACCGGTGGGCTCGGCGACGGGCTTCGGCGTCGGCGGCGGCGGAGAAATGACCGGAGCGGGCTCGGTCTCCTCGGGCTGGTGCTTGGGCGGCCTCACGAGGCGGACCGGATTGAACCCGAGCCGGAGGTCGATCACGAGGAGGTTGAGGCCGATCTCGAAGTCCCAGATCGCGAGGTCGTCCTTGTTGCAGGTCGTCGTCACCGGCGGGAGGACGCCCCAGCACGCGTGCTCGCAGACGAAGTGGCGCGGCGTCCCGCGGTGACGGCTCTGACGGCCCTCCCAGTGCCAGACCATGGCGTTGATCTCGGCGTCGTGGGAGAGCTCGGGCTCGTCGTAGCGGATCCCGACGTTCATGTACTGCCCCGCCGAGAGGCCCATGTGCCAGAGCCCGGGGAGCTTCACGTCGGCGCCGAGACCGATGCCGCCGCCGAACTGGGCGCGGAACCCCGCGCAGCCGCTCGTCGAGACGAGCGCCACGCCGAGGAGCAGGGCTCCGCACCAGCGCCTCATCCGTTCTTCGCCATGCGGATGAGGTTGCCCGCTCCCGCCGGGTGCGGACGGCAGTCGAACTCGTCCATCTGGCGGGTCGCGTTCGGGAAGTACTGGTTCGCGCGCGTCGTGTCGATCGTGTTGCCGGCGTCGGAGACGCGGATCTGGATGCGGCCCGGCTGGCGGTCGATCGCGACGTGGTAGACCCCGTTCGGGTTCCCGGCGTAGATCGACGCCTCCATGACGTAGGCGAGCTCCTGGACCGCGATCTTGACCGCCTCGAGGTTGTTGCCGTTGAAGGCCGTCGCGCAGACCGAGGACACGAGGTGGAGGAGACCCTGCCCGCACTCGGCGCTCGCCGTGAGCGAGAGGGTGATCGGCGCGGGCTTGTCGGAGCGGTTGAACCACGCGCTGCCGTCGGGCTTGACCGAGGCCGTCGCGTAGCAGCGCGGGCACTTCCAGTTGCCGGCGTCGCGGAACTCGACCTGGACGCCGCACTGCTGGCACTGGCTCACGATCGGGAAGCTCGCGCGCGGACCGGCCGGCGCGGCGGCGCGGGGTGGCGCCGCGGGCGGCGGCAGCGGCTGGCGCGTCGACGACGACGCCGCGAGCGCCGGCTGGGGCTGCGGCTTCGGGACGGTGGGGTTGGGCCCCGAGGAGCCCGGAGCGCGCGGAGCCTGCTTGGTCGCCGGCGGCGGCGACGCCTTCGCCTCGGGCGCTCCCTGCTTCTGGTCGAGCGCGGCGAGCGCGGCCGCGAGGTCGGTGCAGATGTCGAAGAAGGCGTTGAGCCCGAGCATCTCGATGACGATCTTGACCTTGGCCGGCACCTTGATGAGCGCCATGCCGCCGCCCGAGCTCTTGAAGGAGTCGGCGTACTTGACGAGCGAGCCGAGGCCGGTCGAGTTGACGTACTTGATCTTCGACATGTCGAGGATCAGCCGTCGCACTCCCTCCTTCTTCATTTGCTCGAGGAGGGTCTGGAAGTCCGGCACCGTGTTGCCGTCGATCGCTCCGGAGAGCTCGACGAGCCTCGCGGTGTCGTCTCCGTCGACCGGTTGAATCTTCCATTCGAGACCGGGCATGTCGGTGGACCCCCCCTAGGGCAACTGCTTCGCGTGGGAGCTTAGCAGCGCCCGATTCCGGCGGTCAAGTTCAGCGGATCGCTTGAACCGCTCCGGCGGTTCTGCTACGTAAGAATCGCCTCGTCGCGGCGGGTCACGCGTCACTTTCGCGTGTCCGAAGAGGTCAGCGGGAGCGGAGATGGCCTGGTGGCCGTTCGGTAAGAAGAAGGCGGGCGAGAGTGGGGACGGCGGGCCCGCCGTTCCGGCCGGCGACAACGAGATCGCCCCGACGGCGGCGGCCGAGCCCAACCTCGACCAGCCGGCGCCCACGATCCTCATCCCGCCCGAGTTCGCGCAACAGGCGCAGAACCAGGCGCCTGGCCTGCCCGGCGAGGACATGCCGACGCTCCCCGCCGGCACGGATCCGTTCGCTCAGGATCCGTTCGCCGCCCCGGCGGCGCCGCAGCAGGACTTCACGCGGACCATGGAGGACCCCGACTCCCCCAGGGTCCAGAAGAAGCGCCCGGCCGCGCCCGCGCCGGCTCCGGCGGCTCCCGCCGAGAACTGGGGACAGGCCGACGACCCCTTCGCCGCGCCGCAGTTCCGCGACATGTCGAAGACGGTCGGCGACGAGGGTGCGCCCGTGGCGCCCCCGAGCGACCTCACCTTCACGTCGCCGCCCCCCGGCATGCCGGACGTCTTCGCCTCGGCCGAGCCGGGGCTCCACGAGGCCACGCTCAAGATGCCGCCCCGCGCGATGCCGCCGCGGGGGGGCTCGCCTCAGCCCGCCGCCTTCCCGCCTCCGGCCCCGCCGCCTCCCCCGCCGTCCCCGCCCCCGTCCCCCCCGAGCGAGGAGACTCCGATGCTGGCCAAGACCGCCGCCCTCTCGCCCGAGAAACGACGCCTGGGGCGAGCGCTCCTCGCGGGAGGGCCGATCACCGTCGAGCGGCTCACGGAGGAGCTCGAGAAGTCCGGCAAGGGCCAATCCGTCCTCGGCAAGGCGCTCCTCAAGGCGAACTTCCCGCACGAGGACGAGCTCCTCGCCGCTCTCGTGGCGGCGATCCGGATCCCCAAGATCAACGTCAGGAACACCAAGATCCCGCTCGAGACGATCCGGATCCTCCCCGCCGACGTGGCGAAGCGCTGGAAGGTCCTCCCGATCGAGAAGATCGGCGACATCCTCGTCGTCGTGTCGCCGGGCGTCGGCGAGGAGGAGGCGCTCGCCTCGGTGAGGCGCGCGACGGGCTGCTCCGTCTTCCCGTTCCAGTGCGACGCCGAGGGGTTCGACGAAGTCCTGGGCGGCTACTACGACCGCCTCGCCTCGAGCGGGATCGCGCAGGCCGTTCCCGTGGCCGACGCCATGGCGGCGCCCGTTCCGGGTCCGACCGCGCGGCCCACGCAGGGAGCGCTCGCCGCCCTCCCGGCCGATGACGGCTCCGACGAGTGGGAGCGCGTCTACGCCGCTCCGGGTCCCGTGCCGGCGGAGGAAGTCCTCCTCTGACGCGTCCGGGGCTCCGGCTCTTCCTGACGAGCGCGCTCGTCCTCTTCACCGAGCTCCTCCTCATCCGGTGGGTCCCGGCGCGCGTCGTCTTCGTGGGGTTCTTCTCGAACTTCCTCCTCATGGCCTCGTTCGTGGGCGCGGGGATCGGGATCGTGGTCGGGCGGAGCGGGAAGCTCCCCGGCGCCGCCTTCGGCTTCCTGCTCCTCGCCTCGGTCCTCGTCGTCGCGCGCGCCGGGCTCGACCTCAAGCCCGCCGCCGAGGACGAGATCTTCTTCACGATCGAGCCCGCCGGGCTCGGGACCTGGCTCGTCATCCCTCTCCTCGTCCTCCTCGCCATGCTCGTCATGGCCGCCGCGGCGCTCCCGCTCGGTCCCCTGCTCCGCGCGCTGCCGCCGCTCCAGGCGTACGCGATCGACGTCGCGGGATCGCTCGCGGGGACGGGCCTCTTCTTCCTCCTCTCCTGGCTCTGGCAGCCTCCCGCCGTCTGGTTCCTCGTCCTCGCGGCGCTCCGGCTCCTCGTCGCGCTCCCCGCGAAGAAGATCGGCTGGATCCTCGAGGCGGTGGCCCTCGCCGGCGCCGTCGCGCTCGCGTGGACTCCCGACCGCCGCGGCCTCGAGAAGGCCGAGGAGACGTGGTCTCCCTACTACCGCGTGACCGTCTACCCGACCATGCCCGGGTTCCACGCGATCAACGTGAACGGGGTCCCCCACCAGCTCTTCGGTCCGACCGAACAGCTCCTCGCGCGGACGAACCCCTACGACATGGTCTATCGCTGGGCTCCCGGGCGGAAGTTCGAGCGCGTCCTCATCGTGGGCGCCGGAAACGGGCTCGACGTGGCCGTCCACCTGAGCAAGGGAGCCGGCCACGTGGACGCGGTCGAGATCGACCCGCTCATCGCATCGATCGGCAAGGCGCTCCACCCCGACAAACCCTACGCGAACGAGAAGGTCTCGCTCGTCATCGACGACGGCCGGAGCTTCCTCCGGCGCGCCGGGGACCGCCGCTGGGACCTCGTCGTCTTCGCGGCCCCGGACTCGCTCGCCCTCGTCTCGCAGGCGGCGAGCCTGCGCGTCGAGTCCTTCCTGTTCACGCGCGAGTGCTTCGAGAGCGTCCGCGACCACCTCGCTCCCGGCGGGATCTTCGTCCTCTCGAACGTCTACTGGAAGCCGTGGCTCGTGCAGCGGCTCGCCCGCACGCTCGAGGAGGTCTTCGGCGCACCGCCCGTCGCGTACGGGGCCTCGAACGAGAGGCTCCTGACCGTGCTCGCGGCGGGTCCCGGGCTCTCGGGGCCCCTGCCGCCGGGGGCAGGCCGCATAAGGACCGACGACGCCCCCGCCCCCGCGACCGACGACTGGCCCTTCCCCTACCTCCGCGGGCGCGGCCTGCCCGTCCATTACCTCCTCGCCCTCGGGGGCTACCTCGCGATCGCGACCCTCCTCGTCCTCGGCGCGGCACGGACGACCGGGCTCCCGCTCTCGGGGTTCAGCCCGCACTTCTTCGCGCTCGGGGTCGCCTTCCTCCTCCTCGAGACGCGGAGCCTCGTCACGTTCGGGCTCCTCTTCGGGACGACCTGGACGGTGAACGCCCTCGCGATCGCCGCGATCCTCCTGAGCGTCCTCCTCGCGATCGCCGTGCAGTCGCTCCTGAGACCGCCCCGCCTCCCGCTCTACCTCGCCCTCTTCGCCGCGCTCGCGGCGAGCGCGCTCCTCCGCCCCGACGAGCTCCTCTCCCTCCCACCCGCCGCGCGGTGGACGGCGGCCGCCCTCGTCGCGTTCGCGCCGGTCTTCTTCGCGAACCTCGTCTTCACGCGCTCGTTCGCGGACGCGCGCATGGCCGACATGGCGTTCGCGTCGAACCTCCTCGGGGCGGCGCTCGGAGGCGCCCTCGAGTACCTCTCCCTCGCGATCGGCTACCGGGCGCTCGTCCCCGTCGTCGCCCTGGCCTACGCGCTCGCGCTCCTGTTCGCGACCCGGGCACGCTTCCTCGCCGACCGCGAGGACGCCGCGACTCTTGTCGCATCCCCGGACACGCTGTAGGATCCGCGCCCGCGAACCGAGAGGAAGACCATGACCGCGAAGCGCATCGCGTTCCAGGAGGACTGCCGGGAGGCCATCCGGCGGGGCGTCGCCAAGCTCGCCCGGGCCGTGAAGGTCACGCTGGGCCCGCGCGGGCGCAACGTCATCATCGAGCGGGGATTCGGCTCTCCGCTCATCACGAAGGACGGCGTCACGGTCGCCAAGGAGATCGAGCTCCCGGACGCCTGGGAGAACATGGGCGCCCAGCTCGTGAAGGAGGTCGCCTCCAAGACCTCCGACAACGCGGGCGACGGCACGACGACGGCGACCGTCCTCGCCGAGGCGATCTTCGACGAGGGACTGAGGAACGTCCAGGCCGGCGTCCACCCCCTCCACATGAAGCGCGGCATGGACAAGGCCGTCGCCTCCGCGATCGCCGAGCTCAAGAAGATGTCGAAGCCCGTCTCCGGCCACGCCCAGGTGGCTCAGGTCGGCACGATCGCGGCGAACGACGACAAGGAGATCGGCGAGATCCTCGCCAAGGCCCTCGACAAGGTCGGCAAGGACGGCGTCATCACGGTGGACGAGAGCCAGTCGCTCGAGACGAGCGTCGAGCTCGTCGAGGGCATGCAGTTCGACAAGGGCTGGCTCTCGCCCTACTTCGTGACCGACCCGGGCGCCGCGACGGCGACCCTCGAGGACGCGTTCATCCTCCTCGTCGAGGGCAAGATCTCGAACGTCCAGGACTTCGTCCCGGCCCTCGAGATGGCGCTCCAGACCGGTAAGCCCCTCCTCGTCGTCGCCGAGGACGTGGAGGGCGAGGCCCTCACCGTCCTCGTCGTCAACAAGCTCCGGGGCTCCATGAAGGTCTGCGCCGTGAAGGCCCCCGGCTACGGCGACAAGAAGAAGGCCATGCTCCAGGACATAGCGATCCTGACGGGCGGGCGCGTCGTGTCGGACGAGATCGGCCTCAAGCTCGACCGCGTGACCTTGAAGGACCTCGGGCAGGCGAAGAAGGTCGTCATCAGGAAGGAGGAGACGACGATCGTCGAAGGCAAGGGCAAGGCAACCGACGTGAAGACGCGCGTCGCCGAGCTCAAGGCCGAGATCGCCGCCACGACCTCGACGTACGACAAGGACAAGCTGAACGAGCGGCTCTCCAAGCTCGCGGGCGGCGTCGCCAAGGTCATGCTCGGCGCGGCGACCGAGAGCGAGATGAAGGAGAAGAAGGCGCGGGTCGAGGACGCGATCCACGCCACGCGCGCGGCCGTCGAGGAGGGCGTCCTCCCGGGCGGCGGCGTCGGGCTCCTCCGCGCCTCGCGCGCCATAGGCACCCTCGCCGACAAGCTCCCCCACGACGAGAAGGTC
>Ga0209062_1006946_pt1 | contig 10066 bp, 7 predicted proteins | sample Coa_R2_2_FD_187158 | JGI IMG/M metagenome (GOLD analysis project Ga0209062, IMG submission 187158) | Surface soil microbial communities from Centralia Pennsylvania, which are recovering from an underground coalmine fire - Coalmine... | ecosystem: Environmental > Terrestrial > Soil > Unclassified ...
CTGTTGGCAACCTTTGTTGGTTGCTTAATCAATGTTCTCATGCTTGCACGTTTTGTCATAAGGTTTCAACAGCTCGTTACATATGAGACTGTTTAAACTTCAGGTCCCCTGATTGATTTGTAGGTATCAGTCAACCAAAAACTTTTGGAAAAGAACGTAATAATAAGGGTTCCAGCACTCGTGAACAAGAAGGCAAACAGCATTGGTTTAAGAGCGTTCACGTAGTGGCGGCAACAGCCTCGCCTTAAGGTCAGTGGTGGCATCGGCTGAAATGCTCATGAATAGGTTGTTTTGTGGAATGCCTCCATTTAGGTGAAATGTCCGTACGGCAAGGCTTCTAAAAAACTTGGTAGTGGTAAATATGTAGTGAAATCAGAATCTGAAAGTCTAATTCAGCAAGAACCGATGCTCAGAAAATCACTACTTCTATACCACTACCTGCGAAGCAGAGGTTACATTGGACACAGCCTCAGTGGAGTGCCCTGATGCCACTCTTGACTTGGCAACTATGGTTTGCAAGGTTTGCCTGTATTGACTCCCCCTTACCTTGGCAGTCGCCCCAAGATAAACTACCGCCAGGGCGTGGATAAACTACCGCCAGGGCGTGTGGCGCAAGCCTTTCCTGTCATTTGAGCCGCGATTGGCACTCCGGCTCAGCTACCGAAAACTCGTGGAAAATCCCCAGGCCGTTGCCAAGGACAACAGCAGCCACCGCGACCACGCTATCCTACAGTCAAAAAACGCGCACCGAAACCGAAAAAAACCGAGGAATCCCCTAAAGACTTGCAACTGGCTGCTGGTTAATTCGAGCCTTTTTGCCAACCTTAAGCCTTGACTCAGCCCCCCTAAGCCGCTAGGTAATTTTCTCCTCTCCTGCTCTTGTGCCGCACTTTCGTCAGAAGCCAAGTTAGTCCAAACTAGAGTTTTACCATGTAATATATGGAATGGCAGGATAATTTGTCTCGATCTGACTTCCTGCATATATTACACCGCTGAACTCATAGGACTTTTCCATGTATTACATGGGATCAAGACTATCAAATCCAGATTCTCTCCCAATTTTAGCTCCCTGTCAAAATAACTCTAGCTGAAAATACACGTATAAAACTTTTTGTCAAGACTATTTTTTACACATTTTAATGCGTTTGCCCTGCACGTCTCTGTTTTTACTGGCCTTAGAAAATGTTGAAAGGTGCACGTTAATATTTCTGGCATTTCATCTCAGAATTAAACTCTCATACTGACTAAGCTTTGATCCATCACCCAGCCTAACCAACAGGAGACAAATCAGAAAGTATCTAACACTGGATAATCTTTTTTCGGCAAATCCTTCAGCAGGAATTTGGCTATTCTCGGAAAATTCGTACTGAAAATACTAACTTGTTTATCTGATTTTATAGCTAGATGTTACTATATATCCGATATATTTTAAATCCTTTTTTCTTAACATTCAACACTTCTGTATGAATACATTTAACCGTCAGTTGTGGCAACGGCTTTTGATAATCGCTAAACCCTATTGGTTTTCTCAAGAAAAATGGGGTGCTAGAGGTCTACTAGCTATTTTAGTTTTATTGTTATTGATGGTTAACGGCATTAATGTGTTTATCAGCTTTGTTAGTCGAGACTTTATGACAGCGCTCTCAAGCAAGCAAGCTGACAAATTCTTTCACGTTTTTTTGGTCTATGCTGGCGTGCTGATCCTCGGTACTCCAATTGTTGTTTTCTACAGATACGTTCAACACAAGCTAGGTCTGTACTGGCGACGATGGCTCACTAATCATTTTTTAGAACTATATTTTAGGAACCGGGCTTTTTATCAAATAAATTCAAATTCTAGTATTGACAACCCCGACGAAAGAATATCTCAGGATGTCAATACTTTTACTACCAGTGCTTTGTCCTATCTATTAACTATTCTTGACTCATTTATCACTCTCATTTCTTTCATTGGGATTCTCTGGTCAATTTCTTCGAATCTTGCTATTATTAACGTAATATACTCCTTGTTTGGCACAATTATAACAGTTTGGTTTGGTAAAAGATTAATTGGGCTTAATTTTAACCAGCTAAGGCGAGAAGCAGATTTCCGTTATAAATTGGTGAATGTGCGCGATAATGCTGAAATGATTGCCTTTTTTGGTGGAGAAACTCAGGAATTATTCCAGATCAGGCAACGCTTCAATGAAGCATTGAAGAACTTTAATTTCCTCATCGGGTGGCAGCGTAATTTACGTTTTTTTACTACTGGTTATAATTATTTTATTGCCCTCATCCCATCGGTAGTTATTGCTCCACTTTACTTTGCTGGGAAAGTCGAGTTTGGTGTCGTTGGTCAAGCAGATCTGGCTTTCTCTCAAGTTTTAAGCGCTCTTTCCCTAATTGTAAGTGAGTTTCAAGGTCTAAGTGCTTTTATTGCTGAGATCAATCGCTTAAGTACCTTTGCACAAGCACTGGATAAACCAACATTAGCATTCCAATCTGGAGTTACTGTCATTGATACTAGAATCGATTCCTATTTAGCGCTTGAACATGTGACTCTGTTAACTCCTGACTATCGACGAACCTTAATTAGAGATCTCTCACTTACAGTTGAACCAGGAGCTAGACTGTTGATTAATGGACCTAGTGGCAGTGGCAAAAGTTCTCTAGTGCGAGCGCTCGCTGGATTGCGCAATGCAGGTACTGGCTTGATTATCCGACCTGAACTAGAGGAAATGCTGTTTCTGCCACAACGTCCATACATGATTTTAGGTTCATTACGTAGCCAATTGTTATATCCTAAAACCAGTAGTCAGATTCCAGAAGAAAAACTTTACTCGATATTGGAGCAAGTCAACCTTAAAGACTTGCCAGAACGGGTAGGTGGTTTAGATGTAGACGACTTAGACTGGGCTAATGTTCTTTCTTTAGGGGAACAACAACGCTTAGCTTTCGCTCGACTGTTACTAACACTTCCCCGCTACGCTATTTTAGATGAAGCCACCAGTGCTCTGGATCTTGAAAACGAGGCGTGGCTCTACCAACAAGTACAAGCAACACCCACAATTTTTATCAGCATCGCTCACCGCACTAGCCTGTTAAAGTATCACCAGCAGATCCTAGAATTAAAGGGAGATTCTTCTTGGGAACTCACTTCAGCAGAAAACTACAGCAAAATCAATATATTCACAGATGCTGAGTAAATTCTTTTTCTAAGCCGACTGAAAACAGTTTTTAGGTTAGCAATCAGCAAGCTGATTTGAACCTGTGGCGGGAAGTCAATCAAGAATGGTTTTGAGCGACTAAGTAAGTGGGCGTGAAAATTTACTGCTATGTAACAAAATATTAACCAGAAAAATCGGAGTTGAATTTTACACGTCGTGTACTTCTTCTAAAAATATGATGTCCGAGTCTTTCCATTTTGGTTTTCCCCCTCGACCGGGTGATTCCCAAAGGCTTTCTCAACCGAGATTCTTCCATTTACTTAAAACTTTTCTGACTGTTTTCTCGTTCCAATTAAAGTGCGCTGCTATTTTCTCTACATACCAGCCATGTGCATTTAGCCTGATTACTTCTGCTCTATCTTTGACTTTCTGTGGCACATCCTGTTTTCTAAGATTTAGCAAGGTTTGGTCTTGCTCTTGAGTCAAAAATACCCTTAAACGTGCGCCCATACACAAATCACCCTATAGATGCACTCTCCGTATTTATATATCTTAACATAGCTGACTTCTTTGATGCCCACTTACTTACAGGCTGGTTTCGCACACCTTCACGACCATCTCAAGAAATAGTCAAAGATGCTCTGGCGAGAGTGGGGATGTTAGAGTTGCGATCACGTCAGATTGGAGAACTATCAGGCGAACAACAACAGCGAGTCTTTTTAGCAAGAGCCTTAGCACAGCAAGCCGAATTATTATTTTTTGATGAGCCGTTTGTGGGAGTTGATAAAAAGACAGAAGCTATCATATTTGATGTATTTGAAGAACTCAAATCTCAAGGCAAGATTTTATTAGTAGTCACCCATGATTTGGGAACAACTTTGACAAAATGCGACCAGTTATTATTGTTGAATAAACAAATAATTGCTAATGGTTCTATGAAAGAAGTAATGACGGCAGATAATATTCAACGTTTACCATTACAATACTCAGCCGCTGTCAATTAACTGTATAATGCATTATGTCCCTACACAATTTTAACGGCGACCAAATCCTTGACCCCGTGAACCCTTTGACCAGATAATTAATTCGCCGTTCTTTCCCCCAGCAGCCAGTTGATACTCTTGTGAATGCCAAGATAGGCAAGAAAATCCACTATTCGCACCATTAAGAATCTGAGTCAGTCGTTTACCTTGATTCCATAAGCAAATCAAGCCATCAGCTCCCGCTGAAGCTAACAGATGAGATTTCGCTTGAAATTGGATTGATTCTACAACATCTTCATGCCTTGCTAGAACTCTAGCATCCCATTCCAAGTCCTGTTTTTCCCACACAACTATCCCTTCAACACTGGAAGCTGCTAACAAAGGAGCGCCTGATTTTGTGGGTGTATCTGACCATGCCAAATGACGAATTTTGCCAGGGAAGCCTCGCATCACCCAAGGGTCGGGGTTATTCCACTCCAAAAGGATGACTGTGCGATCCATGTTACCAGAGGCGATATATTTGCCATCGGGTGACCAAGATATCACCAAACTTGTTGATTCAACTGGTAATACACAGGGTTCTTCGTGCCAATTTTCCACCATCCAAATCTTGACTTCTTGATAACCCGCAACAGCTACACTTTCGCCATTGGGATGCCAAGTAATGTCTTGCACGGAGGAAGTATCAAAATTCAGGGTCGTTTCTATCTCGCCTGTATCTGCATTCCATACCTGCACATGGCGACCACTACTGAAGGCTAGTTGGTTTTTAGTGGGACTCCACGCCATCCGGTCTATCCAGGTGCGATTATTTCCTAAGGTGCTGACAAGTTCTGGCTCTTGTGACTGTAAACGCCAAATTTTAACCTGACCATTTTGTCCACCTGCGGCTAGAAATTGTCCGTTCTGAGAAAATACTAGGCAGTCTACAGATTGTCCGTCAGAAGGTTGTAGTAATTTGACTATTTGTTTCTCTGGACTAGAATACAAAGCAACCTCTCCAGCGGCAGAACTGGCTGCAAGAATTTTACCTTGCGGTGACCAAGCGATCGCAGTTATATAATCACAAAGAGTACCGCGCCAATGCAGGTCGAATTGAACTTTACTACTGATACCTAAACTAGACATGCTAGAAAATCCCTCCGTAGCTCGTTAGCATCAAGATTGCGACCAATGAACACCAGTTCGCTCTTACGCTGTTCATCGGGTTTCCAGGGACGGTCTGCTGTTCCAGTTAACAACATATGCACACCTTGGAACACAAAGCGGTTATCTTCCCCAGCAATATTGAGAATGCCTTTCATGCGGAAGATATCTACTCCTTGGGTTCGCAATAAAAATGCCAGCCAATCGTTCACCTGTTGCATATCCAATGCACCTTCTGCTACCAAAGCAACGGAAGACACGGTTTCATCATGTTCGTGTGCTTCTTCACTCAAGAAATTGGGATCAATCTCCAAGGCGCGGTTGAGGTCAAATGCTTTCACACCTAATAGTGCATCTATTTCTAATTCAGCATTACAGGTACGGTAGATTTTTCCCATCGCATTCATTAAGCGAATCCGCCTTTCCAACTCTTCTAGTTGTTCTGATGTCGCCAAGTCAGTTTTATTCAGCAAAATGACATCGGCGAAGGCAATTTGCTCTTGTGCTTCGCTTGTATCCCAGTGCTGCCAGATGTGCTTGGCATCTACCACTGTCACCACTGCATCTAAAGATAGATGGCTTTTCATATCTTCATCAATAAAAAAGGTCTGAATAACTGGAGCAGGGTCAGCCAATCCAGTGGTTTCAATTACTAGATGGTCAAACTTGTCTCGCCGCCGCATCAAGTTCCCGACGATACGAATCAAGTCGCCCCGCACCGTGCAGCAGATGCAACCGTTATTCATCTCAAAAATCTCTTCATCTGCATCGATAACTAGTTGGTTATCGATGCCCACTTCTCCAAATTCATTGACGATGACAGCAACTTTCTTGCCGTGTTCGTGGGTGAGGATACGATTGAGGAGTGTGGTTTTACCTGCTCCCAGATAGCCAGTCAAAACAGTTACCGGGACTGTGTTCAATGTTTTAGGATTTATCATCATCAGAAGAGAAGTCCTTTATTAAAATGAGAATCATTATCTAAATATCATATCGTCTTTCACAGGTACTTCCTTCTGCCCATTGGATGTAAGATTTTTTAATTTGTTACAAAAGAGCGATCGCTTATCCTAAAAGGATGGTTGCACTGTGCCAATATCTGGCAAGCCTTGGCAATATATACACCATCGCCTTCGCAATTGATTACACGCGAAATTTCGATTCTGTAACTCGGCGATGGCTTTGAAATCCCTTACTATTGCCGTAATAAACAGTCTTGAATTCCACCTGATTCGTACCAGGGTTGTAGAGAGTATAACTTGCTTGATCTGGTGTCCGTCCCAAATTCCCAACCCCAATTACTTGACGCGGTGTTACAGCGACAGTTTGAAGAGATGCTTGGTTATCAAGGGTAGTTAATGCACTCGTGATGGAACCAGTTTGCAACTGATACTGAAAAGTTAAACCAGAACGACCGCAGAACAAGTTATTTGCTTGCATCCTTGAAAGTCTATCAAGCATTTGAATTGGGGGAGTTGAGGGGGTTAGTTCATCGTCTACACCTACCGTTGAACCGTGGATTAATAAACAATCTAATTCAAAAAAACCAAAGTCGAGCGTTCGCAACCATTGTACTGTCTTGCGAGAAACACACTCCCACAACATTTGCACAGTATCACCTCCGTATTTTGCCATTAGTTCAGGAGCATCCCCAGTCTGCCCAAGACCATGCAAAATCAAACACTGTTCTTCCCACCATCCTTTACAAATTAAAGGTTCTAATTCTCCCCGACGTGGGTTTAGCACTCGTTCTACCAACTTCTCAGCTTCTGGTCTTGGCCCTACTAAGTCGCCCAAAATATATAAAGCTTCTATGCTATTACCCTGACGTTTAATATCTGCTATTACAGCTTCATAAGCTGCCAAGTTAGCTTCAATTCCACTTAAAATTGCCCATTTATTCATAGTTCTTTTTTTTCAACGCAGAGTAACGCAGAGTAACACAAAGGAAAGTGCGGAGGAAGAGGAGGAGGAGAGAGGGATTACCTTGTACAAACATGAGTTGGGTCATCTGCTCGTTCTGCATACTCCAACCCATGCGCTAAACGCCAAGCAAAGATTGCAGGTAAACCTTTCTCAATAATCGCTGCACAGGTTTTTTGGTAGTCGTAAGCTACTTCGCGTAGTTTAATTTCTTGGGTATTGGTGTCGTAAATTACATAAGTAGCATTCGGTCGTCCATGTCTGGGTTCTCCGACTGAACCCACATTCACAATTCGCTTGAGAGGAGATGTAAAACTAATTTCTTCCGCTTTGTCTCCTTTTCCAACACGAACTTGTAACTGTCCAGCATCAAGAGTTCGGGCGTAAGGCACATGGGTATGACCACAAAAAAGCACATCTGAATCTGTGGAAAGTACGCGCTCTAGTGCTACAAAAGGGTCTAGTTCAGGTAACAAATACTCATGGTTACTATGAGGACTACCGTGAACAAAAACTAAATTGCCCTCTTTCAGACTGTAGGGTAATTGGGCTAAAAATTCCCGATTTTCTGGGTGGATTTCTTTATTAGTCCACTCATGAGCCTGTATTCCTCTTTTTTCTGCCAATAACGAGGGATAGCTGCAATCGCAGGCGTTCAAACCTTCCACAATATCTTCATCCCAACACCCAGCGCAGGTGGGAATATCTAAAGAACGAATTTGAGCAACGACTGCATTGGGATGCGGCCCATATCCTACCAAATCGCCAACACAAAAGATTTTTTCGCATGAGTGCTGGTCGATATCTAGTAATACAGCATCTAAAGCTTCGTAATTGCCATGAATACATGAAATGACAGCTATTTTCACACTGGTTCCCCTTCTAATAAAATCTCTTTTACTTGTTGTTGGTATTGCAAAATCGCAGCGTCAGATAAACAGCAATCTGATAATGTTTGCCTTAAAGCCGCTTCATCCAAGTTTTTACCGACTACCTCCAAGCCACTGAAACGCTGAGGTCTACCTTCTAAGTAGCGTGGTAGGTCTAATTCCAGAAAGTCTGTTTGGGGAACGCCAGCGACAAAATCACAGTAAAGTGACCTACCATCGTTCACGTCAAAAATGCCTTTAGCGCGGGTGACAATACCGTAAGCACCGTGGGTGATTTCGTACCAAAATTCTTCCAGACTATTTTCGTCAATTACTTGACCGCTGCTTACCGCCCGCCATAAAGTTTCAGCATTACTGGCTTGGGTTGGTGCGCCGCGTACAATCTCGTTCGCCCAAGCGTGATATTCGGAGTCTTTGAGGTCGGATGGTAGAACTGCTACGGTACGGTAAGTCAGATTATCTAATAATTGTGCTACAGATCCCAACTCCAGATAAAATCCCCACTCAATGTAAACCGCATCTGAAGAGGGTATTTGGTTGAGAAATTGGACTTGTTGAATATCGCTAAAGACCTGTAAATCAGGAAATTCAGAAGCTATGCGGGTTTGGTCAACTGGAACAGTCCCAGTACCAGGGCTGTAATAAATTATTTTCTCAGCATCGGCGACATCTCGTATCTGTTGACAAACCCAGGTAGTTTTTCCAGCCCCAGACGAACCAGCAACGACAATAATATTTGGTACAGACATAAATATAATGATAATCATTTTTATATGATTTGAAATATAGTAGCAAGAAAATTGCTAACTTTACCAATGCCAGATAGTTGTACCATCTGGTTTATCGATGAGAGTTACTCCCACTGCTTGCAATTGGTCGCGTATCAGGTCTGAAGCAGCAAAATTGCGCCCTTTACGTGCATTCTGCCGTTGTTGAATTAAAGTTTCAATGTCTGCATTACTTAAACGTTCTTGTTTGGCATCAGTTTCATCTTTTGGTAATGCTTCTAGTCCTAAAACCTGTGCCAAGTGAACTAGGGTTTGCCACTGCTGCTTAATCGTTTCTGAAGAAGTATCAGGCTTCCCTTGATGAGTCAAAAGGTTTCCCTGACGACGTAATTCTTTTGCCAGTTCAAAAAGAACGGCTAATGCAGTGGGCGTGTTAAAGTCATCATCCATCGCCCTCTGAAAGCTTTCAACATAGGGATTAGGTATTAGTTTTTCCTCCCCTATTTCCAGTCCCCATTGCCCCTGATCCCCAGAGGGGGCCCCGAGTTCCCCAATCCCTAGTCCTTGACCGTACTGATAGCCAAAAAGCAAACCTTCTTTAAGGGTTTTCCAAGCATTTTCAGCAGAAGCGATCGCATCTTCTGTAAAATCTAAAGGCTTACGATAATGGGCTTGCAGGACAAATAAGCGGAGTGCATTAGGCTCAACACCTCGATCAAGTAACTGGCGAATCGTTGTAAAATTACCCAAAGACTTTGACATTTTTTCACTATTCACCGTTACCATACCATTGTGCATCCAGTAACGTGCTAGTGGCTTAAGAGTAATAACTTCTGATTGTGCAATTTCGTTTTCATGGTGGGGAAACACCAAATCGCCACCACCGCCATGAATATCAATCGTATCACCTAAGAGCGTACGCACCATTGCCGAACATTCAATATGCCACCCCGGCCGACCAACGCCCCACGGTGAATTCCACGCTGGTTCCCCTAGTTTAGCCGCTTTCCATAAAGCAAAATCAAACGGGTTCTGTTTGTTCTTACCCAATGAATCTTCTGAGTTTACCCTACCACTGGCTCCGGCTTGCATATCATCCAAAGAACGCCCGGACAGTTTGCCATACTCAGAGAAGTTTTGCACCTTGTAATAAACATCCCCATCAATAGCGTAAGCGTAGCCTTTTTTTTCTAGTTCCTGAATTAACTGGTGAATAGCTGAAATATTTTCCGTGACGCGGGGATAATCAG
>Ga0209062_1006947_pt1 | contig 10064 bp, 9 predicted proteins | sample Coa_R2_2_FD_187158 | JGI IMG/M metagenome (GOLD analysis project Ga0209062, IMG submission 187158) | Surface soil microbial communities from Centralia Pennsylvania, which are recovering from an underground coalmine fire - Coalmine... | ecosystem: Environmental > Terrestrial > Soil > Unclassified ...
GCGTTCGTTCCCTCGAAGCCATCGAGCGAGGCGAATTTCGCAAGCTGCCCGGCGGCATTTATAATACCAGCTACATCCGGCAATATGCGCGGGCGATCGATTACGACGAGAGTGCGATTCTGGCGGTTTATTACCGCGAGACGGCGCCGGTGAGCGTGCCCACGCCCGGCGGCAAGCGGCTGTTCAGCATGCTGCGCTCGTCGGATCAGTTGGCGTAGGTTCGCGCGCTCGGGCGGCGCGTGAAGTTGGCACAGAACTCTTGCAGGCGTTCCCTTCTCATCGGCTTCCCTTCTATCTGACGTTTGCCGCAGTCGTCGCGGTGCTGTTTGCGAATGCGGCGGCGAACGTGCTCGTCGGCGCAGCGCTCGCGGCGCTACTCTATCGTCACTTTCGGCACGGCGATCCATTGCGATTCCCGCCCGTGAAACTGCCGCTCGGGATTTTCTTCGCTCTCACAGTGCTCGCGGTCGCGTTCTCCGGGCATGCGCGCGAAGGCTGGCCGGGCATCCGCAAATTTTATCTGTGCCTGGTGCTGTTGCTGGTCGCGAGCACGTTTCGCACGGTACGGGACGTTTGGTCATTGGTGGCGGCTCTTGCGGCCGGGATGGCGGTGTCGGCGGCACTCAGCTTATGGCAGTTCCGCCGCAAATACGAAATGGCGGCCGCGCTGCACGAAAGCTTCCGGGAATACTACACGCCACAGCGCATCACGGGGTTCACCAGCCATTGGATGACGCTTTCGGGCGAGGAGATGATCGTGCTGCTGCTGATTACCGCGCTGCTCTACTTCGCGGCGCGCCGGCGCGGCACGGGGTGGATCGGCGCTGCGGCCGGCGTGATCGCGCTCTCGCTGGTGCTGGGCTGGACGCGGTCGATGTGGATGGGCGCGGCCCTGGGCCTGGTCTACCTGACCTGGCTGTGGCGGCCACGCTACCTGCTACTGCTGCCGGTCGCGGCGGCGGCGCTGCTGTGGGCGAATCCAGCGGGCGTCGGGGACCGGATACGATCGATCGAGCGGCCGGCGGGCGACCTGGATTCCAACCGGTTCCGCGTAGTGGCGCGGCGTGCCGGATGGGAGATGATCCAGGCGCATCCGTGGCTGGGGCTGGGGCCGGAGCAGGTGCGGGAACAGTTCAAAGCTTACATCCCGGCCGATGAGCCGCGGCCGCTGCCGACGGGCGCTTACATCCATCTGCACAACGTATATCTGCAATATGCGGCCGAGCGCGGTCTTCCGGCGCTGGCGGCGTTTCTGTGGTGGTTGGGGAAGATGCTGACGGATTTTATGCGCGCGGCGCGGCGCACGGCTCGCAAGGATGGCGACCGGCGCTTTGTGTTGCACGGCGCGATCGCGGTGATGATCGCGGTCATGGCCGCGGGTTGGTATGAGCACAACCTGGGGGATGGGGAGATCCTGACGCTGTTTTGCGCGGTTTGCGGTGCGGGTTATGTGGCGGTGTGGGGAATGGACGGCAGAGAACGAGATGGTACGTAGCTATTGCCCGACTTCAAGCCGCAGCAATACCGTGACGTCCACATCGATCGTGCCAATTTCAATTGGAGTCGGTGGCGCCGCACCCGCCACGAGAGGCGCAGCGGTGGCCGTCTTGTGCATGCCGAACCCCTCCTCCGGCGTGACCTCTTCCGCCGACAGTACACCCACGACCTTCAGATGTAACCCCGAAGCGATTGCTTCCGCGTTGGTTCTGGCTTGTTCGGCAGCCTGCCGCAGCGCTTGAGCATGCACGGCGCCCCGGTTCTTCAACTCATACCGCAGACCCTGGATCACGTTCGCTCCCGATGCTGTGGCCGCGTCGATCACCTTGCTGACCTGGCTCAGGTCATCGAGGGTAACCTCGACTACGTTGGTCGCGGTATAGCCCACAATCTGCGGCTGCGCGCCCGGCTTCGGATATTGATAATTGGGCCGGATCGAATACGTGGTCGTCCTCAGTTTGCGGTTCGCACCGAGCAAGCGGGTTAACTCGTCCATGCAGGCTTCCGTCTGCTTTGCGTTTTGCGCGCCGGCGGCGGGCGCGGTGGGCCCCTGAGAGATGACACCGATGTCGATTACGGCGCGGTCGGGTTTGGTGGAGATGGTGGCCTCACCCGTAGCCTGGACATAAGGCTTGTCCGGCCGCGGCGTCGTTTCGATGGATAGCCGCTGTGCCGGAAGCGGAGCGCGCGACACCAGCGTCAGGAGGCCGATTGCCAGAAATCGGTTATTCACCCTTATAGGATAGCGGTGAGTTCAGATCTTAAGAGGCCCGCTTCCGGGCCTCTACCCAGGCAGGAAACACTTCCGGGTTCTCCAGCCACACCAGCATCCACTGGGCCATCTCTTCCTTCTCCGCGCGCTTTTCGGCCGGGAAGCGGGGGTTGCGTGCGAGAAACTTCGCGCGGTCTTTCGCGGCGATCACCTGGCGGCGGCAGTAGCGGGCACGGTCGCGGTTACCGGCGGCGGTTGCTGCGGCGTAGACGGCCAGCAACTCGCGCAGGGATTGCTCCAGCTCCTCGAACGTGTGCTGGCGGACACCGGCATAGGGCTGGTCGAACGGGAGGCCCGTCTCGCGCAACAGCTCGCGCAGGTAGCTCTCGGAAACCGGCGCGAGGCGCTGGAGCAAGTCCTGCCACACGGCTTCAGTAATGGCGGCAGGCTTGGCTTCCTCCAAGTAATCGCGCAAGCGGCGTTTGATCGACTTACCGCCGGGCGCCATTTCGGTATCTGGATACGGCGGCGTTCTGCGCCTCGATGGTGCGGGAAAATTCGTGTCCCCCGGAGCCATCGGGGCGCAGCACGAAGTAGAGTGCCTCCGAATCGGCGGGGTGCAGTGCGGCCTCGATCGCGGCCAGACCGGGATTGGCAATCGGACCGGGCGGGAGTCCGGGGTGGCGGTAGGTGTTATACGGGCTGTCGCTCTCGAGATCGGAGCGGTAGATGGTCCCGCGATAACGGCCGTCCAGCAGGGCGGCGTAGATGGTGGTAGGGTCGCAATCGAGCTTCATGCCGATGCGCAGGCGGTTGGCGTAAACCGCGGCCACCTGCGCGCGCTCCGATTTCAGCTTGCTCTCGCGTTCCACCAGTGAGGCGAGCGTCACGGTGCGATGGACGTCGGCCGTGGTCTTGAGGCCTGCCCAAACCTCGCGGAACTTGCCGGTCATGATGCGGCAGAGCTTCTCCGGCGTGGTGTGGCGGCTCAGGTGGTAGGTGTCCGGGAACAGATAGCCTTCGAGCGAGGGCGCCTGCGGATCGAGATCGCGAATCATGGCTGGATTGCGCGCGGCGGCGAGGAACTGGCCGGCGGGAAACAAGCCAATCTGTTCGACAGCGGCGGCGATATCGAACATGTTCTTGCCCTCCGGCACAGCCAGCAGGTAATAGAAAACGTCGCCGCGGGCGATCCGGTCGTAGACCTCAATGGGAGATGCGGGCCTGGTGAAGCGGTACTCCCCCGCCTGCAACACCCGGCCGTGCGCGACGATTCGGGCCAGCAGGAAATCCATGCGGCTCGGCACCACACCCGCGTGCGCGAGGAGCCCGGCAATTTCGGAACTCGACGTGCCGCGAGGGATATCGACGAACTGCGGGCTGTGGAAATTCTGGTACGGCGTGAAGACACGGAAGAAGAGCGCGCCCGCGCCGGCGGCGAGCAGCAGCAGGAGACCGAAAAACAGCCGGCGCATCGTTTTCATAAGGAATCGAGGTAGCTCTGCAGCAGAATGACCGCGGAGAGGCGATCGACCGCCGCCGCGCGTTTTTCGATGCTCATGCCGCTTTGCCGCAGCACACGACCCGCCTCTACCGAAGTCAAGCGCTCATCCCAGAGGCGCACCGGAACGCCGAGCCGGGTTTCGATATCGGAGGCGAACTCCCGGACCCAGCCCGATTGCCGCCCTTCCCCGCCCCGCATGTTGATCGGATTACCGAGCAGGACCAGGCCCACCTCGCGCTCGCGGATGATCGATCCCAGGGCGTCGAGATCGGCGCGCTTGTTCGTCCGGACGAGATTGGGCAAGCCTTGGGCAGTGATTCGCAGAGGATCGCTGATGGCCATTCCGATTCGCTTCTTGCCGAGATCGAGGGCCAGGATGCGGGGGCTTGCGGGGCTCAAGTCGCTTTTATTATAGCGGCAGCGGGCCCTCGCTGGCCGTTGCCGGACGGGCGATGTGCTACAGTCGAAGGCAAGAGTGGGGGGTTGCGTCGTGGCGTTGATGACGACCAAGATCGCGGAGCGCGGCTCGGGCGAAGCCACGGGCAAAGGCCGGCAACTGGCGCTCGCGGTGATCGCCCTGGGGGTCGCTATCGCCATCCTCTACTTCGGGCGGATGGTGTTCATCACCGCGATCACGGCCACGGTGATCGCATTCATTCTGGAGCCTTTCGTCGCGCTGCTGATGCGCATCCGGCTGCCGCGCAGCCTGGCCAGCTTCGTGGTGTGCAGCATCGCGCTGCTCTGCCTGTACGTGATCGGGATGGGGGCGTATTCGCAGCTCGCCTCGATCTACGCCGACCTGCCGAAGTACGGGGAACGCATCGGCGACATTGTGGATACCGTGCGGCAGCGCGTGCAGGCGACGGAAGAGGAGACGCTTCGGATGATCGTGCCGGCCCGGCAACGGCAGGAGGAAGAGCAACGGCGGCGCGAGCAGCAGCAGGCGCTCAGCAAGCGCAGCCGGCGATCGGCCGCGCCGCCTCCGGTCATCCCGCTACCCGGCACGGCCGCGGCGATCCCGGAAGTGCGCATCCACGAAGAGCCGACGCCCATCGGCGATTACATCGCCGCCCGGCTCACCGGGCTGTACCAGGTACTGCTGATGATTTCCTTCGTCCCGTTCCTGGTTTACTTCATGCTGAGCTGGCGGGACCACATCCACCGCAGTTTCCTGCAATTGTTTCATGGCGAGGACCGGCTGGTGGCGGCGCGCAGCCTGCAAGGCATCGGGGAGATGGTGCGCGCTTTCGTGGTCGGCAATTTTCTGCTCGGGCTGCTGCTGGCCGTAATGAGCTCGGCCATTTTCTGGGCATTGCGGCTGCCGTATCCGATGCTGATCGGTCCGGTGAGCGGCTTCCTCAGCCTGGTGCCGTACGTCGGCCTGCCGCTCGCGATGATCCCACCGCTGTTCGCGGCGCTGACAGTGAACCAGTTTCCGATCTATCTTCTCGCGATGGGCAGCGTGGGCCTGCTGCACCTGATCGCGCTGAACCTGCTGTACCCGAAAATCGTGGGTTCCCGCGTGCACCTCAACCCGCTGGTAGTCACGTTCTCCCTGATGCTCTGGGGCTTTCTGTGGGACGCCCCCGGCCTGCTGCTCGCCATCCCCCTGACCGCCGCGATGAAAGCGGTCTGCGATAACGTGAAGGGCCTGCGCGGGATCGGGAAGTTTCTCGGGGATTAGGAGTCGGGAGACAGGAGACAGGAGTCATCCAGCGGCCGGCAGTGGGAGGACTTCTCCTGACTCCTGAATTCTGAGTCCCTTCAGAATGTTATCCTCAGTTCTTCCGATGTCAGCCATTCCCGAATCGGCGCGGCTGTTCATGGCGGGGCTGCTCGAACGCGCGCGTAAACTGCAAAGGACCATCGTTTTTCCCGAGGGCAACGACCCGCGCGTGCGGGAGGCTGCGGCGCGGCTGGCGCGCGACGGCGTGGTGCGGCCGGTGCTGCTCGGCAAGCCAGGCCCGGCGATGGATGGCATCAGGTTCGCGGACCCGGAGACCTCGCCGCAGAGGGCAAAGTATGCCGCTATTTACCATGAGCGGCGCCGCGCCAAAGGCATCACCCAAATGGAAGCGGAGGCGATCGCGCGGAGACCGTTATATTTTGCATCCCTGATGGTGGCTGCCGGGGACGCGCACGGCAGCGTCGGCGGGGCGGCCAACAGCACCGCGGATACCGTGCGCGCGGCGCTTCACTGCGTCGGCACGGATCCGCGCGCACGCCTGGTTTCGAGCGTATTCGTGATGGCACTGCAGGACCGCTCGCAGGGGCACAACGGCCTGATGGCTTTCGCCGATTGCGCCGTCGTAATCGACCCCACGCCGGTGCAGCTCGCCGATATCGCGATCGCCACGGCGGAGAGCACGCGCACGCTGCTCCACACGGAGCCCGCCGTGGCGCTGCTCAGCTTCTCCACCAAGGGCAGCGGCAAGCACGCCCACGTGGATCGGGTGGTCGAGGCATTGCGCATCGTGCAGGCTCGCGCGCCGGAACTGAATGTGGACGGCGAGCTGCAGGCGGACGCCGCGATCTCGCCGATCGTTGCGGGGTCCAAAGCGCCGGGATCGCGCGTGGCGGGCCGCGCCAATACGCTCGTATTTCCGAACCTGGCCGCGGCCAACATTGGATACAAGCTTGTGGAGCGGCTTGGGGGAGCCATGGCGATCGGCCCGTTCCTGCAAGGTCTCGCCAAACCCGCCAACGATCTTTCGCGCGGCTGCTCGGCGGAGGACATTTACAACGTAGCTGTCGTGACGGCGCTGCAATCGGAGCGGCCGTAGCGGAACCGGAGATGGCGCTACCCTTCCGCCTGATCTACCACGAAGGCTACAACCTGGATCTCGGCGAGCACGTCTTCCCGGCACAGAAGTATCGCGGGCTCCGCGATCGCCTGCTGCGCACCGGCTTTGCGGCGGCAGAAGATTTCGTCGAACCGCAGCCGGCCACGGACCAAGACATTCTGCTGGTGCACAGCCCGGAATGGGTCCACAAACTGCGGAACGGAACACTTTCGGCCGGGGAAATCCTGATGCTCGAGATTCCCTACTCACGCCGGATGGTCGAGGCGTTCTGGCTGGCGGCCGGAGGGAGCATACTCGCCGCCCGCCTGGCGCTTTCGGATGGCGTGGCGTTCCACGCGGGCGGCGGATTCCACCATGCCTTCCCGGACCATGGCGAGGGCTTCTGCGCAATCAACGACATCGCCGTGGCAATCCGGCGGCTGCAACGCGATCAGTCGATCCGGCGGGCCATGGTGGTGGATTGCGACGTGCATCACGGCAATGGAACCGCCGCCATTTTCGCCGCCGATGATTCGGTATTCACGCTCTCGATCCACCAGCTTCACAATTATCCGAGCGTCAAGCCGCTCTCGGACCTCGACATCCACCTCCCGGACGGCACGGGCGACCAGGAATATCGATCCCGGCTCCGCAACGGATTGTCGGCGGCTTTCGCGATGTTTCAGCCGGACCTCATAATATATGTCGCGGGCGCGGACCCGTTTCGCGAGGATCGGCTCGGTGGCCTCGCACTCTCTTTCGAGGGATTGCGCGAGCGCGACCGGCTGGTGCTGGAATCCGCGCACTCCCGCCGTATTCCAGTTGCGATCGTTCTGGCCGGAGGATACGCGGTAAATGCGGAGGATACGGTCGGCATCCATGCCGCCACGGCTGAGGTGGCGAAAGCGGTATGCGGGGCGGGTAGTAGCTAGTCTTATCCGCTCAGGAGCTTGCCTGTCGGGACTGCGACGTTACTAGCCTGGTCCGTTCAACCCTCCGACGGTCGAGGCTGCCGGGGCTGCGTGCGCCACCCGCCCTAAAGATTTTCCATTTTTGGCCGGGATTCTGCACTCCGGTAAATCCCTTATCACTTTGCTAATCAGACATTGGTTAGAAGAGAGGCCCTCCACGACTGCCCGATGCGGAACTTTGCAGGACTTGCGGCAGGCGTCGAGAACGGCAACTGCGCGCGAATGAACAAATTCTCTCGAAATGTGCTCGCAGAACTCCCATTCAGCCATCAGATTAGGCCGGATCAGCCGCCTGTAGTACTTGACCCTCAAGGGACAGTGCTGTGAGAATACGACTAACTAAAAGAGCTTTGTGGCACGGGGAAACCAGGTGCGCGATGCATCAAAACACAGAAGGGGGAAGGGCACCGACGCCGCGGGAGTTGCAGGTTCTGAACTTGATCTGTGAAGGGCACTCGACCAAGCAAATCGCCGCGGAGTTGGGGATCAGCTTCAAGACAGCGGCTTGTCATCGCATGCGTCTGATGGATAAGGCCGGCGTCCACGATCCGATCAGCCTCTTCCGCTGGGCCCTACGTAATGGGTATGTATCGATCGAGGGTTTGCGGCCCTCGACTGTGGCGCAGCGCGGGGAGCGCGGGTAGCATCCACCAGCATCCTGGCAGGAACTGCGGGTTCCTCACGCCGATCGCTAAATAGTATCGCGTTACGCGGCAGCCAGCCCCGGGCGCACATGCCGGTCCCGCACGGCGACTCGCGGTTCCGGCGGCGTTCTGAGAACAACGTGCACTGGCGTCAAAGCCTCGGCATTCCTCGCTGGCGACACTGCCGCGTGGCGGTTGTGCAGGCATGCCAAAGGACGCCGCCGGCTTGACGCCATCGTCGGTCGCGTTCATGGCCGGCACGCGTTTTCGATCCTCAGAGTTGGACCGCCCCGCCCGTTCCGCGGGCGGAAGCGGTACCGAGGTGAGATAGCGCGATTCCTCTGCCGAATTTTCAGCTCTTTTATTTGCCTTTACTTACCCGTCATATTTGGTACCACAAGGTACTAAGCCAGCAGCCCGAATCGCTTACCAACACCGCCCGTTTTCCCTCCTAAGGTAAACATTGACGCGTTGAGCGCTCGAACGTATTATGTATCACAGAAAGCAGTGATGTTCATTAACCCACAGGAAATCGGACTTTTTCACAAATGACAAGGACACCGGCGCTCTGCGCGCTTTATTGCCTTACAATCCTTCCTGCCGCTGCTCAGATTCCAACGCATCCACCGCTCAAAAGGGATTTCGCCCAAGACTCGACGATCAGTGCCGCCGCTGCACAGATCCCGACACACACAATGCATGGGCCGAACAATGGCAATGGCATTGTGGTCTATGGCGCGTTGAGCCTGGAGCCTGGAGCTTTGCAGAGCGGCATCGCGTCGTGGCTCAATTCGCACTTCGACTGGACGATCGGCGGCGACATTCAGACCAACGCCGCTGTTCCGACGAAGACCTGGTGGCCGGACTATGTTGACTTCACTTACATCTACCCGTATCAAATGTGGGATCTGCAAGAGACCGCCGCGTCAAATGGCTTCGTGATGGAATCCATGCTGCTGCACGCAACGGCCGACATGCACGTCGACAGCAATGCCGGGGCGCAGTGGATCAATATGCAGCAATTTGACGCGTTCGAGCCTCGGGTAGGGGGAGTCCTGGCCAATGGCGTGTTCCTGTCCGATGGCACGTCTTACGTGGATGTGACCAACCAGAGCTGGTATGGCTCACCGATGACCACGGTTTCCAGCATGCTGTACGTCGGATACATGGAGCCATTCGATCAGATGAATTTCGTTGTCCACACGGGGCGAGTTGGCGGGTCTGTTTCGTATCAGTATTGGAGCGGATCGAACTGGCAGGCGCTTCCAATCAAGTCGGACAGCAGCGACGGGCTCGCCACGAGCGGACGGGTCTACTTCTATCCGCCGAGCCGCTGGAAGCAAACTTCCGTCAACGGATCAAAGCCGAAATTCTGGATCCGGGTCGTCGTGAGCAGCGCGTCCACACCGCCCGCTTATACGACAGTGACCGGGGATGACTGGTCCGTGGCTTCGCCCGGGAACAACCTTCGGGGCTGGAGCACGAGCTATAACACCCGCCGGATTAATATCGGCACGCGACTCGAATATGATCCCACTCCGCCGCCAAACGCCACGGCCAAATTCCGATACCAGGCCCGAATGAGCAACATCAATAACACGACTTTCGGGAACCCGTCAGATATTCAAAATAATGTTCGGACCTGGGGACAATACCTCTCTGATATGGCGGACGCCCGCATACTGCCTGGAACGGATGGAGTGATGTTCGACGACTATGGCGCTGAACCCAGCCGGGTGACCTCACCGGCGAATTTCCTGGCTTATACGGATTTTAATCAGGCAAGCACCTGGCTGGCCGAAGTCAATGCCACCTACGCCTCGGTTGTGGCCGGCTTACACGCGGAGCATGGAATGACGGTACCCGGGGTCAGCAGCTTTCAAGTGGGCACGAACGGTTATCTTGGCCCAGGCGACTGGGCTCTGTGTGAGGGCTGGTGGTGCCATGTCTCCA
>Ga0209062_1006948_pt1 | contig 10063 bp, 6 predicted proteins | sample Coa_R2_2_FD_187158 | JGI IMG/M metagenome (GOLD analysis project Ga0209062, IMG submission 187158) | Surface soil microbial communities from Centralia Pennsylvania, which are recovering from an underground coalmine fire - Coalmine... | ecosystem: Environmental > Terrestrial > Soil > Unclassified ...
CCCGCTCACCGCTACCCCGGAGATGCTCGCCTCTTAGCGGACGAGCGAACCGTGTATAGTAGGGCCATCCCTTGCGGGTGGCCTGCCAGCGGGCGGCCATCCCTTGCGGGTGGCCTGCCAGCGGGTGGCCTGCCAGCGGGCGGCCATCCCTTGCGGGTGGCCTGCCAGTCAAACAGCCGCTACAGGTGATACTGCGCGCGCACGTAGGTACCGAGGCCGACAGCGTCCAGGCGGTCCATGGGGGCGAGCATGGTGAGCTGGACGACGCCGGGGAGGCGACCGATCTCGACGCCACCGGTGATGGTGCAGCGGTTACGCACCTCAGCCTGGGTCATGCGCAGGACTTCTCCGGCGCGCTGGATGGCGTTGTCGGTGGCCTCGTTGATGGTGGGGCCGGTGCCGATGAACTGGACGGGTCCCATATTGCGCTGCAGGGAAACGTGGTAACGCTGCGCGAGCCGCTCTCCGGCCTCGATCTCCGCCTGCGTATAGGGGCGGGCGATGAAGGGCAGGTCTTCGGCAACGGGCAGCAGGATGGGGCCATCGAGGGCGAGACCCTTGATGATGTTGACGCGCACCGAGGCTTCGGCGGTAATGTCGGTGGTGTGCAGCGAAAGCTCGCCGTCGCCCTGGTTGGCGTGGCAGTCGCCGATGTAGATGCCGCCGCCCTCGATCTTGACGGGGCAGATGAGGACGGCGCCGGCCCGCACTTCGTTGGTGTCAAGGTGCGCGTCGGTTTTGGCGCGGTTGAGTTCCTCCAGCGTCATGCCATAGGGGTGATGCGCGCCGACGAGGAAGTTGCCGAAGTCGCCAGCGTTGTGCGAATCGGGCAGGTCGATGCTGGGCGTGGTGCCGATGTTACCGATGAAGGGACGCAGGCGAGCCAGCACGCCGGGGATGGTTCCCGGCTCAAAAAGCAGGATGGGATGCTGGCGCGCATTGGGTGGCAACGCGGCCACTTCGCGAGCGCGTAACGCGAAATCATGCGCGGCCCTGCCATCGACGGTGAGGCCAACCTGATCGTCGTGGTCGAAAACGATGGTGTAGCCCTCCTCGAAGCCAAAGGGAGCGACGACGGCGCCGCAGTTGGCGCAGCGAATGCTGTTCTCTCCTGTGCCTTCGACGCGGGTGGCAGGCCATGCCATGCCGCAGCCGGGGCATTTCTTGTCCACAAAAGGATCATCACCAAAGGCGGCGGCATTCGTAACCATCGTGCCGGAAGAAGTCGCCAGCGAAAGCACGCGCATAGATTCGATGGTGATAGCGATGGCATCGCCCACCTGCGCACCCGCGACGGCAACGGGCCGCGTCACTTCATGCCCGCCGCGAAAATCGGGCGTAATCATCGGCCCCCAGCAGCCGGGCGGCACCACACAACGAATGCGCCCGCCATCCTTAACGGTCGCGGCAAAGCCCAGACCGGGGCCAACCAGCCCGCCCGTATACTGATCTACAAAGACTTCATCCCTGACTTCGCTGTCCATGGTCTGCATCGAATTGTCTCCTTTCGCTCAGACAGGCGCCGCGCACCATGCCAGATGCATCCGCACCTGCCGAACAGGCTCAAATAACAGTTGCGCCGGGCCACTGCCCCTTATAAACAGGCCAGCGCCCACCGACAGACAAAACATCCTGTCTTCATCAACCAGGAAAGAGCTTACCACTACCTCTCAATAGATCAGGTTAAAGTACGCGACGAAATACAGGACAGGTATCCGCACATTCCGCATACACTGTACCGCAGAGCAGGTATAGCCGTCAATGCTCTCTATTTCAAATAGCGAAACCTTGCGTCTGGACGTGAACAGGCCCGGACGTCTCATGCCATGACAAACGATCGCCAATGGTGTCATGCCATAAAAAAGGCCCTTTGTCATGCGATGGCAAACCACCGCCAACGTCTCATGCGGAGCGGCAGCGAAGCATCTGATCTCACCCTACTTGATAGGTTACCCTGGATGCTTCGCTCTCGCTCCGCATGACACGTTAGCGGCCTCTTCCGATGCTTCGCTCTCGCTCCGCATGAGACGTTGGCGGCCTCTTCCGATGCTTCGCTGCCGCTCCGCATGACACGTTGGATCCCGACGCACTCTCAGGAGCGCGGGCCGACGGTGAAAAAACCTGTATTCGAATCACAGGTGTCTGTCGTGCTATTGCAAAAGTTGCCGTGCAGGTAGACGCTGTTCTGGACGGAGCCGTAGAAGACGAGCGGTTGCAGCCCCTGCCCCTGCTGCACGGAAAAGGAAAAATTGCCATGCTTATCCACCGTTCCACTGAGCGATCTGGTGGTGGACGGAGATGTTTTGAAGGTGACTGACCCGTTCAATATGCCACTGCCCTGCGTTTGCCGGATAAAAACGGTGATGAAGGTGGTCTGGTTCGTCGTTGAGTTGAACATTGAGCCGTTGTACGTGCCGGCAATATAGAGGCCCGGTGGGGGCGTTGGCGTCGGCGTCGCGGTTGGCACGCTCTTTGTCGCCTGTGCCTGCGCGGTAGCCGTTTGCGAGTGGGAGAGGGCCGCGAGATTGGCTTGTTGCTGGTCGCTGTAGAGGCGGGTGCCATAAATGGCGGCGGTAGCTACCAGCGCCAGCAGGACAATCACCCCGATAATGGCAAAGATTCTCGCGCCAGAGCGGGCCTTTTTCGGGGCAGGGGGCGGTGATACTGGCTGCACCGGCGGCGCGACTTGAGCCGACTTTGACAGGCCAACGCTCGCCATCTGCGCGCTGGCGACGGTCGGCGAATCGTGTTCCGTGAAATGGGCCGAGGGCTGCGAGAGGCGGCTCTGTGACGGCTCCAGCATCGTTGGCAGGGAACTTACCGGGTCTGAGGGTTGCGAGGCACGGTTCTGAGGCGTCTCCTGGGTTGGCAGCGCGCTTACCATATCCGGGGGCAAAGATGGTGTGCCTGCCTGGGCGGAAGAAGAAAAAACCGTTGGCATGGCGCTCAGCGAGGCGGAGCTATCTGTGCTGCCTTGCGGCGCGGACTGAAACAGCGCCTCTTCCAGCGCGGAGGCAAAGGCGGTGATGGAAGGATAGCGGTCTTCCGGCTTCTTGGACAGCGCGCGCAGCAGCACCTGATCGACGGCGGGCGAGAGCTGAGGATTGAGCTTGCTGGGCGGGCCTGCCGGGGCAGTGAAGTGCTGGTACATCAACTGCTCCATGCTGCCGACAAACGGAGGGCGACCGGTCAGCAGTTCATAGGCCATAACCGCCAGCGAATACTGATCGCTGGCCGCTGTTGGTTTGCTGCTCCAGTGTTCGGGCGCCATCGCCGTCGGGGTGCCGCGAATGGTCCGGCTGGAACTGGACGTGGTGGCGCTGCTGCGCGCCACGCCGAAGTCTGCCAGCAAAAGTGTTGGACGATTGGAATTCTTCTGATTGGTGCGCAGGAGAAAGTTTGAGGTCTTGACATCCAGGTGAATCATCTGGTGATCGTGCGCGTACTGAAGAGCGTCCGCGGCCTGCGTAATGAGATAGGCAACATCGCGCAGCGAGAGCGACGAAGACGCTGCCGGGTCTCGTTTCTGTCGCAGCCAGTCGGTCAGCGAGCCATCAGGGCAGAATGGCATGACCATATAGGTAATGCTGTTGCCTTCAAGCTTTTCTTCTCCAAAATCATAGAGGGGTAAGATATTGGAGTGTTCGAGCGCGGCAATGGCGCGAGCCTCGCGCTGGAAAAGGCGGGCGGCGTCTTTAGAAACGTCGCTGTCAGGATAGGGGTCAACTTCGGCGCGCAGCACTTTGATAGCCACCAGTCGATTGACCCGTGTATCATTCATCAAATAAACCTCACCCATGCCGCCGCTTCCGAGCAGGCGCACCCGGCGGTAGCGCCCATTTTGCAATTCCTCTACCGGCATTGTTTCCCTCACAGTCATTCAGAGAAGAAGGTCTTTTTCCCTCTGGTCATGCTCAATCTCATCCAAGTATAACATGATTATGGCAAGATGCAAAGTAGTTATACTCCCCTGTTTTTTAAGTGAAGAGAAAAAAACTTCATACTGTTTAAGATATAGGAAATGCGGAAGGAGTGTTTAAGCGGGGATGTTTTTTTCTTGTTGCTGCATAAGTTGCTGGATGCGTGGGTGCGATACTTAGAAATTCTCTGCTAAAATCTTGATATTGCTCGTATATTCATGATATAATTCGTATTATGAATGAGAAGAAAGCGTATCATAGTCCGCTGCGCGAGGAGCAGATGCGCAGGACGCGGGAGCAGATACTGGAAGGGTTGGTGCGAGCGATGGCGCGGGGATTGGCCGATCTCTCCATTCCAGAGGTGGCCCGCGAGGCTGGCGTTTCTGTACCAACGGTATATCGCTACTTCAAGACGAAGCGGGAGTTGATCGAGGCGCTGGGCGTCTACACCTTGCAGAAGATCGGAGCCGCCGGTCGACAGCCGCCGCAGAACGTGGAAGAGTTGATCGCAGGTATGCGTGAACTCGCGCGCAAGTACGAGGAACTGGATGAGACCCTGCGGGCGGCTGCCATGAGCGAGTTCGCCTACGAGGCGCGCAGGGCTGTGCTTCCAGCGCGGCTGAAGATGCTCGAGCAGGCGCTGACCCCGGTCACAGGAGCGTTGAGCGAGGAAGACCGGGTGCGGCTGCGCAATGTCATCCTGATTCTCACCTCAACGGCCTCCATTCGGGCCTTCAAGGACTACCTGGGCCTGTCCGGCAATGAAACGGCGGATAACATCGAATGGGCGATGCGCATCCTGTGTGAATGGGCCGCGAATCAGAAAACTGAGGATGAGTAGCCAGCAGGCCACGCAACAAAAGAAAGGCAGGACGAGATGGAATTTGTACGCAATCTGGCAGACGTGAGACGAGATGATGTCGCGCTGGCCGGGGGGAAAGCGGCGAACCTGGGGACGTTGATGCAGGCCGGGTTGCCCGTGCCGCCAGGATTCGTCCTGCTCACCGCCGCTTATCGCTGTTTCGTTGAGGCCAACGGGCTGGCGGCTGCGATCGTGCGGCTGGCGTCGGCAAAAGGATCTATGGCGCAGTTGGAGGAAGCTGCTGGCACTATCAGCGCGTTGTGTGAGCAGGGGGCGATACCGGATGAGATAAGGCAAGCAATTGCCGAGGCATATCGCGCAATGGGCGAGGGCGCGGTAGCGGTCAGGTCGTCGGCGACGGCGGAAGACCGGGTTGAGGCGAGTTTCGCGGGACAGCAGGAGACCTACCTGAACGTGCAGGGTGAGGAACAGCTACTGGCGGCGGTGAAACGTTGCTGGGCGAGTTTGTGGACGGCCCGCGCCCTGGCGTACCGCGGGCAGAAAGGCATGGCAGCGGAGAAGGTGAGCATAGCGGTGGTGGTGCAGCGCATGGTGCCTGCCGGGGTGTCCGGTATCCTGTTCACGGTGAATCCGGTGACGGGCGCACGGGATGAGATGCTGGTCAACGCTGTATGGGGACTGGGTGAAGCGGCAGTCGGCGGGCGCGTGAATCCAGACAGCGTGCGCGTAGAGAAGGCGGCGGGAAAAGTGATAGAGATGACTGTGAGCGATAAAGCGGTGATGACGGTTGCCACTGCTGAAGGAACGGAGGAGGTAGCAGTTGAGGATGAGCAACGGCGACAGCAGGCGCTTACAGCCGCGCAGGTTGCGGAACTGGCGCGGCTGGGGCGCGAGATCGAGCGGCTTTTTGATGGGCCACAGGATATCGAGTGGGCTATCGCCGGGGAACAGGTATGGATTCTGCAGGCACGCCCGGTGACGGCGCTAGCGCCGGAAGCGTTTTCGCTCGCGGAGAAGAGGCTGAGCGGTGATATTCCCTTGCCGCCGGGAGATGATGCATGGGATAGTGCAGATCAGCAGCCAGCGCAACCTTTCGACCTGTGGACGCGCACCAACGTGGGCGAGAATCTGCCGTTTCCGATTACGCCGCTCACCGCTACCGGCTTTCCCGCCCTCTTCCAGTTGGATAAGCAGCAACAGGAGGGAGCGCAGGGGCAGGCAGCAAAACGCTTCTACGGGCGTCTCTATATCAACGAGGGGCTGATCCTGCACAATATGGTAGAGACGTTTGGCATACCCCCTTCGTTTATCGGCATGATCTGGGGCAGCCATCGTAAGGGAAAGATGCAGGTGCCGGGGAAGTGGCAACCGCTACGCCTGCTGTTCGGCCTGCCGAAGTTACTGAGTCAGGGCTTCGGCGGCGCCAGTAAGGGGCCAAAGCTGACGCCGCGAGCGTTTTTCGCGCAGATTGATGAACAGGTCAACACGTTTTTGCAAAAAGACCTGAGCAAGCTCGATGACCGGGCGCTGTGGGCGGAGGGCCTGCCGCTCTGGAGCGAGCGCGGCGGGTCGGTCTTCGCGACGAATGTACGCATCAGCACACCGGCGGGTCTGACGCTCAGCCTGCTCGAGCGGGTTGTCAACTGGTGGACGAAGCGGAAAGACCTGGTGTCAGACCTGGTGACGGCGCTACCGGGTATCTACAGCGCGGAGGTCGGGCCGATGCTCTGGCAGATGGCGCAGACACTGCGCGAGCTTGATCTGGCCGCGCTGGTACTCGATACAAGCCCGCAGGAGGCGCTGGCAAAACTGCGCGCCATGCCGCAGGCGCGGCCATTTCATGAACAATTGCAGCGTTTCTTAGAGCGGCATGGGCATCGCTGCCCGAACGAGGTAGAATTTTTGAAGCCGCGCTGGCTGGAAGCCCCCGAACAGGTGATTGAACTGGTGGCAAACTACCTGAGAGCGGGAGAGGATGTCAACCCTATCGAGACAGAAGAGAGGCAGCGAGCGCGGCGCGAGGAGGCTGTCAGACAGATCGAAGCGAAGCTAGATCCGCTACGCCGGGGCATATTTCGCGCCCTGCTCAAGCGCACACAGCAGGCTCTACCGATACGCGATAACAGCCGCTACTTCACGACAAAGTTCCTCCTGCCAGCGCGCCTCGTCTTTGCCGAACTGGGGCGGCGCTGGGCCGAACGAGGCTGGCTGGCAGCACCCGACAATATCTTTTTTCTGACTGCGAAAGAGATTGAGGCCATCGTCGAGGCTGGCACACCGGCGGCAGTCAGCGAGGATGTGCAGGCGCTGGCGGCAAAACGACGGCAGGCATATGATTTCTGGTTTACGGTCATACCGGCTGATGTCATCGGGCCGGATGGAAGGCCAGTGATCGAGGAAGAGGAAGACGTGCAGGCGCTGGAAGGCATCCCGGTCAGCGGAGGGAAGGTACGCGGTCGGGCGCGTATTGTGCTGGACCCACGCGAGGCAGCGACGCTGCACGCCGACGAAATTCTGGTCACGCAGGCCACCGATCCCGGCTGGACTCCGGTCTTTCCACTGGTAAGCGGGCTGGTACTCGAAATTGGCGGCCAGATTTCGCATGGGGCGATTGTGGCGCGCGAGTACGGGCTGCCTGCGGTGGTGAATGTCATCGGGGCCACACGCGCTATCAAGGATGGACAGATGATTACCGTCGATGGGACAAACGGGCGCGTGTTGCTGGAAGCGCAGGCATAAGACTTGCAAGTCTGTGCGATACCTGTTATTCTTAATATATGAAAGTTACTGTGGACATAGCCAGAGATGTCTGTGTCCCGGAGCAGGATTTGTTAGGCTAAAATCGCGGTGGAAAGCGAGAAGATGAACTCATGGAAACTCCTCTTCAAAGCGCGCAGATGGCGGAGGTAGAACAGCCATCGCAGGCACTGGCAGAGCAAGAAGATGAATATGGTTTCGGTGGCGAACACCACATCCATATGCCGAACCCCAGTTTGTGGCCGCTTCTCACGGCCATCCCGATCGCGCTGGCTATCGCGGCGTTTCTGACGTGGACGACCGGCTCGGTACCCTGGCTGAGTTTTATTTTTGGCGTTCTCGTCCTGGTCGCCATTATTGGCTGGGCGCTACAGAACCCCTTTGCGGAACGCCACGCCCGCCGCAGAACGTCGCAGTTCGCCACAACCTATGCGGAAGTGGAGACGACGGGCGAGATCACCTATCCCGCCTACCAGACGCTGCAAGAGGCGCGCCGTATCGCCGACCAGATGGTGACGATCAGCAGCACGGAGTGGAGCGCGCACCCGGTCAACGTGGAAGTTGAGAAAGAGGGCGTCATCCTGGCGCTCTATGGCAAGGTCGAGCTGGAGGCACAACGCGAGGCTCTTGAGAAGGCACTGCTGCAACTGCCGGGCGTACTGGACGTTAGAAACTTCCTCGTCGCTGAAGACGCGCTGCTCAACGCCGTTGAGGCGAAGATCGCGAGCCTGCAGGAAGCGGGCAAACTCAACGGGGCGAAAGATCTGCGCGTTCAGGTCGAAAACTACATTGTGAACCTCTACGGTTACACGCCCACGCCTGAGATGAAATATATGCTGGAACGCGAGATCATCGCCATTCCCGGCGTGCGCGTCGTAGTGAACCATATCGGCCTGGATGAGAATGTCCCCGGTTATCTGGGCAAGACCAACAATAAAGTCGGGAAGTAAAGCAACTCCTTCCTTCAAATAAAGAGGAGGCTTGATATGCAGTATCAAGCTTCCTCTTTATTTTTGATGTAATGCCTCCTGAACGGCTCTGCAAGCTGGTCGGTGAACTCAGCGTAAAGCATTGTGCTTTGATCTTCTTTATGTTATAATGCTCTCACTTCCAGGGCGGTTGAAAATGAAAACGTCAATTGTAGATAGTGACCTGCGGCAATACATGGAATGAGGAACGTTGAAGCGTACCACTGTAAGTAGAGTGCAATAGCATCTGAGAAGGAGATTGGCCATGGACCCTCGCTTTAACCCCAACCAGCAGCCCTACCAGCCTTACAATCCTGATCCGTATCAACAGGGGCAGAATCCGTATCAGCAGGGGCAGGGTACGCCCCCTCCTCCTCCTTATGGCCCCACCAGTCCTGACCCGTATAATCCATACATGGCGCCTCCTACGGCTCCTGACCCCTATACTCCCTATCCGCCTCTACAGCAACAGCCACCACAGCAGCCGCCACAGATGCCACCGCAGGTGCCGCCGGGGCAGCCAGTATACAATCGCCCGCCTTCGCGCTCAAGGGGAAGGCTGCTGCTTATACTGCCGATTGTGCTGGTCGTGATCGTGATAGCCGCTCTGGCTATTTTTATCCCCTATCAGAATACCCAGAATGAGCATGCCACAGCCACCAGTACAGCACAGACGAAGGCCACCAACGTCGCCAGAGCGGCAACAGGCACGGCGAGCGCCAGCAATGCAACGGCCACTGCCGTCGCTCAGACGCAGGCGGCGCAGACGGCCACCGCCGTTGCTCTGAACCAGAATCCCTACCCCCCTCACACGGGGACGCTGTCCCTTTCTGATCCGCTGGCAGACAATAGCAAGGGCAACAACTGGCCGGATAGCGTGGACCAGAGTGGCAGCGGCTGCACATTCAAAGAGGGGGCCTATCACCTCATCCAGCCGGTCAAGGGATATATTCAGTCCTGCACGACGGGTACCTTCGGCAACCTGGCGGCGCAGGTCGATATGACCATTCTCAAAGGCGATTGTGGGGCGTTGATCTTCCGGCAGGGGGACTCGTACTATACCTTCAGCGTGTGCCAGAACGGAAGTTACTTCCTGGACATCTATGGCAAAGGTTCCAAGAACCTGGTAACCAGTTCCAGCACGGCCATCAAAACCGGCCTCAACCAGGTGAATGTGATCGCGGTGGTCGCCAACGGCAGTAGCATCACGCTCTATGTGAACGGCCACGATCTGAGCAGCCTGAACGATGGCACGCTCACATCCGGCGGCGTCGGCTTCGGGGCGAATGCATTCACCGGCGCGACCGAGGTAGCCTACACCAACGTAAAGGTGTGGACGCTGTAAAAACTGCCAGCAGAACAGAAGCCAGGGCAAACAGCTTAACATCAGAGGGGAACCTGCCTGCGCAGGCCCCACGCAAGAGCCGGGCCTGCGCAGGCAGGCCACCTCTTGCCGGTGGCCTGCCTGTCTTTTAACGCCTACGGACACCCTGGTTTTATGTCGTCTTTGCTCTCCCTATTTCACCGTTTGCGCAGGAAGGCGGGGATGTCGATGACATCGCCGATGGGGGCGTTGCGATTGCCGCGCGGCAGGC
>Ga0209062_1006951_pt1 | contig 10061 bp, 7 predicted proteins | sample Coa_R2_2_FD_187158 | JGI IMG/M metagenome (GOLD analysis project Ga0209062, IMG submission 187158) | Surface soil microbial communities from Centralia Pennsylvania, which are recovering from an underground coalmine fire - Coalmine... | ecosystem: Environmental > Terrestrial > Soil > Unclassified ...
AGCTAAGGCTGTTGGCAAGTGGGATGATTTCCAAGGATTTTTGGATGAATTGGATTCTCAACAACCAAAATCAACCGAAAACTCAACAACATCCCCACTCCTCACCCCCCATGCGCCCCTCCCTGTAGAAGCCGATACAAGACGTTCGGAAGCTGTTGCAGTGGATATTGAACGTCCAACACCACCATTTTGGGGAACAAAGTTGTTACAGCCTGGTGATATTCCCTTGGAGGAGATATTCTGGTATTTAGATCTACAAGCTTTAATTGCAGGACAATGGCAGTTCCGCAAGCCGAAGGATCAGTCGAAGGAGGAATATCAGGCTTTCTTGGATGAAAAGGTGTATCCGATTTTGGCTGAGTGGAAGCAGCGGGTGATTGAGGAGAATTTGTTGCAGCCGCAGGTGATTTATGGGTATTTTCCTTGTCAGGCTGAAGGGAATACTTTATATATATATGAAACGAACCGCCAAAGTGCACAGGAAATAGCTCAATTTGAGTTCCCGCGGCAAAGGTCGTTAAGACGCTTGTGTATTGCTGATTTCTTTGCGCCGAAGGAATCAGGGATCATTGATGTATTCCCAATGCAGGCGGTGACTGTTGGACATTTTGCTACTGAGTATGCCCAAAAGCTATTTGCCGATAATCAATACAAGGATTATCTGTATTTCCACGGTTTTGCGGTGCAGGTAGCGGAAGCACTCTCTGAGTGGACACATGCTCGCATTCGTCGCGAGTTGGGTTTTGCAGCTGAAGAACCAGATAATATCCGGGATATTTTGGCACAGCGCTATCGTGGTTCGCGTTACAGTTTTGGCTATCCGGCTTGTCCCAATATTCAGGATCAGTATAAGTTGCTGGAACTGTTGGAGAGCGATCGCATTAACTTATTCATGGATGAAAGTGAGCAGCTTTATCCAGAACAATCGACAACGGCGATCATTGCTTACCACCCAGTAGCTAAGTACTTTAGCGCTTAATTTCATTCTTTCCCCTCTCTTCATCAACGAAGAGAGGGCGATTCAGTTAAGCCACTAAAGAAGGATTATAGCTATATAGCCACTGCTCAAACTCGCGATCGCCTACTAGCGCCTTCTCCATCATGCCCCGTAAGTATATTTCACTATCATCTTTGTAGGCGCGCTTTGCCTGTACAGCATTGCGGATTTGGATGATTTGTGTACGAGGTTTCCGACTTTGTTCGTAACTAGCAAGTGCTGCTGTCAGACTAGGGGTATGGCAAAGGCATTGAGAAAGTTCCCACGCATCTTCAAACGCTGTATTTGCTCCTTGTCCTAATAGTGGCACCATCGGATGAGCAGCGTCTCCCAAAAGCGTTACCCTGCCTCGACTCCATTCCGATAACGGTGGTCTGTCACAGATTGGCCGTTCGACAATGTCCTCAGCATTGGTGGCTTCGATGATTGCTTGCACTGGTTCTGCCCAATCTGTAAACTTCTCTTGGACGCAAGACTTAACATCATCCGCACTCTGGTTCATAGGTTTGTCTGGCGACAAAGCCGCTGCACTCCACATTATGTATCCACCACCCAAATCAAAGAACCCAAAAATTTTGCCATCGGGTGCTGTCATTGACATAACTTCGTGAGGATGCAACATTTCGTGGCTGTACTGGAGAACAGCTCGCCAAGATATCCGTCCAGCATAGTCAGGCTTACCGTCACCAATCATCGTTTGTCTAACTGCCGAGTTTAACCCATCAGCCCCAATCAACAGTTCTGCCTCTACTTTCTTGCTCCCATCAAAGTAGACTTCAACACCTTTGTCATTTTGCTCAAAACCGATGCATCTATAATTGAGATGGATATTTTCAGTTGGTAATGCAGCAGCGAGGATCTCTTGCAAACATGACCATCGAATCTGCAACATTGGCTGACCATATTTCTCCATCAAGTTTACCGCTTGCTGTCCAATGATTTCACCAGTACTTTTTTTTAAGGTCAGCATTCGCGTCTGGCTACCTGCCTGTTTTAGTGACTCGACTATACCAGGAGCAATTGCTTCAAGACTATTTAAGCCGTTCGGTACAATACTCAGACCAGCGCCAACTGCACGTAAAAAACGAGCTTTTTCGTAAACTTGGGCGTCGATGCCTTTTCTATGAAGTGCGATCGCCACTGCTAAACCGCCTAATCCAGCACCAATAATAGCTACTTTTTTAATCATGATTAAAAGATTGATGCATAAATAGTCTAACTATCAAGATGAAAGCTAAAAATTAAAATCAAATAAAAAAAACTATTTTTATGTTTTACAAATTCTTTGTTACCAAATCCACAGACAGTTATTACCTCTTTTTAAAGGAATCTTTGAAAAATATCATCAACCCCCAGGTAGATGTATTGATAAATATATAGAGATAATGTAAACATTATATTCTTAATTATAACCTCATTTTTAAATATTGAAAAGCTTATTTTAAGACAAGTTTTTTCATAGGACAGTGTTATTTTGTTACTAGCCATCTTGTGGAATATTACTAGTCTTTTACACAAATGTTTGTTTAACACTAGATAAATATTATTCTCAGCCTTACGCAACAGGACATGTATGATTGACCATATTGGGATTAACGTTAGTAACTTTGAACGGAGCAAGAATTTTTATACAGCTGCATTATCTCCACTTGGATACAAATTAGTCAAAGAGTATGATGCTGCAGAAACTGGTTTTAAAAATGCCGCTGGTTTTGGCGTTGATGAAATAGCTGACTTTTGGATTGTTGATGAGCAAGTCAATAATCCACCAGTTCATGTTGCCTTCACAGCCGATTCCTCGGAGAAAGTCAAGACTTTCTACGAAGCAGCTCTTAGAATGGGTGGTAAAGATAATGGCATGCCAAGTGTGCGACGTCATTATTATTATCCCAACTACTATGGGGCATTAGTTTTAGATCCAGATGGTCACAATATTGAAGTCGTATGCTATGACAGTCCTATTTAAGTTGTAAAAATTCCAGGCTTCAGAATGGGAGCATCCCCTAAATGAAATAAGTAGTACGAGGTCTGGCTCGCGTGATATATTTAGCGAGCAAGATGTGAGTGCAAAGCACACACTTCGCGAACGCACTACAAAATAAATCTTGCTAAATCAGGATACGCCCTTCAGAAACCCGGTTTCTTGGAAAAATCGGTTTTCTCATTCCTCATGAATGATTTAAAATGGCTATTTTACTAATAAAAACAATATATTCATAAAACATGTAATATTAATTACAATCTTACAAAATACTGCTTTAAGCTATATCTTAAATACTAAAAAATGTAGAAAAAAATTTTAATAAAAAATGCTTGTAATCTGAGAGAATTTCTATATTCCTTCCGTTGAAATTAAATATTAATTCAACTCAATAGGGAAAGAAAATAGTCGCTTTGTGGACGTTTTATGTCCTTTTACCCTCAAATAAAGCAGTTTTTGCTTGGTCGCACTTTACCAACAAGTGCTCGTCACCACGAGCGTTTGAATAACGCCGTCGCCTTGACGGTACTTGCTGCCGATGCGCTCTCCTCAGTGGCTTATGCAACTGAGGAGATTCTCAAAGTTTTAGTGCTCGCAGGCAGTGCAGTTATCGGAGGCTCTATTTGGGTTGCTGTAGCGATCACATTGCTGCTGTTGATCATCACTCTTTCCTACCAACAAACAATCCGTGCTTATCCCAATGGTGGGGGAGCCTACATTGTTGCTCATGACAACTTAGGACTTTATCCTGGTTTGATTGCAGCCGCAGCACTGATGATTGACTATGTCTTGACGGTAACGGTTAGTATTGCCTCTGGCGTAGATAACCTGACCTCCATTCCCCTACTGCAGCCATTACGACATTTCTCTGTAGAACTGTGCTTGCTGTTTATTAGCTTAATCATGCTGGCAAATCTCAGGGGTGTCAGAGAATCAGGCAGGATTTTTATGATCCCCACCTATGCATTCATTGTCAGTGTTTTTCTGATGATTGGCGTAGGTTTCTTCAAACAGGTGACTGGACACATCGATACAAGTCTTCCGGTTATTCAGCCAACAGAACCACTAAGTGTCTTTCTGATATTGAGAGCATTTTCTCAAGGATGTACAGCATTGACAGGGGTTGAGGCAATCTCGAACGGTGTTCCAGCCTTTAAGCCTCCAGAATCAAAAAATGCGCGTCTGACGATGGTTTACATGGGTTTGATTCTTGGCATCATGTTTCTAGGAGTCACTTACTTCGCCAAGATTTACCATATAGTTCCTAACCCAAAAGAAACCGTAATTTCTCAGTTAGCTCACAATATTTTTGGCTATGGCTTGTTCTACAACTTTGTGCAAGTAGCAACGCTGTTAATTCTATTGTTAGCAGCAAACACAAGTTATGCAGACTTTCCTCGGCTTTCCTCTCTTTTGGCGCGTGATGGATTTGCACCTCGGCAATTAGCACTGTTAGGTGAGCGTTTAGTTTACTCCAACGGGATTATTTTGCTCAGCTTGTTTAGTGCAGCACTGATCATTGTCTTCAAAGGTAGTGTTGACAAGTTGATTTCCCTATTTGCTGTGGGTGTGTTTATGTCCTTCGCCCTCTCTCAAGCTGGGATGGTACGCCACTGGTTTAGAGAGCGTTCACCTGGTTGGCACTCCAGAGCTTTCATGAATGGGTTGGGAAGTATGATTACAGTAATTGTTCTGCTTGTGATTTTGCAAACAAAGTTTCTAGCAGGAGCATGGGTGGTTGTTGTTGCAATTCCTGTGATCGTGAGCTTATTTTTAGCGATTCATCGTCACTATCGCTATGTAGTAGAACGTCTTAGTCTGCAGGGAATACCGCCTAGAGATTATCTTCCTAGACCTAACCCAGCAGTAGTGACTCGTCCTGCGGTAGTGATTGTGGGCTACCTACACCGAGGAACAGTAGAAGCTTTAGACTATGCACGCACAATTGCTGATGAAATTGTTGCAGTTCATGTAGACATCGGCAATACAGATCGTGAAAAACTCCAAAAACAATGGCGACAACTAGAGCCTGACATTCCTTTGAAAATTATTGATTCACCGTATCGCGCTTTGATTGAACCAATTGTCAATTTTGTGTCTCAATTTGAAGAGCATCATCAAGATGTGTTTACAACAGTCATTATTCCTGCTTTTGTCCCACGTAATTGGTGGGCCAGTTTTTTGCACAATCAAACAGCACTGTTTTTAAAGACTGCTTTACGAGCGCAAAAAAGTCGAGTTGTCACTACTGTCAGGTATTACTTGTAACAACTTTTTTCTCAAACTAACTGTAGTCACTCGTGAACCTGGATTTCTTACCAAGATTTCACAAGACTGATAAAACCCCGATTGACCTTCAAATAAGGCGTTATCAGTCAGCCAAAAGTGTTTAGTATAGAAGTTGTCAGGAGTGAAATCACAAAACTTGGTAGAAATCCAGGTTGACATTCATTCTGGAATACGATCATGGCATTAGAATTTGCGACAAGTGAAGTTATCATTGGAGAACGACTAGAGCAATTTCTTCTAGCACTCTCCATATCTCTTGGCGTGGCAACACTACCACAAATTTTTAGTTGGTTTCGCCGTATCCCTTACACACTGCTACTAGTCATTGTGGGATTAGCGTTAGCATTCTTCAATGTGCGATTGGTGAGTCTTTCCCCTGAATTGATTCTTGTGATTTTCTTACCACCACTGCTGTTTGAAGCTGCTTGGAATTTGAAATGGTCAGATTTGCAGCGGGATTTGCTACCGATTTGTCTATATGCTGTGGTGGGGGTGGTAGTTTCTATCGCAGGAGTGGCGCTGGGTCTTCATCAATTTGCTGGACTAGAACCAAGCGTTGCTCTGTTGATTGGAGCGAGTTTGTCAGCAACCGATCCAGTTTCAGTCATAGCTTTGTTCAGGGAACTAGGAGCAGGCAAACGCCTAACAACGCTAGTGGAAGGAGAAAGTTTATTTAATGATGGCATGGCTGTTGTTGCTTTTGGGTTATTAGTAACCCTGCCTTTAGGCACTGCTAAATTAGAACTCCGATCTGCTTTACTAGACTTTCTTCAGATAGTCAGCATTGGTATCGGGATTGGAGGACTATTTGGGTTTGGCATCTCCTATCTGACGCAACGGTTCGATTTACCATTAGTAGAACAATCCCTCACCTTAGTTTCTGCATACAGCACTTACCTACTTACGGAAGATTTGGGCGGTTCTGGAGTGATTGCGGTAGTGACTACAGCTTTGATCTTAGGCAACTTTGGCTCCCGCATCGGCATGAACCCGCGTACACGCATCATTGTTACAGAATTTTGGGAGTTTCTGGCGTTTTTTGTCAACTCGATTGTTTTTCTATTGATTGGTGACCAAATTCGCTTTGCTGTCCTAGGAGATAACCTGAAAACTGTTGCAGTCGCGATCGCCGCTCTGATTATGGCACGGGCAGTATCGATTTATGGATTAAGTAGTCTCAGCAACTGGCTCGCTAAATCCGACATTCCTCTATCTGAACAAACTGTGCTGTCATGGGGCGGTTTGCGTGGGTCTGTCTCAATTGCCCTTGTTCTGAGTGTACCAGCTATACTCCCACATAGAGAGGAAGTGATTGCGACAGTATTCGGAGTCGTTTTATTTACACTAATAGTACAAGGTTTGACCATCCAGCCATTGTTAGAAAAACTACAGCTTTTAGGTTCGCAACAGCTCACTCAACAATACATGGAGGCAATTGCTCGTCAAGTTGCTCTCCAAAGAGCATTGGAATATTTAGAAACAACACAAAAGCGTCCAGAAATTCAGCCCGAGTTTTATCACTACCAGAAGACGTTGCTTGCCGAAGAAATTGTCCGTTGGCAAGAAAAAATTGACAAGCTCTTACATGAAAACCCTAATTTGCAAGAACTCGCAACTGAACAACTGCGAGGAGAACTACTGGCAATCGAGGCAGAGACCTACGCTGAGTTTATTCGCGCTGGTAAATTAAATAAAGAACTGTCGCCTTGTCCTGCAAACAATGCATGACACAGCCATTGGGGTAGAAGGTAGCAAACCCGACACATGGGATTGGACTCCCCTCAATAAATATACTTGCATGAAGTGACATACTCCCGACGCTCACCCTTCGGGTAGAGCGCGGGGCTGCTGCTGTCGAAGCTCAAAGCTCTATAAGCAAGATAGTTTCAATTGTTGAGCAAAAATACGGCGCTGTCTCCCCTGCTCCTGGTGCCCCTCTGCTTCCTTGTCCTCCCTATCCCCCTTCCCTCGTCCACGCCAGTCACCTCAAATCGGGAAACCTAACATTAGTGCTCGCTCTCCTTGTCTACCACTCCTACACGTAGAGCAACACGTTTATACTGGCTAGCATCATAGGGAATACCTGCGTGCATAACTTGCGAGTTGTCCCAAACAACAAGATCGCCCGGATGCCAAACATGAGCATAAACTGGTGTGCGTTCTAGGACTGTTTCAAACAGTTCCTCCCAAAATTGTTTTGCTAAATCCAATTGCTCTTCCATTCCAACAAGAATTGATGTGTCTGAGCCCAGATATAATCCTCTCTTTCCAGAAATCTTGTGGGTTGAAACAATAGGATGCATTTTCATTGGCACATCAGACCCCGGCTTGTAGCTTCTTGGAGGCAAATGATACATAAACATTTGCTCCAACTGTTGCTGATGCTCAGGATCGAGATTGTTGTAAGCTTCGATCATGTCCAGGAATTCTGTTGTGTGGGGCTGACCATCGACCCCTTCTGCTGGTATTTCTATTCCATAAAGCATGACCACATACAAAGCATTCATATCTAGACCTTCTGTTGTAGGAAGGAGGTCCTTGTCATGATGCCATTGCCAAGCAATCTTACCCACTATCTCTTGAGTATTTTCCTGAGGATTTCCTAGAATAGCAACACCGGAACTTTGTAAGTTTGGATCGATGTTTGGGTCTAGGGGTTTAGATGGATAATTCAAGGTGAACTCACCAAAAGTCTGATTGGCAAATTTCTTCAACTCTGATGCTGTGAGACGTTGATTTCTGACGACAATCACACCATGTTGCCAAAGAGCTGTTTTGAATTCACTAACTTGTTGATTAGTAAGTTGCATGAGATTGCAACCTTGCAGTACTTCCATGCCAAGTCTAGAATGTTGCTGTACTGTCTTATATGGCATTTTTAGAATCATAATTTATACAAATTACCTCAAAGGGAAGTTTGTCGTATTTTGCAGAGAAACTTATCTTCTTGAACCTTTTAAACCACAATTATTAGAGCAACTTATCAGATGGAGCCTATCCTAATCATGTCTGAGGGTATTAGCTAAATCCATCTGTCATTTGGTGGATGCGATCGCCGGATTTCTCACAAATTGGAAATACAGGGATCGCATCTCCACCCACATTCAGTACAACCTGCCGTCTAATCTTCACCCCAGCGCTGCCATTGACGAAAATTTGTTCCAGCACTCACAGCTAGACCAATTTGATGCTGTGAAGAGAGTTCATCGTAGCCACCTTCGTTTGCGCCAATGTAGTACATACGGAAACTGCCATCATCCATAGGTACAACACAAGGGGTGCCTACTGCCCGTGCATCCCACCGTCCAGAACTCTTGGGAGCATGGGAAAAGACGGAACCTCCAGCTTGCTCCCCTTTTTCTTTTTGCCAATGAATCCCGTCGTCAGAAACAGCTAGACCAATGGAGTGATAACCACTGGTGTTAACACCTTCGTAGAACATGACGTACTGTCCATTTATCTTTAGAACATTACGAGTTCCAATGCCTCTCTCATCAAAACTTCCAGATTCACCTGGTTGTAAAATTTGACCGACCTTTTCCCAATGCAAACCGTCATTAGAAATAGCTAAACCAACTAAGAATCCTTGGTCAGGATTGAGGGTGTGGTAGAACAATTTCCATGTTCCATCATCATCAGCTATAACTTGTGGCCATGCGCAAAAAAGCGCATCAAACTCCCCTGCTTTGCCAATATCGAGAAAAGCTCCCTGATAAGGACCTTCCAAGCGTACCCAATTTATGCCATCACGAGAGATGGCACAGCCAGGACGCATATTTAACCCTTTAGCTTTAAAGCTTCCCACATCCACAACCGTATGGTTACCACCGAAATACCACATCCAATAAAGACCATCGAGAAAGTATACATTGCTCACACCAACGTGGGCTGAGTCAAACCGATTAGGATCTGGGTGAGGCTCAAAAACAGCACCTTGAGTCAATGATCCCCGGACGCGTTGCCAATGAATTCCATCCGCAGAAATTGCTAAACCACAGCGACCAGTGGGCAAATTGATTTGCCGATCAAACGAAGCATCCCGACCGTAATACCACATCTTCCAAGTTCCATCAGGACAGCACAAAACCTGTGGAGAAGAAACTCGTTCAGAATCCCACCAACCTTCCGATCCAGGTGTAAGAACTAGTCCAGGTTGCTGGATTGGGGTTTTTGCGTCACTCATAATCATAGATTTTTACTTCACAATTGCTATAGCAATCTTAAATTATTTGTAAAAAGCGAGAATCCCAATTTCTCTAAGAAACCGGGATTCTGAAACTTTTAATTTTTCAAATTCCTACACAGATTGCTATGCACTTGCTAATAATTTCGCATTTGATTTTTTGACTTTGGATATCCAACCTTTGTATGTGTTTAAAATTTCTGAATAGGGAACTGTCGTCTCAAAAATAAGATCAATCAGTGAAGGTGGGAAATGCTTGGGAGATAGTTTATGTAGAATTTTAGCAATACTTTCTCTTAAGAAAAACTCAATAAATAAACCAGTAGACGAGGGAAAAGCATAATCCCCCAGTTCAACTAGCGCAAGACCATCCTGGTTCCGTCGGATAGTAAACTGTTTAAGAGCCTCTGCTAGATTGTCAGAATATTGATCCAATATATTGTCAAATACAACGACATCTTCAAGTGCAGCATTGCAACCTTGACCAATAGAAGAAGATACTGCATGAGCAGCATCTCCTATGATTAGGACACTGTCATCTTGGTGATAACGGTTACAACGGACTGTTAAAATTCTCGATATCGGTTTATTGAGGAAAGCTTCGGCGTCTT
>Ga0209062_1006954_pt1 | contig 10058 bp, 10 predicted proteins | sample Coa_R2_2_FD_187158 | JGI IMG/M metagenome (GOLD analysis project Ga0209062, IMG submission 187158) | Surface soil microbial communities from Centralia Pennsylvania, which are recovering from an underground coalmine fire - Coalmine... | ecosystem: Environmental > Terrestrial > Soil > Unclassified...
CTCCATCAGAATTATCAAAAATGAGCTCCACTGAAGCCTGACCCACTGGCTTACGATTGGCGGAGCCGTTAAAAATGACATCGGTTAGCGATTCACCACGCAAATATTTAGGCGAGCTTTCCCCTAAAACGCAAGTAACGGCATCAATAATGTTAGACTTACCACAACCATTGGGACCCACGACCGCCACAAGCTTACTGGGTAGCATCAGCGTGGTAGGGTCAACAAAGGATTTGAAGCCGGCTAACTTAATCTTCGATAACTGCATGGTGGATCCCTTTTAATAACGATGGCTCTATTATGCCAGAATAGATTCCAATTTCTAAATCCATTAAGCTAAAAGCTACAGGAATTTTATAAAGAGGAATGACCTTGTTGGAAGAACGGAAATGGCTACCTCATCTAGTCGGTGGAATTGGAATCTTCCTCTCACTTTTAGTGTGGGGTGTCTTGGAATACTGGCTAGAAACCCAACTCCCCTTTACTCCTTTCCTCCATACCTACCATCCTTGGCTCATTCTGATAGTGGGGATCGCGATTTCTATTCTGCTGGCGGCGACCATTTCCAATGCTCAAGTCGCTCATCAGCGTGAGCTGCGTTTGCAGCAAATGAACGAAGAGTTGCAAAAAGAAATTAATGAACGCATTAATGCGGAAGAATCCAGACAAAAGCTGGAGATCGCCTTGCTTCAAGGCCAAAAGCTTCAAGCGATGGGTACCTTGGCAGGGGGAATTGCCCATGATTTTAACAATATCCTGTATGCCATTGTGGGTTATGTGGAAATGGCGAGGGAAGATGTGGATAAAGAGAGTTTGATTTATACGAACCTTGGCAAGGTGTTAGAGGCAACCCAACGCGGCCGAGACCTGGTAGCACGTATCCTTGCTTTTAGTCGCCGCCAGCATCATCAATTCGAGGCCATTCAGCTTAAACCCACTATCGAAGCCGCCTTGGCCCTCTTACAACCCACTATTCCAGCCAGTGTCATGCTGCATTTTGAGGCAACTGTTGACCCCATGATATTAGGCAATCAAACCCAGCTCCATCAGGTGCTCGTTAACATCATTAATAATGCGGTAGATGCCATGGATGCAGAGGGAGAAATCAGGATTCGCTTAGATAGAATGCCACCAGGTCATCCACTATTAAAACACCTGCCAGCTCTACCTGGTCAAAATTATTGTAAAATTGAAATTAAGGACACGGGACACGGAATGGATCCCCACACGATGAAGCGCATTTTTGAACCTTTCTTTACGACCAAGGAGGTCGGCAAAGGTACCGGTCTTGGGCTTTCGATTGCGCATTCCATTATTAAAGAACATCAAGGTGAAATTATCGTGACGAGTAAACTGGGGCATGGAACGACATTTGAAATACTATTACCGGAATATAAAGCAGCCTAAAAAGGAGCAGCCATGGCAAAAATTTTATTAGTAGAAGATGATGATTTGGTCAGAGATATGCTGACGCAGGTGTTACAGCGTGCTTCGCATACGGTGACATGTGCAACGAATGGTGAAGATGCAGCAGAGTATCTGAAAAAAGAAATGCCGGATATTATGGTCACCGATATTATTATGCCTAAGAAAAGTGGTATTACCTTAATTTCCGAAGTGAAGAATCGACATCCTGAGATGGAAATTATCGCGATTTCCGGTGGTGGACGATTGGATCCGACTGGTTATTTGGATTTATCAGAATCATTAGGCGCTTCGGTGTCGTTTGAAAAACCCGTGGACAATACGGCTTTGCTGATGGCAATTGATTTGTTATTGCATGGGAAGAAAGAAAAAGTGGAATAACAATCAACCATCTGACCAATAATGTTGATGTAAAAATCGATAGATAAGCGGCTGCACTGATTTTCCTTTCTCTAATCGAAATTGTATCTCCCCTGTTTCCGCAGTATTAAGTTGTGTCGCGTGAATAGCTTCATACGCATTGATAATACTTTGATTTGGAAAATGATAACGATTGCGGTAGCCGGTGGCATACAGGATAAAGCTTGGATGCGTCGTGGCAATAAAATCCGGCAAGCCAGATGTTTTACTACCATGATGCGGAGCGACGACGATTGTACTCGCTAATAAAGCGGGCGTTTGGCTTAATAAGGCCGTCTCGGCATATTTTTCAATATCGCCTGTTAACAACACACTCTTTTCACCATTATCAATACGCAATACACACGAACTGTCATTATCTAATTGAAGATGATTGGCATCGGGATAAAGAAAAGTGAAATGAATACCGTCCCATTGCCAGGTTTGTCCGGCAAGACAATAACTGGTAATAGGAAAAGGAAATTTTTCAGGCACGCTGGTCTTGAGAGAAGTAATAGGCAAAGCAGCTAATAATGCAGGAGCGCCGCCGCTGTGATCATTATCACCATGGCTGATGACGAGCATATCAATTTGTTTAGTGCCGATAGTATGTAAATAAGGTAAAACAACACTTTCACCCATGTCGAAATTTTCATTTAATTTAAGGCCCGCATCATAGACTAAGGTATGGGTTTTCGTTTGTACGACAACGGATAGTCCTTGACCTACATCTAATAAGGTTAGCCAAAAATCACCGTATGCAGGGTGAGGAGGTTGATAAAATAACAAGGGCAATGCCAACACTATTCCCAGCCATCTGCCAGGAAAACCAGCAGGTGATAATAAAAGTAAAATACCGGCGATCATCAGAAATAAAATACTGCTATTAGGCATGGCTTGCTGCCAAGAAGCAAAGTGAAGATGAGAAAACCCACTTAGCATCCACCATAATCCGGCTAAACTTTTATCGGCGATGACGAGTAACCATCCGCCTAGGGGTGGATAAATCGATAGGAAAACGCCGCTTAAAAAGCAAAACGGCAAAATGAAGAAGCCCAGCCAGGGGATGGCAATGCTATTGGCAAGAAAAGAGACGAGAGAGCATTCTTGGAAAAGCGATAAGGAAAGAGGAATTAAGCCAAATCCTATCACCCATTGTACCCTGCCCCATTTCCACCACCATCCGGAAGGGGCTAATCGGGCACTCATGCCGTAAATAATTAATGCGAGGGTACCGAAGGAAAGCCAAAAGCTGTCGGTTAAGGGGCTGAGAGGATTGAGTAATAAGACCACTAACATGGCCAATGACCAGGAATGCCACGCATGAATACGACGGCGGGAAAGTAAGGCGAAAATAAAGACGGTCAACATAATACAAGCACGTTGGGTGGGAATGGAAAAACCAGCGAGAGCACTGTATAGCAGGGCGATGATTAATGCAGCACAAGCACCTCCTTGTTGAGCGGGGAAGCGTAACACCAGCCAGGGTATGCGGCGCCAACACCAACACACGATGAAATGAGCAAAACCCGCCATAATCCCGATGTGTAAACCAGCAATGGCCATCAGATGATTCGTGCCTGTACTCCGCAGGACTTGCCAATCTTCATGCGCTATGCCATCACGTTCCCCAATAATGAGGGCCATCAGCCAAGGAGAAGTTTTTGAGGGGGGTGAATAAGATTTGATTTTTTCTTGTAAATACTGACGCACTTGATCAATAGAGTAACGATACCAAGCGTGGGACAATAAGATATTCTTAGTACTAGGCAACACATACCCTGTCGCACGTAATCCTTTTTGCAAACTCCAAGCCTCATAATCGAATGCCCCGGGATTTTGTGTACTATGAATACGTTTGAGGCGCACGAGGAATTGGCGTTTATCTCCCACTTTGATGGATGGATTTGGATTGCGCCACGCGAGCTTGACGAGGATATGAGTATGCTCTGGGTTAAATAAAAAATTCGTTTGCCAATTATCGATGATGGGAAGCGAAGCCACATAACCTGTGAGGAGAATTGGTTTACCTTCTTGCTCTTTTGGTAATTGCCAAGAAAGTAACGAGCTAGCATACCAATGACAAAAAGCGAAGCCTAGCATGAAAGCAAAAGGTAGGTAGCTGAGAAGAAAATACTTTCGTAGAATCAGATAAATTAGTGCACTGATCAGTAAGATTAAATAAATTAATGATACGGAGGGTAAATGCACGGATGTTTGTAAATATAAATCGCCCATCAAAAAGGCGAGAACAAAGGGAAGCATGGAATAATCCTTGGAGATAGGGGCGGACAGGTAAGAAAAGGTACTTTACACTTTTTTATTTATACGTACAAATATTATTCCTAATGAGAATGATTGAAATTATCAAATAATTCAAAAAGAAAGCACAAGCAAGCCAAAAATTACATTTTCTAATTGAAAAAACACCTTGGTCTGCTAAAATGACTATATAGGGGGTTATTATGACACAGCAAGTAAATATTCATGTAGCTAAAGCACGTTTATCAGAATTAATTCAGAAAGCCATGCTGGGAGAAGAGATTATTATTGCTAAAGACAATAAACCTGTCGCTAAGCTTACTGCTTTATATCCAGTAAAACATGAACGCCATTTAGGTTCTGCCAAGAGCTTAATTACTATTTCAAAAGATTTCAATGAACCTCTTGAAGACTTTAAAGATTACACCTAATGAAAATCTTATTAGACACTCAAGCTTTCTTATGGCTGATTTCAGATGCACCTGAACTTAGTAAAAAAGCAAAAAAACTTTTTCTTGATCAGGATAATGACTTATTTTTAAGCCTAGCCAGCATTTGGGAAATAGCCATTAAATTCAGCTTAGGTAAATTAAAGCTGAAGCAGCCTATTGAAAAATTTCTTCCTGCGCAGTTACAAGAAAATAGTATCTTACAACTTGATATCAGCTTTCGACATGTAGCTGGAGTAGCAGCGCTACCCTTCCATCATCGAGATCCCTTTGATCGACTTATTATTTCTCAAGCCATCCAAGAAAATTTGCCTATTTTAAGTAGCGATAAGGCATTTGATGCTTACAATATTCAACGATTATGGTGAACGCTGAATAAACTATTCTTGGCATATCAATATTCCATCTTCTATTCGTAATACTCGCTGCGCTCGTTTTGCAATGGCTGGATCATGCGTCACCATTACCACACTCGTACGATGCGCTTTTTGTAAATCGAAAAATAATTGCAGAACACGCTCTGCATTATGCGGATCCAAATTACCTGTCGGTTCATCTGCCAGCACACACAAAGGATCCGTTACTAATGCCCGTGCAATCGCTACCCGTTGACGTTCACCACCCGAAAGCTGGCCTAAACGATGATGAAGACGATGTTCCAGCCCAACCTGCTCAAGCAAAAAAGCTGCTTTTTCTCGAATTTTTGCTGGATACTCGCCACGAATTAATAAAGGCATCCCTACATTTTCTAATGCAGAAAATTCAGGTAATAAATGATGAAATTGATAAACAAACCCTAAATAGCGATTACGCATCTCACATTTATCCGATTCTGATAACGCATACAGATTTTTGTTATTCAACAATACTCGACCTTCTGTTGGTTGATCTAATCCACCCAACAAATGTAAAAACGTACTCTTACCAGAACCAGATGAGCCAACAATCGCGACCATCTCAGCTGCCGACACTTCAAGTTCCATATTACGCAACACTTCAATTTTAGATGCTCCATCTAGGTACGTTTTCGCTAAACCATAACAAGCTAAGACAGGATTATTCATAACGGAGTGACTCCACCGGGTCTAATTTCGATGCACGCCATGCAGGATAAATAGTCGCCACTAAACTTAATAATAAGGAAGCAAGACTAATTTCAACCACATCGGTCCATTCCACTTCTGAAGGTAAATAATTAACAAAATAAACACTGGATGAAATCAGTTGCACGTGAAAAATTTGCTCTATCCAATTCACAATATCGGTTACATTCCAGGCTAAAAGAAGGCCGCCGATCACACCTAGTAAGGTTCCTATTACACCGATTAATCCGCCCTGGACGATAAAAATATTCATGATCATCCCCGGTGTTGCCCCAAATGTACGTAATATCGCAATGTCTGATTGCTTTTCGCTGACCACCATCACCAACGTAGAAACCATATTAAAAGCAGCCACTGCTAAGATAAGCAGCAAAATTAAAAACATCATGGTTTTTTCTAATTGTATGGCATGGAAAAAATCACCAAATTGATCGGCCCAGGTACTAATAGTAGCATTGCCGCTTAATTGATTCATTAAATTATGGGCAATTCGCGGTGCTGCATACACATCTTTAATAGCAAGATGCAAACCAGTGACATTATCGCCTAGTGCAAATAATTTTTGCGAATCACTTAAATTAATAAACCCCAATCCTAAATCAAATCCAAAGCCATTCCCAGCACGGAAAATACCGACCACCGTGAAGCGCTTATAACGAGGAATGACACCTGCCGGTGTTAGCGTTATTTGCGGCGTCATAATGGTGACTTTATCGCCAATATTGGCTTCTAATCGATTTGCCAAATTTTCACCCAGTACGATGCCAAATTTTCCAGGCTGAAGATCGGTTAATTTGCCTTTTACCATTTTCTGGCTAAGTTCAGAAACTTTTTCTTCTTCTGCTGGCAAAATACCCGTAATCAAAGCTGGTTGCGTTGAACCCGAATAATTAAGCAGGGCTTCACCCGTTGCAAATGGTGCTGAGGCAATAATAGGTGGTGTCGTCACAATTTTTTGCACTTCCTGCCAATCCGCAATATAACCTGTGACACTGCTCACGGTAATAGGTGGCACCATGCTAAAAACACGCTTTCTAATTTCCGAGTCAAAGCCATTCATCACCGATAAAACTGTAATCAACACCGTCACCCCTAACGCAATGCCCAGCATCGAAACAAGTGAAATAAAAGAAATAAAATGATTACGACGTTTTGCACGGGTATAACGTAATCCAATAAAAAACGCAGCCGGTCTAAACATAAGGTCTTACGGCTCCTTTAAATAAATTAAAAAAGTTATTTGTCGTTTGTTCTGCTAATTCTGCTAGGGAAATACCTCGCAAATTAGCAATATATTCTGCCGTACGTCGGACATAGGCAGGTTCATTCGGTTTACCGCGATAAGGATCGGGGGTCAGATAAGGGGAATCCGTTTCAACGAGCATGCGATCCAATGGCACTTTTCTTGCAACCTCTTGTATAGCTGCTGCATTCTTAAACGTCACCACACCGGAGAAAGAAATATAAAAATTCATTTCTAATGCCTGTTGTGCAATCAGCCAGTCTTCAGAAAAACAGTGCATCACTCCACCCACTTCCTCCGCCTGCTCTTCTTGCATGAGACGTATGGTATCTTCTTTTGCTGCCCGTGTATGCACGATTAACGGTTTCTGCAACTCTTTTGCAGCGCGAATATGCAGCCGAAACCGTTCGCGTTGCCATTCTAGATCACCTGTTGAACGAAAATAATCTAAGCCTGTTTCACCAATTGCTACCACTTTCTTATGTTGTGCCAATGAAATTAAGGTTTCTTTATCAACATCTTCTTCCTGATAATTAGGATGCAATCCAACAGACGTTCCTACAAACGGATAGGCTTCTGCTGTTCTCAATATGATAGGAAAATCTGCCAAACTGACGCAGACGTTTAAAAAGTAATGCACACCATTGGCTTGTGCACGGGCAATGACTGCCTCTAACTCACCCTTATCAGGTGTTAAATTGAGTAAATCCAAATGACAATGTGAATCAACTAGAAACATAATTAAGCCTTATTCAACTATCCCATCCATTTAATTAAAATATTTTCTATCATTAACTGTTTATTTAAATTAATCCCATTACTGATTTGCCCGCGCAATTGCTGCAAATAAATCATCAGTTGATTATTACTTTTGATTGGAATTTGTTGCGCTAACGCTGCTAATTGGGGTTCATAGTCTTTATTGATAATACTATTTTTGTCGGCGTTTACTTGCAGTCGTAATAAATCCATCACCCAACTTAAAACAAAATCAATCACTTTGACCGCATCCATCTCTTGCAATTTTGCAGCCACAGTCACCGGATTAGCTTGCTGTTGACGTAAGCCATACAATGCTTGCAATAACGTCTGACGTTGAGACAGGAGGTCCTCTTGCATTAATTGCATAGCTGCCAAGGGTGCGCCATGAGCAAGTTTTAATAAGAGTTCTATATCCAACGTCGAATCAGTTATATGCTGTTTCAACCAAACACGCGCTTCCTCCTGCTTAGGCGGTGGAAAAACAATACGCTGGCAACGGCTTAAAATAGTCGCTGGCAATCCTTGCTTTTGATCACTGATCAAGATGAGAAGCGCACCTACCGGCGGCTCTTCCAACGTTTTAAGCAAAGCATTTGCAGCGCTTGCATTCATTGCGTTAGCGGGATGAATGATCACAATTCGATAATCACCTTGCAGTGCGGACTGATTAATAAAATCACTGACATCCCGAATTTGATCGACCTTAATAGCTTGGCCTTTTTTTTCTGGTTCAACCCACAATACATTCGGATGGGTTTTACCTTCAATCAAACGACAACTATGACAAGTATAGCAAGGATAAGAAGCCACCGCATTAGAGGTAATAGATTGACAGAGTAATACACGGGAAAAATTGTCTGCAAACGCTGCTTTGCCTACACCTGGAATGCCAACAAAGAGCAAGGCATGCGCCAGGCTATTTTCTTGCTTGACACGCCATAGTTGCTGCCATTGTTTTTGTTGCCACGGAAATAGCGGCTCCATCATCTGTTTCCTAATAAAAATTCATCTAACACCCTGCGCATTTGCACTTGCACAGCCGATAATTCGCGACTCGCATCAATCACTTTAATTCGTTTTGGATCGTGCTTTGCTCTTTCAAGATAAGCATTTCGCACGCGAACAAAAAAATCAATTTTCTCTTGCTCAATACGATCTTTCGGTGCTCCGCGCTTTTCTGCCCTCGCACAACCTAACTCTGCCGGGATATCCAACAACAAGGTCAAATCAGGATGGCTATTCTTCACCACTAATTGATCCAAGGTTTTAATCTGCTGCCAATCCATTCCTCTTCCCCCACCTTGATACGCATAACTTGCATCAATGTAACGATCACTTACGACCCATTTGCCAGCTGATAAGGCGGGTATAATACAAGTCTGAATATGCTGAGCGCGGCCAGCAAACATAAGTAATAATTCGGTTTCGGGCTGCATTTTTTCTTGCGGAGAGGAATGGAGTAATATTTTGCGAATTTCTTCTGCAATTTCCGTGCCACCCGGTTCGCGAGTCAAGACCACTTGTTTATTCGCTTGAATTAAATAATCTTGAATAAACTGAAGCGCAGTACTCTTGCCTGCACCTTCTGTTCCCTCTATGGTAATAAATTTACCTTCTTTCATATTTATTTATCTCACAGCCTATTCACATGGTTATTTTTCGGCAATAATTCAGTCATCTCCGAAATTGCTTCTTTGAGACAAGCTATCAAACGCACCGTCTTAGAAGCTTGTGGAATAAAAAATAAATTATTACTTCTCATACTATGAAACTCTTGTTGACGCCATTTCTTATTCAAAATTCGAAAGCTTACCACACTTTCCTGCAAATCTTTTATCCAGTCACTAAGCGATCTTTCTTTATTTGTGGAAAAAATATAAACTAATATATATTCTAACCGCCAAATAAATTTCCTTATTCTTCTCATTTCCTCCGTTTCCTCCTTATTCTTGCTTTTTTCTTTTTGAGAAGAACCCAAAAGCTGCATTGGCATTTGATCATCATATCTTCTGCGTATAGAAAAAATGATATTTGCAATTTGGTAAAATTTTTCTGACGATTCCATAAAATCTTGGAGCTCTTTCACTAAACTACCTGCTTCTTCAGCATTATTTTCTTCAAAAAGTATTTCCATGCTCTTAACAACTTCTAACAGTGGATAAAGAAATTTAGGAGGATAGTGAATATGGATATGCTCAGGAGTAGGACAAAACTGTGCTTGGTTTTTCTGCAAAATCATCGGAGATTGCAATACTTCGGAAAAACAATCCAATAAATGAATTTGTTTATCTAATTGAATGATATCCAATTTTGTCGAGTTTTTTCGTAAATGATTAACCAGTTTATTCAATTGAACGGCATATAACTGGTAACACTGACTAACGACAGCTAACCCATCTTCCAAGTAGGTAAGCC
>Ga0209062_1006955_pt1 | contig 10056 bp, 8 predicted proteins | sample Coa_R2_2_FD_187158 | JGI IMG/M metagenome (GOLD analysis project Ga0209062, IMG submission 187158) | Surface soil microbial communities from Centralia Pennsylvania, which are recovering from an underground coalmine fire - Coalmine... | ecosystem: Environmental > Terrestrial > Soil > Unclassified ...
CGACCGGCGCCGAGTGGGCGAAGCCGTCGTCGTAGCCCCTGAACCAGTCGAGGGTCCCCGGGACAGCCCTGTGGAGGCTCTCGTCGGGGAGGTTGCCGAGTCGCCGCTGGGACGTGCCCGGCTCCTCGTCGCCCCAGGCGTAACGGAGCTTGCGCCGGCGCTTCGCGTCCCACGAGGCGGCGCGCTCCCACTCGGCCTCGGTCGGGAGCCGGAGGCCCGCCCACTTGCAGTAGGCGCGGGCGTCGTCCCAGCTCACGAGCGAGACCGGGTGCGTGGGCGAGAGCACGTCTGCCAGGGTGCGCCACGTCGGGGAGGCGTGCGCAGCCTCGGCGGTCGTCACATGGGACGCCGAGCCGACGAAGGCCGCGAACTGCCCGAGGGTCAGCTCGAGCTTCCCGAGGAAGTAAGCCGAGAGCTCGACCTCGTGCGCCGGAAGCTCGTTGTTCATGCGTCCGTCGACCTTCTCGGAGCGTCCCATGGGAAAGACGCCCGCGGGGACGAAGACGAGGACGCTCCCGTCGCGGTCGTTCACGTACTCGCCCGTGCCGGCGCCGAGCGAGAGCCCGGAGGGGAGCGGGAGCGGTGGCTTGTCGGCCGCGGCGAGACGGCGGTACCACTCCGGGACGGGGTCGGTGACGACGGCGGCCTTGCGGACGACCTCGACCGGCGCGGGAGGCGGCGAGCGCAAGAGCGCGGCGCCCGCGGCCGCCGCCACGACGAGGAGCGCGAGGGCCGGCGTCCACGAGCGTCGCGGCGCCTCGAGCGCCTTCTCGAACGAGGCGCCGTCGGCGAACCGCGCTCGGGCATCGCGGGCGATCGCGCGCTCGATCGCGCTCGCGACCCAGCGGGGCACCTCGGGGCGGAGCCGCCTCAGCGGCTCGAAGCGCCCCGTGTCGACCCGACCGAAGACCTCGATCGGAGCATTGCCGCCGAACGCCGCGACGCCCGCCAGGCACTCGTAGAGGACGGCCCCGAGCGCGAAGACGTCGGCCCGCGGCCCGACCGAACGCGCGTCGGCGAGCTGCTCGTAGGGCATGTAGCCCGCCGTCCCGCGCACCTCGCCCGTCTTCGAGAGGAGGACGCTCCGGCCGGCTCCCTCGGACTCGAAGTGCTTCGAGAGGCCGAGGTCCGCGACGAGAGGACGGCCCGCCGCGTCGAAGAGGACGTTCTCGGGTTTGAAGTCCCTGTGGACGATCCCGAGCGCGTGGGCCCGTCCGAGCGCGCGGGCGAGCGTGCGCCCGAGCGCGATCGTCTCCTCGATCCCGAGCGGGCCCTTCTCGATCCGGGCGCGGAGCGTCCCGCCCGGCAGGAACGGCATGACGAGGTAGGCGCCCTGGGGCGAGCTCACGGCGTCGAGGAGCGGCACGAAGCCGTCGGTCTCGCTCAGCTGCGTCTGGAGCCGCCGCTCGCGGTCGAAGCGCGCGAGTGACTCCCGGTCGTTCTTCGCGAGGAGCTTGATCGCGACGGTCTCGCCGCTGCCGGAGCGGGCGCGGTAGACGACGCCCATGCCGCCGCGGCCGATCTCGCCCTCGAGCTCGTAGACGCCGAGCTTCATGCGCGTCACTAGATCTCGTTGGAGGGCAAGGAGCAAGGGACGAAGTGTCTCGTGTGTCTCATAGAGTGTCTCCGGGTGTCTCCGCGGGACCGGAGACACTTCCGAGCTTCTGTCGCAACGAGTTGGGGAGAAGTGTCCCCGGTGTCCCCGGCGAACGCGCGATGGAGACACTCTCCACATTTCCATGCGGTGGAGTTAACTCTCGTTCGGGCGGATGCTTGCGTGGAATCCGGCGAGGCCCCGGGGTTGGGCACGCACTCTGCGCATATAAAGATGAGGGCAGTGCTCTCCGTCCTCGAGTCGAGCGCCTCCCTGCGAAGGGTTCGTGCCTCCGCGGGAACACGGGCTGCTCCTCCAGCGACATGACCTGCGTCCGCGGGAGCACGCGCTGCCTCCGCGGAGACACTGCCGGTTCCCACGGAGGCACGGCCTGCTCCCACGGAGACACGGCCTGCTCCCACGGAGACACGGCCTGCTCCCACGGAGACACGGTCTGCTCCCGCGGCGACACCGAGTGCTCCCGCGGCGACACCGAGTGCTCCCGTGGCGACACGGCGTGCTTCCGCGGCGACACGGCGTGCTTCCGCGGCGACAGGGAGTGCTCCCGCCGAGACACTCGGCGTCTCCGCGGAGACGCGGCGTGCTTCCGCGGCGACTCGGAGTGCTCCGCCGGCGACACGGTCTGCTCCCTCGGAGACACGGCGTGCTCCCCCGGAGACACACCCTTCCTCCGCGGAGACCGCCCCCAGAGAGACTCGAGGAGGCTCGATCGAGAGGTGTTCTCTCGATCGTTCATCTCCTCAAGTGGTGCCGTTAGGCACAGAAAGGTGACGTATGCTCAAGCAGAAGCAGTCCCACGTGTCGGCGGTGGGGAAGAAGATCGCCGACCTCAAGAAGGGGATCCAGGCCGTGATCCCCGCGACGGCGACGTTCCCGCTGAACGGCGTGAACGTCACGCAGTCGGACCTCCTGGCGCAGCTCACCGCGCGGGAGGCGCCGATCGATCTCGTCACGCAGAAGCGGGGCGAGCTCGAGGCGGCGATCAACCAGCGCCGCTCGGGGGACCTCGACACGCGGAGGTTCCTCGCGCAGGTGAAGGCGGCGATCATCCTCTACCTCGGCCGGACGAACCCCGAGCTGACCCAGTTCGGGCTCAAGCCGGCCAAGGACACGGGGACGATCACGTCGCAGGAGGCCCAGGCCCGCGCCCAGAAGGCGAAGGAGACGCGCGCGAAGAACGGGACGCTGGGGAAGCGCCAGAAGCAGGCGCTCGACCAGCAGCCCGGGACCACGCCGCCTCCCGCGCCCAAGAGCGCGTAGCCGGGACTCCACGACTCCTGCCGGCCGCCCTCCGGGGCGGCCGGCGGGGCCGGACCTGGTCAACCTTGCCGGCTTGGCGGGCGCTTGCGATCGCGTAGCAGCGTGACATCTTCGGCTGCCACCACGGAGTCCCGGAGCTCACCCTCGTACGTCTTGCGTACGACGGCCACGAGCTGGCGTCCACCGACCCCGATGTTGCCGTGGTCCTCGACGACACGCGCGACGACGCGGTGAGTTCCGAACATGTAGCTCACCCGGTCGCCTACCCTGAGAGGTCGTCTTCGCGTCGGGGGCCTCGCCGCTCGTTGACGCTGGGTCATGTGATCTTGGTTCATGGACGTTAACTCCATGGCACGGCACCGACAACGCCGACGAGGTGATTGTGGACGACGTGCTCCAGCGAGCGCGCGAGGCCATCACAGGCCGAACGAGGTGCCATCAACGAGCGTCGAGCAGCCAGACCCTCAGGGCCCCTGAGGCGTCGCCCGAAGCGAGGCTCCGGCCGTCAGGCGAGAACGCGAGCGCGGTCGTCTCGCGGGCGTGCCCGTCGAGGCGCACGAGGACGGCGCCCGTTCGCGCATCGCAGATCGGGATCGTCCGCTCGCCCCCGAGCGCGACGAGGCTGCCGTCGGGCGAGAAGTCGGCGAACGAGCCGCTCGCCCCGAGCTTCACGTCTCGTGGCTGAACGCGCTCTCCGTCGTACCAGATCAGTCCGTCGAGAGGCGTGCCGAAGCCCTTGCATTTGTACGCCCACGTCATGAGTCGGACCACTGGCTCCAGCCCTTCCGCGTTGAGCGTATTCCGGGGCGTTCCCGTCGCGACATCGAATGCGCAGAGCGCCCCGTAGCGATTGACGACGAGCGTCCGCTCGTCGGCGGTGAACGCGATGAGACGACCGAACGGGACCCTCTCGTCGTCGGGGCCCGCCCCTTTCGGCCAGTTCTCCCATAGCTCGACTCCCGTCGCGGCAACCTGGAGACTTACGCCCTCCGTGGCCGAGAGCCAGGCGACGTGATCCCCCGAGGGCGACACGGCGCAGCCCACGATCCAGCCGCTCCCGAGGATGCAAAGAGGCGGAAGTGGAAGGAGCGAAATTCCCTGCGCAGCCGGTGCGCCCGGTGCGACCAGCGCGAAAGGGCCGAAGGGACCGGCGCTGGCGGTCCAGGGTTGGCACGAGATCGCGCGACCGGCCGGGCTCGCGGCATGGTCCACTTTCCACGCAAAGACGCGTCCCTCGGCACTCGCGCTCACGAGCGTGCGACTGTCGGAGGAGAACTCGAGTCGCACGACCGCCGCGACGTGGCCCTCCGGCGCGACCAGCTCGTGACCGTCTCTCGCGTCAAACACGGTGACACCGTGATCGGTCGCCGCCGCGACGAGACGAGCGTCCGGCGACAAGGCGATCGGGCCAGGCCAGCCGCGCGCACGGGCGACGCACGAGGTCTGACCCACGACATCGACGCGCGTCTCGCCGTTCGCGATGTCGCCACGCGCCGAGGCGAAGGCAGCGGCAGCCGATGCGAACGCCGTGGCGTCTCCGGCGACGAGTTCTTCCTCCCGGACCGCGGCGGGAGACAGGTCTTCGAGATGCTTCTCGGACTCAACGTCGACGGCGAACGTCGAGAACACCCGATTACGTGAGCTCCGGGAGAAGGCGAGTCGGCCGTCGGGGAGGAACGCGATCGGCGGCTCGCCCGAGAGGACCGCGCTCCGCCGGCCGGTCGCCACTTCCCGGAGGACGATCCCGGCGGTAGTCACCGTCGCGAGGACGTCACCGTCCCAAGAGAGAGCCATGCCCTCCACGCCTGGTTCGCGGAAGCGTGCGATCTCAAGGCCCGAATCGATCACGGCGACCGAGCCGTCGGCGCAGGCGCAGGCGAGCCTCCGTCCAACGAGGGTCACGGCGGCGGGTGAGGCGCCGGCGATCTCCATGTCACCCACCCGGACGTGTCCGTCGCTCGCCGTGACGAGGACATCGTCCTCGAGGAATCCGACGAACCGCACGGCCGAGCCATCGCCCCGGAGTCTCCGGAGCGCGCGGCCGTCGAGGCCGTAGACGGTCACGGCGCCATCGTCCGCCCCGGTGGCGAGCCTATCGCGCGAGAGGCCAACGGCCGTGACGAGCGCGTCGTGGCAGAGGCGCCGATCCCCGACCATGACCATGGTCGCCGTGACGTGGCGCGGCGGTTCGGGAGCTTTGACCGGGTCCGGAGCAAACGGCGTCACCGTGGCCGTGCAGCCCATGAGCACGAACGCGGCCAACGGCGTGACGTGCCTCACGCGCCGCGCGGCAGATCGACGTGCGCTGCCTTGAGCCTCTGGCTCTCGGCCGCGCGCAGGCGGAGGTCCGACTGGACCTTGGCGTCGAGCGCCGCGATGTAGGGGAGGTTGCGGTAGCGGCCCTCGAGGTCGAGCCCGTAGCCGATCACGAAGCGGTCCTCGATCGTGAAGCCCTTGTAGTCCACGGGGACCTCGCGCTTGCGGCGCGCGGGCTTGTCGAGGAGGGCGCAGACCTTGAGCGACCGCGGCTGCCGCACTCTCAGCGCCTCGAGGAGGAAGTGCATGGTCACGCCGGTGTCGACTATGTCCTCGACGATGAGGGCGTGCTTGCCGGTGATCGGCTGCGTGAGGTCGAAGTCGAAGCGGACGGTGCCCGTGGACTCGGTGCCCTCGTAGGAGGAGACGCGCAGGAAGTCGCAGGTGACCTCGGGCGGCATGGCGCGGATCAGGTCCGCCATGAAGACGAGCGAACCCTTGAGGACTCCGATCACGACGACCTCGGAGGCCGGGCGGAGGTCGCGCGCGATCTCGCGGCCGAGCTCGCCGACGCGGGTCGCGATCTCGGCGGCGGTGAGGAGCGGCTCGAAGTCTTCGAAGCGCGGGATCAAGGGACCTTCCTCCGTCGCCAGAGTAAACGCGCCCGCTCGCGAGCGCGCGCCGTCGCGCGCTCGAGGTCGAGCGAGCCGGGGAAACGGCCGTCGCGGTAGACCCAGCGTCCACCGCAGAGAGTCGATGCGACGCGCGCCCCGAGACCGCCGTAGAGGACGTGCGAGAGCCAGCTCTCGAAGGGCGTCCAGGGCTCGTAGTCGAGGAGCGCGAGGTCGGCGGGACCGCCGACGGTGATGGCCCCGAGGCCGCGCCCGAACAGCGAGTCGGCGACGCGCCTGGTCCCGGCGAGGGCGGCCTGCGCCTCGGTCCAGCCACCGCGCGGGTCGCCGCCCTTCGCGCCGAGGAAGACCTGCGCCGCCTCGCCGAGGATGTCGGGCGACATGCCGTCCGTGCCGACCGCGATCGGCACTCCGGCCTTCATGTGGGCCGAGAGGTCGGCGCGCCCGACGGCGTTGTTCCGGTTGGAGCTCGGGTTCGTGACGACGAGGGTCCCCGTGTCCTTCAGGATCCCGCGCTCGCGGTCCGAGACGTGGACGCAGTGGGCCGCGATCGCCTGCCCGGAGAGGATGCCGCGGTTCGCGAGCCGTTCGACCGCGTTCGGGTCGAAGCGGCTCTCGGCGACGTGGACGTGGAACGAGCGGAGCCCGCTCGTCGCGCGCGCGTCCTTGGCCCGCTCGAGCGTCTCGTCCGAGAGCGTGAGCGCGGCGTGGAGACCGAAGGTCGGCACGACCTGCGCGATGCCTCCGAGCGCGCCGCGCTCGGCGCGGGCGAAGCGGACGTTCTCCGCGATCCCACGTCGGGCGCCATCGGGGCCGTCGCGGTCCGTGACCTCGAAGCAGGTCGAGACCCGCACGCCCAGATCACGAGCTGCCCGGGCGACCAGGTCGAGGCTCCCCTCGATCGCGCCCTCGCTCGCGTGGTGATCGATCACGGTCGTGACGCCGGCGCGCGCGTGCTCGGCGAGCCCGATCAGGGCCGAGAGGGAGACGTCCTCGTCCTCGAGCGCGCGGTCGAGCGGCCACCAGATCCGCTCGAGGATCTGCTTGAAGTCGGCCGGCGCCGCGCCCACGAGCGGCATGCCGCGGGCGAGCGTCGAGTAGAGGTGCGTGTGGGCGTTGATGAGGCCCGGGAGCACGACCTTCCCGGCGAGATCGACGACCTCGGGGCTCTCGGCGGCGTGCTCGGCCGTCCACCGGTCGACGTCCGCGGTGCTCCCGACGAGCGCGATCTTGCCGTCGCGGACCGCGATCCCGGCGTCCTCGCGCACCGTCTCCGCCGCGAGGTCGAGCACGATGCGCGCGCGCCGCAGGGCGATCGGGCGTTCCACGCCCGGGATTTTACCCGTTATCATGAGGCCTGTGAGACGAGCCTGGCTCCTCGTCCTCGCGGCTGCCCTCGTCGCGAGGGCCGACGACTCCAAGGAGACGAGAGTGACGACGTTCGTCGCGGAGGACACGGCCTCCCTCGCGAGCGGGACGCTGGGCGCTCTCCCGACGCTCGAGTCGCGCCCGATCCAGGCCGTCGCTCCCTTCGATCGCGTCTGCGTCTCGGTGAACGCGACGGTCCCGGGAGACGCGCGCGTCGAGGTCGCCGCGAAGGTCGGCCTCGAGAGCGGCGCCACGGAGTGGCTCGCTCTCGGGACGGTCGCGAACCCCGACGACGGCGCGAAGGTCCCGTGCAGCGTCTCGTCGAAGGACGGCTCGGGCGTCAAGGTGGCGATCGACACGATCGAGCTGGAGCAGGCGAAGGGCCGCACCGTCACGGTCCGCCTCGTCCTCCACCGCTCGTCGAGGAACGAGCTGCCGCACGTCCGCAGGATCGCGGTCGCCGCGTGGCCTCACGGCAAGCTCGACGCCGAGCCCGCATCGAGGCACCCGGCCTGGGGCAAGGTCCTCGAGGTGGTCGAGCGCAGCCAGCGGGTCGAGGACCCGAAGATCTCCGGGCGGATCTGCTCGGCGACCTCGCTCGGCATGGTCCTCGTGTTCCACGGCTTCAAGAAGGAGACCGCCGAGGTCTGCCGCGAGGTCCTCGACCACGAGGCCGGGATCTACGGCAACTGGGCGCTCAACGTCGCCTACGCCGGGAGGCTCGGCCTCGACGCCGCGATCGTCCGCATGGGGAGCTTCGCGCCGCTCGAGGCCGAGATCGCCGCCGGGAGGCCGGTCGTCATCTCTCACCGCTGGTCGAAGGGCGAGCTCTCGGGCGCCCCGATCAGCTCGACCGACGGCCACCTGATCGTCGTCCGCGGCTTCACGAAGGAGGGTGACCTCGTCGTGAACGATCCGGCGGCCGATCCGCGCAAGGGCGAGAAGATCCAGCGCGTCTACAAGCGCGCCGAGATCGCGCGGACGTGGCTCGGGAACACGGACGGGATCGCCTACGTCCTCGAGGGCAAGAAGTGAACCGGCCCGTCGCGGCGCGCGCCGTCTTCCTCACGGCGATCGTGCTGGCGCTCGCGGCCTCGGCGAGCGTCTTCGCCGCCTTCCAGGGCAACGCGCCGGTCGCCCTCGGGATCGCCGCCGGAGCCGGGCTCGCGTTCCTCGCCGCGCTCTCGTGGCTCGCGGGCGCTCTCCTCACCTTCGACGGGCCGATCCTACGGCTCCTCAAGGCGACGGTGGGGCTCGCGCCGATCCGGCTCGGGATCGTGCTCGGAGGCATGGCGGCGATCGCCGTCCTCGCGCCGCGGGCGGTCGACATGGTCGCGGTCGGCGCCTCCTTCGCGGCGGCCCATATCCTGTTCCAGATCGTCCAGGCGGCGAGCTTCTACATGCTCTCGGTCGAGAGCTCGAAGCAGAAGGGCTCGCGCCCCCTCCGGTTCGGGGGTGTGAAGCTCTGGTGAGCTCGGGCGCCGCCTGGGGCCGGATCCATCGCGCGACGGTCGTCGTGATCGCCGCCGCGCTCCTCGCCCTGTTCGTCCGCGAGGCCGTCGTGGCGCGACCGTTCGTGGGCGGGCAGGACTTCACCTACGAGGTCCTCGTGAGCCGCGACCTCGCGAACGGGGTGCGCGATCTCCCCGACGCGCGCTACGAGCACCTCCCGGGGCTCCAGCACTTCTGGCGCCTCGCGATCCTCGCGGGCGGTGGGTCGCTCGCGAGCCTCCAGTGGATCTACCTCGCCGTGCTCGCGCTCGACCTCGTGCTCGTGGGCGCCCTCGCGCGCCGGATCGGAGGCAGCGCGGAGGCCGTGCTCCTCGCGGTCGTCTGGACGTTCACGCTCGACGGAGCGCTCCAGGTCTACCTCGCCTGCGGCGAGACGATCGCGCTCCTCCCCTGCCTCGCGGGTGTGCTCGCGTGGTCGGGGAAGCCGCTCCGGGGACGCGAGGGCTTGCTCCGCGCCATCGCCCTGGGAGCCGGCCTCGGCCTCGCGGTCTACGTGAAGCGGCAGGCGGGGCTCGTCGCGCTCGGTGCGGCCGCCCTCCTCCCGGCGCGGCTCGCGCGCGAGGGGGCTGAGCCGGAGGCGACGGCCCCCCACGCAGCCGAGGCAAGCAGGCCCGAGTGGCGCGCGCTCGTTGCGATCCCGCTCGCCGCTCTGAGCGTGTTCCTCACGGGGATCCTCCTCGAGGGGCGGGGCCTCGAGCCGCTCCGGATCTCGCTCGGAGTCCTCGCCCGCTACCAGGCCTACGGGTCGGCGCTCGAGAACGAGCTCTTGGTCGTCCGCGGTTGCCCGGCTCTCCTCGTGGGTCCGGCTCTCCTCGTCGCGTGGGTCGTCCAGCTCGCCCGGCGCCGTCCCGACCCGTTCCTCGGCTTCGCGGCGATCGCGGCGAGCGCCGTCCTCCTCCAGTTCACCAAGCGGCCCTACGCGCACCACGCGCTCCTCGCGGCGCCCTTCCTGGCGCTCGGCGTCGTCGCCCTCGGGCGCGCCCTCCCCGCTCGCGCCAGCCCCGTCTTCCTCGCCCTCGCTCTCCTCCTCGGGGCGCCCCTCGCGCACGCGCGCTACGCGGGCCCCCCGGAGTCCGAGCGTCCCTGGCCCACCGATGAGGCGACGCGCGCCGAGGTCGCCGCTCTCGCGCGGCACGTGCACCCGGGCGAGGACGTCCTCCTCCTCCCGCCCGAGGGCCGCAACGAGCTCCACTGGATCCTCGGCACGACGGCCCGGAGCAACCCTCTCGGCTACGGCTGGGCGCCGGAGCTCGCGATCTCGCTCGACGGGGTCCGCTGGCCGACCGTGGACGCGGTGATCGTGCTCCGTCCCCGGAGCGACTACGACCTCCTCCACTGGGTGAACCATGGCTGCTGGCCCGTCGTCGCCTCGCTCCCCGACCGGGGCTTCGCGCCCGTGTTCTCGGGCGGTCA
>Ga0209062_1006958_pt1 | contig 10052 bp, 7 predicted proteins | sample Coa_R2_2_FD_187158 | JGI IMG/M metagenome (GOLD analysis project Ga0209062, IMG submission 187158) | Surface soil microbial communities from Centralia Pennsylvania, which are recovering from an underground coalmine fire - Coalmine... | ecosystem: Environmental > Terrestrial > Soil > Unclassified ...
TAGCGATTGCACGCGGGACCCGGCAAAGAAGGAAGCTAGATTCCTCGCGAGAGGGAGGAAGTTTCTGGATCAAAAGGACTATGCTCGAGCGGCGCTGGAGTTTCGAAGCGCCAATCAAGCGAACCCCCGCGACGCAGAGCCATGGTATCAGCTCGGCATCGCCTACCTCGGGGCGAAGCAGCCTGACAATGCATACGTTGCCTTTATGAAGGCGACGGAGTTGAATCCCAACCACGCAGCGGCGCAGGTGAGGGCTTCAGAGATGATGGTGGCGAGCCGGGACCCTGAGGTTCTGGAAGAAGCCGTAAAGCGCTTGAGGCAGGTGATGACTTCCGGCGACGATCCCGAGACGCTGGGCGCCCTGGCCATGGCCGACTTGAAGTTGAAGAAGCCAGAAGAAGCGATCGGACTCCTGGAAAAGGCGCTGAACGAGTTTCCCGGCAATATCAAGCCGGCGGCGACGCTGGCGGCCATTCAGGCAAGTCGGCATGATTTCAACGCGGCGGAGGAGACGCTTAGAAAAGCAGCTGCACAGGCGCCTCAGTCCACGGAAGCAGCCTTGGCGCTGGCCAATCTATACTTCATCGAGGACAAGAAGGCGGCTGCGGAGGCCGAGCTGCAGCGCGCGCTGCGGATCGATCCGGTCAACGCATCAGCGCTTATGGCGCTCGGCTCGCTCCAGATGGCGGGCAACCGCGCCGCAGAGGCGGAAGAAACCTATCGAAAGCTTGCCTCGATAAAGGCCGCGAAGGCGCCCTACATCCACGCCGCTTTCCTGCTTCAACAGGGCCGGAACGAAGAGGCGCTCCGGGAGCTGAAGAAGCTGGCCGAAGCACCCGGGGCCGATGACGACGCTCGCCTTCGGTTGGCGGGCGCCTACGTGGCGACGGGAAACGGGGACGAGGCGCTGCGGTATCTCGGCCGTCTTCTGGCTGCCGATCCGAAAGACGCGGACGCTCTGTTGCTCCGGGGCCGCATCTATTTAAATACGCGGCAAGCGGCCGAAGCCCAAAAGGACATGGAGGCGGTGCTCCGGTTGCGGCCGAACTCGGCCGATGCGCATTATGGCCTTTCGAGGGTCCAGGCGCTGTTGGGTTCCGAGAAAGAGCGGGAGCGCGAATTGGGCGAGGTGCTGCGTCTAAACCCGAACCTATTGCAGGCACGCACTGAATTGGCCAGCATCCAGGTCAAGGCGGTCCGCGCGCAAACGGCTCTGGAGACCATGGACGCCGCGCCAAAGGCGCAGCAATCGTCGATTGTATTTTTGATAACCCGCAACTGGGCGCTGCTGGCTCTCAATCGCCTAGAGGAGGCGCGCTCGGAGATTGATCGCGGTCTGCATGTAGAGCGAGCGCCCGAGCTGGTGCTTCAAGACGGCATTTTGAAGCTGCTGAAGGCGGATAGTGAGGGCTCCAGAGCGGACGCTCAGGAAGTTTTGCGCCTGAGGCCAGCCGATGAAGGAGCGCTCAACCTGGCGATGCAGGCCTGCTTGGCGGACAAACAGAGCAACTTGGCGCTTCAGATTCTGAAGGAAACGGCCGCCAGAAACCGGGCGTCGGCGGCCGTGCAACTGCATGTAGGGCAGTGGCTGGAGCGCCTGGGAAAACTCGGGGAAGCCCGTGCGGCTTTTAGCGCCGCTAAGGCCCTGAACCCCCGTCTCATTGCGGCGGACCTTGCGCTAGCGATGCTCGACATGGAGGAGGGGAATTCAGATCGTGCACGAACGGGTCTTACCGGCATTCTCGTCTCCCAGCCCAACAACGAAACGGCGCATCTACTTTTGGCCAACATCGAGTACTCGCAGAAAAATTTTTCGGCTGCTTTGGTCCAGTTCACGGCGGTGGTGGAAGCCAATCCGAACAACGTGGCGGCGCTCAATAATTTGGCGTACCTGAACGCCGCGCACGATTTGGACGGTTCGCTCAGGTACGCCCTGCGCGCCATGGAGCTCGCCCCCAACGATCCGACGGTCCAGGATACGCTCGGATGGATATATTACCGAAAGGGAGATTACCAAAAGGCCGTGGAGTTTTTGGCGCCCTCGGTGTCGAAACAGCCGAGCCCGGTACGGCAGTTCCACCTTGCGATGGCTTATTTCAAAGCACGAGACCGTGATCGAGGCCAGCAACTTTTGAACCGAGCGCTGGCGCAGGATCCGAATCTCTTTAAGACCGAAGAAGGATGGCTACCCTGAGGCCGCCGAACGCGCGACCTGCCCTGAGCCAAGCCCAAAATCCAGTATGCTGTGAATATGCGGGTCGCCCTCTATGAGGTTGGCGAAAAAGGCGCGGAGGAGCGGAGCGGGATCAGAAAAGTGAAGGGCGAAGGCCCGGTGGCCGGTTTTGAATTCAATCTTACCGACATTCAGGCGGGTCAATAGCCTCTGGGCATGCGCGTTCTCGATGTCGGCTGCGGCATCAACAAAAGATTGGGCGCGGTCGGCGTCGATCGTAATCCCAGTTCTCGAGCCGACGTGCTCGCCGATCTCGACCGCTTCCCTTATCCCTTCCGCGATTCCTCCTTCGACGCCCTTCAGGCCGTTCATGTCATCGAGCATGTCTCCGACGTCATTCGCTCGATGGAGGAATTCCACCGCCTGGTAAAGCCGGGCGGCGAAATCCTGATCGTGACGCCGCATTACACCGATTTCAGCTCCTTCTGCGATCCTACCCATCGCTGGCATTTGAACAGTTTCTCTCTGCGTTACTTCGGTCCGAATCACGGAGGATTCGGCTACTACTCCCTTGCGAGATTTGCGGAGAGTTCCGTGCGCGTAAAGCTACTAGCTTTGTGGAGATGGCTGGGATGGGAATGGCTGATCAACGCTTCGCCGCGCCTGAGATTATGGTGGGAGTACTATCTCTGTTATCTGATTCGGGGAAAAACCGTCGAATGGCGGCTGAAAGTGATTAAATGATCGGCGCGCTTCTGGATTCGCTGCGCTACGCGCGGCGGCGGCGAGAGGCCGCGGGCGCGCAGGCCTCAGGACGCCGCGGGGAGGATCTGGCCCATCGCTATTTGCAACGCGAGGGATTTGTGATTGTGGCCCGCAACTATCGTCTGCCTTCCGGAGATGGAGAGGCGGACCTCATCGCCTGGGACGGCGATACGCTAGTCCTGGTTGAGGTGAAGTCGCGCGAAAGCGCCGAATATGGTCCGCCGGACCGCGCCATCGGGCCCCAGAAGCTCGATCATATGGCGCGCGTCGCCCGCGCTTATTCGCGCAAGACCGATACGCCCTGGGACCGCATCCGCTTCGACGTCATCGCGGTCTTGCTCACCGACCCTCCCAGAATCGAGCATATACGAAATGTCCGCAAGTCGGCGCTACGTTATTCTGAATTCTGACTTCATGATTCCGTGCTTCGATGGACGCCGAGAAGCTTCGCATCATTGAGGCGCAGCGCCGCGACCAGCACTGGCGCCGGTGGGGGCCTTATTTGGCGGAGCGCGCCTGGGGCGCGGTACGCGAAGACTATTCGGCCGACGGCCGCGCCTGGGAGTATTTTCCTTTCGAGCAGTCTCATCTCCGAGCCTACCGGTGGGGCGAGGACGGCATCGCCGGCATTTCGGACAACCATCAACGCCTCTGCTTCGCGCTCGCCTTCTGGAACGGACGCGATCCCATTCTTAAGGAGCGGCTGTTTGGACTAAACGGCGAGCAGGGCAATCATGGCGAAGATGTCAAGGAATGCTATTACTACCTCGATTCGACGCCCACGCATTCCTACATGAAGTGCCTGTACAAATATCCGCAGGACGAGTTTCCGTATCGCCGCCTCATCGAAGTGAACGGCGCCCGCAGCCGCTTGGAGCCGGAATTCGAGCTCCTTGACACCGGCGTTTTCGACGAGGACCGCTACTTTGACATTTTCGCCGAATACGCCAAGGCCGATCCGGACGATATTTTGATCCGCATCACGGCGGTGAATCGCGCCCAGTCGCCCGCGACGCTGCACTTGGCGCCGACGCTGTGGTTTCGAAACACATGGACCTGGAAACCCGGAGCGGAGAAGCCGGCTCTAGCGCGCTGCGGGGAAGGCGAAGCGGCCGCCATCGATATTCGGGAAGCGACACTGGGAGCCTACCGGCTGACGTTGGACGGGCGCCCTCCCATGTTGTTTACGGAGAACGAATCGAATGCGCAGGTTCTATGGGGCTCGCCCAACCCTAGCCCTTATGTCAAGGACGCCTTTCATCGCTACATTATCGATGGCGACCGGTCGGCAGTAAATCCAAATCAATGCGGAACAAAAGCTTGCGCCTGGTATCGCTTCGATCTTGGCGCAGGCCAAAGCCGCTCGATTCGTCTGCGGCTGACAAAAGCGGGCGAAGCATCCGGCATGGTGCGCGACTTCGATGGCCTGTTTGCTGAGCGGATTCAAGAGGCCGACGAATTCTACTCCTTCTGCCCGAGCACGCTTTCCGCAGACGGCCGGCGCGTGCAACGGCAGGCTTTCGCGGGTTTGCTCTGGTCCAAGCAGTTTTATCACTTCGTCGTGGAGACGTGGCTCAAAGGCGATCCAGGGTTGCCGCCTCCTCCCGCCAGCCGCCTTGAGGGACGAAATTCCAACTGGGTCCACCTGTATAACGAAGACGTCATTTCGATGCCCGACAAGTGGGAGTACCCATGGTACGCCGCCTGGGACCTGGCGTTTCACGCGATTCCGCTCGCGCTGGTGGATCCGGACTTCGCCAAAAGCCAGCTCCGTCTATTTCTGCGGGAATGGTATTTGCATCCAAACGGCCAGATTCCCGCTTACGAGTGGTCCTTCAGCGACGTGAATCCACCCGTGCACGCCTGGGCCTGCTGGCGCGTGTATCAGATCGACCGCAAGCTCACCGGCCATGCGGATTATGGATTCCTGGAGAGCGTTTTTCACAAGCTGTTGCTCAATTTCACGTGGTGGGTGAACCGCAAAGATTCGTCGGGCAGCAACATCTTCGAGGGAGGTTTCCTGGGCCTGGACAATATCGGCGTTTTCGACCGGTCAAAGCCCGCTCCGATGGGCGGCTTCATCGAGCAGTCCGATGGCACAAGCTGGATGGCCATGTACTGCCTGAACATGCTCAAGATCGCTTTGGAGTTGGCGAGCAAGGTCGATCTCATCTACGAAGACATCGCGAGCAAATTCTTCGAGCATTTTCTCTATATCGCCAGCGCCATGAACGGCTTAAGCCGGAGCGGACTGTGGGATGAAAGAGATGGCTTTTTCTACGACCGCCTCCGGATTCCCGATGGGAGCTCAATTATAATGGCGATCCGCTCGATCGTCGGCCTAATTCCGGTTTTCGCCGTCGATACCGTCGAGCCTTCTGTCATCAATGCGCTTCCCGGATTTCGTAAGAGGATGGAGTGGTTTCTGGCGCATCGGCACGACTTGTGCGCAAATATCGCTTCGCTTGCGCGCGAGGGGGTGGAGTCGAGACGGCTGCTCAGCCTGCTGCCGCGGGGGCGCCTGGTCCAAGTCCTAAAGCGGATGCTGGATGAAAGGGAGTTTCTATCGCCATACGGCATCCGCGCTCTTTCGAAATACCACCAAGAGCATCCGTTTGTTCTAAGCTACGATCACAAAGAGCACCGCGTCGATTACGAGCCCGGCGAATCGACAACTTACCTATTCGGAGGCAATTCCAACTGGCGCGGTCCGGTCTGGTTTCCGGTAAATTTCCTGTTGATCGAATCGTTGCAGAAATTCAATTGGTACTATGGCGACGATTTCACGGTGGAATTTCCGACCGGCTCCGGGCGCCAAATGAATCTCGGCGAGGTTGCGGCGGAGCTGTCCCGGCGTCTTTCGCGAATTTTTCTTCGCGGCAAAGACAGCTGGCGGCCGGTGTATGGAAATATCGAGCGCCTTCAAACGGATCCGAATTTTAAAGATTACGTGTTGTTTTACGAATATTTCCACGGCGACACCGGCGCAGGCATCGGCGCCAGTCATCAGACCGGCTGGACGGCTTTGGTCGCCAAGCTTCTTCAGCAAAGCGGGGAATGAGTCCAGTGAGAGGCGGGTCGACTGGACGGGGCCGAAAAATGTATTGAGCGGTGAATATAATTGCACATCCGCTCTACTGTTACCATCGAAATGAACCACTCGAGGAGGGGACCGATGTATTGTTGCTTGTTCTCCGCGCCTCAACGCGACAGCCGCACAACCAAGGCAGGCGATAGCTACATAGGTCCCAGGATGCGGCCGCCCGCCTTGGTGTGGGTGTTTTTATCAGTCGTATTCGCTCTTAACGCATTGGGGCAAACTCCGCCGCCCGCTCCCGCGGCGTTTCCCGCGCCACCCGCCGTCGAAAAGCTTCAAAAGACCCAGCACTCGATCCAAATTGACGGCCGCACCATCAACTACACCGCCACCGCCGGCACGTTGGTGCTGAAAAAGGAAGATTCTAGACCTATCGCCAGTATGTTCTTTGTCGCCTACACCCGCGACGACATTCAGGACAAATCTCAACGGCCGCTGAGCTTTGCCTTCAACGGCGGCCCCGGCTCGGCATCCATTTGGCTGCATATGGGCGCGCTGGGACCAAAACGCGTCGTGCTGGGACCGAGTGGCGAGCAACCGCCTCCCCCGTACCACTTAATCGACAACGACGATTCTCTGATCGATATTACCGACCTTGTCTTTATCGATCCTGTCTCTACGGGCTATAGCCGTAATGCGCCCGGCGAGGATCCCAAACAGTTTCATGGACTGGAAGGCGATCTGAATTCCGTCGCCAACTTTATTTATCAATACACGAGCAAATTCAACCGCTGGAGCTCACCCAAATTTCTCATCGGCGAAAGCTACGGGACGGCTCGCGCCGCGGGTTTATCCGAGACTCTTCAGGAACAAGGGATCAACCTCAACGGCATCGTGTTCATCTCCGCCGTGCTCAATTTCGAGACCATCAGCTTCAATCCCGGCAACGAGCTGCCCTATATTCTGTTTCTGCCTACATATACCGCCACGGCCTGGTATCACAAAAAACTTCCCGCCGATCTTCAGGCCAAATCGCTGGAGCAGGCAGTTCAAGCGGCGCGCGAGTTCGCCTCCGGCGACTACACGCTGGCCCTGATGAAGGGCGCAAAGCTTGCGGGGGCGGAGCGGGCCAAGGTGGCCGCGGAGACGGCGCGATTCACGGGGCTTTCCAAGGAATACGTCGAGGAGAGCAACTTGCGAATCTCCCCGACTCGTTTCCGGAAGGAGCTTCTGCGCACTGAGGGCAAGACTCTCGGCCGCTACGACAGCCGCTTGGAAGGCTCCGACGCCGATTCCGCGGGTGAACGCCCAGAATACGATCCTAGTTACGCGAGCGTCCAGGGAGCCTTTACGGCCACGTTTAACCACTACGTCCGCGACGATCTCAGATGGGACAGCGAGCTTACCTACGAAGCGCTTACCGGCAAGGTGCTGCCGTGGAATTACGAACGATATCAGAATCGCTACGTCGACACGGCGGAAATGCTGCGCCAGGCGATGGCGCAAACGCCGACTCTTCGGGTTATGGTGGCGGCCGGCTACTATGATTTGGCGACCCCGTTCTTCTCCGCCGAGTACACGTTCAATCACTTGGGTTTAAGCCCGTCGTTGCAGCAGAACGTGAGCTTTGCCTACTGCGACGCCGGCCACATGCTGTATACGGTTAAACCGTGCCTGGACGGATTGAAGCGGTCGCTGACGGATTTCTACCGCGCCGCCGTTGCCGCCGGACCGGCGGGGACGGGGCAAGGGGCTGCCGCCGCGGCCGGCCCCAGGAGTTCGCCGTGACGACCCGATCCACTATTTCCGCGTTGCTGCTTGCGAGTTTTGCGGTCTCGCAAACGAGAACTTCCGATCCCACCTTCAGCTTTACTCCCATTCACGGCAACAAGATCACTCAGGGAAAATTTTCGCCCGGCGGCTCCATCCCGTTTATCGACCAGTTCGACGGAACCAGCTCTTCCATCGACATCTCCAAAATCGAAAGAATCGTGATGACGCCGCGAAAGCCGCCATACTCATCGGCGTGCGGGGCCGCGCCCGAGGCGATCGTCACATTCCTGGACGGCGGCCGGCAACGGGGTTGCATTGCGCCCGGAGCTCCGCTGGCGTTCATCGGCTCGGCTGCGATCGCCTCGGTGAACAGCGCCACAGGAAAATTCGTACGGGAAAAGCGTTAGCTCACTTGACGCTCTTTATCCACTTCAGAATTGGGCCGGTGACGCTGGTGTCCGGCGTATCGGGAGACATGACCTCGGAGATGTGACTGTGGTCCTTGAATACGGCGTAGGTTGGGCAACGGTTCGCTTTACAGAGTTCATCGCGGAGCGTCTCGGCAAAGGCGATGATGTTCGGAGGGTCGAGTTCGGCGACGGAAAGGAAGATCGGCAGTTTCGAATTCACCAACCCCGCAAGATTCGAGCGGGCCAGTTGGGTGGCCTGATCCACCGGCTCACCCCTGCCCTTGGCGCCGCCCTTGCCGGCAAAGCCTTTGCCATCGCCGCCCTTTGCCGCGCCGGCTCTGGCCGGGGCGGCCGGGGCGCCTCCGCCGCAAGGACCGAATCCGCCCTGCGTAGGTTTGGGAGTGGCGGGAAGAATATTGAATGCTGGCGGCGACATGAACACCACGCCTTTCAGTCCCACGCCTTTCGGCCCCCACAGCTCCGAATGACTCACGTAAGTGCTCAGGGGCACGTTGCCGGCCGACTGTGACCAGGCGAACACCCGGTTTGGATTGCCTTTGTATTTGGAGATGTTGGACTGAACCCATTGGACAAGCATGCCCACGGCTTTCGCCGGATCGTCCCAGGCCTGCCCGGGGTGGCGCTGCATATTCACTCCGGTCATGCCATTCTTGACCGCCCACAGCATGACGTTGTCATAGAAAACATCGCCGTTTTCCCCGCCTTGAATTTTGTTGCCGGCTCCGCCGGAAATGTAAATTAGAACGGGCCGCGAGTTGCCGCCTTTTTCTCCAACCGCAACGTCGAGCACGTCTTTCGGATCCGGGCCGAAGGAAATATCGCGGGTGAACGAAACGCCCTTATAAGGGGGATTGGGATGCAAAGGCCGGTAAATTTTGGCTGTCTCGGGGACACAAACCCCGCGCCCGATCTCGACGAGCTGTTTGGCGATCTCGGGCGGCACTTGCGCTTGGGCCAGCCCGGCCAGGAGAAAGGGAATCGGCAGGAGCGAGAACTTTAGCTTCACAAAGAACCTCCAATGGCATTCGAGTATATCGCAAAACGCTTGACCAAGAGCTTGTTTTTCTGGCTTCAGCAGCGGCGTAAGACGGTTTACGATTCGCGCGGATCGCTTTTACGCGGCGGCCGAGTCGAACGGTCTGAACCCCATGTGCGGCTTGCGCGGAATTGCCTGGCTCGCGCGAGTTGCCGCCTCGCGGTTTTGAATCGCGTGAGATAGACTAGCTCTCGGCCATGTCTGTCTCCGCATGTGCTTTTAGCCGTCGCGGTTTTCTGGAGGGAGTTGTGGGTCTCGGAGCCGGCGCAATCGCGCGGGAGGAGAAGCCGGCGTCCAAGCCTTACCGCATCGACATTCATCACCATCTGTTTCCGCCTTCTTACTCCTCCGCGATTGTGGCGCAAGGACAATCTTCCCCGCCCGCCTGGACGCCGGCGCGTTCTATTGAAGAAATGGACAAGAGCGGGATCGCGCTTGCCGTGGTCTCGCTTTCCGCGCCCAACGTGACCTTCCCGGACGCGCAACTGAACCGGCGGTTGGCGCGAGAAGTCAACGAATATGGCGCCCAGATGGCGCGCGACTATCCGGGCCGCTTCGGACTTTTCGCGGTGCTTCCGCTGGCCGACGTTGAGGCCAGTTTAGCCGAGCTCGAATATGCGCTGGACACTTTGAAAGCGGAAGGCATTGGGCTGATGACCAGTTATGGCGCCAAATGGCTGGGTGACGGCTCATTTGCGCCCGTGTGGGCGGAGCTGAACCGGCGCAAGGCGCTGATTTACACGCATCCGCATTCGCCCGATTGCTGCGGCAATCTTAACGTCGGACTTCCCCCGCAAGATATCGAATGGGCCACCGACACCACGCGAACCATCGCCA
>Ga0209062_1006961_pt1 | contig 10049 bp, 8 predicted proteins | sample Coa_R2_2_FD_187158 | JGI IMG/M metagenome (GOLD analysis project Ga0209062, IMG submission 187158) | Surface soil microbial communities from Centralia Pennsylvania, which are recovering from an underground coalmine fire - Coalmine... | ecosystem: Environmental > Terrestrial > Soil > Unclassified ...
GATCGAACGCGCAGACCGGGAGTTGCTCACACGGCGCGGCTACTTGCAGGAGATTTTTAAGGGATGGTATCTGCTCAGCCGGCCGTCCGAAAAGCCAGGCGACAGCACGGCTTGGTATTCCGCGTTCTGGGACTTTCTTTCAGTCTATCTGGAAGACCGCTTTGGCTCGGACTATTGCTTGCAGGCAGGCTCCTCGATCGACTTGCATACTGGGGCGAATCTGATTCCGCGACAGGTTATTGCGTTGACGGCGCGCGGAGGCAAGATGCATTTGGAACTGCCGCACAGCACGTCGGTATTGGTTTATCAGGATACGAAGAATCTTCCCCGGGAAGCCGAGTTGGTTCGTGGCGTGCGAGCAATGCCTTTGACTATGGCCCTTTGTCGGATTCCTCCATCTTTTTTTGAGAACCAACCTCTCAGCGCCGAAATCGCGCTTCGCGCCGTCAGGTCAGTGGACGATTTAACCCGAGCGATTCTCGAAATCGAGTCCCCCACCTTGGCGAGCAGGTTCACCGGCGCTTACCAGTTCTTGGGCGATACCGAGAGGGCCGAACAGATTAGCAAGACTCTGAAGTCCGCCGGCATCGTTTTTGAACCGGCGAACCCCTTTGTGAGACCGGAACCGGTTTTCGCGCGAGGAACGCGTCTGCTGTCGGGTTATGCAGGACGGATCGAGGGGCTGTTTAATACCCTCCGGGAACCTGTCCTCGAGGTTTTCCGGGACTGGCCTCCTAAACCCCTGGAAGATTCTGAGGCCTACGTGGACCACGTTGAAGCTGTATACACACACGACGCTTATAACTCACTGTCCATCGAGGGTTATCGCGTCACGCCGGACTTGATTGAAAGAATCCGGTCAGGTTCGTGGAATCCGGATGGAGAGCCGAAGGACCAGCAGGAGGTAGCGGCCATGGCGGCCAAGGGGTACCTGGAAGCTTTTCGAACGGTGAAGAAGAGCGTGGCTCGTGTGCTGCACGGGGAAAGAGCCGGCCAAGTGTTCCGCCAGGATTATTCAGACTGGTATCGCGCCATGTTCAGCGAGTCCGTCCGCGCCGGGTTATTGCAATCCTACCACCTTGCGGGCCACCGCAGCGCGCCGGTGTATATACGGGCCTCTCGGCATGTTCCGCCGCCCCCCGAGGCGGTGAACGATGCGATGACCGCTCTTCTCGATTTGCTGGAAAACGAACAGGAACCAATCGTTCGAGCTGTCCTGGGCCACTGGCTTTTTGGATTTATTCATCCCTACATGGACGGAAACGGCCGTATGGCCCGATTCCTGATGAACCTTATGATGGCTTCGGGTGGCTATCCCTGGACCATCGTGCGCACAACGCGACGCAAAGAATATCTCGCGGCCCTTGAAGCCGCTTCGGCAGACCAGACCATCTCCCCGTTCGCCAAATTCATCCGCGAGGAGATGGGTGTGGACTGGACCAAGGAATCCTCCTAAATCCGATGCGCTGCCCGTATCCTGCACTCCGTGGGGAGCGAGATGAAATCCCAAATGACCTCCCAGCAGCCGGTTCATGCTGGAGAAATCACGCAGGCTCTGAAAATAATCGGACGTGGCGAATTTACCGCACGGCATCTACGATGCGCTTCTGGATGAAGACCTGAATTCAATCCTTACGCAGCACCCGGAACTGCGTTCAGTCTTTGGGAAACTTGACCCGGAAGAACAACCAACGCGGTACGCTGCCTTTCTCGCTCGCGTAGTCGAAAAGGCTCTTCGGCTGGAAAATGATCCTGTCACCCGGTTGCGGATTTGTAATGAGATCGTTGAAAGACTGGCAGGCAGCCAGTCAGCGACCTTCCTTAAGGGCAATCGTCTCGTAGTTGCTGAGAAGCCAGTGCTGGTCGAAATCACGCCGCCGCAATTGGCCGAAGGCGCATTGCCGCGGCCGGAGACACCGTTGACGGAAAGCAGTCTATTCACAGGCTCGCCATCGGACCCCCAACTTGTTCACGAGTTGGGGAGGGAAATGCGCTCCGCGGATTGCGTGGATTTACTCGTGTCCTTCATCAAATGGTCCGGTCTTCGCTTGTTGATACCGGCGTTTGAGGAGATCACCTCTCGCGGTGGCGCAGTTCGCATCATTACGACCTCCTACATGGGGGCCTCGGATGCGGAGGCGGTGGAATGGCTGGCGCGGTTGCCGAATGTGTCGATCCGAGTCTCTTACGACACGGAAAGAACTCGCCTCCACGCCAAGGCATATCATTTCAAGCGTCATAGCGGCTTTTCCACCGCCTATATCGGTTCTGCAAATATGTCTCAGGCGGCAATTACAAGTGGCCTGGAATGGAATCTGAAGGTCACCGCCCAGGACATGCCCCACATTTTGGAGAAGTTTGTTGCGGAATTTGAGACTTATTGGAATAGCCGCGAATTTATCCCCTTTAACCCGGATGCACCGATGGTGTTGCGGGAGGCCATTCAGCAAGCACGAAGGAAAACGCCATTCGCTACGGTGCTGGTCGACATGACTCCGCACCCTTTCCAGGAACGCATTCTGGATGCACTGGCCGCTGAACGGCAGGTGCATAACCGATGGCGAAACCTGGTCGTAGCTGCAACAGGAACCGGAAAAACGGTAGTGGCTGCCTTCGATTTTAAGAGGTTTTATCAAAGCAAGAATCGCCAGGCGCGCTTGTTGTTTGTCGCTCACCGGCGAGAGATTCTTGAGCAAGCCGCAGGGATTTTTCGTCTGGTGCTTAGAATCCCGGACTTTGGGGAACTACTTGTGGGGCCTCATGCAGCAACGCGTTTTGACCATCTGTTCTGTTCCGTAGACATGCTCGGTACCAGACGCCTTTGGGAAAAGGTGGGGGCTGATTTTTACGATTTTATTGTCGTAGACGAAGTGCACCACGGTCCTGCTGCGAGCTACAGGGCCATTTTTGAGCAGTTCAATCCTCGGGTCCTTCTTGGTCTGACAGCAACACCGGAACGGATGGACGGCGCGAGCGTTGCCGTCGACTTCGGGAACCGTTTTGCTGCTGAGATCCGCCTTCCCGAGGCGCTGGACGAGAAATTACTTTGCCCATTTCATTATTTTGGGGCCGCCGACCCTGTGTCCCTGGCCAGTGACCAGTTCTGGCGTAGCGGGAAGTACGACATTACCGCTCTGGAGAACGTTTACACCGGGGCTCACGCCCTGGCCACCCAACGTCTGGACGTAATCATCAGCTCCTTACTCCGATACGAGCCGGACCTGGTCCGGGTACGCGGCATCGGATTCTGCGTTTCCGTTAATCACGCGGAGTTCATGGCTGAGAAATTTAACGAGCGCGGAATCACTTCTGCAGTTCTCGTGGGCGAAACGGTCACAGAGGAACGGACTGCATTGATGAACGATTTTCGCACGGGAAAGATCAGCTTCTTATTCACCCGGGATGTGCTGAACGAGGGATTGGACGTGCCGGATGTAAACACGGTCCTGTTTCTTCGCCCAACAGAAAGTTTAACAGTGTTTCTTCAGCAACTTGGGCGCGGTTTGCGCCACGCACCGGAAAAGGATTGCCTCACGGTTCTTGACTTCGTTGGGCAAGCACACCGTCGCTATCGGATTGATCGAAAGCTGAAGGCCTTACTGGCAAAGCGTCGATTTAATATCCAACGCGAGGTTGAAATGGATTTCCCTCATCTTCCAGCAGGATGCAGCATACAACTTGACCGAGTGGCCCGAGAGCATGTGCTTGCCAACATTCGCGAGAACTTGCGCAATCTGGCCGACCAGGTTCCTGATCGCCTGGAATCTTTTGAGCATGAAGCGGCGCAGCCGCTGACGTTTGGGAACTTTGTCCGATTTCACGACTACGAGCCCGAGGTGCTGCTTTCGCGTAAAACATGGACGCAGTGGAAAGCCAAAGCCCGGCTGGCGGAGACCCCAACCGATCCAGACATTGACCGGCTCCAAAACGCGCTTATCAGCGGCGCTCAGACTTCCGGCCCCCTGGAGATCACGCGCCTACGAAAAGTTCTGGAACGGTTGCGGGACGCCGATGCACAGGGGGCACTTAACGAAGCCGCTAGCAGCGCTTTGATGACGCATTACCGTCTTTGGGGCCAACCCGGCAAGAAACTTGGAATGTCCCATATCGAAGAATCATTTCGTCAGGCAGCCAGAAACAGATCTGTAATGCAGGACCTTGACGAGGTTTTGGCATGGGCGGAAGAAGAGTCACGTGTGGGCAGCGCGTCATTGAACCTTCCTTTCCCATGCGCCCTCGAACTTCACGCAACTTACGGCAGCGATGAAATCAAAGCTGCGCTGGGAGGCGCCTCTTTCGAATCGGCGGGCGTCACTGGCGTTGGTTGGCTGCATTTTCCTGAAATTAAAACCTTCGCATCGTTGGTGACGTTCCAGAAAACCGAAAAGGAATTTTCGCCCAGCACGATGTATCAGGATTACCCGATCAGTCGCGATATGCTCCATTGGGAAAGCCAGCGGCAAACAAGCCAAGCGAGTGAAACCGGTCAGAATCTCATCCATCATCAGGAACGCGGCTACACAATGCTCTTTTTTGCGCGAGCACGGAAAAAAGTTTGGGGGGTCACCGCTCCTTTCACATTCCTCGGTTCAGCCAGACTCGTAAGCCACCAGTCCGAACGGCCCATTCAGATGGTATGGAAACTAAACCATCCGATGCCCGCCGAAATGTTCGAAGAAAACCGCCGAGGTGGCTAACCGGCAACCAGTCACTTCAAAATCGGCAAGGGCCAAGCGGCGAGGCTTCAGTTCGCGAGCCTCGCCGGGACACCTCGTTTGGCTTTTCCCGTGTTTGCCTCCTGGAGCGATCGAGGAAGACGCGAGTAAGAGCATGGCCAGAGCGAGCGAGATTCGCCCATGCATCTTTATGAGCAGGTTCTTCACTTCTTCACCTGCCCGTTGGTTCGGTCAACCTCCTTTGTGATCAGGATGGCAAACCATATCGATAACAACGGTGCTCGCCAGAATCAGCACTACATCCTGACCTTCGCTGATTTCCACCCCATAGGTGTCGGTAAAAGCAAACCACTGCTTTGATACTTCGGCAACGGTTTCTCCAGCCCGGCTGAACGTGTATTCCATGTCCAGGAAGCTTCCCTGCGCCTCCAGGTCATCGGGTCCAGGCACATCCACCGTGAACTTGCAGCGCCATGCAGTGAATAGATGCTTTTTAACCACAGCAGCAAGCACGCCGTTCCGGGTGATCTCGTAAGTTGGTCCCCAGGAGAGCAGTTTCTGACGAATGAAGGCCAATTCGTTCTTTTGCATGTCTTGGAACGAAAGCTTTTCGCCGAAGCTAAAGGCTTTGCCATCCACGAAGAAAACCGGGTCGCCGGCTTCGTTCGTAATGGTGAAGTCGTCGCCCCAGGAAAACAGCTTCTGCTTCATCACGTAACGCATGATCAAGGATGGCACTGACGGTCAAGGCCGCACAAGCTCGGTTCCTAAAGATCTCGCCGCAATCAAAACGCAGAGTATAAGAGCGGGGGCCGGGCGTATGCTCCTCCTTCACCTCCGTTTTTCACCCAACGGATTTAGCCACTGGCGCCCTGCTCACTTGCTTTCACGCCTGCTGCGGACCATAAATTTCCCATGGTCACGGGACCCAATGATCGTTTTGATCTGAATCGCTTTATTCAAGCGCAGGAAGAGGTTTATCCACGCGCACTGGCCGAACTAAAGCTGGGGCGCAAGCGCAGCCATTGGATGTGGTTCATCTTTCCGCAGCTGGATGGACTGGGCCACAGCTCCACAGCCAGGTTCTACGCCATCAAAAGCAAAGCCGAAGCCAAGGCATACCTGGATCACTCTCTGCTTGGCAAACGCCTGATGGAATGCGCCGAGGCCTTACTGAAGATCCAGGGCAAGTCGGCGGCGGAAATCTTCGGGTACCCGGATGATTTGAAATTGCGATCGAGCATGACTCTCTTTGCCAGTGTTTCGCGGGGTGATTCGGTATTCTCTCGGGTGCTCGACCAGTATTTTGAAGGGGAACCGGATCAAAAGACGCTTGAACTCTTGCAGCAGTGAGCGTCGATTTAATGCGACCAGGACCATTCTGTCACAGCACAGCAAAATAGACCCAAGCCTCCGACCCATGACGCCATTGCTGTTCATCTTTTCAGCCCCTCAATCGGGTCCTGGCCATGACTGCCGTGATCGCACTCGAAGGCCGCCCTGGTCGGATGGATGCATTTGCTCAACCGTAACCAGGTCACCTACGGCCGCACGGTGGCCCAAGGTTGCGCTCGAGCAGCAGTGACGACATCTTGATCCGAAAAGTGATGAAAGCAATTCAAGGCTACCACGTAGTCGACCCGAAGAATCTCTTCTGGCGGCCTTCCAATTTGATGCAGATCCCCAACGCCGACTATTTGGAACGCACCGGAAGCGAGAATCTCAGCGCTCGGTTGTGGCGTCTGCCGCCGAAAAGCGCCAATACGCTACACAAACACATCCGGCAGGAGGAGTTTTACTTCGTCCTGGAAGGGGTGGGCCGGATGCGGGTAGGCGACGAGACGCTGACGGTCCAGAAGTACGGCGGGGTGCTGGTCGGACCGGACCAGTTGCGCCAGGTGTTCAATGACACTGATTCTGAGGTGCTCTGGCTCATCGTCGGCGCGCCGGAGGAACTTGAGTTTCTACAGGGCTCTAAATCGAAGATGGATCTTTCGCTGATTTACCCCGTGGATCCCAAACAATTGCCCAGGGAATTGGCTGGTGTGGATTGGCCGCCCCAAAAGTAAACGGCTTGGGTCGCGTTCGCTTTTTCAACAGACGTGTGCCCGCTCGAGGACATTGCTTGCTGTCACCGCAGGTCGCTAATACTGAACAGCAACCCGATACAACCGTGGCGCCGCGCGAACCGGGAGCGTAATTGACTGCGCCTGTCCATTCCCTGTGATTGCGGGAACCGAGTTGCTCCAGGCTGAGCTAACTCCATCGCTCTCCTGGATTTGGTAAATATTCCCGGCGCTGGTGCCAAAGCCGAGCATCACGTTCGTGGACTGCCAGCTGATGCTAAGTTGGGTCAGCACAGACGGTCCTGTCATCATCCAATGCCACACTGGCTCATAAACCGGTGTGCCATCTGGTTGCAAAGGAGTGGCCGGGTCCGTCACCGTAGCGCCATGGTAAGCTTGACCGGTTTGATTGTTCTGTGTCGGCAGGTCCGTCGTGAGCATGTGCGACCCCAGGAACGGAGGCGCGTTGCTCTCGACCAATAGCGCGGGACCAAACGCGTTCATCTCGTAGGCGGCCCAGGTCGGAATCTCGTAACTGTAGAGAACGAGCGGGTCTTGAACGTGGATGAAGCCGAAGAACAATTCATTCGAGGTTACGCCCGCTTGGTAAATCCAGTCAGCCGGCCTGTTGCCCGGGAACCACCAGTCAGTGTCCGCGAACATGATGGACCGGACCACGGGGTGCAGCTTGGCGATGAGTCCTGCGTGCCCGGCGCCTTGAGAATGGCCGGCGATGAGGATTTGAGACCAGACCAGGTTGGTGTTGCTGTCGAGGTACTGGCCCCAGCCTTCAGCCGGATACTTTGCACTGAGATATTGGAGCAGCTTGACGGCACGATTCTCAATGGAATCCGCGCGGCTCACACTGAATGCGGGATCGGTGTTGGTGCCGCCCTGGATAATGTCGAGCCGGATTTCCCTGAAGCAATCGGAGTTGGTGGCTTGATCGCACAGCGAATTGACCGTCGTCCCATTCACGTACATCAGGCCAATGGCATGCAACCCGAGATTTGCCGCAGTCCGGACCACGTTTGTGTAGCCGGCGGGCACACCGCCCGTGCCAGGCAGGAACAGGAACAAGTGTTCGCGCGCCGGCACGTTCGTGTTGATGGCGGCCAGGTGGACCTTGTTAAAATCGGTAATATTCGGATCCGTCTGGCTCGGGAAGATGAACCGGGAAGATTGGGCAAACGCCAGATCGAGCATGAGCAACATTGCGGTTGGGAACGCCGCTATAAAGAACCGGGATCGTGTACGAATTGGCATGTGGTGCGAGCGCGAAGACATCGTATCGTTGTCCTGCCACTAAGACGCGGTAATCTGCGGAATTGTTACGCGGCACGTCCTTAGGTCGCAATTTCAAACGCCGGCCCTGCGCTTCAACCGGCCTCGGGCCGACTGGTAAGTGGACGATGGTTTCTTCGACGCCCACCGTGCTTGCCGGTCGATACACGGTTACAAACGCCATAACCGCAGCACCGCAATTCTTTCGCATCGCCCACTAGCTCCACAATCCGTGCTCGGAGCTCGGATAAAATGTCCGCCTCTCCCAGGCCCGAGCCTGCTCGCCATGTGGATGTCCGCCCAACGTCGTTTCCCTCAGCCGCGCCGCGCAGCCTCGATTTTGGCAATATCGATTTTACCCATGTCCATCATCGCATTGAAGGCGCGTTTGGCTTCGGCGCCACCTGCCGCTATGGCATCCGTCAAAACCCGCGGCGTGATTTGCCAGGAAATTCCCCACCGATCCTTGCACCAACCACAAGCGCTCTCCTCGCCGCCACTGCCGACAATCGCGTTCCAATAGCGATCCGTTTCCTCCTGGGTCTCGGTTGCAATCTGAAACGAAAAGGCCTCGGTGTGTTTAAATTGAGGGCCGCCATTCAGCCCCAGACACGGAATGTCGAAAACGGTGAACTCCACCGTGAGGATTTCGCCCTCCTTGCCGCTGGGATAATCGCCGGGGGCTTTGTGAATCGCTGTTACTTTACTGTCGGGGAAAGTGGCGGCGTAGAAGCGCGCTGCGTCCTCCGCATCCCTGTTAAACCAAAGACAGATGGTGTTCTTTGCTTTCTTATTGCTCATAAAACTTCTTGTCGCGAACCATAGCACAAGTTTATGAACAAGAAATTGACGGTTTACCAGAAACCAACGTGCACCAAGTGCCGGACCACCCTGCGGATCTTGAAGGAACGCGGGGCGGAGTTTGAAGCCATCAACTACTTTGAAACCCCTTTGACGGAAGCGGACTTGCGTGCGTTGTTAAAAAAGCTGGGAATGACGGCACGCGACATCCTCCGCAAAGACGAACCCCTAGCGAAGGAGTTAGGCATCGCTAAAAAGGACACTCCGGACAAGGAATTGATCGCGCTGATGACTAAACATCCTGATCTGATTCAAAGGCCCATCGTTGTAAATTCGTCACGGCAGCCTCGAAGCCAGTGGTTAGTTGGTCAAATCGTCGGGCAATATTCGGGTTGAGACCACCTTCGTAAGGCGAGAAGATCACATTATAACCCTGGCTGGCCAGGTTGGTCAGCAAGGGCCCATAATCATTGGCGTTGCCAATTGGACTGGTATAGCCGTGGGCAAAAAAGATGGTCGGGAGGGATCCGTTGATGGAGCCGTTCGGGTGAAACGCAGAAACGACCAGCGCGTTTGCACCCCCGCTGTCCGTGGGATAAACCGGGTTTATGAACGTGTCGGCGAAAACCGCATAGGGTCCGGACCTTCCGAAATCAGAGGGTGGATTGGTGTAGCTTTGCGCCAAAGCCGCGTACGGCCAGAATATCCACCAGACCAGTAATCGCCGGTTCATGACGGCAATTTTAACACGCATTTTTTCCGAGCCACAAGACCAAATCTTCGTTAGTACCTGTGCAGAACCTCGGGTCGTGACCTATCCGCTTCGGCGGTGGATTCTTCCCATCGGCCCCGGCCGCGGGATGCGCGTTATATCGTTTGCTTCGTTGTCCTTTTTTGGATCATGGACGAAAATCGTTGATTCAAATGCCAACCGATAACCATCCAGAGGTGCTGGTCGTGGGTGCCGGGCCGGTTGGGCTCCTTACGTCTCTTGTTTTGACGCGTAACGGCGTCAGAACTCGTATCATCGATGCAGAACACCGGACTACCGCCCAAAGTTACGCTTGCGCGCTGCATCCATCCAGCCTTTGTCTCCTGGAATCCCTTGGCCTTGCAGACGAAGCCATCGAACTGGGCCACAAGGTCGAAACAATCACTTTCTACGAAGGCGAAATCGCCCGGACCCATCTCAAGTTGTCGGACCTGCCGGGTCGCTACCCAT
>Ga0209062_1006967_pt1 | contig 10038 bp, 6 predicted proteins | sample Coa_R2_2_FD_187158 | JGI IMG/M metagenome (GOLD analysis project Ga0209062, IMG submission 187158) | Surface soil microbial communities from Centralia Pennsylvania, which are recovering from an underground coalmine fire - Coalmine... | ecosystem: Environmental > Terrestrial > Soil > Unclassified ...
CAGTTATTGAAGTCGTCCGCATCGCGGTCCGAAGGCGGAGTATCGAGAGAGATCCGCGTGCCGGCAATCAAGTTATGCTGGGGCCCGAAGAATACGGGCCGCAGGCCGGCCGGCTTGCCTTCCTCGGCCATGTGACTGAAGTTTACGTCGGTGGTCATGTCGTTGAGGGTTGGAGCATGGTAAGGATCGGAATGGTCCGTCGAGCTTCCTGGACCGTATGCGCGAAAATGGCTGAACTCCAGCGGCGAAATGGTGTCCCAGTTCGAGCCGTAATCGATCGTGACGACGTAGCCAGCCTTTAAAATGCGTCCCGCGCCCTGCAGGAACCGCCCTTCGCCCAGGTTGATATAAGCGGCGAACCCTTTGTTGCTTCGGGCCAGCTCATAGGCGTACTGGGGAATGTATTGGCGAAGGTGTTGAGCAATCTCGGGCACGCTGTCGATAGGCAAGTAGACCTCGTGAAATTCGATGGATTCCACCTTCTTGGCGTAATCGCCGGCCGAGGAAAGGGCTTCGAGAAGAGCCGTGAAACCATCGCGGCTCAGGTAGACGGTGGCGTCGCGCTTGGAGCCGAACAGCCCGGCCTGGATCTTCACGTCTTCATCCAGCAGGCGCTTTTGGAGCGGGGCGGGCATGGCGCTTTCCAGCTTCTTCCAGCCGGCCGGCGCCAGCGCCGGGGCGACAAAGCCTATCTCCAGCGACCCGTCCAGCGAAAAAATCACTTTGTGGACGCTGAAGGCGTCTGGCAACTCGTTAGAAAGGACCACCCCCTTGAGGCTTTCGGCCGGGATGGTGGCGCCAGGGTCGGTTGCATCTCCTCGGCGGGCCTCAAAGCGGGCGCCGAAACGGGCGTTGCGCTTGCGCTGCGCCTCGCTCAAGGCGGGAGAACGGTCGTAACAGGCATAAACCATCTGGCGCGAAAAGCGGCTCCAGCCGCCGTCTTTGTCCTCCGCCGCGCGGGCGTCAATATAATCGAGGATGGATTCGGCCAGCGCGCCATCGCCCGCGCCAAACTCGGCGATTGTAAAGCGCTCTTTGTCGTCGAGCGTGCCGGCTTTCCGCATGCCGTCCCAGATCTTAAAAAGGTGCTCCGCGATCATATGACCAAAGTAGGGGAAAAGAGCGTCGGGGAAGGTGCGGTAGTCCTGCACGAAATCGACCCTGCCGCTGGCGTAATAGCCAACCGTGGGATGGAACATCACCAGGTCCTGATACTCCAAAAAGCTCGGGAAAAATTGCTTCACCGCGGAGGCGGCGGACGGGTCCACCCGCATCTCATGATGGATCTCCCAGGAATTGAGAAGATCGCCGTGCGGGTCGGCGGAGAAGACCAGGGGCGGCAGCACGGCAGCGGCCAGAAACAAGCGGCGAAAAGAAGGCATACGCTCCTATTGTGGCAATTCTCGGTTGGTATTTCCTTCAGCGGTGACGATCGCCACGTCCTTCAGGCTTACTTGCCGACCAGGTGGGGACCGCTGCGGTCGTTTTCGTTGCAGATGAACTCGATCAGCTCGGTGTCGGGCATGATGCGCTGATTCACGCGGACGGTGAACGGCTTGGTGTAGACTTTCGGATCGTCGATGGTGACGTCGATTTCCAGAGTCCCGTAGTTGGGCCGCCGGTAGCGCTCGATCATTCTTCCGGCATTCGTCATGGGGCTGCCGTTCACATCCAGCCAAACATCGTCGCGGAAGCCGTTGGTTTCCACGATAAACGTGTCGCCCTCCCAGTGGCCGATCGAATAGCCGTACCACCAAGGTTCCGCATCGCCGGACGGCAGAAGGCGGCCGTCGGTGAAAATTTCCCGCACGCCTCCCTGCGCTTCGTAAAGCACGACGGTGAGGCCGGGCGTCTGAATGATCTTGCGGGGCTGCGGGTGCATGTGGAGCTGCGTGAGGCCGAGCGGCAGGCAATGGGCGTCGGGATTGTCTTTGCTGTGCTCTTCGGTGCGCGCCCTCAGCAGATCCGCGGCCCAGGGCTGCAAAGGCAAGCCCCCTCTGATTCCCGCGCCGATATTGAAAAACGTCGCCGCCGGCGGACTGGCGGAGGGCCGCTGCTCCGGTTGCTCCGGAATGGAGGCGATGGCGGCGCCGCCTTGCCCGCCAACGCGGCCGCGGAAGGCCCAGACGCCGGAAAGATCGGGATGGCCGTCCGCCGCCAGCGGCGTGGGGCCGTCAAGAATCGGCTTGCCGTTCGCGTCCCTGGGGACCCGCATGGTGGGATAGAAAGGCCACTGCGCCTGGAGGGCGCAGGCGCATCCGGCAACGGCCAGCAGCGCACACGCGCGGATCGCGAGCATCGTTCTCATAGGCAATAAAATATCACGCATCCCTGGATTGGGGCTGAGAATCTTATAGGGGACGATCCGGCATGCTGATGGAGCGCCACATATGCGCAACCGGGCTATTGTCAAACCCGAGGCCCTCCTTGGGCTGCTTAAAATGCCGGCCGATGATATCGGCGAACTCTTCGACGCGGGGATTCACGCCCGGCTCGAAAGCGTATAAATCGTTCACCGTCACCAGGCGCGGATAGATATACCATTTGTGGTTGCGCACAAATTTGTAATTGGCCTCGATGTAGGGCTCCGGTTTATAGTCGTCGCCGAACATCACCCGGTAAAGGTCGGGATATTTGTAGCCGTTGGCCTCGTCTTCATAGAACCGCAGCGTTTGGTGGTGGCGAATGGCGAAAGCGACCTTTTCCGAGACGTAAGGCTCATAGAGCTGGGCGCACCACCAGCCATGATCCACTTTAATCAGCTCCTGAACCGTGTCGTGCAGAAGGCAGGCGAGAACGATCTCCTCGTCCAGGCCGTTCTTTCTCGCCAGGCTGGCGCTCTGAACCACGTGATTAGAGGTGGCGCGGAAGCGCAGCTTGAAGAAGTCGATCAGCGTCGGCTTTTCCGGCATCGGCGGGAGCCTCCGGACGTTGCCCTTTTGGGAGAGGAAGAGATTTCCGGCGCCGCGTCGAAAAGGCCGCGTCTCGATCTGCGCCTGGACTTCGGCCGCCGTGGGGAATTTTTGCGCGGCGCGAGCTTCGTTGAGCTGGCGCATCAAATAATCTTCGAGGGCGTCGGCCTTGGCTTCGCAGCTCATGCCCGCGACAGCGCCATCCCCGCCCAGGCTTGCGATAAATTCTTGCCGGTCGAGCGACATGGCGACTTCCCCTTTTCCGATTTCAGTATAGCGGGATTGGCGCGGCGGCCGTGGCTACTGCTTCGGCGACTGCTTGGCCTGGCCCACGGCGTTCGGATTGACGTATTGCGAACCGGGGGCGGCCGTATCGCCGCCGGAAGATCCCGCGAATACGCGCCGTCCGTCAGGCAGGTTCACCGAAGTTGCGTTGCAGGTGCGGGAACCGTCCTTGGACAAGGTCCCATCGATGCTCACCTGATCGCCTTCCTTAAGCGCATCCTTGGTCCAACCGTTCCGAGTGAGCGTGTTCGGCGGTCCGCCTTCGCACTGCCAGCGGGCGTTGGCGCCGGATTCGTCCTTGACATCCAGATAAATCCAGATATGCGGATTCATCCATTCGACCTTGGCCACCGTCCCCTTCAAACTGACCCTCTTTTGCGCGTCGAACTCCGCCGAAAATGAATGATGCGCGAGCGCGGGCACGACCGCCGTGGCGAGCCCAAAAGCAAAAACGCCAATTTTGGCTTTCATCCAGAGCCTCCCGGGTTGAAATTGTATCATCATTAGGCGGCGAACCGCAGCCTGGCCGTTCCGTTTTAGGATAAAAGCTATCCATGAACGCCATTGAGGTGCACGACTTGCGCAAGGTCTACGGCGCGAAAGCGGCGGTGGACGGCCTCAGCTTCACTGTGCCCCAAGGCAGTTTCTTCGGGTTCCTCGGCCCGAACGGCGCGGGCAAGACGACGACGATTCGCATGCTGATGGGGCTCGCTGCACCGACCTCAGGAACCATTCGCCTGCTGGACTTGCCGATGCCGGAGCGGGCGCTCGAGATCAAGCGCCAGATCGGTTTGGTGCCTGACGAGTCGCTGCTGTTCGATCATCTCACCGGGGCGGAGTTTATCGAATTCGCCGGCCGCATCTATGGCCTGGAGCGGGCCGTGGCTCGCGAGCGCTCCGCTGAACTGCTGGAGCTGTTCGACCTCGGGGATGCGCGCAACAAGCTTATCCGCCAATATTCCAAGGGAATGCGCAAGCGCACGGCCATGGCGGCGGCCCTGATCCATCGGCCGAAGCTGTTTCTAATGGACGAGCCGTTTGAAGGCGTGGACGCCATGGGCGCGCGGCTGATGAAGGACATCCTTTTGGAACAGGTGCGCCGCGGCGCGACGATCTTTCTTACTTCGCATGTTTTGGAAGTGGTCGAGCGGCTCTGCGACCGGGTGGCCATCATCAACGAGGGAAAGCTGGTGCTGGAGGATTCGATGGAGAAACTGCGCGGGTCGGCGGAGACGTTAGAAGACGCGTTTGTGCGCGCGGTGGGGATGGAGCGCACGGTGGAGACGCTGGATTGGCTGTGAGCGGAATCAGATCTGGTGAATGCGCTTCAGGCGGGGCCAAAGATCAAAATCGGCGCCGAAGCCCAGAGCCGTCCTAGTTGTTGGCGTCTTGCTCACCTCTCGCCGCGGAGCTCGACGTGGTGAGCGCGAAGATTGCCGCCGGTGGCCAGCTCGAAGGATGCGATGGCTTCGGCGAGGTCCGATTCCGCGCGGCGCTCGGCGCTGCGGGCTGTGATCATGTCGGTTTGGCGCTGCTGCACAAGGAAGAGAGTGGAAGTGCCGGCGCGGAACTGGCGCTGCTCGCTGTCGTACTGCTGCTCGGCCGATTCGCGCGCCACTTGCGCAGCTTGAAGCTTCGCTTTGGCCGATTCCATCGACTGCATGGCGTTGCGGACGGCGGCCTCGATGGCCTGCTCGATTTGCTGGCGTTGATCCACAATCCGGCGGCCTTCGGCCAGCGAGCCGGCGAGATTGGCTTCGGCTGCGCGATTGCGAATCGGCATGGAGATGCGGAGCTGAACTTCCGTGGTCGGAAAGTCGTTGGCGAATATCGCGCTCAGCGATTGGCCGTAGCCGCCGATGAAGCCGGGCGGCAAAGAACTGGAGCTAAACGAAGTGACCGGGATGGGCGCAAGACCGGCATTGGCCGACAGCTCATTAACGCGGTCGAAGACTGTACCCAGACTGCTGAACGGGTTTGGCTGCGGCGGAATGACCGCGCCCGCAAGGCCGGCGTGCGTGCGCGTCAACACCAGGTCGACTTGCGGTTTGGTTTGATCGCGATAGTAACGCGTGTCGGCTTGATTGATTTCGCCCGATACCCGCGCCTCGGCCATTTCCGGACGGTCGGCGAGGGCCGCGGCCACGGCGTCCTGAAGGGGCAGCACGGGCGCGGAGACCTCTACTGGCGTCGCCGGAATTAAAGCCGTAGACCAGAGCGGATCGGAGCGGTCGGGCAAGATCAGAGCCTTCAGATTATTCTCCGCGCTGGTGAGCGCTTCCTGCGCGCTATAAGCGCTGATTTCGAACGTGGCCAGTTGGCGCTGGGCGGCAACCACGTCGATGGGCGCGAGTAAACCCTGTTGCTCTTGGCGGCGGTTGCTCGCATCCTGCTCCTGGCCAATCCGTACGGCCTCAAGCTGCACTTCCAGATTCCGGTAGGCGTAGACAAGCTCCCAGTAGGCCACTTCAGTCTGGTTGATCACCTGCATTACGCGCTGGCGGAACTGCTGGTCGGTCAAAGCCTGGTTTTTCTTGGCGAGCTCAAGCTGGTGGCGATTGGCGTCAAAGCGCAAGCCGCGCCACAGCGGCTGCGTGAACGCCATGCTCAGCGAAGTGGGATATTGAGGAAGCAAAGTCGCGAAAGTGTTGTTGGTGGTGATGCGGGACGACGCAAAATCCACTTCATAAGAGCCGCCCCACCAAGGCAGCGATCCGGTGAATTGAGGAGTAGCCTGCCAGGTTCGCGTGAGCAGGCTGCCGGTGGGCGAGCCGCTGATGGTGGAGGCCACCGGAGTCACAGACTTTTGCCCGTAGGCCGTCGCTCCGGCGCGAGGATCGAAAGCGCCTCGCGCGGCGAGTACGGCGAAGCGCGCTTTGGTTTGGTCGATGCGGGAGGAATCGATGTCCTTGTTGTTCGAAACGGCCATCGCAAGAGCTTGGTCCAGCGTCAGCGGAGCCTGCGTGAAGACGCCGACGCGCGGCGGCAGCACGAAGGGCCGCGCGGGCGGAACGGCGACTTGCTCGGGCTGCGAAAACCCCACCGGAGCGATTAGGAGAAAAACGGCCCAGCGCACTAATCGCCTCCCCGCCCTTCTGGCGCGGCGACAACTTCGCCGGCAACCGGGCGGAGGCGCCGGGCGCCAGCGCCAAAGGCCAGCTTGCGGAAGAACTGTAATTCCTTCATGTCCTCGAAAATCGAGTAGAAAACCGGCACCGCCAACAGCGTCAGCAGCAGGCAGAGCGATTGCCCGCCCACCACCAGCACGCCGATGGAACGATTCGTCGCCGATCCTGTGCCGCCGGAAATGGCGAGCGGAAGCATGCCTGCGACCAGAGCCATGGTGGTCATCAGAATAGGGCGCAGGCGGTCGCGGTTCGCCTGAAGAATCGCCTCGCGGAGGGGCATTCCGGCCTTCCGCAAACCGTTGGTGTGATCAATCTGAAGAATGGCGTTCTTTTTCACGATTCCGAACAGCAGCAGCAGGCCGAGCCCGGAGAAAACGTTAATGGTTTGCCCGGCCATCAGCAGGGAAAAAATGCCGAACGGAATGGCCAAAGGCAGCGTCAGCAGAATAGTGAAGGGGTGCAAATAAGACTCAAACTGAGCCGCCAGAACCATGTACATGAAAATGAAAGTCAGCGCGATGGCGAGCATGAAGTAATAGGCCGTCCGCCCGAGTTCCTTGGACTGGCCCGTGGTGGCGGTTCCGTAGCCCGGCTCCATGTGCAGATCGTCTGCGAATTGCCGAAGCCGGGAGAGCACATCGGCCTGGGAGCCGCCGGGGAGCACGTTCGCGTTCACCGTGACCTGCCGCTGCCGGTTGAGACGATCGATATTGGAGGGCGCCGCGCCCGGCTTGACCCGCACCACTTGATCCAAAGTTACCGAGCCGACCTTGTTCGACGCGACGGTGAGCTGCTTCAGGGCTTCTGTGTTGGTGCGAAATTGCCGGGCGGCGCGCAAGCGCACGTCGTACAACTCGCCGCCGGAGGGGAACGTGGAGACCACCTGACCGGCAATCAGAGAGTTTAACGCCTGGGCGATGTCGGAGACGCGCACGCCCAGGTCGGCGGCGCGCTGCCGGTCGATTTCCACGCGCAGCTCGGGCTTGCCGTAGATCAACGTCGTATCCGCATCGACTACTTTCGGAACGGTCTTCAATTTCTCCACCAACTGCTTGGAGTATTCGGCGAGCTTGTCCAGATCCGGGCCGGTGAGCGCGAACTGGATATCGAAGCTGCCCCAATCGTCGCCGCCGGCGCCGGCGTTTGCTTGCCCGATGGAGGTCCGCAGCTCTTTGGGATAGCGCGCCAAAATTTCGCGCGTCTGGAAGGCGATATCCTGCTGCGAAAACCGGCGCTGGTTTTCGGGCGCGAGCTTTACGTAAATGGAAGCGCGGTTCACGGCCTGATCCGTCGCCGTTCCGACGGAAGTCAGAGTGTCGGTGACGCCGGGCAGAGCGCGGATGTCGCGCGCGATGCGCTCGGCGACATTCGTGGTGGCGGCTAGCGACGAGCCCTCTTCGGTGCGGACGTTCACCTGAAATTCGGAACGGTCGTCCACGGGGGTGAAGCTCTTGCCGACGAAGACAAAGAGCGGGGCGATGCTGATTATCACCAAGACGCTGACCGCGACCATGGTTTTGCGATGGTCCAGAGACCAGCGCAGCATGGCGGCGTAGGCGCGGTCGAGAACGCGGAAAAAGGACGATTCCTTGGAAGCCCTCTTCTCGGCCTTCAAACGGATGAAGCGCGAGCTGAGCATCGGCGTCATCGTGAAGCTCACCAGCATGGAAACGCCAATGGCGAAGGCGCAGGTGAAGCCAAACGAGGACATAAACCGCCCCACGATCCCCCCCATAAAGCCGATGGGCAGAAAGACCGCAAACAACGACATGGTTGTGGCCATCACCGCCAGGCCAATCTCCCGCGTTCCCTCGATCGCGGCCTGAACCGGCATCATTCCCTTTTCTTCGATAAAGCGGTAGATGTTTTCAAGAACGATAATGGCGTCGTCGATGACCACGCCGACCATGAGCGTCAGCGCGAGCATGGTGATCTGGTTCAGCGTAAAACCCATGGCGGCCATCAAGGTGAAGGTGGAAACAATCGACGTCGGAATCGCGACAGCGGCGATGAGGGTCGTCCGCCAATTGGCGAGAAACACGAAAATGATCAGCGCCGCCAGCAAGCTTCCTTCCAGCAAGTGCCTTTTGATGGCGGCGACCGCGGCGCGGATGAAAACGGACTGATCGTTCACCGGCCGCAGGCTCAGATCCTTCGGAAGGGTTTTTTCGATTTCTTCCAGCCGTTGTTTTACGTCGTTGGAAGTGGCCACGGTATTGGTGCCGGACTGCTTCAGCACGGTGAGAGTCACGGAAGGCTGGGCGTTCAGGCGCGCCGCCGTGACGGGCTCCTCGGTGCTGTCTTCGGCATGGCCCACGTCGCGAAGCTTGACGACGTAGGAGCCCCGCGCGGCGATGGCGATGTCGTTGAACTGCTCGGCGTCCAGGACGCGCCCGAGCGTGCGGACGGTGAGCTCCTTTGCGCCTTCGGTGACGCTGCCGGCGGGCAACTCCAGATCTTGATTGCGAAGAGCGTTGGCGACGTCGGCGACCGAGAGGTTATAGGCGCGCATCCGGTCCGGGTCTACCCAGACGCGGATTTCTCGCTTCAATCCGCCGTCCAGCCGCACCTCTCCCACGCCCGCGATATTTTCAAGCTTCTGTTTAATCTGCTTGTCAGCGATTTCCGTTACCTCGCGCAAAGGGCGCGAGCCGGAGGAGATCGCCACTTGCAAAATGGGCGCGGCGTCCAGATCGATTTTTTGAATCACCGGAGCCTTGGCGGTTTCCGGAAGATCGGGAACGGTGAGAGCGACTTTGTCGCGAACCTCCTGCGCGGCTACGTCGCCATTTTTTTCCAATTCAAAGGAAACCGTGACGCGGGAAAGACCCTCCACAGAAGTGGAGCGCAGATCTTCGATGCCGCTGATGGTGTTCACCGCGTCTTCAATCCGCTTGGTGATTTCGGTCTCGACGTCCTCGGCGGCCGCGCCTGGATTGGAGACGGAGATGGAAACCGTCGGAAGGTCCACCTTCGGCAGCAGGTCCACGTTGAGGCTGAAGTAAGAGAACGCGCCGACGACGGTGAGCGCCAGAATCAACATGGTGGCGAAGACGGGGCGCCGGATGCAAACCTCGGCTAGCTTATGCATGCGGAGTAGCCTGCTCCTTCGTCTTGACGGCTTCCCCGTCGTAAAGATCGCCCAGGCGATCGACGGCGACAACCGCGTCCGGAGCGATGCCGGAGAGAATCCGGATGGAGCTGCCGTCGGTTTCTCCAAGCTGCACCACGGCGACGTGCGCTTTTCCGTCGCGGAGAACGAAAACCTGGGAGGAGTTGGTGCTCGCATCGGTGAGCACGGCTTCGCGCGGAACGAAAATTCCCTGCTCGCTGCCGGGCAGCAGGATGCGCGCCGTTGAAAACATGCCGGGCTTCAGAGAGAGATCCGCGTTTTGAAATTCGATCTGAACGGCGAAGGTGCGCGAGTTCGGATCGACGGCTGGATTGATGGCGGCCACGCGGCCCACGAAATCGCGGCCGGGAAAACCCGAGACGTTGGCGCTCACCTGCAAACCGACCCGAATGCGGGGTGAATTCGCCTCGGCCACCTGAAGCTCCAGCTTGATGGGCGTGAGCCGGACAATCGTGGCGATCTTGGCTTTGGTGTCCACGTATTCGCCGGCGGCGATCGGGCAGGCGCTGACGTAGCCGGCAAACGGCGCTCGAATTTCCGTGTCCGCCAGAGCCTTCTCCGCGAGCGCAAGCTGGGCGCG
>Ga0209062_1006969_pt1 | contig 10034 bp, 10 predicted proteins | sample Coa_R2_2_FD_187158 | JGI IMG/M metagenome (GOLD analysis project Ga0209062, IMG submission 187158) | Surface soil microbial communities from Centralia Pennsylvania, which are recovering from an underground coalmine fire - Coalmine... | ecosystem: Environmental > Terrestrial > Soil > Unclassified...
CCTTCCGGCGGGCCTCGTGGCCCTCGTCGTCGCCCAAGGGATCGTCAGCCTCGTCGGAGCGATCGGCGCGTTGCGAGGCCAGAGCTGGGGCCGTGTCGTGGTCGCGGCGACGGGCGCCCTGGGTATCGCCGGTTCGCTCATGCGCGGGATCACGGATCCCGCGTCCGTCATGGTTCTTCCGCTCCACGTTGCGTGCCTGTTCCTGCTCGCACCGTCGGTCGGTCGCTGGACGACGGACGAGGGCCGCGCGGCGGCGAAGCGGTTCGCGACGCGCGCCTATGCGTCGATCGTCCTCTGGGTCCTGCTGATCTTCGGCTGGCTCTTGGTCGAGACTCCACTCAAGGAGATCTTCGACAACATGAGCATCGAACTTCCGTGGATGGCTCAGGTGACGCTCAACGCCGGCGCGTTTCTCAAAGACTTTGGAGTCCTACTCCCGCTCGCGCCGCCTCTCATCGTGCTCGGCTTCTTCCCCGTCCTGTGGGTGCCGACGAGCCATCGGCGAAGTGTGACGATCGGGATCAACTTCATAGGGCCCCTCGTCCTTGCGATCACGGTCATCTCGATCGTCTTGCCGATCGTGAAGTTGAGGGACTCGCTCGGGCAGTAGGCTCAGAGCTCCTTGAGCGCCGTCGCGATAGGGAGCCTCGCGGCGTTGAGGGCCGGCAGGATGCCTCCCAGGGCGGCGACGGCGACGGCGAGGAGCACGCCCTGCGCCAGGCCGTCCGGGGTGACCGCGATCGCGAAGTCGATCTCGCTCAGGTTCGTGAGCGCCGTGGCTCCGGCCGAGATCCCGTTCGCCGGGAGCGCGAGCGCGGCGCCGACGATCCCGCCGAGGAGACCGAGCCAGGACGCCTCGGCCACGAACGCGAGGACGATCACGGGCTTCCCCCAGCCGAGGGCGCGGAGCGTCGCGATCTCGCGTGTCCTGGAGGCGACGCGGGCGTACATCGTGTTCATGGCCCCGAAGCCGGCGCCGATCGCCATGAACAGGGCGAGGACGCGCCCCAGGGCCCGCGGGATCTCGGCCGCCGACTCCTCCTGCTTCGCGTAATACTCGCGCTCGCGTTCGACCTGGAAGGGAAGACGCGGATCGTTCGCCACCTGGGCGAGGACGCGCTCGAAGGAGCGGGTGCGCTCGTCGGCATTGGCACCCTTGAGCCGGGCGCGGACGGCGGTGAACGTCTCGGCCCGGTCGAAGGCGGCCTGGACGTCGGAGGGGTTGCCCCAGACCTCGCTGTCGCTCGGGCCACCCGTCTCGAAGGCGCCGACGGTGCGGAACGTGAACTTCCCGAAGGTGAAGCTCTCCCCGACCTTGAGCCCCTTGTAGCGCTCGCCGGCGCGGCGGCCGGCGATCACCTCGGCCGCGCGCGCGTTCGGGGTTCGGCCCTCGACGAGCCGGAAGCTGGTGCGGAGCGCGATCCCCGAGGCGTCGACGCCGCGGACGACGAGGTTCCTGAACTGCGAGGCGTCCCGCCGCTCGAAGCTCGCCGAGACCGCGAGCTCGCGCGAGACGGGCGCCTCGAGACCGTCGAGCGTCGAGACCAGCCGAGCCGTATCGACCGTGATCCAGCCCTGGACCTCGGCGATCGCGTTGCGGCGGGTGAAGACGAGCACGTCCTCGCTCCCGGATGAGGCAAAGGCTCGCTCGATCCCGCGGTCGAGGCCGTTCACGATCACGGCCACCGCGGCCGTCAGGGCGAAGGCGAGGAGGGTCGCGACGGCGTCGACGCCGCGGATCGTCGTGCTGCGGAGGTTGTAGGAGAGGACGAGGGCGAGGAGGCGCTTCATCTAGCCGACTCGCCGGAGGCCGCGCGCGACCTCGACGCGCGCGGCGAAGAGAGCGGGCAGGATCGCCGAGACGACGCCGATGCCCATGGCGATGAGCATGCCGCGGGCGACCGTGTCCCACGAGGGCGAGAAGTTCGGGAAGAAGCGCAGGACGGTCGGGCGCCCAAGGACGTCTTCGAAGAGCAGCCTGAGACCGACGCACCCGACGAGGCCCGCGGCCAGGGCCGTGATGAGGCTCTCGGCGACGATCAGGGCGACGACGCGTCCCGGCGTGAAGCCGAGGGCCTTCAGGACGGCGATCTCGCGCGCCCGCTCGCGGACCGACATGGCCATGGTGTTCGTGACGACCAGGAGGACGATCGCGAGCACGAAGTAGGAGGCCTTCTCGATCACGTCGCGGACGTCGCCAATGAGCGACATGAAGCCGACGATGAAGTCCTTCTCGGTCGCGGTCCGGGTCGGCGCCTGCGACCCCGCGAAGCGCTCGTCGATCGCCCGCGTCACGGCGCCCGCGAGCTCCGGCGACTTCAGGACGACGTAATACATGCCGACCTTGCCGTAGTAGGGCGTGTTCCGCGCCAGCTCCTGGAGGTAGCGGCGCTGGAAGAAGAAGGACTCCTCGTCCTGCCCCCCTTCGTAGGTCCCGAGGATCTCGAGCTCGGGCTCGAGGCCCGGGTAGACGGCGCTCGAGAGCGTGACGCGCGTCCCGACCTTCCAGCCGAAGCGCTCGAGGAGGCGCGCGCCCACGATCGCTCCGCGGCGCTCGCGGAGCCACGCGTCGAGGAGGCGCGGCTCGATCCGGTACTCGCACCATACGGACTGGAACGTCTCGGCCTCGACGGCGTAGGAGCCGAAGAACTCCTTCGGCTTGTCCTTCAAGACGCCGGCGACCCAGTGCCAGGGCGCCGCGATCTCGACGCCCGGTATGTCGCCGATCGCGTGTCCGTGCGACTCGGGCAGGAAGCTCGAGAACGAGCGGTGCATGACGATGAGGCGCCGCTGGCTCTGCGGGACCTTCTCGGAGGACTCGCCCCAGTTCTTGAACAGCGTCTCGAAGAAGACGAACAAGGCGAGCGCGAGCGCCAGCGAGACGACGGTCAGCGCGGTGCGGCGCTTGTTGCGGGCCGCGCTCCTCAGGGCGAGCGTACTGAAACGCACGCCCGGGAGACTAGCCGCGCGAGCGAGCCGCCGCGACCCGGGCCTTCGCCCGCCGCTCCTGCTCGAGCGCGATCTCGAAGTCGCCCGGGGTCCCGCGCGGAGGGCGGGTCTCGAGCACCTTCTTGTGGGCGGCGGCGAGGTCGGCCGACGCCTTCTCGGGCGCCGGAGACTCGTCGGCGCCGCTCGCGAGGACGGTCACGTCGTCGTCCTGCACCTTGAGGAAGCCGCCGTAGATCGCGATCCGGACCGGCGCGCCGCCCGCGGCCGGGTGGACGCGGAGGACGCCGTGGCCGAGGCGCGCGATCAGGGGCGCGTGCTTCGTGTAGACGGCGAGCTCGCCGTCCCAGGCCGGCACGACGACGTGCTCGGCCTCGCCCTCGAAGTAGGTCTTGTCAGGAGTGACGACGACGCAGCTGAGGGCCATGGCTCACTTCTTGACCGAGGCCTGGAGCTTCTCGGCCTTGGCGCGCGCGTCGTCGATCGTGCCGACGTACTTGAACGCGTCCTCGGGGAGGTTATCGACCTTGCCGTCGATGATCTCCTTGTAGGAGCGCACCGTCTCGGAGCGCTTCACGTAGACGCCCTTCAAGCCGGTGAACGCCTCGCCGACGTGGAACGGCTGCGAGGCGAAGTTCTGGAGGCGGCGAGCGCGGCGGACGATGATCTTGTCTTCCTCGGAGAGCTCGTCCTCGCCGAGGATCGCGATGATGTCCTGGAGGTCCTTGTTGCGCTGGAGGATCTCCTGGACGCGCTTCGCGACCGCGTAGTGCTCCTCGCCGATGATGTTCGGGTCGAGGATGCGCGAGGTCGAGTTCAGGGGGTCGATCGCGGGGTAGAGACCCTTGGACGCGATGCCACGGTCGAGGACGGTCGTCGCGTCGAGGTGGGCGAACGTCGTCGCCGGCGCCGGGTCCGTGAGGTCGTCGGCCGGGACGTAGATCGCCTGCACCGACGTGATGGCGCCCTTCGTCGTGGACGTGATCCGCTCCTGGAGCGCGCCCATTTCGGTCGCGAGCGTCGGCTGGTAACCGACGGCCGAGGGCATACGACCGAGGAGAGCCGACACCTCGGAGCCCGCCTGCGAGAAGCGGAAGATGTTGTCGATGAAGATGAGCACGTCCGTGCCGCCGAGGTCGCGGAGGTACTCGGCCATGGTGAGCGCCGAGAGGGCGACGCGGAGGCGCGCGCCCGGGGGCTCGTTCATCTGGCCGAACACCATGACCGTGCGGGGGAGGACGCCCGACTCCTTCATCTCGAGCCAGAGGTCGTTTCCTTCACGGGTCCGTTCCCCGACTCCAGCGAACACCGAGTAGCCGCCGTGCTGCTTGGCGACGTTGTTGATGAGCTCCTGGATGAGGACCGTCTTGCCGACGCCGGCGCCCCCGAAGAGGCCGGTCTTGCCACCACGCGTGTAGGGCGTGAGGAGGTCGATGACCTTGATACCGGTCTCGAAGACCTCGGTCTTGGCCGTGATGTCGGCGAAGTCGGGCGCCTTGGCGTGGATCGGGCGGCGCTCCTTCACGTCGATCGGGCCCTGCTCGTCGATCGGGTTCCCGAGGAGGTTGAAGACGCGCCCGAGCGTCGCCTCGCCGACCGGGACGGTGATCGCCCCGCCGGTGTCCGTCACCGCCGTCCCGCGGACGAGGCCGTCCGTCGAGCCGAGGGCGACCGCGCGGACGCGGTTGCCGCCGAGGTGCTGCTGCACCTCGCCCGTGAGCTGGAGGCGCTTGTCGTCGATCTGGGCGTCGATCGTGAGCGCGTTGTAGAGGTCGGGGAGGTGACCCTCCTCGAACTCCGCGTCGAACGTCGCGCCGATGACCTGGACGACGGTGCCCTGCTTGGTATTGGCCATGTGTGTCTCCTGCTCATTGGGCCGCCTTCGGCGGCCCGAACTGCTTACTCGAGGGCTGCCGCCCCACCGACGATCTCGAGGATTTCCTTCGTGATGCCCGCCTGGCGCGCGCGGTTGTACTGCATCCTGAGCGCGCGACCGACCTCGTCCGCGTTGTCCGAGGCGTTCTTCATCGCGACGCGCCGGGCGATCTGCTCGCTCGCGGCGGCCTCGAGGAAGACGCGGTAGACGTGGAGCTTCACCTGGAGCGGGAAGATCGCGTCCAGGATCGCGCGCGGATCGGGCTCGATGATGAAGTCCACCGACGCCTTCTTGCCGCGCTTGCGGCCCGCCGGGCCTCCCTCGACGTCCTTCGTGGCGACGCCGAGAGCGGCCTGCTCCTTCTCCTCCGCCTCCTCGTCCTTGGCCTGGATCGGGAGGACCTGCTCGACGACGGCTCCCTGCCGGCCGGCGGAGTAGTAGTGCGTGTAGACGGCCTCGACCCGGTCGGCCTTCTCGTCGCGGAAGCGCGCGACGAGCTGGTCGGCGATCCGCTCGCAGTCGGCGAAGGGCGGACGGTCGTCGGGGATCGGGCCCTGGATCGGCTCGAACGGGATCTGCTGGAAGCGCAGGCCGTTCACGATCTTCTTGCCGACGGCGAGGATCGAGACTTCCTTGCCCTCGGCGACGAGCTCGTCCCGGCGCCGCCGCGCGAGACGGAGGATGTTGCCGTTGTAGCCGCCGCAGAGGCCGCGGTTGGCGCCTATGACGAGGAGCGTGACCTTCTTGATCTGCTCGCGCTGCACGAGGAGCGCGTGGAGCGGCCCCGTGCCCTCGCCGCCGCCGCCGCCGGCCTTGCGCGCCTCGCCCGCGATCTCGGCGAGCGCCGAGAAGTAGGGGATGGCGCGCTGGATCCGGTTCTGGCTGACCTTGGCCTTGGCGGTCGCCACGAGCTCCATCGTGTGCGTGATCTTGGCGGTGTTCTTGACCGACTTGATCCGCCGCTTGATGTCGCGGAGCTTGGCCACGGTCCTAGGCCTTCATGCCCGAGCGGGGGTCGGGAGCCGAGCCGCCCTTGAAGCTCGTGACGAAGTCGCCCAGGATCTTCTTGAGGGCGGTCTTCGAGTCGTCCGAGAGGACCTTCGACTCGCGGATCGCCTTCAGGACCTCGGGGTGGACCTGCCGCATGTAGGGCAGGAACTTCCGCTCGAACTCCTGCACCTTGTCGGGCGCGATCTGGTCGAGGAAGCCCTCGTTCGCGCCGTAGATCATGGTGACCTGCTCCTCGAAGGGGAGGGGCGCGTACTGACCCTGCTTCAAGAGCTCGACCATGCGCTTGCCGCGGTCGAGCTTTCGCTGGGAGACCGCGTCGAGCTCGGTGCCGAGCTGGGCGAACGCCTCCAGGTCCCAGTAGGACGCGAGGTCGAGTCGCAAGGAGCCTGCGACCGACTTCATGGCCTTGGTCTGGGCGTTACCGCCGACGCGCGAGACCGAGATACCGACGTTGATCGCGGGACGGATGCCCGAGAAGAACAGGTTGGGCTCGAGGTAGATCTGGCCGTCGGTGATCGAGATCACGTTCGTCGGGATGTAGGCCGAGACCTCGCCTTCCTGCGTCTCGATGATCGGGAGCGCGGTGAGCGAGCCGCCCGACGGCGAGAGGCGCCGGATCTCGACCTGGTCCTTGTCGGGGCGGCCCTTGAAGAACCGGTCGGCCGTCGCCTGGTCGTCGAAGAGGAGGTGCGGCTCGGCGACCTTCCGGTTCTTCTGGAAGATGCCCCACTTCCCGACCTCGCTCGGGATCGCCTCGCCCTTCTTGTACTGGCGGACCTCGAACTTCTCGGGGTTGAAGCCCTTGATGACGTGCTCGGCTATGTCCTTCCCCATGGGACGCTCGTAGACGATCCCGTCGAGGCCTTCCTTCACGCCCTGGGGAGCCGACTTCTGGACGATGATCCAGAGGTCCTTCATCTTCACGGCGCGCTCGAGGAGGCGGCTGTGGAGGTAGAACACGTCGCCGGGGTAAGCCTCGCGTCCCGGGGGACGGCGGAGGAGAAGCGCGAGCTCGCGGTACGCCGACGCCTGCTTCGAGAGGTCGTCGTAGACGCAGAGGACCGCGCCGCCCTTCTCGTACATGAAGTACTCGCCGATCGCGACGCCGGCGTAGGGGGCGATGTACTGGAGGGGCGCCGGGTCGGAGGCGCCTGCCTGGACGACGACCGTGTAGTCCATGGCGCCCGCGTTGCGGAGGCGCTCGACGATCGCGGCGGTCGTGGACGACTTCTGACCGATCGCGACGTAGATGCAGATGACGCCCTGGCCCTTCTGGTTGATGATCGTGTCGATCGCGATCGCCGTCTTGCCGGTCTGACGGTCGCCGATGATGAGCTCGCGCTGACCGCGCCCGATCGGGATCATCGAGTCGATCGCCTTGAGGCCGGTCTGGAGCGGCTCGTTCACGGGCTGCCGGGCGGCGATGCCCGGAGCGATCATCTCCATGGGGCGGAAGTTCTTGGTGTCGATCGGGCCCTTGTTGTCGAGGGGCTCGCCGAGCGGGTTGACCACTCGGCCGATCATCGCTTCGCCGGCGGGCACGCTCATGACCTTGCGCGTGCGCTTGACCTGGTCGCCCTCGCGGAGCTCGGTGTAGTCGCCGAGGAGGACGACGCCGACCGACGTCTCCTCGAGGTTCAAGGCGAGTCCCATGACCTTCTTCGGGAACTCGAGGAGCTCGCCGGCCATGACGTTCTTGAGGCCATAGACGCGGGCGATGCCGTCGCCGACCTCGAGGATCGAGCCGACCTCGTCCATCTCGAGGTCGCGGGCGTAATCCTCGATCTCCTTGCGGAGAACGGAGGCGATCTCGTCGGCTTTAATCTTCATACAGCTTCTCCAGGTTGAGGCGTCCCGCCCGGAGGCGGTCGCCGATCGCGGCGAGGCGCGTCCTGAGTGACCCGTCGTAGAGGTCGTCGCCCGTGCGGACGATGACGCCTCCCAGGAGGCGGGCGTCCACCTTCTCGTCCAAGACGACGTCCGTATAGCCCTTGTTCTTGAACTTGTTCCTGAGGATGCGGCGCAGGCGGTCCCGATCGTCGTCCTCGAGCGCCTGAGCCGTCTGGACCTTGACCACGAGCTCACCCTGCCGCTCGTGATACATGGCGACGAAGGCCGTGATCATCTCGGGGAGCGCGTCGGCGCGCCCCTTCTCGATCACGACCTTGAGGAAGTTCTGGACGATCTCGCTCACCCGCCCGCCGAAGGCCCGATCGATGACCTGCTTCTTCGAGTCCTTCTTGATGTTGGGTGTGATGAGGAACGTGAAGGCCCGGGGGGTGGACTGGAGGAGCCGTCCGACCTCCTGGACGTCGGCCAGGACCTCGCCAGGCACGCCCTTCTGGTAGGCGAGCTCGATGAGCGCCGAAGCGTAGACCTGGGCGACGGTGTCCAGTCCCTTCATGAGTCCCTAGTTCTTTCCGTAGGCCTTCACGAAGTCGTCGATGAGCTTCTTCTGCTTGAGACGGTCGACTTCGCTCCCGATCACCTTCTCGGCGAGCTGGAGCGCCAGGTCGATCGACTTCTGGCGGAGCTCGTCCACGGCCTTGCCCTTGGCGAGCTCGATGTCGTGGATGGCGCGCTGCTTCGTCGCCTCGGTCTCGGCGGCGGCCTTGGCGTGCGCCTCCTCGAGCATCCGCTTCTGGTCGTTGGCGGCCTCGTTGAGGATCGCCTGGGCCTCGCCCTTGACCTTCTCGAGCTGCTTCTTGTGATCCTCGAGGAGGCGAGCGGCGTCGGCGCGGTCCTTCTGCGCCGCCGCGATGGCGTCGGCGATCGTCCGCTCGCGCTTCTCGAGCCCCTCGAGGATCGGCCCCCAGGCCGCCTTCTTGAGGATGAGCAGCACGAGACCGAACGAGATGGCGCTCCAGAAGATGAGGCCCCACGACTCGGGGTCGAGGAGAGGGGCCGTCTTCTCGCCGTGCTCCGCGAGGAAGAGGAGGGCCAGGTCGAACACGGACTACGCCGCCGGCTTCACGAAGACGATGAGGACCGCGACGACGACGCCGAAGAGCGCGACGCCTTCGATGAGGGCCGCCGTGAGGATCATGGCGCCGCGGATGTCGCCCGAGGACTCGGGCTGACGGGCGATCGACTCGACCGAGGCCGCGGCGATCTTGGAGATGCCGTAGCCGGCGCCGAGGACGGCCATACCTGCACCGAGGGCGGCGAGGCCGGCCGCGAGACCCATTCCGTTGATGTCGGCAAGAAGGGGAAGCATGACGAAACTCTCCTATTAGTGCTCGGGGTGGACCGCGGCGCCCACGAACACGGTGACGAGGAATGTGAAGACGTATGCCTGGATGAAAGCGACGAAGATCTCGAGCATGTAGATCGGGATCGCAGCGCCGACCGATACCGGCCCGAAGAGGTAGTTCTTGAAGATGAAGACGAACCCCAGGAACGAGTAGAGGACGGCGTGGCCGCCCGTCATGTTGGCCGCGAGTCGAATCATGAGGGCGCACGGCTTGACCATGTGGCCTATGAGCTCGATCGCGAACATGGGGAGGATGAGCCACCACGGAAGTCCCGGGGGGACGATGTTCTTTATGTAGGCGACGATGCCCTGCTCGGCGATGCCGCAGGCGTGCCACCACATGAACGCCATGACCGCGAGCGTGCCGGTGACCAGGATGCTCCCCGTCGCCGTCGCCATTCCCGGGACGAGCCCGAGGAGGTTGCAGAACAAGATGAAGAAGAAGAAGGTCCAGAGGACGGGGAGGAACTTGTTCGTGTTGGGCCCGAGGAAGGGCTTGGCGACCTCATCCCTGATGAAGAGAAGGATGACCTCGAAGAAGTTCCGCGCGCCCTTCGGGACGAGCGAGTCCTGCTTGGCGATCGAGGGGAAGATGAGGAGCATGAGGCCGGTCGCGACGAGGATCGAGAAGGCGTGCCGCGAGATCCCGATCTCCCACAGGAGCTTGCCGAAGATCGTCGGCAAGGGGTGAATGTGGAGGAGGTGATCGTCGATCCAGTGGGCGAGCGGCAGCATGGGAGGCCCTCACGCTCACGACCGGCGCGTCGGGTAGACCGCGCGATAGAGGTTGAAAAAACCCGCGCCGAAGCCGACGAAGGTGCCGAGGAGCGTGAACAGGGGGCTCGTGCCCCACTTCCCGTCCGCCCAGACGCCGGCCATGGTGAGGAGGCCGACGGTCAGGGCGAACTGGAGTCCAACGTGAGAGAACCGCATGAACGACAGCAGTTC
>Ga0209062_1006972_pt1 | contig 10030 bp, 6 predicted proteins | sample Coa_R2_2_FD_187158 | JGI IMG/M metagenome (GOLD analysis project Ga0209062, IMG submission 187158) | Surface soil microbial communities from Centralia Pennsylvania, which are recovering from an underground coalmine fire - Coalmine... | ecosystem: Environmental > Terrestrial > Soil > Unclassified ...
TGCGAGCGCGCTGGCGGCAGTTTCGTCCCGGTCGAGCGCAATCCGCTCGACGCCGTGTGGAAGGACCGTCCCGCGGCGCCGCTCGCCCCGGTGCTGCCGCATCCCGTCGAGTTCTCCGGCGAGACTAGCGAAGCGCGCCGCAAGCGCATCGCCGACGCCGTCACGGCAAAAGGCGCCGATGTCGCCCTGCTCACCCAGCCCGATTCGATCGCCTGGCTCCTGAACGTGCGCGGCGGCGACGTGCCGCGCACGCCGTTCGCGCTGGGCTTCGCCCTGCTGCATGGCGACAGCCACGTCGACCTCTACATGGATCGGCGCAAGATCCCCGACCGCACCGTGCAATGGTTGGGCAACGCCGTGACCCTGGCGCCGCCCGACGAGCTCGCCGCGGCCTTGGACACGCTGGGCAAGATGGGCAAGCGCGTATTGGTCGAGACCGCGACCACGCCCTACTGGGCGGGCACGCGTCTGCAGGCCGCCGGCGCCACGCTGGTGCGCGATGCCGATCCGGTCGCACTGCCCAAGGCCTGCAAGAACCCGGTCGAACTCGAGGGCATCCGCGTTGCCCACCGGCGCGACGGCGCCGCCGTCACGCGCTTCCTCGCCTGGCTCGCGCGCGAGTCCAAGAGCGGCAAGCTGCGCGAGATCGAGGTTTCGGACCGCCTGCAGGCGCTGCGCCAGGAGACCGGCAAGCTGCGCGATCTTTCGTTCGACACGATCTCCGGCGCCGGCCCCAATGGCGCCGTGGTGCACTATCACGCCACCAAGGGCACCGAGCGCCTGCTTGAACCGGGCTCGCTCTACCTGGTCGACTCAGGCGGCCAGTATCGCGACGGCACGACCGACATCACGCGCACTCTGGGCATCGGCACGCCGACGCCGGAAATGAAGGACCGCTTCACGCGCGTGCTCAAGGGGCACATCGCGCTCGCCATGGCGCGCTTCCCGGTCGGCACGACCGGCTCGCAGCTCGACACGCTGGCGCGCTATTCGCTCTGGCAGGCCGGCCTCGACTACGATCACGGCACCGGCCACGGCGTGGGCGCCTATCTCTCGGTGCATGAGGGACCGCAGCGCATCTCCAAGGTGCCCAACAACGTGGCGCTGCAGCCCGGCATGATCGTCAGCAACGAGCCGGGCTACTACAAGACCGGCGCCTACGGGATCCGCATCGAGAACCTGGTCGCCGTGAAGGAGGCCCGGATCGAGGGCGCCGACCGCAAATATCTCGAATTCGAGACGCTGACCCACGCGCCGATCGACCTCAATTGCGTCGAGGCGAGCCTGCTCACCGACGCCGAGAAGGCCTGGCTGAACGCCTACCATGCCCGGGTGCGCGAGATCGTCGGCCCGCAGGTCGACGAGGCGACCCGCGCCTGGCTTGCCGAGGCGACCCGGCCGATCTGATATCCCCGAGTCTCATCCGCTTGAGACGCCTCCGGTGCCGATGGCATAAGGCTTTCTGTCTCGAGTCTCACGGAACACCCCCACCCCCCTGGTGAGACACCCTGAGACACGTGAGACGGCTGAGACGCCAAAACTGCAAATAGTTTTGACTAGGCCGTCGCGACCAGCAATTCCTCGGCATTGTAGGGCGGCCTGAGCCCGTCGCTGCGGCCGGAAAAATAGCGCTCGGCGAGCATTCGCGCCGAGACGTGCTGGGCGTCGCGGAAGCCCGCCTCGCGGGCCATCCCCAGCATCTCGTCCGGCGTGAAGAAGCTGATGAACGGCGTGCCGCTGGCTCGGGCGCCCTTCTCGGCCATTTCCATGCCCGGCCGGACCGCCGGCTCGGCAAGGTCGAGCGGCAGCAGGAACGAAAGGGCGAGCGTCGAGCCCGCCGCCAACGCCGCCACTTCGCGCAGCAATGCCACGTTCGCCCGGCGGGTCAGGTACATGCTGACGCCGGTGCAGGCGACGGTCGCGGGCCGGCTGCGATCGAACCCGGCTGCCACGAGCTTCTCGCCCCATCGCTCGCCGGCCTCGAAATCCACCGGCACCAGCTTCAGCCGATCGGGCACGCCGTAGCCGGCCGCGATCAGGCGCTGCCGCTTCCAGGCCTGCGCCGCCGGCCGGTCGATCTCGAACACCCGAAGCCGGGCCGCGAGCTCCGCTCGGCGCTGGGCAAAGGTGTCCAGGCCGGCGCCCAGGATCACATACTGGCCAAGGCCGCGGCCCGCCTGTTCCACCACCAGATCCTCGATGAAGCGCGCGCGGGCCACGATGGAGGCGCGAAACAGCTTCGTGCCCTCGGGATGCATGTCGCCACGGGCGCGCCAGCCCTCTTCCGGCGCCGCCAGCTCGAGGCCGACCCTGTCGACCAGCACCGGCGGCGGCGCATCGACCTCGAGATGCAAGGCGCGCCACAGCGCGACCCTCACCGCCGAGCTGTCGGGCGCCGCCTCGACCAAGGCGCTAGTCCTTCAGCGCCACGCGGCCGAGGATCACGTCCTCGTAGACATGCAGCGACGGCAGGCCGCCGGTGTGGATGAACAACACCTTGGCTTTCGGTTTGAAATAGCCCTGGCGGGCCAGTCCGATCAGGCCCGCCATGATCTTGCCGGTGTAGACCGGATCGAGCAGCACGCCTTCGGTGCGCGCCAGCATCTGCACGGCTTCGACCATCTTGGCGTTGGGCACCGAATATTTGGGCTGCCAGAAGCCGCCCACGCTCTTGATCGCCTCGCGCGGGATCTTGCCGATGCCCAGAAGGTCGGCGACCGCCTGGGCTTCCTTGTGAACCAGCGGCTCCTGGTCCGCCGGATCGCGGCTGACACCGATACCGATCAGCGGCACCTTGATGTTGTTGCCGTAAAAGCCCGCCGCCATGCCGCCATGCGTGCCCGAGCTGCCCGAGCCGACGACGACGGCGTCGAAGGTCACGCCCATGTCGAGCCATTGCTGCTGCATTTCCTGCGCGCAAGCGACGTAACCCAGGCCGCCGATCGCATTGGAGCCGCCGCCCGGGATGATGTAGCCCTTGCGGCCCTGGCTGGCGAGGTCCTGCGCCACCTTCGACATCGCAGCGCCCATGTCCGAGCCGCCGGGCACGACCGTGATCGCCTCGACACCCATCAACTCGAACATGAAGTTGTTGCCGCCCGCTTCCTTCTTGTAGCTGCCGGGCACGCGCTCCTCGATCACGAAGCGCGCCTTGAGGCCTTCCTTGATCGCCGCCGACAGGGTGATGCGGCAGTGGTTGGATTGCGGCGCGCCGCAGGTGATCAGCGTGTCGGCGCCTTGCGCCAGGGCATCGGCGGCGAGGAATTCGAGCTTGCGCGTCTTGTTGCCGCCGGGGAACAGCCCGAGCATGTCGTCGCGCTTGATCCAGATCTCCGGTCCGACGCCGCCCGGGCAGGTCGCCGCCAGCGCCTTGGTTAAATGCGGCAGCTTCTCGATCGGCGTGGGATGCTCGGTGTAGCGGCGACGGGGGAAACGAGACAAGTCCATTCAATCAATCTCCAAGGGCGGCGCCTGCTCTAGCATCCCGTCGTCCGCGACGAAACAGCGTCATGGCAGCGCGCCAACGCACCTCAGAACGAAACGGATGGCAAGCAGGCGCCGGTGGTTCGTTGTCGTGGGCCGACCCGCTCGGACTGGAAAGCCTTGCGCGGTTGAGCAATGATGCGCCGTTACTCGTTACATTCGAGGCCTGTGGGGGGCAATATGACCAGGATGTTCGGCCGTCGTCGGCTCGCCGTGATGTCGTTTGCCGGCGCCTTGCCGCCGATCGCCGTCGCCGCCCAGACAACGACAGCGCCCGCCGCGCCGCCTCGCCCCAACCCGCTGGTAACCCCGACGGCGCCGGCGGTGACGTCGACGTCGACCCCGGCGCTCGGGCAAATCGACAAGACGAAGCCCTACTTCCTCTACTTCCAGCGCAACATTGACATCCCATCGGCGAAACAGCTGCGCGATACGCTGGTAAAGCTCGCCGAAAGCGAGGTCGAGAACGTCACCCTCGTCCTGAACTCGCCCGGCGGCCTGGTCGCTCCCACGCTCCACCTCTACAACCTGATCCAATCGTTGCCGTTCGCCCTCAATACGCATGGCGAGGACCTGGTGGCGTCGTCGGCCACGATCCTGATGCTGGCCGGCGACCGGCGCACCGCGAACAAGCGAACCAAATTCTGGCTGCACTCGCTGTCCGGGCCGCTCATCGCGACCATGAACACGCCCCAATTCGAAGACCAGATGCGGCTGTTCCACGACCAGGAAAGCATGTTCGAGCAGATCTACAAGACTCGCACGAAGATCCCGGACGGCGATCTGGCGAAGCTCAAGCATGAGACGGTGACCTACGACACCGAGACCGCCCTGAAGCTCGCCATCATCGAGCAGGTCACGGTCCTCAAGATTCCGCCAAAGGCCAAGCTGGTATTCTTCGACTAGCGCGGACCGAGTCCGGCGGCCTCAACTCCCCGCGAGCTTGAGCCACTCCTCTTCGGTCATCGTCTGCACGCCGAGCTCGGCGGCCTTGCGCGCCTTCGAACCGGCGTTCTCCCCGACCACGACCAGGCTGGTCTTCTTCGACACCGAATCGGTGACCTTGGCGCCCAGCTCCTCGGCGCGCGCCTTCGCCGCGTCGCGCGTCATTGCGGAAAGCTCGCCGGTGAAGACGACGATCTTGTCCCTCAGCGGGGCATCGGCGGCGACGACGCGCCGCCTGGCCGCTTCGATGGTGAGCTGCTTGCGCAGGTCCTTGATGGCCTCGACGTTATGGCCTTCGCTGAAGAACTCGACCATGGCGTCGGCGGTCGTGACGCCAATCTGCTCGATGTTGCACAGCCGGCCGTAGCTTTCGCCCACTTCGGCGGCGGCCTTCTCCTTCTTGGTCGGCTCGGCGTGCTTCTTGCGCTCCTTGACGGCCTTCAGCATCTCCTCGAGCCAGGTATCCGCGTCGCCATATTCCTGGGCGAGCAGCTTCGACGAAGCCTCGCCGATCAGCGGGATGCCGATAGCATTGATGTATCGGTCGAGCGAGATCGTGCGCCGCGCCTCGATGGCGGCGATCAGGTTGCGCACCGAGAGATCGCCCCAGCCCTCGCGCTTCTTGATCTCGTCGACCCGCTTGGGCAGGCGGAAGATGTCGCCCGGCACCTTGAGCAGACCGTCGTTGAAGAAATTCTCGATGTGCGTGCCGCCCAGCCCCTCTATGTCGAAGCAGTTGCGCGACACGAAGTAGCGCAGCCGCTCGACCTGCTGGAACGGGCATTCGAGACCGCCCGAGCAGCGCCGCACCACGCCGCCTTCCTCGGCCTTGACCGGCGTCTTCAGCGGACAGGGGCACTTCTCGGGGAAGCGATACTTCTTGGCGTTCTTCGGCCGCTCTTCGGGAATGAACCCCAGCACCTGCGGGATCACGTCGCCGGCGCGCTGAACCGTGACCATGTCACCGGGTCGCACGTCGAGCCGCTCGATTTCATCGGCATTGTGCAAGGTGGCGCGCGCCACCACCACGCCGCCGACATTGACCGGCTCGAGATCGGCCACCGGCGTCAGCGCGCCGGTGCGGCCAACCTGGATGAAGATGTCCTTCAGCCGGGTACGTGCCTGCTCCGCCGGGAATTTGTGCGCGATCGCCCAGCGCGGCGCGCGGCTGACGAAACCCAGGCGCTCCTGCCAGTCGATGCGGTCGATCTTGTAGACACAGCCGTCGATGTCGTAGGGCAGATCGGGACGCTCCTCGCCGATCTTCTTGTAGAACGCGCGCACCTCGGCTGGCGTCTTGCACAGCCTGGTCAGCGGGTTGGTCTTGAAACCCCACTCCTTCAGGAGCTTCAGGTACTCGCTGTGCGTCTTCCACGACCGCGGCTCGGCCTCGCCCCAGGCATAGGCGAAGAAACGCAGCGGCCGCTTCGCCGTGATCGCCGGGTCGAGTTGGCGCAGCGAGCCGGCGGCGGTATTGCGCGGATTGACGTAGGCCTTCTCGCCCGCCTCGAGCTGGCGGGCGTTCAACTCCAGGAACGCCTTGCGCTCCATGTAGACTTCGCCGCGCACGTCGAACGCTTTCGGAACGCCACGGCCCTTGAGCTTTTGCGGGATGTCCTTGATGGTCCTGAGATTGGCGGTGACGTCCTCGCCGGTCGTGCCGTCGCCGCGCGTCGCGCCCTGGACGAATTCGCCGTCCTCGTAGCGCAGGCTGATCGACAGGCCGTCGATCTTGGCCTCGCAGCTATAGGCTATTTCGGCGTCGGGCTTGAGATCGGTCTCGCGCTCCAGGCTGCGGCGCACCCTGTCGAAGAAGCCCTGCAGGTCCTCGTCGCTGAACGCGTTGTCGAGCGACAGCATCGGCTTGCCGTGCCGGACCTTGGCGAAGGCCGTGGTCGGCGTCGGCGCCACGCGCTGGGTCGGGCTGAACATGTCGACGAACTGCGGGAAGCGCTCCTCGATCGCCTTCAGCCGGCGGCGCAGCTTGTCGTACTCGGCGTCGGAAATCTCCGGCGCGTCCTTCTCGTGATAGAGCTTGTCGTGACGCGCGATCTCGTCGGCCAGCCGCTTGTGCTCGGCGCGGGCCTGGCGCTCGGTGAGGTCCTCGACCTTCAGTGCAGCGACGACTTTGGCGGCTTTCGACATGCCGGGAGTCTAGCCCGCCGCCAGCAACTTGTCGGCAGCAGCGCGAGCCTCCGCCGTCACCTCGGCGCCCGACAGCATGCGCGCGATCTCCTCGCGCCTTCCCTTGCTGTCGAGCGCCAGCACGTCGGTGCTGGCGTCGGTCCTGGTCGTGGTCTTCCTGATCAGCCAGTGCCGGTCGGCCACCGCGGCAACCTGTGGCGAGTGCGTGACCACCAGCACCTGCACTTCTCTCGCCAACCGTTTCAGCCGCTCACCCACCGCGGCTGCCGTGGCGCCGCCGATGCCGGAATCGACCTCGTCGAACACGATCGTGCCCGCATCGCCCACCTTGGCGAGGCAGACCTTGAGCGCCAGCAGAAAGCGCGACAGTTCGCCGCCCGAGGCGATCTTGGCGATCGCCGCCGGCGGCGTGCCGGGATTGGTGGCGACCAGAAACTGCACGCGGTCGATGCCGTTTTCCGACCACTCGGATTCCGGCAGCTTCGCCAGCTCGGTGACAAACTTCGCCTTCTCCAGCTTGAGCGGCCCCAGCTCGGCCGCGACGGCCTTGTCGAGCCTGGCCGCGCCCTTGCGACGTGCCGCTGCCTGCGCATCGGCGGCGGACAGGTAGGCATCGCGCGCGGCCTTGGCGGCGGCCGCCAGTTTCTTGAGGCCTGCCTCGCCGTCGTCGAGGGCGGCGAGCTGTGCCGCCATCTTCCCGGCAAGCGGGGCGAGCTCGTCGACCGCCACGTTGTGCTTGCGCGCCAGCGCGCGCAGCGCGAACAGCCGCTCCTCGATCTTCTCCAGCTTGTTGGGGTCGAACTCGAGCGCGTGGCGCGCCGTCTCGAGCTGGGCCTGCGCCTCGGTCGCCTCAGAGAGCGCCCTGTCGAGCGCCGCAAGCGGCGCGTCGAGCCGGCCGGCCGCCTTGTCGACATTGCGCTCGATCAGGCGATGGGCCGCCCGCAACGCCGCGACCGCGCCTTTTCCCTGCTCCAATTCGCCCAGCGCCTGGCTCACCGCCTCGCCCAGCGCCGTGCCGGCGCGCAGCAGCTGGCGCTCGGCCGCCAGCTTTTCCTCGTCGTCCGACTTGGGCGCCAGCGCCTCCAGCTCCTTCACCGCATGGCGCAGGAAATCCTCGTCGCGGCGCGCCGCCGCGGCGGCGGCCTCGGCGTCGGCGCGCGCCTGCTCGGCGGCACGCCACGTCCGCCAAGCCTGGCGCACGGCTTCAGCCTGGCTCGCCAGTCCGGCGAAAGCATCGAGCGAATCGCGATGCGTCGCCATGTCGAGCAGGCCGTGCTGCTCCATCTGGCCCTGGATCTCGACCAGCGTATCGCCCAATCGGCGCAACAGGCCGACCGAGGCCGGCTGGTCGTTGACGAAAGCGCGGCCGCGGCCGTCGGCGCCGACGGTGCGGCGCACCGTCAGCACGTCCTCGCCGCCGATGCCCTGCTCGCTCAGGATCGCGTGGGCGGCGTGTTTCTTCGGCAGCTCGAACGAGGCCGCGACAGAAGCCTGCTGTGCGCCGCGCCGCACCGTCGCCGAATCGGCACGGGCGCCGAGGGCGAGGCCGAGCGCATCGATCAGGATGGACTTGCCGGCGCCGGTTTCTCCGGTCAGGGCGCCGAGCCCCGGCTCGGCATCGCGCGCAAAGGTCAAATCGAGCTTCTCGATCAGGACGAAGTCACGGATCGAGAGCGACAGCAGCATGCTATTTCGTGCTGTCGAACCGATAGTCCTTACCGGTCAACAGGAAGTAGCTGTCGGCATACCAGTCGCTGCCCGGGAAGTTATAGCCCAGCACCGCGGCCGATTCCTGCGCCTCGCTCTTGACGCCCAGCGCCAGGTAGCACTCGACCAGGCGATGCAGCGCCTCGGGAACGTGCGTGGTGGTCTGGAAGCGCTCGATCACCGTCCGGTAGCGGTTGATGGCGCCGACATATTGCTGGTTCTTCTGGTAGTAGCGGCCGACATCCATCTCCTTGCCTGCGAGATGGTCGATCGTCAGTTCGACCTTGAGGCGCGCGTCGCGGGCATAGGGCGTGTCGGGGAAGCGCTTGGCGACGTCCGACAAGGCATCGAGCGCCTGCTGGGTGACGCGCTGGTCGCGGCCGACGTCGGAGATCTGCTCGTAGTAGCACAGCCCCTTCAGGTAGTAGGCGTAGGGGATGTCCTTGTGGCCGGGATGGAGCTGGATGAAGCGGTCGAGCGCGATGATCGCATCGTCGTACTTGTTGGACTGGTAGTAGGTGAAGGCGGCCATGACCTGCGCCTTGGTCGCCCACACCGAATAGGGATGCTGGCGGTCGACTTCCTCGAATTCCTTGGCGGCGGCCTTGTATTCCTGCTGCCCCAGATCATCGAGGGCGCGGTTATAGAGCACCTCGACCGGCTGCTCGGTGTAGTTCTCGTCGTCCTTCTTGCCGAACCAGCCGCAGCCGGCGAGCGCCGCTGCGAGGACGGCCGCCACGAGCAAACGCACTGTACGTCCCAACCACACCTTGGCCATCGCCCATCCGTCTAACCGTTGCGCCGCCGGGTTATATCATTTTGAGCCCAAAAAAAGAGGGGCCGAGGCCCCTCAAGAAAGCGTGGAAACCGGCTTTTCCGGCGTCAGTTGGCTTGCCGACGCAGGAATGCGGGAATTTGCAGGTCGTCGTCGTCGCGCGCGGGCTTGCTGCGCTCGGTGACGTCGAGGCTGATCGAGGTCTGCACCGGCGCGGGCCGCACCGCCGCCTTGGGCGCGACGGCCACGACATTCTCCGCGGACGGACGCGCCATTGTCGGTTCGACGGGGGCAGGCGCAGCAGCCGGCGCAGGCGCCGGTGCGGCGGCGACCGTCGTCGCGGGCTTGGGCGTGGCGAAAGCGCCGGTGATGCGCTGGAACAGGTTCGGCGCCCGGCTCTCGGCAGCGACCGGTCGCGGCGCGACCGAGCGGGCCATCGGCTCGGCGCGCACGACCGGACGAACCGCCGGACGCGTGACGCGCCAGTCGGTCTCGTCGACCAGCGGCTTCTGCGGCACCGCCGGTTGCGGTGCCGGAGCCGGAGCCGCCGCAGCAGCGACCGGCGCAGGCGCGGCCATCGGTGCAGGCGCGGGCGCCGCAACAGGCGGCGAGGCCTCGACCGTCGGCGCCGGAGCAGCCGCTTCCATGACCGATGCCGGAGCCGCCTGCATCGCCGGAGCAGGTGCAGCCGCAGCGGCGACCATCGGGGCCGGTGCCGCAGCCATCGGAGCGGGAGCGGGCGCGGGCGCCGGAACCGGTACGGCCATGACGGGAGCCTGGACCGGCGCCGGTACCGGCATCACCGGCGCGGCGGTGGGCGCCATTGCGGCTGTCGGCATGGCGACGCGACCGACCGGCGCGACCGGACGCTGCTGCAGCGCCGGCTGGCCGGTCTGCATCGGCCGGTTCATGTCGAGGTTCAGGTAGTTCGGCGCCGGCTGCTGCGAGGCCATCGCGGCGATGCCGGTGGCGACC
>Ga0209062_1006983_pt1 | contig 10018 bp, 8 predicted proteins | sample Coa_R2_2_FD_187158 | JGI IMG/M metagenome (GOLD analysis project Ga0209062, IMG submission 187158) | Surface soil microbial communities from Centralia Pennsylvania, which are recovering from an underground coalmine fire - Coalmine... | ecosystem: Environmental > Terrestrial > Soil > Unclassified ...
TGCGCCCTTACGTTCGAGGCTAATCCGTTGCCGGGAAACTCGCGGGCAAACGGCGGACGATGCTGTCCTCACTCTGAAATCCTTCTTGCTCGCGGCCGCCGAGCGGCCTGCGTACAGCAGATCTTTTTCGCGGGCCGCGCTCGGATGATAGCAACGCTGCGACGCGCCTGACGCTTGGCTCAGTTCACAAACCGGCGGAGCCGGACGTTCATGACCAGGCCAATGGCCAGGAAAACAAACAATGTGGCGGAACCCCCGTAACTCATGAGAGGAAGCGGGATGCCGGTGACCGGCATAGCTCCAATCACCATGGCCACATTGACCAAAACATGGAAACCCAGCGCCGCGGCGACGCCCATGACCAGAAACATGCCAGCGCGGTCTTTCGCGCGCTGCGCATTCTGCACTAAGCGAAGCAGCAGTGCCATGTACAGCCCGAGAGCAATCAGCACGCCTTTGAATCCCTGCTCTTCCGCCCAAGCCGACATGATGAAATCGGAATATCGGACGGGAATGTAGCCCAGTTGATTCTGGCTGCCGTTGCCGAACCCTTTACCCCAGAAGCCGCCCGACCCAACCGCAATCTTCGACTGCAGCAGTTGATAGCCGGAACCTTTCGCGTCTTCTTCCGGATGCAGGAACGAAGTAATACGATCCCGCTGATACGGCTTGAGAATGTGCCGGCTCACGGGCGGGTAAAAAACCGCTCCTACCAGCAGAATTCCCGCTAGAAAAGCGACCGCAGCGTGTTGCCATTGCAAACCCGCGAGAAACGCGCCAACTACCAGGAGCGGCACCAGCACAAGAGCGGTGCCCAGATCGGGTTGCTTCAGAATCAATACGAGCGGCACTCCTACCAACAAACCTGCCTTGATCAAATCGCGCAGGTCCAGCCGATCGGTGCGCACCTCCGCGAAGAAGCGCGCAAGCACTACTATTATAATCAATTTCACCAATTCCGACACCTGCAGAAATTCTCCGAGGACCGGAATCCACCGCTTGGCGCCAAACCGGGTGTGCCCAACCAACAGGACAGCAATGAGTGCGGCGATTCCCACGAGGTAAAGGATCGGCGCCTGATCCATGATGAGGTGATAATCGATGCGGGACATGATGAACATGAGCACGAAGCCAACCCCGAGCCAGCGGAGCTGCTTCATGTGCATGCCGGCAAGGGAGCTGCCGTGGGTGGCGGAATAGATCTCAAGGACACCAATCGCGCAGATCGTCGCCAGAATGGCGAGCAGCCACCAATCGTAGTCGCGTGTCGTTGTGCCGGGAGCGTCTCTCATGGAAGAAAGTGAACAGTCCAGAGTTTACGGTTGAAAACAAGCAAAGTCCCGGGTTTCGAGACCGACTGTGGAGGTCGAAACCGCTCGGCCGGCAAATTTGGAATTGGAGCGGATTTGAGAACGCGCGGATTCATCGTGGTCGCGAGTTGGCCGAGCGACTGGCGACAGCGCTGGCCGGTTCGGGTTTCAGGATGCGTTGCGGCTCGATGGCCGCTGCCGGGGTTTTGCTTGGATCATAACTCTTGAGGTCAGCCGTATATTGGCCCTGCGTCTTGCGGGCTTTCTTGTCGTAATAGGCTTTGATGACGTCGCGGACAACAGGGCCAGCGGATTCGCCGCCATGCTGGCCAGTCTCCTGGACGAGGACCGCAACAACGATTTCCGGATCGCGCTTAGGAGCGTAACCAACAAACCAGCCGTTATCTAAAAAGCGCTTTTGCTTGCCCACACGGTCGCGTGTGCCGTAACCAATCACCTGCGCCGTCCCGGACTTACCGGAGAACTCGATGCCTTGCAGCTTGAGAGCGGCGCCGGTTCCGCCGGCGTTCACCACGCCATACATGTCATCGGTGATTTTCTCAACCGTGGATTCGGAGAGCGGAAATTTCTCCTCGGTCACATTATGGGCGTCCTTAAGCATATGGGGCTGCATGAAAACGCCGCCGGAAGCGATGCCGCCGATCACCCGCGCAAGCTGCAGCGGCGTGGTGGTCAGCGCTCCCTGCCCGATGGAAACAGAAACGGTTTCGCCCGGGTACCAGCGCCGATGAAACACCCGCTCGACCCAATCCTCGCTGGGAACCAAGCCCGGTTCCTCGGAGGGAAGGTCAATTCCGGTTTTGTGCCCGAGCCCGAGATGCGAAGCGTAGTAGGCGATCCGGTCAATCCCCAGCTTTATGCCGAGGTTATAAAAGAAAATGTCGCAGGACTGGTTGACGGCCCTGTGGACGTCGACGATGCCGTGCTCTTTCTTGCCATAAACCCAGCACTTGAATTGGCGGCCATAGAAAGTGCCATAGCCTGGGCAAAAGACGGTGAAGTTTTCTGGAACGGCCTTGGTTTCATACATGGCCGTAGCCATGACAATTTTGAAGACCGAACCGGGCGCGAGCTGGCCCTGAATAGCGCGGTTGAGCAACGGCTTCTGGGGATCCTCGTTGAGTTCTTTCCACTCTTTTGGCGAGATGCGCACGGCAAAGTCATTGGGATCCGGCGCGGGATGGCTAACCATGGCGAGAACTTCGCCGGTGCGCGGGTCGAGCGCGACCACGGCGCCCTCGCGGGTACCGAGAGATTGCTCGGCGACTTCCTGGAGGTCGTAGTCGATGGTGAGCTGAATTTGCTTGCCGGGAATGGCTTCCTGGCTGGGCAGGCGGTCCACTTCCTTGCCGACGCTGTTCACGATGACGCGGCGCATGCCGTCGGTGCCCATCAAGATGTCATTGTATTGGCGCTCGAGGCCGCTCTTGCCGGCAAAATCGCCTGGACGCAGTTTGCCGTTGCTGGCTTCGATTTGCTGCTCGCTGACTTCACCGACGTAACCAATGGCGTGAGAGAGGAATCCGCCAGGGAGATAGCGGCGGCGCGAAACAGAGAGCATTTCGAGCACGGGAATATCCGCGCGATGCGACTCGATGTAGGCGACGTCGGCATCGGTAGCCTCCGGCTTGATGACAATGGGCTGAAACTTCGGGAGGTTCTTGGTGTTCGAGAGCTGATCCCGAAGGTCCTCCATTGGGATATTCAGCCCATCGGAGATGGCCGGAAGATTCTTCTCGACCAGGACGGGATCATCGCGCAGGAGCAGCACGCTGAAGGACGGGCGATTGTCGACAAGGACGCGGCCATCGCGGTCAAGCATGCGCCCACGCGGAGCAATGATGGGGATCGAGCGCACACGGTTGCGCTCCGCCCATTGCGAATACTTGTCGGAATCGATGACCTGGAGCTTCCAGAAGCCGAGCAGAAGAACACCGACCATGCCGACGATGACATAAGACGCGACAGCAAGCCGCGCCTGCGGCAAGCGATTATCGTTGCGAAACCAGTACGACACGAAAACCCCGCGCGAATCACTGTAACTGCGGCTTCAGATTGCCGCTTCCCGCGTTGCGGGACGCTTCGCGCCTGAAAATTTCACCGACGGTTTTCGAAATATCCTGAGAAAAAGTTCGTTCGAAGGAAACGCCATTCCCTCGGAGTTCCCGAAGCCGGACTCTTGTGCACATCCTCAGCAAGAGTCACCAAAAAATTAGCACTCGGCGGATAGGGGCGCAAGCCGTCCCTCCGTACAGGTTCCTAGCTGGTACTCCATTCGAGTCGCCGTTTTGCTTCCGGTTGCCGCCACAGGCCCGCTGCCTTTATCGTGGAGGATTCACCAGGGGGAGATTCGGTGCAAAAGCCGCTGCGGCTGGCGCTAATAGGGATGTCTGGCGCCGGTAAGAGCTACTGGGCGCAGAAGCTGGCGGGGCTAGGCTGGCCCGCGGTTTGCTGCGACGAGCAGATTGAGCGGCGATTGGGGCCTCGTTTGCACGCCGGCGGATTTACTGGAATCAACGGAGTGGCGGCCTGGATGGGCTGGCCGGACAGTCCGGCATATGCCGAACGCGAGGCGCAATACCTGGCCGAAGAAAATCGCATCTTGGACGAATTGCTTTCGCATCTCGAGCGCGATGCGGCAAAATCGCTCATTCTGGACACTACGGGCAGCGTGGTTTATACGGGCAACCACCTGCTGTTTCGTTTGCGCAGGCAGATGACCATTGTTTATCTGGCCGCTTCCGAAAGCGAACGGCAACTGCTGCTGGAGCGTTATCTGAGCGATCCAAAACCAGTGCTGTGGCGGGGCGTGTTTCAGCCGAGAGCGGGCGAATCGGCAAGAGAAACCGTCGCTCGCTGCTATCCCCTTCTAACCGAATCTCGCCGCCGGAGTTACGAGGCGCTGGCGCACTGCACTCTTCCGATTGCCGCTTTGCGCGACCCGCGGCTGACAGCGGAGGGCTTCCTCGAAAAAGTCTCATCCGCGGCGGGACTGCGCCGATGAAATTTCAGCCGACCATCCTTGTGCGCACGGCGGAGGCAGCGTGAGGTATCGCAGCACGGCTCGGCAGGCGGCGCTCACATCGCTGCGCGGAGCGGTGCTGCGCGGGCTGGCGCCGGACGGCGGACTCTACATGCCGGTGGAAATTGCGCGGCATTCGCCCGAAGAGCTGGAGGAATTTCGCGGCCTGCCGTTCACGGAAGTTTGTTTCCGGGTAGTTCGCCCCTTTGCAACGCCGGACGTGCCGGAGGAAATACTCTGGCAGATCGTGAGCGAGGCCATCAATTTTCCCGTGAAGCTGATTTCGCTCTCGCCGGGCCTGCATGTTCTGGAACTCTTTCACGGGCCGACGCTGGCCTTCAAGGATTTCGGCGCGCGGTTCATGGCACGTCTGATGGGCTATTTCGTGCGCGGGGAGGACCGCACTCTGACCGTGCTCGTTGCCACCTCGGGCGACACGGGAAGCGCTGTGGCCCACGGCTTTCTCGGCGTGCCCGGCATCCGCGTGGTCATTCTCTATCCCTCGAAGCGAATCAGTGAAGCGCAAGAAAAGCAGTTCACCACGCTCGGGCAGAACGTCACCGCGCTGGAAGTCGCGGGCACCTTCGACGATTGTCAGCGGCTGGTGAAGCAAGCCTTCAGCGATGCCGACCTGAATCGCCGGGCCTGGCTCACGTCCGCCAATTCGATCAACATTGGCCGCCTGTTGCCGCAGATGTTCTATCACGTCGCCGCATACCGGCAGCTACCGGTTGCCTCCGTGCCGCTGATTGTCTCCGTTCCGAGCGGAAACTTCGGCAATTTGACCGCGGGCATATTTGCGAAGCGGATCGGACTGCCGGTAGCGAAGTTCGTGGCCTCCACGAATGCGAACGATGTCGTTCCCGAGTATCTGAAGAGCGGCAAGTTTCAGCCGCGACCCGCAAAGGCCACCTATTCCAATGCAATGGATGTAGGCAATCCCAACAATTTTCCTCGCCTGATGGACCTGTGCCGCAATCGACTGGAATATGTGCAACGCGAGATCTGGGGGCATGCCGCGAGTGATGAGGAAACCATCCGCGAGATGCGAGCGGTATGGGAACGCTATCGATACATTGCGGACCCGCACACCGCAGTCGGGATTCTCGGCTGGGAAGCCTACAGGAAAGAGCATCCGGGTCCGGCGCAGGGGCTCGTTCTCGCCACCGCCCATCCCGCCAAATTCGCGGACGTCGTGCAGCGGGCCATCGGCCAAGCTCCCCCGCTGCCGGACCGCTTGGCGTCTCATCTGCGAAAACCGAAACAGTCACGCCCGATTAGCAACGCGTACTCCGACCTGAGAGAATTTCTATCGGAGCATTAGGCGAAGCGGCTTGCTCAAGCCGGTGCACGCGCGTCAAGCCGCCCGCCGAAGCGCCGTGTGGATTCACAATTTCACGGGGTCTTGCGAAGCCGATCCAGCAGCAGGAAAAGAACGACGGCAGCGACGGCATTGATGCCTGCCGCAATCGCAAGATGCGCGGTAAACCACGGTTCGGGCTGCGCCAGAAGCAGACGGCGAATGAGCACAATGATTCCTTGGTGGACGCAGAAAAATATCCCCGTAAGCGCGAATCGCGCTGCCGGATGCTCGGTATCGAGCCGCGCCCCAATGGATGAAGCGAGATAGCCGATCACCGTGTTGGAGATACCGTAGAGCCCCAGGGGCACCGTCGGTCCGCTCAGGCTGTCCTGCAAAAGTCCAATGACCATGCCAAGCAGCAAGCCAGTGGAGGGATTTCGCCGGCTCAACCCAAAGTAGACCGTGATCAGCAGGGGTAAATCCAGGATGGCAGATTTGGCGAAATAGACGGGCACAAAGGCCTGGATGACAAGCGCGACCAGGGTCACGAAGACAATCGAGCCCGAACGGAACTTGTGAACCTCGATGTGCGCCGTCCCGCCGCGGTATTCGAAGGTATCGTTCACGGCCGCACCGCCCCGCGTTCCTCCGTGACCGAACCTGAGGCTGTCGCCGCTGGCCCTTGCTGGCCGTATGTGTCCGATGACTTGCGCAGATCGAGCGGATGCAGCGAAAGCAGCACGATCACTTCCTCTAAACGCTCGAGCCGGGCCGCCGGGCGGATGCGAATCTGCCTGAAGGGATTGCCCGGCCTCGATTCCACGACCGTGCCCACGGGCAAGTCCGCTGGGAAAATGCGGTCCTTCCCGCTGGTAACCACCGCATCGCCGACGTTCACCGTATCGTCGGTTGGGACGTACTTCATGGAGAGCAACGGCTCGCCCGTTCCGCCAACGGGACTCTGAATCCGCGAATCCGCCAGCATGGCGCCAACGCCGCTTTCTTTGTCCGTGAGCAACAGCACCTGAGTGGTGTTCGCATAAGCTTCGATAACCTTGCCGACGACTCCATCGGGCGTAATCACGCCCATGTTGCGCTTGATGCCGTCGCGTTCGCCGCGGTCGAGATAAATCGTCTGGCTGGCGCTGTCCGCGCTGGCCCCGATCACGCGCGCGGATAGCATCGGTACATCCTTGTGCGCCTGCCGAAAATCCAGCAGCGTCGCGAGCCGGTCGGCTTCCGCGGCGCGCCCTTGCAATTGCGTGATTTGCAGCTTGAGCTGGTCGTTCTCGCGCTTGAGCCGCTCGTTCTCCTTGGCGGTATCGCGGAGCGCAAAGTAGTGCCGCCAAACGTCGCGGATATGCCCGACAGTGTATGCGCCGCCCTTTTCGAAAGGCGAAACCGCGCCAACCGTCCAGACGCGAATCAGCCGGCCTTGCGAATCGCGCTTAATCTGCACGGCCAGGAGCAACACCTGCAGAATGATGACGCCCGCAAGAAGAAAAAGCGATTTATGCCGAGAGGGAATGCCTGCCATTTCCTGACCTGTGCCCCGTTACGCGCCCGTAGCGGCATCTCACCGGATCGAAATCCCGCAACCACAGCCCCGAATCTCTTCCCCGGTGAAGGAGACCCGGCTCTTCGCGTTCGCCTCAGTCAATGCACACTTGCCGCAACAGCCGAAAATCGCTGAGCATTTTTCCGGTGCCCAGCACGACGGAAGCGAGCGGATCGTCCGCGATGGAAACCGGCAATCCGGTCTCTTCGCGGATGCGCTTGTCGAGATTTTTCAGCAGGGCGCCGCCGCCCGTCAGGACGATGCCGCGGTCGCTGATATCGGCGGAAAGCTCCGGCGGAGTCCGTTCGAGCGCAACACGCACCGCGTTCAGGATCGTCGCGACGCACTCGGCCAAGGCTTCGCGGATTTCGCTATCGTCAATCGTGACCGTGCGCGGCACGCCTTCGATCAGGTTCCGCCCCTTTACTTCCATCGTCAGCGGCTTTTCGAGCGGATAGGCCGAGCCGATTTCCATCTTGATCTGTTCCGCCGTGCGCTCGCCGACCAGCAGATTGTACTTGCGCTTCAGGTACTGCATCACAGCCTCGTCCATCTCGTTGCCGGCGACACGCACCGAACGCGAATACACGATGCCGCTCATCGAAATTACGGCGATATCGGTTGTGCCGCCGCCGATATCCACCACCATGTTTCCCGATGGCTCTTCAATCGGCAGCCCGGCGCCAATCGCGGCAGCCATGGCCTGCTCGACCAGATAAACTTCGCTGGCGCGCGCTCGGTAAGCGGAGTCCTGCACGGCGCGCTTTTCCACCGGCGTGATTTCACTCGGCACTCCAATCACGATCCGCGGATGCACCAGGACGCGGCGGTTGTGCGCCTTCTGGATAAAATACGTCAGCATCTTTTCCGTGACTTTGAAATCCGCGATTACGCCGTCCTTCATTGGCTTGATCGCGACGACGTTTCCCGGAGTGCGCCCCAGCATATCCTTGGCTTCGCGTCCCACGGCCACCACTTCGCCGCTGGCCTTGTTGATCGCCACGATCGACGGCTCGTTCACGACAATGCCTTTGCCATGCGAGAACACCAGCGTGTTCGCCGTTCCCAAATCGATCGCAAGGTCGGATGAAAAGAGGCTGAAGACCGACCTCATGTTGTAACCGTTCTTATTCATTCCCCCCGTTCCCTCTGCGGAGAATTCTCTCCGCCCCTATGCGCTCCGCCCGCTAGTGTCCGGCGCCTTCCAGCGAACTATTGTCTCCGGTTGGCGACGTTTGCGCAAAATCGCGCGGCGCGCGCCGTGCACAGCTTCACCTCGGCACCACGATCGAAACCTTCTGCTGAGCCGTGCCACCGCGCCGGTTCGAGCCGACCACGGTGATCGTGTGCTGCCCCGGATCCAGCGGTTGCGTGAAAAAGCGGAAAGTTCCGTCCGGCGAAATGTTCGGCACGGCCTGGCCGTTGACGATGAGCGCGGCGCCAGGCTCGGTGTGTCCGACAATTTCCGCGACGCGTCCATGCAGTTGCGTGCCATCGATGGCCAGAAGCATATCCTGGGCTTTGCCTTGAGCCACCAGCGTGAACTTGAACGTCTCGCTGAATTCGCTGGTCTCTTTTTTGGCGTCCGTCGCGGCAACGTCCCAGAAATAATCGCCCGCCTCCAGCCCGGAGATATCCGCCGAAGTTCCCGTTACCTTGGTTTCCTTCACCATCTTTGTAAACATCGCCGTCGTGCTGATGCGCAGAGTGTAAGAGATCGCGTTATCCACGGGCTTCCATTCGAAGTGCAGCGAAGCGCTTCGCGGATCGTCGGTGATAATCGGAGCCAAGTTCAGCGGTTCGGAAAGATCCGGCGGCGCGAGAACTTCGGTACGTTGGATGGCGCCTGTCACTGGGATGGTCGCCTTCTGCCATTGCGTCAGCTCGATCTTTTCGCCGCCGCGCTGCACTTCCGCCGCGCCGCTTGCCACCACGATTTCTCCCTGCTTTGTATCCGGATCCGCTTTCACGGCCGCGCGGCTGTTGGGATGCAGTTGCGCGGTGGCGTCCTCGACGCTGACCGCCGCCTTCGAACCGGACGAACTCCAGTTCGGCGTGTACAGGTCCACCGAACCGGTCTGGATGCGCACCGCGACACTGGTGGACCTATTCTCGCCGCTCATGGAATTTTCTTCCACGGTGACCATCGTGTCGGATTTGACTGTGTAGGTCGTTCCATCGGCGAAGGTGATACGCGCCGCACCGTCGGATCCGGTCTGCACACGGTCGCCCTTGTCCAGCGACGTGCGAAAGTCCGCGTCCACCCACTGCACAGAGTTCACTTTCTTGACTTGAACCTTGCCGTCCAGGTTCACGAAGCGCGCCTGCTTCTGGCTGGAAGAAACGGGTTCGGTGGAGGGATTTCCGACGGCCTTATCGAGCTTGTTGATGGCGACCTGATACCAGTTCGGCATGCTCAAATAGAGCACCGCGCCTATGATGGCCGCGAGCAATACCACATACAAGGCCACGGTCTTGTAAGTGACAGCCGTCCAATACACTTCGACGCGCGGTGTCTTGTGCGGCGTCGGCGCGGCGTGCTTCGGATCGATGGGAGCCTGGGTGGTCACGAAAAGGCGCGTTCCTGGCACCAAATTCGCAATCTAGCACAGCGTTACGTGCCCTGGCGGACTGTGCCAAGCCTCGTCCTCAAGTTGCAAATACCTGATCCGCCGCTTTTCAAAACCCAGGCATCCCGGGCATCCTTGCCGTTTTCTGGTTGTTTCCTCGATCAAAAAACTTCTGCTTGTCCATTCCCGGAGATACCGCGACGTCGAAGAATCCCACCATCATCTCGTCGTAGG